>Ga0315282_10006711_pt1 | contig 19139 bp, 14 predicted proteins | sample YL17G07_20_MG_FD_203693 | JGI IMG/M metagenome (GOLD analysis project Ga0315282, IMG submission 203693) | Sediment microbial communities from Yellowstone Lake, YNP, Wyoming, USA - YL17G07_20 | ecosystem: Environmental > Aquatic > Freshwater > Lake > Sediment | place: USA: Wyoming | collected... | reverse complement strand
GGGGTTCGTGGTTCACTGTCGAGGCGCCGCCGAACTACGAGAGCCCGAAGTTCCGAGCCGACGTGAAGCAACGCGTCGAAGCAGTGTCCCGGCCCATCGCCGACCGGCTGGGCCGCTGGCACGCCGAAGGGCGCGCACGCCTCCTTGCCGGAGTGGTCGTGGGGTGGGAGTCGGGTTTCTACACAATGCTCCACCCCGGTGCCGGCGAGCGGCCGCGCGCGGGCGACGAGGTCCTCGGCGACGATGAGATTGTAAGAACGGGCTATGCGGCGCTGACGGCCCGAGGCTGGACTGTTGCCTCGGTCCGTGACAGGGCGCGTAGGGAGGGCAAGCCCGAGGCGCGCGTGTTGGATGGGCTGACGTACAACGTCGTCCATGACTACACTGCGTTCGTCGCAGGTGTCTGCCGGTCAGCCGGCATCCCGCAGGAGCGCATCTACACCCACTACACCGGTCTGGCCGCCCTGCCGGAGGCATCCGTGCCGGAGCCGCTCCGAGAGGACGGCCGTAACACCCCTCTCTGGGCGGCGATCAACCCCGACTCACGTCCGGGCATCACAGCCACAGTCCCCTGGACCGACATCGATCGTGCGGCGGCTATCTTCAGAGACCATGACCGCCGCGAGTGGGGTGCCGTGGAGGTGGAGTTCACGGACGCCACGCGTTCCGAGGACGCGGCGCTGAGCTACCTCGAGTCGCTCAGCGGCAACGGCGCGCGCGTGATCTGCGTGTACGGCTGGTGGGAGCAGCCGGGCCACCCGTTTGCCGTCCGAGGCAGCGGCGCGGTGGCCGCGATCAAGCGGTGGCTGGAGGGGGTTGCTCGAAACTCCGCGCGTGAACAGGGACCATAGCAGAGCAGGCATGACCGTACGCGGTACGCATGGGCCGCGCTGCGCCTTCAGACCACACTCGTGTATACTGTCGTGTAGACACGAGGTGATACACATGGCAAGCGCCACCGTCAGGCTCAGGGAACCGACGCGGGCCGTCCTGCGCAGGATGGCGGACGAGAGCGGCGAGGCAATGAGCGTGGTCCTGGAGAAGGCGATCGAGGCCTACCGGCGTCAGCGTTTCCTGGAGCAGGTGAACGCAGCCTACGCGGCCCTCCGTGCAGACCCCGAGGCATGGCGCGTCGAGCTGGAAGAGCGCCGGTCCTGGGATGCCACCTTGATGGACGGCATTGATGAGGAGGAGGACGACGCGTGGCAGTAGCTGGGGCCGATGCCTCCCGCGGGGACGTCTGGATCGCCGATCTCGACCCGACCCGTGGTCACGAACAGGCCGGCCGACGCCCCGCTGTGGTCGTCTCCGTGGACCTGTTCAACCACGGACCGGCCGGACTGGTGATCATCGTCCCCCTGACATCGCGCGACCGCCGGATCCCGACTCGGGTAGAGGTCAACCCTCCTGAGGGCGGACTGACCCGCGCCAGCTTCGCGAAGTGCGAGGACATCCGCTCGGTGTCCACAGAGCGTCTCTGCCGGCGTGTCGGCCGCGTGACCACGGAGACGCTCGCCGAGATTGAGGATCGGCTGTGCATCCTGCTTGGGCTGTAGAAGGCTTCGAGCCCCTGCCAACGCCGGCCCGGCGGCTCTGGCCGCCCGACCTATCCCAGCAGCCCCTTCTCCGCCTCTTCCGCCAGTCGCCGTATCTGGCGAGCCTGGTCCTCCGGCAGGCGGAAACTGTGCTGCGCGATAAGCGCCGCGATCTCGTCCCGCGCACGGTCGCGGAATGAGCGCGCGCCGTCCATCATCCATCGCCCGACGGGCTCCGTGCTGAAACGACTGCTCTCCCAGAACACCTCGCGGAATGCGTCCAGGGTCGTGTCATGTCCCAGGAAGCTGCCGGACGGGCCGACATCCGCGATAGCGTCCATGCAGAAGGCCGCCTCCGAGAACGGGAAACCCTCCACGACATGGCGGTAGTACCGGACGAGCTCCACGTCGAGCAGTAGCTGCACCGGACTGAACACCAGGTCGACGCCCAAGAGCCCTCCGAAACGGAACTCGCGCCGTCCGGCCAAGGCCATTGCCATGCCGTACGCCCCGCGCTGGGCGGCGGCCTGCTGGTCGGCGAGGTTCGCGGAGGAGTGGAACCCGTCGCACTCCCAGCCGCGCCAGCCGTAGAACGCGCGCAACTGAGTCGACACCAGGTCGCTGAAGACCATCTCCGGCGTGCCGTAGACCACGTCGACCGACCTCATGCTGACGGGCCAGATCCGGCACTCCACACCGAAGTAACGCTTCCCGGTCAGCTCGCGAGCTATCGCCCAGGCGCCCCAGACGGACGCGACCGAGATGACGAACGCGCCTATCACATGAACGGGCGCCGACAGCGCCATCATGGGCATCGAGCCCACGCCGACGGACTGCAGGCTCTCGCGAAACCGGTAGAGCGCGTCGAACGTCACCCCCTCGGCCCGCAGGGGACTCACCACGAAAACGGCGAGCCCTCGGCCATGCCCGAGGACCTCCGCCATGCGGTAGAGCCACTCGGCCGAGTCGAGCGAGGAGAGGTTGATGACCCCGCCCTCGCGGCAGTGCTCCGCGCCGATCCGGAAGCACCGGATGTCGCGGACCTGCGGAGGCACGTCCTGCGGCACCACGGGTGTGCTGCCGCACACCCCCTGATCGTGGAGCACGTCGACCAGCTTAGTCAGCTCCACCGCGTCGCGCTCTGTCACGGGCCGGACGCCGCCCGGGCCCCAGTCGCAGACATGCGTGGGATAGCCGCTAAGAACGGTTACCGACCAGTCCGGCGGCTCCTCGAGCCACGAGCCGCCGAGCGCGCGGGACTCCTCGACGCACTCCTCGAGCAGCTCGCGAGCGAACCGCACCCGCGTCCCGTCGGGCCGCAACCCCGGGCGCCGGGCAAGGTGCGCCAGCAGCTCGGGGTTGCCGACCTCCATTCCGACGGTGGTCAGCACCTCCATAGCACGCTCATGGAGCATGGCAAGCTGATCGTCAGTCAGCCCGCCGGCGACGCTGTATGTGACTCGTTCCACGGTGCCAGTCTCCAGTAGCAGATGCCCCAACGCGCGGTCACTTCGCTATCTCTATCCGCGGAGTCCCCTCCACCCGGAGGATGAGTCGGCCCACGTCCGCCATGTACTGGTGTGGGTCAGCGAGGGTCACCGGCCGGCCGTCGATGCGGACGCGCGGCGGCGCCTTGCACCCGGCGACCAGCACGTAGTAGGGCTGCCCGGTCCAGCCGCGGACGCTGAACGTCACGCGGTCGGTCGAGTCGCGCGCGTCCTCTATGGCCCCCGGCGCGTGCACAAGCAGACCGGCCTGCCGGAACGCGTTGAAGTCGTAGATCTCCGGCCCACCGAGCAGGCGGATAGCATTCGCCTGAACGGTGCCGGGGTTGATCGCCACACCGTTGCGGGTCTGGGGACGGATGTTGAACGAGTCGGGCAGCAGCCCCTGCAGGTCCCTCTGTGCCGCCGGGAAGCTCTGCTGGATGCCGCTTGCGGCGATGCCGTCGGCGATACGCTTCCACGTCGCGGCGTCTTCCGGATCGTGGCGGATCAGCCGGTACAGCGCGTCGGAGTACACCAGGCCGCACCACTGGACCGGGAGCCCGAACCATGAGCCCGTCCACTGTGTAGCGCCGAAGACCGGAATCGTGGCATAGACGCCCACCGGCCGGTCGGTCGGAGCCACCAGATAGGTGAAGGGCACCCCGGTCCAGGCCCAGTAGATGGCCCGGTCGAGCAGCGCCTTCTCGCCCGTAAGCTCGTACCCCGTGGTGTAGGCGCGCACCAGGTAGGCGGAGGCGAGTATGTCGGGCGTGTGCAGCGGCACCTCCCAGGTCTGAGCGCCGCGAGGCGCGCTGTCGTCGAACTTGTCGAGCGCGCGCAGGACGCGCAGGCCCTCGCGGATCATCTCCGGGTCGCCGCAGACCGTCGCGTTCTCCAGCAGACCGTTCACCTGCGCGGCCGTGAGCCCGTTGGCGTCCGGCGCGAAGTGGGTCTTGCCGTAGTCGAGCGCTCCCGGAGCCTGCCTGTAGCGGATCGAGCCGTCTGGTTCGAAGCCGCCCAGCGCGCCTCTGGCGGCCTCCAGGGCCCTGTCGGCGTTCTCGGCGACGTGCCCATAGACGAGCGATGCAACGGGGTAGCGGACGTGCGAGACGTCCGCGGTGTTGTAGCCGGCCGGGTCCACAAGGGCGAGCGCCGCCTTGCCCGCCGCGTCGAGGCGCGCCGCCAGTGCCTCGTCCCGAGTGACCCGGGCCGGCCAGGCCATCCACACGGCGGGCCCCGCCGCGGGGCCTGGGCCGAACGAAGTGACGCCCGGCCAGTACGCGTGGCGGTACTGCCCGTTCTCGCTGATCCTCGAGTCTAGCCATCCGCCGGCCGCGTAAGCGGCGTAGCCCTGCTTGTCCATGCCGATCTCCGGAACGGGCGGCAGCCCGCGCAGGGCAACGTACTGCCGGACGGCCGGCACCACACTCGTGCCGGCTCCTCCGATGATCGTCGCACCCACGGCCAGCGGCTTGCCGGCCGCGAGCGTCTCCCCGCTGTAAGGGAGGAGGCTACCTTCGACGCGATTGGTGCCGTCGGATCCGGGGAAGATGACCCCCATGACGTGCCCCCCCGACTGGAAGAGGCGGTCCGGAGAGTCGAACACGGGGCTGAACTGGGGACGCTGGTCCCAGATGAGGCCGACGTAGCGGCCCTCGGCCTCGATCGCCATGAGAGGGAACGTGACCTTCTCAGTATCCGGCACCTGTCGCCTGCTGCCGGGCCCGACGATGTCCGCCTCGCTGCTGCTCGTGTCCGGCGCGTCCATGTACTCCAGGCCGGCGAACAGGGCGTGGTCTTGCTTGCCGCCGAGTGAGCCCAGCCCCGGGTGCATCATGACCAGCGGCAGGTAGACGACGTCTCGGTCCCGGCTGACTGTCACGCGCGTCTCCACATCGATCGCCCCGGGCGCCTTGCCAGCGGTGAAATCCTGTCGGATCGTCCAGCGCCCACCGTCCGGATCATCGAACGCGGCCCGAACGCGCACAGCGTCCGGCTCCTGCTCGGCTGTCACCTTCGCGATGTCGGCGACGTTCAACCAGCGAAGCTGCCCGTCTTGCGTATACCCGATCAGCGGGCGGTTGTTGCCAACCGCCACCCGCCGGCCTGATACGTCGACGATGAAGCCGCCGAGCTGACCGGCCGCCTGGCGCAGGGCGAGATCGCCGGACGACAGCGTCAGTGCGCCCGTCAGGTCAGGGGCGACAGGCCTTGGCCACTGCGGCTCCTTCGGGATGACCCGCGGCGCGAAGACGATCGACCCCACCAGGCACTTGCCACCGACGCCGGGCGGGTCCAGCCGGAGGCGCGTGCCGGGGCCGAGGGCCAGCATGGGCGCCTTGGCCGTCACCCACGCGCCCGCTTCCGCGGCCGCGAAGCGCACCGAGTCGGCTTCATTGGCGCCCTTGGCGGCGGTGAAGAAGAAGATCTGCCCGGTCCCCGCCTGGTCGGACTTGATACGGACCGTCACCCACAGGGGCGTGCCGGCCGGGTAGTCGCGCGGTGGGCCGGTAATGTAGGGATCGCTGCCCGTGATGTCGACTAGCATTCCCTCGGCCGTCGGGGTGATGCTCGCCACGTCGTGCGTGGGCGCCCATAGGCCGACCTGGCCGGCCTTCGTGAAGTCGAATGCGGGCAGCGCCTGCGCCATCGCCGATCTGGGGCTCGTGACGACCAGGAGCAAGACGGTGATCGCAGTAGGAAGAGCGGGATGGTCGCTCATGGCCGGCCTCATCGTGTCCCTCTTTCGCGGTCCCCTCGGGCGGACGGCCCACCTGTGGTGCTCGTGGCCATTCATCGTACGTTGCGGGCAGTCCTGCCGGGTCTAGGCCGTCACGCCCCACGCGCCTGCTTCCCGGGGTCGGCGTACAGCGACACGAGCGCCGGGCGCAGTTCCGCGGCGCATGTGAGGTCCGTGCTGTCGGAGAACTGGTCGATGCTCCCGATGCGCCGGCGTTCCGCTAGCCGCCTGACCTCGGGATCGGCGATGCGCCGCAGGATGGGGTCTGCGAACCGCCCTCCGCCTATCACACGGAACGGGCGATCGTGGAAGGGTCGCGCTCGGCAGTCGATCGGCTCCGTGATATGGAGCTCATTGTGCATCCGCGCGACCTGCTCGTATGCGGCGCAGAGGTGCCGCTCGCGTTCTTGCCAGCCGTCGGCCCGCATTGCATCCCTTAGCGAACCTCCGACCACCTCGCCGCACCCAAGGCGCGCGAACCCTGAGCCGAACCACTTCGGATAGGGTGCGTAGGTCCTCTCCATGAGGAAGCAGAGGCGCATGATGTCCCGGACGAGTCGCGCGCCGATGAGGGCCGAGCCTATCTCGTCGCCCACAAGGCCCGCGCGGCCCATGAGGTGCTCCTCTTGGGCGACGCGAGCCCAGCCGGAGGCCAACAGATACAGCCAGACATCCTCGGGGTAGTAGGCGAAGCGGCGGCGGAGCGCGGCGAGGCCGAGGTCATCGTGGTACACCGCTCCGCGCGTGATGCCGAGTAGCTTCTGCTCGGGGAAGGTCAGCCAGTCGGTCGGCGAGGGAACGGCGCGCGCGTCGAAGCCCAGGTAGTCGCCCAGCCAGTCGGAGAGGGTTCGCACATCGACACGGTGGTTCACGGGTCCCGAGTCGGCGAGCTGCATGGCCGGGTTGCCGCCGGCCGCCGGGTCAGGGGCCACGAAGTTGGTCGGGTAGCCGCGGAACGTGCGGGGCAGGCTGCAGCGGAGCTCCTCCCGGATGACGTCCCCGTGCGTAACGAGGTGCTCGGGCGCGAGGAACAGCATCACCCTCGGCCCCCAGCCGTGGTCGGCGGACATTGGCGTGTCGAGCCCCAGCACCTCGGAGCCCTCACCGATCAGCGCCGCCGAGTGCGGCAGGCCCGGGGCGATGCGACCCAGGAGGGGCCGCACGACCTCGCCGTAGAACGCCCCGCACAGCTCCAGACCGGGCACGAACTCAGGCATGTTCCCTCCGAGAGCCCCCGCGCCACAGCCCGCCATTCATCGGGGCCGGTGGGCGATCCTGCGGAGGTGCGGCGGGAGTGGCGGCTTCCCAGGAAACGCAACCACGCAGAGCGAAGCGACACGGTAGGGCTTGTGTCGAGACCGAGAGGAGGGCTCGCGGTGGACCTCCCGTCCGGCGTAGTGACGTTCCTGATGACCGACATTGAGGGCAGCACGCGGCTGTGGGGCGAAGCTCCCGAGGCGATGCGTGCAGCCCTTGCAAGGCATAACGCCATCTGCACATCGGTCGTCGGCGAGCATGGCGGCTTCATCGTCAAGTCGCGCGGCGAAGGCGACAGCACCTTCTCCGTCTTCGGACGACCCACGGACGCAGTCGCCGCTGCCTGCGCACTGCAGACCGCCCTGACCGGGGAGATGTGGCCGGAAAGCGCCCGGCTAGGCGTTCGAGTCGCCGTGCACACGGGCGAAGCCGACCTCGGGGTGGACGACTACTACGGCATAGCCGTCAGCCGATGCGCGCGGCTGCGCAGCATCGCGCACGGCGGCCAGGTCCTAGTCTCGGAGGCAACAGCCGGACTGGTGCGCGAGCTACTGCCCGAGGAGGTTGCGTTCCGAGACCTGGGGCACCAGCGCCTCAGGGACCTGGCAGAGCCGGAGCGGGTATCCCAACTCTTGCACCCATCCCTGCCGACCGACTTCCCCGCACTGCGGACGATCGACTCGATCCCCAACAACCTGCCCTACCAAGTGAGCGCGTTCATCGGTCGGGATTCTGAGATAACGCGCATCAGGGAGTTCCTCCGCGAGACACGGCTCCTGACGCTCACCGGGGCCGGAGGCATCGGGAAGACGCGGCTGGCAGTGCAGGCGGCCGCCGAGATGCTCTATGAGTATCCCGACGGCGTGTGGCTGGCCGAGCTGGGATCACTCGCCGACGGCGGGCTGCTCCACCAGACACTCGCGACGGTGCTGGAGGTCCGCGAGGAGCCCGGCAGGCCGCTGTCCGACACGATGGTGGCGCACCTGCGTAGCAAGCAAGCGTTGCTTGTCATTGACGGCTGTGAACACCTGGTCGGCGCAGCCGCGAAGATGGCGGAAGGGCTCTTGCGGCGGTGCCCAGGACTGAAGATCATGGCGACGAGCCGAGAGACGCTGCGAGCCGAAGGCGAGACGGCATGGCGCGTGCCGTCGCTGGCCGTACCCCTCCGGCGACTCGGTGTCGAGCTGCAACCCGAGCAGCTAACCCGGTACGCGGCAGTGAGGCTGTTCATCGACCGAGCAAGGAAGGCCGACCCCTGCTTCGCCGTGACGAACGACAACGCAGCAGCGGTCGCCGACATATGCTCGCGCCTGGACGGAGTCCCACTAGCCATCGAACTGGCGGCGGCTCGAACCAACATCCTGACGCCCAAGCAGGTCGAGCAGCGCCTGGATGAGCGTTTCCGGTTGCTAACAGGCGGGCGTCGGACAGCACTGGCCCGGCAGCAGACTCTAGAGGCCGCTGTTCGCTGGAGCTATGAACTGCTTCCCGAGATCGAGCAGAGGCTGTTCGCGCGCCTTTCGGTGTTCGCCGGCGGGTTCACGCTGGAGGCGGTCGAGGCCGTGTGCTCCGGTGAAGGAGTCGACGCAGCCGAAATCGCCGGTCTGGTCAGCGAGCTCGCCGCCAAGTCACTGGTGATCCCAGGCGTCGAGCGCCACTGGATGCTCGAGACAGTTCGAGCGTACGCGCGTCAGCGCTTGCGCGAGAGCCGCGAGGAGGACCCCTTGAGCCGCCGCGGGCTGGAGTTCCTGGCCTCACTTGGCGAAACGGCAAAGCCCGGTACTCAGGGGCCGGAACAGGCTGCATGGTTCGCGCTGCTAGACCAGGAACTTGCCAACGTGCGCGCGGCTCTGGAATGGGGCGCCGAGCACCATCCGGAGGCAGGGGCTCGGCTCGCGGACTCCATGTGCCTCTACTGGGAGGTGCGGGGCTACATGACGGAAGGGCGAACATGGCTTCAGCGGTACATCGCACGCGGTCATGCGCTGCCCTCCGACCTGCTGGTGCCTCTCATGCTGGCCGCGGGTCACCTGGCCTACCGCCAGGGCGACTTGGCGGACGCGGCAGACTTGTGCGACGCCAGCCTGGCGCTAGCTCGCGAGCAGCGCGAGCCACGCCGTGAGGCCCAGGCGCTAACCGCGCTAGGGAACGTCTTGTGCGACTTGGGCGAATACTCCAGGGCTATCGCACTCCAGGAGGAGAGCCTCCAACGGCTGCGAGCCCTCGGCGACCTCAGAGGAACCGCTGCCGCGCTTCACAACCTCGCCCGCGTCACCAGCGCGACCGGCGATGTCACACGAGCGCGCGCTTACTACGAGGAGAGCCTGGCCACCAAACACGCGCTAGGCGATCGCCGCTTTTCAGCACTGACCGAGCACAATCTGGCGATCTGCCTCCGCACGCAGGGCGACCACGACGGCGCCCGAGAGCTGCTCGAGGGGACCCTCGAAGCACTGCGCGAGCTCGCAGACCGCACCGGGCAGGCCTACTGCCTCAACGCCCTCAGCAACACCGCGGTGGACCAGGGGGATCTCGACTCGGCTCAGAGGTTCTGCGAGGAGGGCCTCGCGGTGATCGGGGAGATTGGGCTGGCCAGAATGGAGCCGCGCCTGAGGTGCAGGCTCGGCGTTCTGGCCTTTCTGCGTGGCGATGCGGCAATGGCGCGCGAGCTCATAGAGAGTGTGCTCCGGGACGCCCGAGCACGTGGCGATAGGGAGATCACGTCGCTGTCCCTCGGGGAGCTCGCCAAGATCGCCTCTACCGAGGAACGGCACGATGAGGCGCTGGCACTTGCCCATGAAGGCGTTACAGCCATCCGGGAGACCGGGGACGTAGCCGAGACGGCCGGAGCCCTCTGCGTGCTCGGCGGCGCCGCCCTCGCCGCTGGCGATCTGCCAGCCGCAGAGCAGGCGCTGCGCGAGGGTCTAGCGCTCGCGCGACAGAGCGGAGGGGGGCTGCTTGTGGTCGACCTACTGGAAGCCATTGCCGGGGTCTGGCACGGCCGGGGCGAGCGCTCAACAGCGGCCCGCGTTCTGGGCGCTGCGCAGCGGGAGCGGCGCCGAATGGGCACGCCAGCTCTTGGCAACGCAAGAGGTTGCCAGCACCGCCTCCTACGAGGACTGCACGACGCGCTTGGCCAGGAGACCTTGGCGCAGGTCCTCGCTGAAGGCGAGGACCTGACCGTCGAGGAGGCGGTCGCGCTGGCCCTAAGCGAGGCTGGCGCGAGCTGAGCTCCGCACAGTGTGGGGGCCTTCCGGTCGGTGGGTGCTGTGCTGAAGGGGGGCACGCTCGATGGACCTCCCGTCCGGCGTAGTGACGTTCCCGATGACCGACATTGAGGGGAGGGCGCCACGCCCCGACGCGGCCACGGCGGCTGGCCGGACGGCTGCGGGCATCTGCGCCCATGAGTCGCCGATGGCCGGCGGCGAAGCGGTGGCCGTGCCCTCGTTCAGGTGACACAGACCCCGTCAGAGAGAGCCCGTCCGTGGGGGCAAGCGCAGGGCCTGCGCTCACGTCCGTGGAATGGCAGGGGTGGTGGCTGGGCATAGCCTTCCCGGCCAACCGCCTTGGACCACGCGAATGGGGGCCTCACCGTGTCCACGAGACGCTACTACGCCCACACCAAGAAGGGGCGTCCGCCCGACGAGTGGGAGCCCCTCCACGAGCACCTGCACGAAGTCGCCCGGCTGGCGGAGGAGTTCGGCCGCTGGCTGGGCTGTCCCGATGAGGCCCAGACGGCCGGATTGCTGCACGACATCGGCAAGTACGGCGACCTGTTCCAAAGACGCCTGCGTGGGCTCGAACGCGGGATCGACCACTGGTCGCCGGGAGCGTGGGTGGCCCTTCAGCGGTACCAACAGTCTGGCGTGGCGTCCGCACTCGCGATCCAGGGACACCACATGGGGATGCAACAGGCGGCGAAGGACGCCCTGGCCTTGCTTTATCCGGCCACGCACGCCGAGCGCCACCCCGAGGGACCCAGGCTCTCGTCCTCAGACACGCAGCAGCTACTGAGCCTGCTGACCGCCGACGGCATAGCACTGCCCGAGCGCCTCGACGGCACACCTGCCAGTCTGGCGGACCCCGCTGCCGCGTACATGCTCGACGTCCGGATGCTTTTCTCCGCCCTGGTGGACGCCGACTTCCTGGCGACTGAAGCCCACTTCGCAGCCACCGCACCCGGCGGCAAGTCCTACCGCGAGCCCGGGCCGGCACTCGACGCTGACGCGGCGCTCAATGTGCTGACGCGGCACGTTCAGGGCGTCGCGGAGGGGTCGGATGCCGCGGACGAGGTGCGCCGGCTGCGGGGGTACCTGCTGGAGGCGTGCCTGGCTGCCGCAGACGGTCTTCCGGGGCTCTTTACCCTCACTGCGCCGACTGGTTCAGGCAAGACCCTCGCCATGCTGGCCTTCGCGCTGGCCCATGCTCGGAAGCACAAACTCCGGCGTGTCGTGTGTGTGCTCCCGTACCTGACCATCATCGAGCAGACGGTCCGCGTCTACAGGGAGGCCCTAGCCGGACTGTACCCGGCTGACGCTGCCGACCGGTACGTCCTGGAGCACCACAGCCTCGCGCATGTGACCGACGGGGACGATGACTCACCCAACCAAGCGCGGCTCCTCGCCGAGAACTGGGATGCCCCCATCATCGTGACCACGACGGTGCAGTGCCTCGAGTCCCTGATGTCGAGCACGCCCTCGCGCTGTCGGAAACTCCACCGCCTGGCGAATAGTGTGATCCTGTTTGACGAGGTGCAGTCGTTGCCCCAGCGCCTGGCTGTTCCTACCCTTGCGACCCTATCTCACCTGTCCGCCAGGTATGGCTCCACCGTACTTTTCGCGACAGCCACACAGCCCGCGTTCACTCACCTCGACGAGGGAGTCCGTTGCCTCGCCGCAAGTGGATGGCAGCCCCGCGAGCTCGTTCCGGACCGCCAGCGGCTGTTCCGGCGGGCCGCGAGGACGCGCGTGCACTGGCCCGGTACCGGCGCCGCCCTGAGTTGGCCCGACCTGGCCCAAGAGCTGGCCGACCGCCCCCAGGTGCTGTGCATCGTCAACCTGAAGCGCCACGCCATCGAGCTGACTGAGCAGCTCGCCGCTCGTGGAGCCCGGGGCCTGCTGCATCTGTCGACGAACATGTGCCCCGCTCATCGGGCCCTAACACTGGCCGATGCGGGGCGTCGGCTAAAGAGCGGCTCCCCATGCCGCCTAGTGGCCACTCAGTGCGTCGAGGCCGGTGTCGACGTGGACTTCCCCGAAGTGTTCCGGGCGCTTGGCCCCCTGGACGCCGTCGCCCAGGCGGCCGGCCGCTGTAATCGGCGAGGGCTGAGGCCCGAGGGGCCGGTCCATGTGTTCGTGCCTGACGAGGCGGGCCGCTTGTACCCCGACGGCGGCTACGGACAGGCGGCCTCCGTCACGCTCAGCTTGCTGCGGGAGCTCGGGCCCGACGGGCTCGACATCAACGACCCTCTTGTCTTCGACCGCTACTACCGCGATTTGTACGACATCGCGAACGTTGCCCAGGCCGAGACTGGCGTGACAAAGGCGATGAAGGTCCGACACTTCGAGTGCGTGGACCACGCTTACCGGATCATTGAGCAGGACGCGGTCAACGTGCTCGTCCCGTGGGACCCGGACGCGTTCGCCGCGCTGGATCGCGAGGTCCAGGCCGAGGGCATTCGGCGGGCCTGGGTGGCGCGCGCCAGGGCCCACGCCATCGGCCTCTTCCGCCCGAAGCCCCACGACCCCGTTGCCTCGCTCCTTGACCCTGTGCCTCTGGGCGGCGGGCGCGAGATGGCGACCGACTGGTCGATCTACAGAGGCGACCCGAGTGACTACAACGACTTGCTTGGGCTTGTACTACCTGCGCAACAGCAGTGCGTGATCGGTTAGTGCAGCCAGACGGAAGGAGGAGTTCAGTGGTAGGCAATGAGTTCGTGCTACACGTGTGGGGAGACTTCGCTTGCTTCACCAGGCCGGAGCTGAAGGTGGAGAGGTACAGCTACCCCTTCATCACGCCCTCGGCCGCGCGAGGAGTGTTCGACGCCATCTTGTGCAAGCCGGCGCGTGACCCGACAGAGGCCCAGTTCAGGTGGCAAGTCACGCGCATTGAGGTTCTGTCCCCGCCCAGCTACATCGCGCTACGGCGGAATGAGGTCCACCAGGACTTGCCCGCCCTCCGGACGATCGAGCGGTGGATGGACGGGCGCGACCAGCCGAGCCCGCTGCTGGCCGACGAGATGGGGAAGGGATGCCTGCGAACCCAACGACAGACGATGGCCTTGCGCGATGTGCGCTACCGCCTCCACGCACGGATCATCCCGTGGCCGCGGCATGCGGACAGACTGCACTGCTTCGAGGCCCAGTTCATTCGGCGCGCCGCAGCCGGGAAGTGCTTCTACCAGCCATACCTCGGCTGCCGCGAGTTTCCGGGCTTCTTCGAGCCTGTAGCCCCCGACGCCCCTGGTCCTCCGCCTTGCTCATGGGACACCGACGACCTCGGCCTGATGCTGTACGATGTGTTCGACCTATCCGGACCCGGCGGACCGACCGCGCCGCCAAGCGTGAGCCTGTTCCGGCCCGTTGTGCGCGGAGGCGTGGTCGAGGTGCCGCCATACGAGAGCCCTGACGTTCTCAAGCCGAGGGGGGCGATGGCACGTGATACTTGATCTCGTGAGGTACGCTGAGCGGGAAGGGCTTGTCACTGAACCGGGCTTCGGCGCCCAAGCGGTCAAGTGGGCCCTTCTCTTCTCGGAGGACGGGCGGTTCTTGGGCGTTGCGGAGCTCGGCGATGCGAGCGATCCCAGGAATCGGGGGCGCGTCTTCCCGAAGTGCAGCAGTCCCAAGAGGCAAGAGTACGCACCCGGCAGCATCCAACGCAGCCGGTTCCTCGCGGACGACGCCTCCACAGTGGCGCTCTACAGGGTATCCGAGAAAGACGCTGCCAAGAGGGCGGAGGGCCACGCTTTCTTCGTCCGTCTGCTTCGCGACGCTTCTACAGTCCTCCCTGAGCTCGGCGCCGTCGCTACCGCGCTCGAAGACGACACCGTGCTTGATGACATCGGGGCGGAGTTGACCCGCCAGAAGGCCAGGCCCGGCGACTACCTCACAGTTCGGGTCGGCTCGCGTTTCCCGCTCGATGCGAATGCGTGGCATGACTGGTGGCGCGAAGTGTACTACCGTGAGTTCCGAGGGGCGACCCCGCCGCCAGCCCTCCTTGACGGGCCCGGCGGGCGCTTTCGGTGCCTGGTGTCCGGCGAACTCGTCGAGCCGGCCCCTGGCCACCCGTCGATCAAGCGGCTCAATGCCGTCGGCGGAGGGGGAAACGAGATCCTCGTGATGCCCCTGCCATCCTACGGTCTCGAGGAGTACTCCAGTTGCGCCGTCTCGGACGAGATCGCCAGTACCTACAGTGCCGGGCTGCAGAACCTTGTCGACGAGCACAAGGCCCTACTCGCCGGCGCGATGGTTGTGCACTGGTTCCGGCGCCGGGTGCCGCCTGAGGACGATCCTCTTGGTTGGTTCGAAGGACCCGATGCTGTGGAGGTTGCCGCTGCGCAGCAGCGCGCGGCAGAGGCGCTTGCAGCCATCGAGACGGGGAAGCGACCCGACCTCGCTGACAACGAATACTACGCCCTGACCATGCGCGCCGTCCGGCAGCGCGTGATTGTACTGGACTGGATGGTGGGTCCATTCACCGACCTCGTCAGGGCCTACGACCGGTGGGTCGGCGATCTGTCCGTGACGAACATCGGTGGTTCCGATCTCGCCAGGGCCCCATCTCTGGAGCGCGTCCTCACCGCAGGGCTCCCGCCGCGGAAGCGCGAGCAAGAGTACAAGGATTGGGTGAAGCCGGTGGGCGCACTGCGGGTGGGTCTCTGGCGCGCTGCTGTGGAACAGGCGCGCATCCCCCGTGGGGCTGTACCCCGCGTGCTCTCCCTCCACGGGTCGGTAGTCGCGTCGGGGCTTCTCGACGCCGTACTCGCCGACCCACATCACGGTGACCGTCCGCTCATTCTATCCGCACTGTATGCGCGCCTGGGCCTACTCAAGGCCTACCACCTTCGCAAGAACCGACAGAAAGGCGGCTGCGACATGCCTGACGACCTCCAGCCCTACCTCAACGAGAACCACCCTAGCACCGCATACCACTGTGGCCGTCTGATGGCCGTCCTGGCAAGGCTGCAACACCGTGCCCTCGGCGATGTCGGCGCCGGCGTCGTCCAGCGGTACTACGCTGCGGCCAGCAGCACACCCGCACTCGTGCTCGGGCGCCTCGTCCGGATGAGCCAGCACCATCTCGCGAAGCTGGAGGGCGGCCTCGCCCACTGGTTTGAGTCCATCATCGCCGACATACACACCAAGCTGGGCGACGGACCCCCGCGGACCCTCGACCTGGAGGAGCAGAGCCTCTTCGCCCTCGGCTACTACCAGCAGATAGCTCACATGAGCACCAAGCGCGCTGAAGGCGCCGACGATGCGCAACCCACCGAAGGAGAGAGCCCCAATGGCTGAGCCCATCACGAACCGCTACGAGTTCCTGCTGCTCTTCGACTGCGAGAACGGCAACCCCAACGGCGACCCCGACGCGGGCAACGCTCCGCGCATCGACCCCCAGGACCTGCACGGGCTTGTGTCCGATGTCGCAATCAAGCGTCGGATCCGGAACTACGTTCAGGCGGCGCGGGGCAACGCGATGCCCAACGCCATCTTTATTGAGCACGCCACCAACGTGAACACCAAGATCGCCCGGGCCCACGTGGAGGCGCACGGGGCTCTGCCGGAGGCCAAGAAGGCCAACAAGCAGGACGTCTACGCAGCCAGGGACTGGCTGTGTGCCAGCTTCTACGATGTCCGTGCGTTCGGCGCGGTCATGAGCACCGGCCCCAACGCCGGTCAGGTCCGCGGGCCTGTGCAGGTCGCCTTCGCGCGCTCCGTGGACCCCGTACTGCCACTCGACCTGTCGATCACCCGCATGGCCGTCGCGGAGGATGTCAAGGGCGCGAAGTCCATCGAGGACTACCTCAAATGGGAAGCGGAGCAGCCCGAGGACCAGCTCCGCACGATGGGCCGCAAGTCGCTCATCCCGTACGGGCTCTACGTGGCGAAGGGGTTCATCAGCGCGAACCTGGCGGCCGACACGCGCTTCAGCGAGGAAGACCTGGCACTCCTGTGGGAGGCGCTGCTCGCGATGTACGAGCACGATCGGTCCGCGAGCAAGGGGCTCATGTCGACCAGGGCGCTCTTCGTCTTCAAGCACGTCGGCACCACCTCAGACTCCTCCCAGCGAGTCCAGCAGGCCAAGCTGGGGTGCGCGCCGGCGCACAAGCTCTTCGACCTTGTCGAGATCGGGAGAAAGCCCGGCGTGGACGCGACGCGCGGCTACCGCGACTACGACGTCACCTTCCACAGGAGCCGCGTGCCCGCGGGCGTGGAGGTGGGCTACGCGCCCGGAACGCCCCCGCTCACCTTCAACTGCTGGAACGGCGACATCGAAGGGCTCACGGTGGACTGATGGAGGACGCCGACGAGGAGTTCGCCACCGAGGATGACGGCGCTGATGACGCACCCGTCGCCGAGGACGACCTGGTGCCCCTTTCCGGCCTTGCGCACGTCACCTTCTGCGCCAGGCGCGCGGGGCTGCACTTCGTAGAGGGGATGTGGGAGGACAACCTGCTCACCGTGGAGGGCGGCTTCACCCATGAGCGCGCCCACGAGGGGCCGCGCCGCGAGTCGCGCGGAGCGGTCGTCATCGTGCGCGGGCTGCGCATCCGGTCCATGACACTCGGCGTGTCGGGCATCGCCGATGTGGTCGAGTTCCACGCGGTCAAGGAAGGTGAGGAAGGGGCGCCACTGGCCGGCAAGTCGGGGCTGTGGCGCCCCTTCCCCGTCGAGTACAAGCGCGGCCGCCTGCGCCACGAGCGCTCCTTCATGGTCCAGCTCTGCGCGCAGGCGATCTGTCTCGAAGAGATCCTCGGGGTGGCCGTGCCCCGAGGGGCCTTGTTCTACGGGAAGTCGCAGCGGCGGCTGGAGGTTGAGATCGACTCCGCTCTTCGCGAGGAGACCGAGGCCGCCGCGCGGCGTTTTCGCGAGATCGTGGCGACCGGGGAGACGCCGCCGCCCGAGCCCGGGCCCAAGTGCAAGAGCTGCTCGATGGAGCCGCTCTGCCTGCCGAAGACCACCGGCCGGGGGCGCAGCGCGCGGCGCTACCTCGCCTCGGCCCTGACAACCAGTGAGGAGGCGCCGCCGTGAAGCACCTGCTGAACACGCTCTACGTGACCACGCAGGGAGCCTACGTCCACAAGGAAGGCGAGACGGCCGCGGTGCAGGTCGAAGGCGAGACGAAGCTCCGCGTGCCCCTCCACACGCTCGGGTCCATCGTCTGCTTCGGACGCGTGTCGTGCAGCCCCGGGCTCATGGGCGCCTGCGCCGACCGCGACATGCTTATCTCGTTCCTAAGCATGAACGGCCGGTTCCTCGCCCGCGTGTCCGGGCCCGTGTCAGGCAACGTGATGCTGAGGCGCGAGCAGTACCGGACCGCGGACGATGAGGAGTTCAGCGCCGGCATGGCGCGGTCCGTCGTGATCGCGAAGGTGGCGAACTCGAGGACCGTCCTGCTGCGCGCCATGCGCGACCATCCGGAGGGCGCCGGCGTCGAGGAGATAAGGTCCGCGTCCGACTATCTCGGCAGGCTGCTTGGGACCCTCAGAGCGGAGGCGCCGCTCGACGTCGTCAGGGGGCGCGAGGGGGAGGCCGCGCGCGCTTACTTCGGAGCATTCGACCACCTCATCACGGCGCAGAAGGAAGCCTTCTTCTTCCGGCAGCGCAGCCGGCGCCCGCCGCTCGACAACATGAACGCTCTGCTGTCGTTCACCTACACGCTGCTGCTACACGACGTGACGGCGGCCCTCGAGGCGGTGGGGCTCGACCCGGCGGTCGGCTACCTGCACCGCGACAGGCCCGGCCGCCCAGGGCTGGCGCTCGACCTGATGGAGGAGCTGCGCGCCTTCATCGCCGACCGGCTCGCGCTGTCGCTCGTGAACCGACAGCAGATGGCTCCGGGCGGCTTCGAGACAACGGAGACCGGCGGGGTCATCATGAACGATGACACGCGCAAGACACTGCTGGTCGCCTATCAGAAGCGGAAGCAGGAGGAGATCGCCCATCCGTTCATCGAGGAGCGGGTGGCGGTCGGCCTGATCCCGCACGTTCAGGCGATGCTGCTCGCCCGGTTCCTGCGCGGCGAGCTCGACGCCTACCCGGCCTTCGTGTGGAGGTGATGCCGGTTGACGGCACTCGGGGCAATGGGCTTCAGCCCATTGAGAGGTGATGCCCGTTGATGGTCCTAGTAACCTACGACGTGAGCACGACGACGCCCCAGGGAGAGGCTCGGCTGAGGCGCGTGGCGAAAGCCTGCGAGAACTACGGGCAGCGTGTCCAGTTCTCGGTCTTCGAGTGCCTGTTGGAGCCGGCCCAGTGGGCGAGGCTGCGGCACAGGCTGGAGGAGCTGATCGACCCCGAGCAGGACAGCCTAAGGTACTACCACCTCGGGGCCAACTGGCAGAAGAGAGTGGAGCACGTCGGCGCCAAGGCAACCTATGACCCCGAGGGGCCGCTGGTCGTCTAGCTCCCCTGCCTGGGAGAGCATGTCGTGAGTAGGCCTCGAAGGGGCTGTGTCGAACGGCGCGGGAGTGAGGGCGCCCGCGAACCCGGAGCTACCATTGGTGGCCCGGTAGGTTCGCGACTGGCGCAGAGCCGCCTGTGGCGCGGCTCGGCGGCCGGGTGCCCGGGCCGGAAGGGGTGGTCGAGGCGATGAGGGAGGAGGGTTCGCGCAGGGGACGGTCCTAGCCCTTGGCGCGCAAGGGCTGAGGAGGGAGGAGTCGCCCCCTCGCACGGGGGCGTGGATTGAAACGATCGTCGTGCCGACCGACGCCATCGCGTCTCGCAGGTCGCCCCCTCGCACGGGGGCGTGGATTGAAACAACATCAGCAAAAAGAGCTTGCAAGCGTTGCGGAGTCGCCCCCTCGCACGGGGGCGTGGATTGAAACCCCACTGCTCCCCATCCCCTCCCGGCGCTTCCGCGGTCGCCCCCTCGCACGGGGGCGTGGATTGAAACCTTCGC
>Ga0315282_10006710_pt1 | contig 19142 bp, 15 predicted proteins | sample YL17G07_20_MG_FD_203693 | JGI IMG/M metagenome (GOLD analysis project Ga0315282, IMG submission 203693) | Sediment microbial communities from Yellowstone Lake, YNP, Wyoming, USA - YL17G07_20 | ecosystem: Environmental > Aquatic > Freshwater > Lake > Sediment | place: USA: Wyoming | collected... | reverse complement strand
TCAATGTTAACTCCCTTTTTAGTGAACTTTTCATGCCATTCATTTAAGTTTTTTACATTCAAGCATATAATGACTGGTTTATCATTACTTACACGATGATATCCCTTCGATTCATCAACGAGTCCAATATAACCACCATCAAGTACTCTGTATATCTTGCTCCAACCTTGATCCACAATCATTTGGAACCCCATTATCTCCTCATAGAACCTCATAGCTTTTTGGAGATCTTTATAATAAAGCCATGTAATCAAACCCCTTATCTCATAATCAACCATTTTTATCACATTATTAATAGACTAATAGATGTATAATCTCTTTTATAAGTTTGAATTCGGGGAGCTTTTATCATTGATATTATAATAAAGTTCTATATATGAAGCCAAGTGAGGAGTTTAATAAAATTAGTAGTGAATATGATAAGGGTCGAATAAGCGAGGATATCCTATTCTGGGCGCATGAAGTTGAGAAGTATGTAGAGCTAAATTCACAGTCAATTGTCGTAGATATGGGGTGCGGAACAGGGAATTACGGTTTAGGGATAAAGGAAATCACAGGAGCTATCGTCGTAGGATTCGATCCTGCCCTAGGAATGCTTGAACAGGGTCATTTAAAAAATCATAACTTCCCCCTTATCCGAGCAATAGCTGAAAATATGCCCTTTCGCAATGATATTTTTGATTTAGTTTATGCAGCTCAGGTTTGGCATCATATTCAGGGTCAGCAAGAGGCTGCTAATGAGTGTTTTAGGGTCCTTAAAATAGGAGGGATTAAGATTGTTCACACGATCAGTCATTCTCAATTAAACAAGAAAACCGTCTTCAAAATATTTCCTGGGATAAAGAAAAACCAAATTGATGTATATCCCAGCGATGAGGAATTTATTTCTATATTCAGAAAAGCTGGATTCCAATATATCAGGGCTTATCCTTATTCAATTGAACGCTATCAAACTGCTGATGAGTTTATCGAGATAGCTGAGAAGAAGCTTTGGAGCATGTTTAGACCCATAACTCAGGAGGATCTTGAGAATGGGATTTTTTGGTTGAACCAGTGGAAACATGAAAATTCAAATGCTCCCATCCGTAATGATGAGTTAATCACCCTTTTTATAGCAAGAAAATAGAGTATCCGCAATTAATTAAGAGAATTTAGGGATTAAAAGAAAGATAAATCGAATCCGAAACACGTTTTCACCATTTGTAGTTATCAAATAATCACTATTTTGATAACCTAAACGCTTAATGCTCAAAAAGGAACTGTATTTCGGTCATCTTAATGGGTAACATGTTAATTATTATGAACGATGCGCCATATGGAAGCGAGAAGAATTGGAACGCACTCCGACTTGCTAATGTTTCATGTTCTGCTGAGATCGGATTTCAGGTACATATATTCCTAATGGGAGATAGCGTAACCACAGCAAAGAAAGGCCAGACACTTCCTGAAGGTTATTATAATTTAGAGAATATGATGGGAGAATTAATAGCAAAAGGGGTAGAAGTGAGAACCTGTGGCACTTGTATGAAAACTCGAGGAATATCAGATGGGGAACTTGTAAACGGTGCGCAACGAGGAACAATGATTATACTCGCCAAATGGATCAAAGAAGCAGATCGAGTTGTTTCTTTCTAAGTCTTTAATTGTGAATATACTAGTTAAAGAATACTCATTCAATTAGGAGAAAAACTATATCCAGTATAGGGGAAGGTTTAATAGGGTAACTCGGTTATTCGATTAGAGCCTGTACGGGAAAATAGCAAGGAGAGGCAATGATTTGGCTGAGATGATTGAGAAAGTATTAGAGCGAAGCCTTGGAAAAACTGTTCTTATAAAAGTTAGAGGTGGTAAAACACTTCGCGGTACTCTAGAAGGTTTCGATCAGCATGTGAATCTCGTGTTGAAGGATGCTGAGAATGTAAGTGATCCTATTAAAGCGGAGCCTATAGGTACAATTGTGTTGCGTGGCGATAATGTCATCATGATCTCTCCACCTCCAGAAGGTTAAGGATAGGAATTAGCAATGCCGACTAAGCACGCTCTACATACTGGAAAACGAATGCATATAAGGTGCAGGCGCTGTGGGCGCCGAGCATATCATGTACGCTTAAGCAAATGTGCGGCATGTGGTTTCGGTGAAACTACTAAACTTCGTCACTATAATTGGATGCGGAAGGATCTTCAGAGAACGCGGCGTTTAATTTAGAACTTTTAATATTATTTAAAGAAAAATTCTATTGCTTTACTGCTTTGTGTAGTGGAACATTTAAAACTGGAATCGTAGGTTCGTATTGTGGGCGGGGATACCCGAGACTGGCCAAAGGGGCGGGACTTAAGATCAGCAGTCTCTGGTGAGAGATCCCGTAGCTTAGGCTTTCGGGGGTTCAAGTCCCCCTCCCCGCACCTTACTTATTTCTAATAGTAAATAATTCGTTACTCTTTGAAAATAAATAATCAAAATTATAGATTGGTGAATTTTTTGACTAAAAAACTCCCCCTGTTCGTTAATAGAAATTACGATGTTAGCAGAAATAAGTGGATATAAATGTGTGAGAAGGAGGAGAATAAAAATTGCTTAATTTTATTATAGAAACCCAATTTTTCTCAAATAATCGTTGAATCTTTGATACTCTTTTAGAAACTCCACGCCTTTCTCAGTCACAAATATGCCTTTGCCATTCATATGGCAGAATCCTAAATTACTCAACAACAATAAAGTTTGTTTAAAATTTGAATAAGACATATTTACATATGAAGCAGTCCTTGTTAGGCTTGGGTTGCTTTTAGCAGTCTCTCTCATTTCGATTTTGAGGATCTGCAAGACGTCATAGTATGTCTCCAATTTTTTTTGCTTCTCAATGCGCTCGAATTGATTTTTACTATAACTATTGAGAAATTGATCGTTTGGGCGAAATACATTTTCCAAGTTGATGTCTCACTTTTTATGTGTTTCAAATCATAACTGGATTCTTTAAATATTATATGGAGTTGAGATAAATATCTAAAAATCATTAAATTTTATTTACATAGTTTCTTCTACTCGCGCTTTTTCTTATTCTTTATATTGCGCCACGATATGGTTTGATAGTTACAATTAAGTTTCATAATTAGTATGAACAGCACTTTACAGCCTCGTAGCAGAGGCTGCATTTGTTTACATAAAGACCATTCTTTGCTGATTCGAGCAGGATAGGACCTGAATTGTGAAGGGTCTTGAAAAGTTCCTTGTCTCTAGCATCCTCAAGGATTTCATTAAGCATTCGATTATTTAGGTTCCCTATGTTGAATGCTGGAAGTATGGCTGAGGCTGAACAACAAGCCAATACATCACCACTAGGTTTCACTCCGATGTCCCTAAGAATGTCACTGCAGCCGCCATCAATCGATGAGGTGCTGAGTAGCCGCTCTCCCTTAGGAATAGATTTTCCTCTTCCTACTGGCACGAAGCTAGATTCTATCCCGATTGCAGCATAGTGGAACGGATCAGCGACGCTTGGTGGTGGGATCTCATCTCCAAGTAATTTAGCAATATCTTTGAGTTTCAATCGACTCGAGTAGCTAAGTGTTGTCATTATAACCATCTTGACTCCTAGGCTTCTTGCCGCAATGTAGCTATTTCTGACTCTTTCAAAGGGGATGAAGGCTTGATGGAAGTCGTCAGTGCTTAGGTTGAGTATATCAAGCCCTGCATCCCGAAGCCTCCTCAATGTTTCCTCCGTTCTACAAGGCGTTTCAGCCCACAAGCAGCTGGTAACAAGCTCTGTTTTTAACCCGAGTCCAGAGGCATATTCAACAAGTCTCTCAACAAGCGTTGGGAAAAGCATCGGCTCCCCACCAGTGAAACTTATCCACTCAACAGAAGGTATCTTGGAGGCTGCATCTATGTAGTTCTGAGCGTCATACAATGAGACTGTATCTCCATATTCCGGTTTGCAGTCAAACCAGCAATGTGCACATCCAGCATCGCACCTCTCAGTGACTAGAAGCCCAACCCTGAATGGTGGAAGAAAGCCAGACATCCAGTCACCAGAATTCACAGTCTGCTTAGAGTTGCATTGATTAGCTTATTCGCTTGGTAGAAGCCATCTTCAACGAGGTTTCTCTCCCGGACAAGTTTTGTCAAGAGGAGCTTGAACTCAGGGGATTGATGAAGCGTCATCTGGGAGAGTTCAACTATCTGGCTGATCCTTGGGAAAGGCTGAGCGCCAAAGGTTTCCATTGACATCTGATTTGCGATGTCAGCGTCGCTATGGGTGATGGGATTAACATGACGTCCAATCCACATAAGGCACAAATTCAGTTCATTCACCTTGGCCTGATCCCCCTCCCCTGCAACTTTCTCAATTAAATTATCTAGCTTCATGGAGAGGGTTTTGAATTCTTTCGCTTCCCCAATAATAGGGTTAAGATTGTAATAGCTTTTAATCTTCTCAGATTTGCCCTGCATCTCTTCTAGAATCTCGATTATTCTCGCAGCATATGTAGTATAGCTGAAAGGTATTATAGGACAATTGGCTAGCCGTATGATAAGGTTAAGCTCTATCTTCACATCCACAGAGAGTATGCTGACATCCATTTTGTCGCTTGTCTCATATGGTGTATGCCACCACCATCCTCCCCCAGAGTAGTTCACATGGGGATCATACGTCTCCTTTGGGCGGCTTGTCGTCACCGCTACATGGGGTATGCCGGTACCCCAGAAGCTACCGTCCCCAGATCGTGCAGGCCATCGGTAATCTTTCACCGTGATCCCCGTGGCATCCTTAACGCTTTCAAGTATGGCTTCAAGTACCTCGCTATACGGTGCTTCTCGAACTGTTGTAGCCCCCATGACGCCTGGGGAGTCGATGTTATAGCTTGCGATGCAGTTGTATCGAAGGTCGTGCCAGTATGCATCATTATACCATGTAGAGCCAGCGTACTTTCCAATCTCGTGGCCTGTCCAATAGGCGATCCTAACACTCCTTCGAAGGCTTTCCCTATGCTTATTGAGGATTCGGGCGACTTCGAGAATTGCAGTATCCCCGCTTATATTATCTGTGGCACCCTTGCTAAAGGGCGGAGTATCCACATGACCATTAACGAGAATAAACTTCTCAGGTTCAATCTGCCCCTTAATCTCAGCAACTAGTAATGGGAGGGTCTTCCAACATGTCTCAGCAACACTAATGACATGAGCTCTTAATTCACCCATCTGCGCCATCTTCCTGAGCTTAGAACCATCTTTATTCGAGACATGAAGAATTGCGGGGATTGAAGGTATCAGGTGTATATTATCCGGAGTAGGGTTACCACTCACTGAGAAGTCAGCGCGTTGATGGCAGACCGTTGGCATGTAGTCGTCCTGCTCGATAACGATAAGCCCAGCGACACCCATTTCTTGGAGCTTTAAGAGGAGCTTCCCCTGAATCCCCATCCAGTCGCCACTTGTCTTCTGCTCGCATAGAACTAATTTACCACGACAGTTCTGGTATCCAATCATATCTGGAGGAACATACACGACATCACCCTCAAACCCCTCAGATGATGTTGAGCCTGCCTGCCTGTAAGGCGTTGTCTGGATCTCCATCCTCTGTGGAGCTGTAATAATTAGCCGAGCCACCCTAGGATCTGTGATATAAGCCTCGTATCGAAGAATCTTTGGCTCTAAACCATAACTCTCTAGCTTCTGCTTTAAACATTGAATAGCCTTCTCCTCTTCAAAGCTCCCCGAGTGGAGAGGCGGATACTCCATGAGTTCATCAAAATTTCTCTGCATCAGTTCCTTTGAGATTTCAGCCCCCATATTCTTGAGGAGTTTTCTATCTTCTTCAGATAAGAAAAGCATAATTATCATTTAGGGAGATGAATCAAAGCTGGTATAACACTTGCGAAGATTCACAAATCGATGAGCGAATACACAGTAATTTTCAATAAGCTTTAAAGAGCACGCATAATCGTGATTGCACCATATATGTGACCAAAAGTTATTAGTCTCAATGATTTTTCCATAGCTAACATGTCTATTAGAGGCTATAGCACAACCTATGTGGTTTTATGTGTAATAGCCGTTTTAGTGATGTTCTGTACGCAACTTATCAACCCACTTCTCGCTATTTATGCTAGAGAGGTTGGGGCTACAGGAATCTGGATCGGTTTATCTGTCTCAGCGTATTGGATCGCTAGAGTACTCCTTGAAATTCCGAGTGGCATAATATCAACCAAGTATGGATACTATCTGCCAATTGTAGTTGGGTTAGTACTAACTGCTGCAGGCAACTTACTCTTGGTATTCGTCTTAGATCCTGTTCAGCTTATTGTTGCGAGATTATTGTTGGGTCTTGGCGCTCCTTTATTTTTCGCAGTCTCGATGACCCTAATTATTAACATGTTTAGTATCGAGCGGAGAGGTAGCGCCATGGGGTTGTTTCAAGGCATCGAGTTCTTGGGAAGCACAATTGCATCCACTTTTAGTGGTTATATAATTTCAGAGTTGAGCTTCAAAGGAAGCTTTTACCTCTCAACAGCAATGGCTGTAGTAGGCATAGCTCTAGCTCTAATGCCTAGAATACGAAATAACATTAGTAACCAACCCAAATCTTCCAGCGTAGATCTTTCTTCGATGCCAAGTTTATTTAAAAATAAAGATCTACTGACCGTCTGTGGAGTAACTTTTATGAACTTTATCCTCTACCAAGGAGTACTATTCACAACTTACCCCTTGTATCTTAACGGAGATCTAAAGATGTCTCTGACAGATATTGGGCTTATTCAAGGCGCTAGATCGGTTGGATATGTAATATCGATGCTATTTTTAGGCGCGATCTCCGACAGGATCGGTAGAAAGCCTGTGCTCCTCTTTGGAACACTGGGAACAGCTTTCATATGTCTTGTCCTTAATTATCTAACCGGTTTTTTTGCGATAATGGGTGGAATGTTTCTCATAGGAGTTACTACTGGGGCAGTCTGGATAATTTGTCCCGTGATAGCTGCAGAGGTTGTTAAGCCTTCAAGTAGAGGAGGCGCTGTCGGAATATATAGAACAAGCTTTGACATAGGTTCGGTGTTTGGTCCAATGATTATGATGTGGATTGTTGAAGTCTATGGGAACACTATGTCGTTCATTGTATCATCCTTTCTGCTCTTCATAGTTTTTCTTCCCTCTATATGGCTCAAAGAAACCATGAAGAAATAAGAGCGTTCCTAGGTTTTATAAATAAAAGGTGGTTCATTGCCCGCTTGAGACTTTAGTGTTCATGATCCTCACACTCGGTATAGATGAGCCCCAATAGTTGACCACGTCCTTAGTTATTGCATCTATATTCATTAATGCGTCAAAGACTGTGAGTCCCACCATTGTGTTTTTTATGGGATACTTAATCTCACCCTTTTCTATGTAGAAGCCGAAATCTACCATATTGGAAATGTTTGTGGATGATCCTTGAAGGTGCAGCCCTGAATCTTCGATTAGAATCCCCTTCTTGGTCTCTGAAACCAAATCTTTCCTATCTCCGGAAGCGACAATTATATTGCTTGGTGAGGGTCTTGGCTTCGATGTCAAGCTTCCTCTACTAGCATGGCCTGTGTTCTTTACTCCAAGTCGACCAGCAGAGTATGAGTCGGTTATGTAGCTTTTTAACACACCTTTCTCCAGTAATTTGATTTTCTTCGAAGGGAATCCCTCATCATCAAATGTTCTAGAGGAGATACCGCTTGGCACAAGTGGGTTATCGGTAACATTAAGATTTTCTGAAGCGACTTTTTCGCCAATTTTTCCTCCTAGAAAAGCGGTGCCAAGCGCAGCACCTAGGCCATTAGCGCCTGAGCCCAGCAATGCTGAGATTGAGCCTAAAGTGCTCATATGATCAAGTATGACATCCATCTCTCCGCTCTTGACTTTTTTAGCTCCAATCCTCGCTTTAGCCTTCTCCGCTGCTCTTGATCCTATAGCTTTTGAGTCAATTTCTTTAAGGCTTCTCCCCATAATCGGTTCATGACCCATACTAGTATCAGAGCCCACCTCATACTTTGTTCCAATGACTCCATCTATCGAAGATTCTCTAGCTTCAACTTCGATTCCAAGCGAGTTGACGATAGCCATTTCGTTGATTGTTCTGTCAAGGCTTCCCTCGACTGTGTATTGTGAATCAAGCTTCGCCGCCTCCACACCATCCATGAGTACCTGGACAAGGTTCTCAAATGGGGTTTCGGCCAGTTCTTTTTCATAAAGACCCTGAACCTTGGGATACTTATCAGCCATGGGCAAGGATTTGAAGTAGGGGTCACCTGGAGCAGCTTTTGCAATGTGATAAGCATTCAATACTATTCTCTCTAACTCATGAAGCTGGGTAGAGGATGCAAGACCTACACGTTGACCAATGTATACTCTGACCCCTGCGCCTCCAGCCTCTAATATATCGCCACTTCTAAGCTCCGAGTTCTGAACTTCAAGCCGTGTTTTTCTCTCATTGATTATAACAACTTCGACTTGACTAGAGCCTGCGGAAAGGCCTACAGCTATACCCTTCTTAGCGTAATCGATTAAACTTGACATTAATTGTATCCCCCTACGATGATATCCCTCACAGCGATGTGAGGGCCTCCTCCAATCACCGGAACCCATTGACTGTCTTTGCCACAGGTTCCACCAAAATCCATTGCAAGATCTTTTCCAACTCCAATAACGTTTGGAAGCACCTCCAGGGTTAACCCAGCCATAGACACATTCTGAATAAGAGAACCTACCTTACCATTTTCTATCAGATGGCCTTCCTGTGCCGTGAAAAAGAATTGACCTACAGCAGGATTTACATATCCTCCATAAGACTTCGCCAAAAAAATCCCTGTCTTAACTTCCTCACAGAGTTCCTCTAGGCTCATGTCTCCACCATCAATGAATGTATTCGACATTCTAGGAATTGGCTTGAAATTGAAGTCGGCTGCTCTCCCAGCACCGTTTGGCGGAACACCCATCTTGGCTGCTGTTTCAAGAGAGTGAAGATAACCCTTGAAAACGCCTCTATCGACGATAAGTCTCCTGTTTGTTTTAGTACCCTCTGAGTCATATGCGTAACTGCCACGAAGCCCTGGTATAGTAGGATCATCAATGACATTGATGCTTGGTACGCCCACCTTTTTCTCCAGTTTTCCTGATAGTACAGACATGTTGCTTAGAACACTATCCGCCTCACAGGCGTGACCGAATGCTTCATGAATAAATACCCCAACCAGACTCGGATCCATAACAACCTTCATGTTACCACCGGGAGGAGTTAGAGCAGATAGAAGTGCAATTCCCCTCTTACCGATCTTAGTACCCATTTCGGAAGGGTTCAAATCCATAAAAGTCTCCCAGCCACGGGATGTTCCAACGCTTTCACTCACATTTTGAATCAAAGACCCCTCTCTAACTGTTGCACCCCCACTAAGCCTAACGTAACAGTTAGATACATCAACCCTAGTCCCAAGAGAGTTGATAATTACTTCCCTCTGCACCATGTCCGAGATTGTAGCTGAGGAGACCTTGACTTGGCTTCCCTCCTGGGCAATGTTCTTTTCTAACTCAACAGCAACCTTGACTTTTTCTTCGAGAGCGATCTCCCGAGGATCAACTTTGATTTTTAAAGGTTCTTCGCCTTCAAAGATGTATCCTTCTGGGACGAAATTCTTCTCCACTCCACTAACAGCTTTCGCAACCTTTATCGCAGCTTTCATTGCCTTGTAAAGTTCACTTTGGCTGAAGCCTTTACAGGTAGAGAACCCCCAGGCACCATTTACGAGCGCTCTAAGCCCTACACCAATATCAAACTCAGATGACATCTGCTCCGAGGCTGCGTTTCTAATTGTGATAGTTGTACCTTCACCAATGAAGAACCGGATATCAAGGAAATCCTCCTTTTTCAAAGAAAACCTATTGATCACTTTTTCTGCTGTTCCAAACAAATCCCCTAAATTGAGCATGAAGAATTACTTGCATCAAGTTTTATAAATGGATGTTAAGGAACATACACCAACTCATATTTTAGAGTAGAAATCCGCACGCGATGTATACTAACTAGTCTTAGAGACCATCTCCTCTCTCTGGAAGAGGCTAACTCCGATTCTGAACACGATTACATCCATGACAGTAAACAGAACAACAAGCTCAATTATTACGACTGGTCCAAGAATCATCAACCCTGCACCCTGGGCAAACAACAATCCCAGCACAGGTAGAATCAATAGTATGCTAATCTGCTGCGCCTCTCTGAATCCCTTCACCTTAGCCGAGACGATGACTGTTAACCCTATCGCCGCCAGCGAGAGGATAGGTGATAAGCCTAGGACGAGCATAAGCCAGTTTACGTTTGGCAGAAGCAGTCTTCCATAAATGCCATACCCAAGTACATCTACGCTTGCTGAGTAAGCTACGAAGGCAAGAATCGTAACTATCATTGAGGGCACAAACGAGACGAGGATCTTACCTAAGATGAGCTCCGAATCCGTCAGAGGAGTCGCGAGAAGACCCTCGATGGTCTTTCTCTCCTTCTCCCCCGCGAAGCTGTCAGAAGCAATGACGCTTGATGCCATGATAGGTATAATTAGGAAGAAAGGCGCGAAAAGGTAGAGGGACGTCGCATATAGCATCACCTGCCTCACAGACATTCCAGCTAGCTCAGCCTGGATATTTGGTGGTAGATTCTCTATTAGGACTTCAAGATTCCCGGTTGAAGATGAATCACCATAACCCGAGGCTACAAATAAGATGACTGGGAGGAAAACCGAGATGAGAAGAGGAACTAGTATTATTGGGAGGATAACCTGCCAGTTCCTCTTCACCTCTGTCCAGTCTTTCCAATAGACAAGTAGCGCATTTTCTAGCTTCACTGCGGCTCCTCCTTCACAAGTTTCAGGTAAGCCTCCTCCAGTGAGGGTTCAAGCAACCCGACTGACTTTATAAGCCCACCATTCTCAACTACACTTCTCACGACATATGGGGTCTGAGTCTCAGCGTTATCAAGCTCTATAATGAGTCTTCCAGAGTCCTTATCTGCCTCCACATTTTTCACGCCTTCAATACTCTGAGTTGCTAAAATTATTTTATCTGAGGTCTCATTCAGCTTGATCTCAAGTTTAGGCTGCCCCGCAATCCTCCTCCTAAGCTCCTCGGTGGTACCCATAACCACTGATCTACCCTTGTTTATTATCATCACATGGCTACACAGCTTCTCAGCATCCTCAAGGTTATGAGTGCAGAGCAGTAAAGTGCGCTTCTCCTGTCTACTAAGCCTCTCCATCAAGTCCCTGATATCTTTCGACGCTTTCGGGTCAAGGCCTGAGGTTGGTTCATCGAGGAATAGAATCTCCGGACTATGAACTATTGCACGAGCTATAGCGAGCTTCTGTTTCATCCCTTTAGAGTAAGTGCCAACTCTTTCACTCCTCCTATTCCAAAGCTCAAAGAACTCAAGTACATCCTTTATTCTCGCTATTCGCGTGTCGCTATTAGAGATACCATATGCCCTAGCGAAGAAATCCATGTTTTCATAAGCGCTCAATCTCTCGTAGAGAGACGGTGTCTCAGTCAAAACTCCGACTGACTCACGGACTCGAACAGGATCCTTCTGGATGTCAAAACCACCAACATAAGCCCTCCCTCCTGAAGGGGAGATGAGGCATGAAAGAATTCTGACGGTGGTAGTCTTCCCAGACCCATTTGGCCCCAGGATCCCTAATATCTCCCCAGCACCAACTTTGAAGCTAAGTCTATCCACCGCTACAATTGTGCCAAAGCTTTTGCTTAACCCTTCAACCTCAATAGTTGACAATATAATTGTGACTGCTGGCGAAAGATATTAAGAAATACCTTCACGCCGAGCAACATATCACCTCGCAAAGGCTAGTATATATTATTATAACTAGGCACTCCACTTGTAGATATAAACAAACAATTGTAATTTATTAGAGAACAAACTAAATATTTCTACTATGAGCTCAATGGTATATAACTTCCCACCTGAGATTACCTACGGGTGGGGCGAATCAAAGCAGCTGGGAAAATTAGCAGCCAGTATTGGAAGCAAAGTGCTTATTGTAACAGATGAGGGAGTAGCCAAAGCGGGGCTGCTAACCCCTTTAGAGATCCAGCTTACAGAAAGTGGAGTCAAATACGCCGTATATCGGGGCATTCAACCTAATCCTACCGATGAGAATGTCTATAATGGGGTAAAGTTACTCCGTGAAGAAAGTTGCGATGTCGTAGTAGCTTTAGGTGGGGGGAGCCCCATGGATGCTGCTAAGGGCATAATACTCATGACCAAGCACCCTGGTCAACTAAGAGATTACTATCGTGGTGAAGAAAACCCCAGATCTATAACTAGCAACGTTCCATACTTTATTGCCATGCCCACTACTTCGGGTACTGGAAGCGAAGTTAGCAGAGGAGCGCTTATAACAGACACTAGAGATAACCGCAAGAGAGCTCTAAGTAGCAAATATCTTCTACCAAAGAATGTCATACTCGACCCAGAACTAACATCTAGAATGCCGCCAAAGTTGACAGCCCACACGGGTCTCGATGCTCTCTCACACCTCCTCGAAGCCTATGCTGTCGACTCATACTCTCCCATCGCGGATGCTCTTGCAAAGGAAGGTCTTCAGCTTATCTCAAGAAGCCTACTAAAAGCCTACAGAGATGGGGAAGACAAAACCGCCAGAGAAGACATGATGATGTCCTCAACTATGGGAGCCTTAGCTTTTAGCAAAGGGCTTGGGGTCGTACATAGTCTTGCTCACCAGCTATCAACCCAAATCGGCATACCCCATGGAGCCGCTTGTGGCATAATTATGCCACATGCTATCATGTTTAACATAGAGGGAGCCAACGGTGAAAAGACAGCCAAGAAATACGCGAACTTTGCAGAGATATTCGGTGTGAATTCAAGCATTTTACCTCCCCACCAAGCCGGAGAAGAAGCTGCGAAATTAATCAGTAGACTCCTCGAGGAGCTAGATGTCCCATGCCACCTTAGCGAATGGGGTGTTAAGATGAGTGATATCGATATAATGGCTAAAAATGCGATGCTCGACCACTGTCACCCAAAAAACCCCAGAACATGTACGGAGGAGACGATGAGGAAACTATTCATCCGAGCAATGTAACAATCAACGATTAAATTAACACCCGTGAATCTGCAATAATGTATTAGTACCACATAAGCAAACCCTTTTTTAGTGAGGGCATGATTCGAAGACAACCATTCGGGAAAACCGGCCACAACAGCTCAGTGACTCTATTTGGAGCCGCTGCTTTAGGAAACGTGAAACAGGAGGAGGCAGATAAGACCCTCAATCTACTGCTCAATTATGGGGTTAACCACATTGACACAGCGGCAAGCTACGGAGACTCCGAACTAAGGATAGGACCATGGATGGAGAAGCATCGAAACGACTTCTTCCTCGCCACAAAAACAGAAATGCGTACATACGAGAGTGCTAAGAAAGAGTTCAACGATAGCCTCGAACGTTTAAGGGTGAAGAACGTGGACCTTCTTCAACTACATAATCTAGTACACCCTGATGACTGGTCTATCGCTTTTGGTAAGGACGGTGTAATCGAAGCAGCTATAGAGGCAAAGGAGAATGGATTAACTCGATTAATAGGAGTAACAGGGCATGGTCTAATAGCTCCTGCGATGCATATGCGAAGCCTAGAGAAATACGAATTTGACTCCGTTTTACTCCCATACAACTATATTCTCTTTAAAGATGAACGTTACAGACGAGACTTCAACATGCTGCTTAACCATTGCAAGGATCGAGGTATCGCGGTACAAACAACAAAGTCATTAACCCTTGGCCCATGGACTGAGAAACCTCACACTGCTAACACATGGTATGAGCCACTTGAGAATCAAGAGGATATTGATCGAGCAGTATCCTGGATACTTGGGCAAGGATCTATTTTCCTTAACACATCAGGAGATGTCCGGCTGTTGCCTAAGATACTTGATGCCGCAAGTAGGCGTAAAATCACTCCCTCTGATGAAGCTATGGAAGAAATGGTTCATGTTAGAAAGATGTCCCGGTTATTTGTCTCATAGGACCAATCTATAATTTGCTTGTATACTAGTATTGTTAGTGCGAATTCTTGAAAATAGTAATAATTGAGAGAATTAATTAACCAATTAACGAAGTCATAATTAGGCGATATCATGCCATACGGTTACACTGGTGAAAGGCTTAGAGTCGATCTAACAAGTGAGAAAGTAAGCTATGAAAGGCCTGATGAGAAATGGTATAGGACCTACCTTGGAGGCATGTGCTCAATAGCTTACCATCTGCTAAGAGATGTGAAAAAACACACAAATCCGTTAGGTCCTGAAAATTTACTGATTTTTTCAATGGGACCTATCACTGGGACACCAGTTTCGGGTAGTGGGCGTAACGCTGTTGGCGCAAAGTCACCTCTAACAGGTGGCTTCGGTGAGGCTGATGCTGGGGGCTTCTGGCAGGTGGAACTGAAATGTGCTGGTTTCGATGAGATAATTTTTACTGGAGAAGCTGAGAAGCCTCTCTGGCTCTGGGTAAACGATGGTAAAGCTGAGCTGAGAGACGCGTCAGGACTTTGGGGAATGGAGATTGCGGAAGCAGAGTCTAAAATGAGGAAAGAGGTGAATGAGGATCAGGCAAGATCAGCTTTAATCGGGCCAGCTGGCGAGAAAAAGGCACGTATGGCATGCATAATAAACGACCTAAAACATGCTGCGGGTCGTTGTGGGTTAGGAGCCGTTATGGGGTCAAAGAAGCTAAAGGGAGTGATCGTCAGAGGCCACAACGCGCCCAAACTATATCAGCCTGAGAAGGTCAGCGATCTCGCTAGGGTACTTGTAAGCAGAATAGAATCTGAGGCAAAAGGAATGCATGACTACGGTACAGGTGCGATGATGGATACATATGCAACAACTGGGAACCTCCCCACGAGGAACTTTAGGGATGGTAACTTCGAGGATCATATGAAGATCGATGCTAGGACTATCAAGGACACATACAGGGTCGGGATGGGCACATGTTATGCTTGTGCAGTAAGATGCAAGAAAGAGGTGAAACTCGAATCCCCATACAAAGTTGAGGAACGATATGGTGGACCTGAGTACGAGACTCTAGGGGCGTTTGGCTCTGACTGTGGAGTCTCCGATCTTGCTGCTATTTGTAAAGCAAATGAGCTCTGCCAGAGGTATGGTTTAGACACTATCTCAACTGGATGCACGATTGCCTTTGCGATGGAGTGCTTCCAACATGGCATCATTACAAGTAAAGACATGGATGGCTTGGATCTCAGATTCGGTAACTCGGAGGCAGTACTGAAAGCCATTGAGATGATTGGAAGAAGGGAAGGTATAGGAGTAGTGCTAGCTGAAGGCACCAAGCGCGCAGCGGAGACTTTTGGAAAAGGAGCGGAGAATTATGCTATACATGTTAAGGGGCAGGAAGTCCCAATGCACGATCCTAGGCTCAAAAAGGGTCTTGGGCTAGGTTATGCTGTCTCCCCAACAGGAGCCGACCACTGCCACAACATCCACGACACCGTAATGGGATCCGCTGCTTACGAGAGCCTGAAACCACTTGGAGTCTTTGAGGAAGCTCCGGTGTTCGCGCTGACGCCTGAGAAGGTCAGAGTCACCAAGAACTGGATCGAGATGAGGGTTCTCGCTAACTCGCTATCTATCTGTCAGTTCCCACCCTGGAGATTCAGCGAATATGTTGAGCTCCTGAACGCAGTCACGGGTTGGGGTGCTTCCATGTACGAGCTTGTACAGGTCGCTGACAGAGTCCTCAATTTGGCAAGGATCTTCAACATACGCGAAGGGTTCCTTAGTTCTGATGACTGGCTCCCAAAGAGGTTCTTTGAGCCACAGACGAGTGGAGCCCTTTCAAAAACTGCCGTAGATAGCAAGGAACTAGCTGAAGCGATTAGAACATACTACGGCATGATGGGTTGGGATAGCAACGGTTTACCAAGGAAGGAAACACTTCAATCCATCAACTGCGGATGGGCATACGATTACTTAACCTAAATTTCTAAAATGACCCAGGCACACCGTAAAAGAAACGATCCGGCTTTACCCGGAACTCATAACCTATTAGGACCTATATTACCCAAAACTTCCCATATGTTTTGTTATCTAGGATAAGACCATGTTCTTTGCGTTCTGAGTCTTCGTATTTGTGGAATCGGGATATTTCCTTAGGATATCGTAGCTCCGTTGGACAACACGTCCTTGGCTAGTATGGATTCCAGATCGCACAGCTCAGTGAAGTTCCCCATAAGGCTGCTGATCCGCCTGCGTTTACCTGGGGAACACTGCCTGCGATTATGCGTCTGCGTCCGCTGCGTGCGAGCGAGCGTTCGCTGCGCCATTTACATCGCCATAAACACTAGGTGCGGTATAGCGCTCTCAGGCGGAGAATGGCGCTATGCGGCGCAGAAGACCGCAGACGCTCGCAAAGACGCATCCCTGAGCGCGCTCAAATATACAAAACGTGGGGAACCGCATGAGGAGTCGGGGAATATGTGTTAAACAGCGAAATCTACGCTGAAACATGGGGAAACAGCGACCCAGTCTGGGGAACGCTTTAATCCCTGGGGAATACACCGGGAAACATGGGGAAGCGGATCAGCTGTCCAAAAATGAGAATAAAACATGCCTAGACGTAAAGTCACACGAGAAATAATAGAAGACTATACCGCCAAGGGTATAGTTTCAGAGAAAAGATCGTTAAGGGGATATCGTACCTCTCAGCTAGAAAAGGTGGCAAGGAGAAAGGCCTCGGCTCATATACACAGGAGCTACGAGAGATTGTAGCGGAGTTAAACCGACCCAAGTAGAACAAAGGCGAAGCCAACTCCAAGCCACATGAACCCACCTACATCGTGAATTTTAATCTATCACTTAAATACACGATGCCAACAAAAGCTGAATTCTCCAAGAGTGAAGTGGAGGCAGCCCTCTTCGACATTAAGTTTGAGAGAGCACAGATTAAAGCGGCTGATTGCGAGTACTCATGGAACGGGCTCTGCCTTTATTGGGAATTCATGAGAGACTCGGAGCTCCTTATATCAATCTATGAAAGATTCGGTGTGAAGGACAACCTGTTTGGAATAACATCTATTCGTCCACAAGGCGAGGGGCAGCCCAGAAAAACTCTACGCTCCAACGAGTTACTCTGCTTCGACAGCGATAAATATACCCCGAGAAATAAATAGAACCAAAATATGATCTTTTTTCGTATTCCAAGGTGGGTGGTGGGTACTCATTCCCACGTGAGGACGCCGATTCTTAACCAAATGCGCCAAATGGAAAGAGGCCTGCTGATAACCAAGCAAAGAATAAAGCATTCAGTAATGCACCAGTCCATATCCTACCCGTGTATCTGTATAGCCACCAGGATATGAATGTCGAGACCGCGAAAAGTGGGACAATACCCCAGAGGAATTCGATAAAAAACCCGATAAATCCTTGAAGAGGAGTTATACTCCATATGAACATTGGAACATATTGAATGAGTATCAGAGCAATATAGGGCAAAACCTTGATCGACAGCGTTCTTAAAAAATTAAGAACTGGGGATCCTGAATGTTGCCTCATCCTATATACGTGAAGCCAAAGACTCTCTGATAAAAAGTAGATGAGATAGAAAGGGATGAATGAGGGGAATACCGCTATCCTAGAAGCTATAAGTGGGTTGAAAACGGGAACTATTAGCTTGAACCTTACTTCCAGAGTGTAGTCTAATATTAAAACTGTCAGGTATGCAGCAGCAAACAATCCTAGGCTCAAAGCGACGTCTCTCAAAGAGAATGAATCCGATATTTCTCGAATCAAACCAGCATTTACGCGTCGAGCAAGTAACCACAACAAAATAAATCCAGTCACACCAGTGATAAGAAACCACCATGCCTGTGATGAACCAAATATTAAAGGCGGATAATTTACAAAGAAACCGACTAGCATCGATGGGATGAAGAGGATGACGCCGAAGAACCCCCACCCAAATAGAGCAGTCCTCTCTCGGAGGAACCTGTTACGAGCCTTTACAGGTGTTCCTACACTTCCAGGTAATAATCTCCCAAATAACTCTGAAAGGGGTGCAAAAAGCCCTATAAACGATGCAAGAGAAACGATTAGAAGAACATCTCTGATCAAGTAGGATTGCTCTTGGTATGTGAACAGACTCTTTTGGTATGGATAAAAACTAGAATAAAGCCAGGAGACGACTTCCTTCAAAGCTGCTGGATCAAGAGGCTCGAATGTATGGATATTAGATAACACCACAAGTTTCCTGCCAGTCAGCTTAGCGAGATCCCCATAAGTAATCCCAGGTTCTACTGCCTCACCTGCACCAAAAACAGGTCCCAAATCTCCTCTAAGAGTGCTTACATCAAACAAGACATCTTCCTTGCCAATGATAAACAGCAGGTTATGAGGAAAAGTGCTGTTTAGAGTGCCATATCCCTGTCCCTCACTCTGACTGCCTTGACCACCAGCAATCAGAATTGTCGCAACATTCTTTTTGTAAGAAAAAGCAGCTCCCCTTGCGGCCCCTGCTCCAAGACTATGGCCACAAACTGCGATCTTTGTAGGGTCGACAAAAGGCTGTTGCTCAAGCCAATTTAGTACAGCAGATAGCCCAAACGAGGGATCACCTCCACCAACGATACCTCCAGATTCGCCATGACCGTCAAGATCAATAGCTATTGCTACGAAACCGTTCTTAGCAGCCTCAAGCGCTATTCCTGTGACATAGTCTTTTGCTCCACCTATACCATGCGCTAATGCAACTGCAGGTAGACGCATATTTGTCGATACTTCACTTGGTGTGTATAGTAACCCTGTTATCTGGCTTGAACCATTTGGTATTGTAACCTTTTTCACAGATAAAGAGCCGTAATCGGAATTCACTTGTTTGGCTGCATATAGCGAGGATAGAAGGAGACTAGTTAGAAGTACTAATTTGATGTAGGTTTGCTTCATCGCGGAGTCCAATAAAAATAAGGATCTTAGAAATAAAGGTCTACATTCAAGTAGCCATCACCTAACTAAGAAAACAGGCATTATTGTAAAAATATTCTAAAAAGTAGATAATTTAAATGAATTCGTGTATATTATCTGGCAATTAGAAGA
>Ga0315282_10006709_pt1 | contig 19142 bp, 18 predicted proteins | sample YL17G07_20_MG_FD_203693 | JGI IMG/M metagenome (GOLD analysis project Ga0315282, IMG submission 203693) | Sediment microbial communities from Yellowstone Lake, YNP, Wyoming, USA - YL17G07_20 | ecosystem: Environmental > Aquatic > Freshwater > Lake > Sediment | place: USA: Wyoming | collected... | reverse complement strand
CCGACCCATTTATATCCAGCAGTTGACCATAACTCAAAAGAATTTTCCACCCCCCTGGCTTTGCCTTCTGTTTGGACAATTGCCCCGCAGAAATTAACCGAGGGCATTCTTGCGGGATATTTCGGGGCCGGAGGAGCCGATCGTGAACGAAAAGATAGGGGCCGGAAGAAAGATCGATTATCGGGGATTGATCCTCCTGTGCCTGGGCCATTTGGTGGCGGATCTGAACACCAGCGCCCTGCCGGCCTTACTTCCCTTCTTGAAGGACGCTCTGGGCCTTTCTTACGCCATGGCTGGGATACTTATTCTTTGTTCCAACGCTACTGGTTCGGTCATTCAGCCAGCCTTCGGCTACCTGGCGGACCGGAGATCGATGGCTTGGTTTCTGCCTTTGGGATGTTTTTGTGCCGGCCTGGGGTTGACCCTTCTGGGGTGGGCCTCCGGTTATGGGCAAACTCTCGTGCTGGTGATCCTCAGCGGCCTGGGAGTGGCCATGTACCACCCCGAAGGGTGGCGCATTGCCAATGTTTTTGCCGGGCAGAAGAAGGCCACGGGCATGTCCATCTTCGCCGTGGGCGGCAATTTGGGATTTGCTTTCGGGCCGCTGATGGCCGCCTACTGTATGAAGAACTTTGGGCTCAAAGGCAGCGCCTACTTTTTCGTTCCCGGCGCGGCCATGGCCGGGATATTTCTCTTCAGCCGTTTCTGGCGCGTGCGCCGGTTATCCGCTCGGGCTTCATCTTCCCCGGCTTCGAAGATGGCCTCCCTGAGGTCGGCGATCTACCCGATGTCGATGTTGCTGGGGATGATCATGTTCCGCTCCTGGGCGCACATTGGACTACTGACTTTCATACCTTTTTATTACATCAATTACATGAAGGGCGATCCCATGCAGGCGGGCAGTCTCCTTTTTGCTTTTCTTACGGCCGGGACCGTGGGTACGCTCGTCGGGGGGCCGCTGGCCGACCGCTTCGGCCACAAAAAAACGATCCTCTTCAGCCTGGGCTGTGCTGTACCCCTTTTGGTTCTCTTTCTTCGCGCCTCGGGCGTCTGGTCGTTTTTCTGGTTGATCCTGGCGGGCTTTATCCTGATCTTTTCTTTCTCCGTCTCCATGGTCATGGGCCAGTCTTTCATGCCCCAGAATGTGGGCATGGCCTCGGGCTTGATTTTGGGCTTGTCCTTTGGCATGGGTGGCCTGGGAGTCGCTGTGCTGGGGTTCTTTGCCGACCTCTGGGGCGTACCTTTTACTCTGTGGGTGATTGCTTTCCTCCCCTGGGGAGGTTTCGTCCTCGCCCTCTTCATCCCGTACTCGCAGAAAAAAGGGGGCCTTTAAAGAGAAAAACTTGGAGGGAGGAAGAATCTTTGTAAACTTTAGGCACTTAAGGCATTTGAGGCATTTAAGCGCATTTAAGGCATTTTTATTTATATGTTTTCGATGATGGCGCCGGCAAACTCCGAGCACTTCAAACGCTTGGCTCCTTCCATTTGCTGCGCCAGGTCGTAGGTCACAGTCTTCTGCTGGATCGTCCGCTCCAGGGCCTTTACGATTCGGCCTGCAGCCTCCTCCCATCCGAGATGTTCCAGCATCATCACGCCCGAGAGGATCAAGGACCCGGGGTTGACCACATCCTTCCCGGCCTGATAGGGAACCGTTCCGTGAGTGGCCTCAAAAACGGCGGCCCGGTCCCCGACGTTCGCTCCCGGCGCCATTCCCAGGCCCCCTACCTGGGCCGCCGATGCGTCGGAAAAATAATCTCCGTTCAGGTTGGGCATGGCCAGGACATCATATTGCTCTGGATGGATGAGGAGGTACTGGAACATGGCGTCCGCAATTCTGTCCTTGATGATGATCTTTCCTCCTGGAGGATTGTCTTTTGGCTGGCTCTTGGCCTCTTCTTCCGTTAGGGTCAAGCCGCCAAATTCCTCCCGGGCAAGCTGGTAGCCCCAATCGCGGAAGGCCCCCTCGGTGAATTTCATGATATTGCCTTTGTGCACCAAGGTTACGGACCGGCGTCGTTTTCCCAAGGCGTAGGCAATTGCCCGGCGGACCAGTCGTTTGGTGCGCGCCGCGGAAATGGGCTTGATCCCAATGCCCGAATCCAGGGGCAGCTTCACCCCCAACTCCTTATCCAGGAAAGCGAGCAGTTTCAGGGCTTCTGGGCTGCCCTGGGGCCATTCGATGCCCGCGTAAACATCTTCGGTATTTTCGCGGAAGATGACCACGTCCAGCTTTTCCGGATGCCGCAACGGGCTGGGCACGCCGGGAAAATAGCGCACGGGGCGAATGCAGGCATAAAGGTCCAACTGCTGGCGCAGGGCCACATTGACGGATCGGATCCCCCCGCCGACGGGCGTAAAGAGCGGGCCCTTGATGGCCACCCGGTGCTCCTCGATTGTCCGGAGGGTCTCTTCGGGGATTGGCGTTCCCAGCTTTCTCTGGGCTTTCTCCCCGGCCAAGGTCTCGAGCCAGGAAATCTTTCTTTTCCCGCCGTAAGATTTTTCAACCGCCCGGTCAAACACGCCGACGGCGGCCCTCCAGATGTCCGGCCCCACGCCATCCCCCTCAATGAAGGGGATGATCGGATGGTTCGGGACCTGAAGCCCCCCCTCCGGCAAGACCCGGATCTTCTCGGGTGAAGAAATAGGTTCTATGGCTTTCTCCTCTAACACAATGTCTAAAGAGAGATTAGCCTAAATCCCCCCTCATGATTCATTATATCCAACTTTCATAAGAATCATTGCCTCCCAATGGGAGAAAAGTTTTATGGCCGCCCATTTGGTTTATTGCCTATTTGGACAAGATCCTTTTCACACGGCTCTGCTGCGGCAGCAAGGTAGGGGACCGTCGAATGGATGTTCTGATGGCCAGCGCCTTTTGCGTCCTGAAGATGTCCGGGCCCAGCGCTTCATAGACCCGATCCGCAAACGTCTTCCTCATGATGGGCGTGGCGATCTTGCCCGAAAACTTTATTCATTCAGCTCGATGTCTTCGAAAGGAGACATGAACCATATGGGATATGGGTTCTGGATCTTGTAGGGATTTCCTTTCACCTTAGGGCCAAAGGCCGCAGGAGAGTTAGTTGAGGTAAGATAACTATACATGGTCTTATCTTGGATTAATCTCTGTATTTGCCCTGTTAAGTCCTTCCTAACCTTTGGATCAACTGATTTATTTAATTGATCCCATAAGGACACGATATCTGGATAATTCCCGTAACAATAAACCCCGCCGAACAAATATTCTAAGCGTGACCAAATGGTCGGGTTCTCGACTGGATCAATAAAAAGGCCTCCTTTCATCTGTCCAGACCTGCGACTCGCGAACCAGGAGGGCCGATCCAGGAGAATAGTATCCACAGAAATTCCCACCACCTTCCAATAACTCGCAATCTGCTCACCATAAGGCCAATAAGGGCCGTTAAAGGGGTAGAGTTTCCCACCATGAAAACCTTTAGGATATCCGGCCTCAGCCAGTAATTTCTTGGCTCTTTCCGGGTCGTAGGGGTCTAGGGGAAATTGCACACCCTCTGGATCTCCATCCAATGCCAGCCCGTTAATAGGACCGCACCCGGGCATATGAACGTCGGCAAGGGTCTTCCGGTCTATGGCCAAGCTTGCTGCTTTCCGCACCCGCGGGTCAGACCACGGCGACTTTGGGTCCCACTGCGCAGTCATTTGCAAAGTCCATCGCGTTGGGCTTAGGGGGGCAATCAATCGGAGATTCGGGTCTTTTTTCACTTTTTCATACAGAACATCTTGCATAAGAGTAGCCATATCGATCTCGCCCCTCGATACCATGGCATAGCGCGTGCTCGGTTCCCGAATAATTTGAATCTCCAGCCTTTTGACCTTGGGCACTTTTCTCCAGAAGCCTTCAAACGCCTCCATCACCAATCCAGCGTCAGCCTTGAATTCGACAAATTTGTAAGGACCGCACCCAATGGGTTTTTTTTTGAACTCAGCCTCGCCTACCCTTTCTATGTACTTTTTCGGCACGACCCAGCCAATCGTGCTCGTCCCGCAGAGAAAATACTCGAGAAAGTTGACAAAGGGTTCTTTGAACGTTACGCGAAACAGGTATGGATTTACGGCCTCCACTTTGCTTATCCGGTCGTTAATTAATTTAGCATTTGTCCCCTTATATCTTGAGAAAGAAAAGACAACGTCTTCAGCGGTCATTTCATCGCCATTGTGAAATTTTACCCCTTTGCGCAGCTTAAACTCATAGACCTTAAAGTCCGGGCTAATAGTCCAGGATTCGGCAAGGCCTGGTGAATACATCTCACCGGGCATTGATTTCAGTAAGGCATCGTGGACAAGCATTAAAAGACCGAGGCCCGATTGCCCCAAACTTGGCAGAGCAGGGTCAAACCAGTCAGCCGAAAGTCCCCAGTGGAAGGCGCATTTCAATACTCCCTTTGGACTGGCAGCAAAACCACTGGCCGACCCCAAAAAGAACGATCCCAGAACCACCAGCAATGTTACCTTCAAAAACATCCTTCTTCTTCTGGTTTTCATGTGCCTCCTCCTTTCATCGGTTGAAACGGATCTAAGAACCGGTTCTCTTGTAATTCAGATATTAGCTCGTACATATTGATTAGGCCCAAACCGGGTGATTTCAGTGGTCTCAACACACGCAAAGGAAGTACCAACAAATAAACCTAGCCAAAGATATTTGAAATTTTCCTCATCGAATCCCCTCCCCCTTCGACGGGGGAGGGAAAGGTCCTGCACCACGTAGGGTGCAGGACGATGCCCTGAACCTAAGATGGTTCAGGGGGTGGGGGTGAATAAGAGCCATTGGGTTTCCCCCTCCCCTTCACCGTTCGACTGAGCTCACGCCGAAGTCCCCTCCCGCCAGGGGCCGGGATGGTCTGTCTCTGGCGGGCCGGCTGGTTCTCGCGCATTGAATTTCCTGACTCCTAAAATGAGCACGAGTTAAGGAGCAAAACGGCAAATCGAAAGTCACGAGAACTGAAATCCAGATGAAGAGCTAAAAGAAAAATCCCCTAAAAGTTTGGGGCCATTATAGCAAAAATTCCAGTTCGGGAAAAGTCTTCTATCACTTAGAGGGGTTTTTTGTGGGACAGATCGCAGGCTTTCCCATCGATCGCCAGGAAGAAGCGGTCCTCTTTTTCATCGTGACGGACGAAGGGGAAGAGCAGTTGGTACGCGCCGCGGGAGAAGCGAGCTTCGAATTCCCCGGAGCGAACCCGGCAATAAAGCACGTGATCGGGGCCGATTCGCAGCGTCTCCGGTTGCAGCGGCTCGCGGGTCTCGTCGTTCAAGATGAGCCCGATCGCTTTCAGCTCCCCGCCCTCCGCGAGGACGAATTCCAGGGTTTTGACCACGAAGGGAACATCCTCCACCTCTACGGGACATTGCTCACCGCCGATCCGCAGAATGACCCGGCCGGATTCGTCGAGGGTCAGGTTTCGACAATAAAGCAGGTAGGTTTTGCGATGGGTGATCTCCTCATCACGGAAGAACCACCGTCCTTCCTTATCGATTCGTAAGGGAGCTTCTTTCATTTCCCGATACAGAATTGGTCGAAGATTCGATCCAGGACCTCCTCCGAGGTCGTTTCCCCCACGATTTCGCCGAGAGCTTCCAGGGCTCCCCGTACGTCCAGGGTGATGAACTCGAAGGAGAGGTTCGCCTCCAGGCTTCTCAAGGCCTCGGATAGAGCCTCCCGCGCGACTTCGATGGCCCGTTTATGCCGCAGGTTGGACAGGATCGTTTCCCCGGAAGATTCCAGCCGGCCGTTTAGAACCAGGGTATGAATCGCCTTTTTGAGTCCTTCGATTCCCGACCCGTGGAGCGCCGAAATGGGGATCAGCAAGGCTTCGGGAATTTGTCCCCGCAAGTTCTCCGGGGAGAAGCGTTGCGGCAGGTCATTCTTATTGATGGCCACTACGGTCTTTTTGGGGCGCACCTGCGGCAGGATGTCGAAATCTTCCGTGGTCAAAGGCTCGGACCCGTCCAGGACCCAGATGGTCAGGTCGGCCTGAGCCAGACGTTCCCGGGTACGCCGCACGCCTTCTTCTTCGATGGCATCCTTGGCGTGCCGGAGTCCGGCCGTATCCATGATTCTCAGGGGAATTCCCTCGATATTGGCCACTTCCTCGATCACATCCCGGGTGGTCCCCGGAATGGCGGTAACGATGGCCCGTTCTTCCTTGAGAAGACAGTTGAGCAGGCTGGATTTCCCCACGTTCGGCCGGCCGACAATCACTGCGGCGATCCCTTCGCGGTAGATTCGGCCTTCTTCATAGGTGCGCAGGAGCGCGTCCAGATCGTTCCGGGTGTCCCGTAATTGGCGGGTCACTTCCCGCGGGGAAAGTTCGGGCAGCTCTTCTTCAGGAAAGTCGATACTGGCCTCCAGCAGGGCCAGCAGGTCCAGCAGCCTTTCTTTGATCCGCCGGACTTCGCCGGCCAACTTTCCCGACCGCTGGCGGTTGGCCAGTTCCAAGGAATGCTGGGTCTTCGATTGGATGAGGTCGATGACCGCCTCTGCCTGGGTAAGGTCAATCCGTCCGTTGAGGAAGGCGCGCTTGGTGAATTCTCCGGGCTCCGCCAGGCGAGCTCCGCTTTCCAGAACCGCCCGCAGGATTTCCTGGAGGATCAGCACCCCGCTGTGGCAATGGATCTCCAGCACGTCCTCCCGGGTATACGTTTTGGGCTGGCGCATGAACACCAGGAGAACTTCGTCGAGAACGGTCTCATCCCGGGGGCGGATGATTTCTCCAAGGTAGAAACGATGGGAAATAAGCGGGCCCGGACTTTCCTTGCGGCGAAAAATCTGCCCGGCGATCGTCTGGGCCCGGGGACCGCTGCACCGCACGATGCCGATGCCCCCCATCCCTACGGGGGTGGAGATGGCCGCGATGGTATCCCCCGGCAAACCATGGCTCATGAAGGTTTCTTCTCGGGGCTGATGACGATCTTCCGGTAGAGGCCCGTGCCCGTAGACCGGGTGCGCAAGGATTTGTCCTCTTCCAGGGCCAGATGGATAATGCGCCGGTCGTGGGCACTCATCGGACTGATGGTGACCGGCCGCCCCAGCCGCTTCGCTTTGTCTCCCAGGCGCTGGGCCAGATGGACTAACGATTCCTCTCTGCGGGAGCGGTAGTTTTCGGTATCCACCACGATGCGTTTTTTGTCTTCGGCGCCCTTGTGCACGATCTTATTGATCAGGTATTCCAAGGCGTCGAGGGTTTGGCCCTTGCGCCCGATGAGCAGGCCGCTGCCGTCCCCTTCGATATTCAGTACGATGCGCTCCGGCTCCTCCTTCAACTGGACCGCGCTTTCAATCCCCAGGAGACTCAAAATATCCTGCAGCGTTTTCTTGGCGGTTTCCGCCGCCTGGCTGGAAGCATCGGCGGGAAGGCCAGCCCTTTCTTCCGCAGCGGGGGCGGCTTCTTTTACCGTCGCCCGAATCTGGGCATTCTTGGCCCCCACCAGTCCCAGAAAACCGCTGGAGCCATTCTCGAGGACCTCGATCTCCAAATCTTCCCGCGAAGCCTTCAACTCCTTGCAGGCTTTACTGACCGCTTCGTCAACGGTTTTGCCTTCGGTTTCCACAGACTTCATAGCATCCCCCAAATCTAGCCAGCATGCTTGTTGATGTATATTTGCTGCCCGATCGAGAGCAGGTTGTTAAACAACCAGTAAATGACCAGGCCCGTGGGAAAGGACAGGAACATGAAAGTAAAAACCACGGGCATGATCAACATCATCTTCGCCTGGGTGGGATCACCGGTGGTGGGCGTCATCCACTGCTGGACAAACATCGAGGCGCCCATGAGGATGGGAGAGATGTAGTAGGGGTCCGCCACGGAGAGGTCCTGGATCCACCAGTAGAAAGGCGCATGACGGATTTCGATGGAATAGAGCAGAACTTTATAGAGCGCGAAGAAAACAGGGATCTGGATGACCATGGGCAGGCAGCCGCTCATGGGATTGACTTTGTACCGGCGGTAGAGTTCCATCATCTCTTTGTTCAGCTTCTCCTTATCGTCTTTGAATTTCTCCCGCAGTTTGGCCACCTCCGGCTGGACCTTCTTCATCTCTTTCATGGATTTGTAGCTGATGTGCGTCGGGTACCAGAAGAGAATTTTGATGATCACGGTAAGGAGAATGATGGCCATCCCATAATTCCCAGTGTACTTGTAGAAAAATATCATGACCTCGAGCATGGGCTTGGCCACCACGTCGAACCAGCCGAAGTCCAGAGCCCGGTCCAGCTCATGGCCGAAGGCTTTAAGAATATGCAATTCCTTGGGCCCCAGGTACATGACATAGGATTGGGAGAACTGGGTTCCGGGGGGAAGGGAAGCCTTGGGGCCGCCCATGAGCAGGTTGCCGTCAGTCTCGGAGACTTTTTTCATGATGAGCTCGGTCCCCTCACTCTTTTTGGGGATGAGAGCGGCCAGGAAATACTTACTCTGAAATCCTCCCCAGTGAACATTTTGGGAGAAACGTTTTTCCTCCTTGATGTCCTTGAACTCCACCTCCTGCAGCTCTTTCTTGACCAGAGCCGTAAAGGGAGGGACTTCCGCGCCGCCGCTCCCGCCTGAACCCGGCATACAGGCGAACCCACCGGAATTCGGCACGGGGAAGATCTTTCCCGACCAGGCGAGGAGCGGCCTCCCTTCGAACGTCCGGGAGGAAGAAGGGTTGGCCATCTGCAAACCAATATCGACCCCGTAACTGTCGGCATAGAAAGTCATCTGCTGCGTAAGGACCGGCCCGTCGGGGGAATTCCAACTGAAGACTAACTCTCCATTGTCTTTACCGGGCCCCAGTTCCAACTTTTCAGTATTTACCTGGAAGAGAGAGTCGGGTGAGAAGGGAAAATTGGCTTCGCTGATCTCCAGCCCAAAAGGGTAACCCCCGGCAATAATCTCTTTGGCCAGATCGATGGGCTTGGCGCCCTCACCCATCTTATCCAGAAATTTCTTGACCTTGAAGTCCTTCAGGCGGGCTCCACGGGTATCGAAGACCGCGGTGTAGAGGGGAGTATCCACCGTGACGTCTTTTCCCGGCTGGACCTTGATTGCCGGGGGAGCTTGAGCGGGCGGGATGGAAACCGCCCCGGGTTTTTTCTCAACCGGGGCAACTGCTTTGCCTGCTTCCTCGGGTGTTTTTGCCGCCGGTACGATTTTCTCCTGGCCCGGTTTTTCCTTAACGGTCTCCGGGGGGGAGGGGGCAAAATAATACTGCCAGAGGACCAAAATGACCAGGGAGATGATAACGGCTACCAGTGCGCGCTGTTGCATAAATAACCTCCGTTCACGTTCCCCTTTCCTTCTCTCTCAATGGGGCATCCCTTCCGCCTCACGGGAAGCGGTGGATTTTACTACCGGATCGTAGCCTCCCGGGTGAAAGGGGTGGCATTTCAAGAGCCTCCGGACCGCCAGAAGCAGACCCTTAGCCGGACCGAACCGCTCGACAGCTTCCAGGGCGTACGCAGAGCAAGTGGGCGCAAAGCGGCAGGAGGAAAAGGTTAGCGGAGAGAGGAAATAACGATAAAATCGAATGAGGCCCAGAATGATTCGCGTCAGCATCCAAAGGTTGAGGGAGCTATCGCCCCCTGAATATTCCTTTCAGTTCATCTGAAACTTGCCAAAAATTCAGGCCGGTGGCCCCCGCTTTGGCGATAATCACGAAATCGGTGGAAGCGGGAAGCCTTCCCTTATTCAGGCGAAAAAATTCTCGAATCAAGCGTTTTACCCGGTTGCGTTTGACCGCCGACCCCACATGCTTGCCAACCGTAATCCCCAGTCTCCGGTGGGGAAAACTGTTGGGGCACATGGAGAGCCGAAAATGGCCGGTTTGGTATTTCGCCCCATCTCTGGAGATTTTCAGGAAATCAGCGCGGCGACGGATCCTCTCCTCTTTTCCGAAATTGTAAAGCCCCATCTCCCGAGGGTTCCAGTCTCTCGCGATGGCTTGATTCAGTATTGGCTCGCCTCGACCACCAGTCTCTTTCGGCCTTTCGCCCTCCTGCGCTGTAAAACTAAGCGCCCGCCCTTTGTGGACATGCGCTTCAAGAAACCGTGGGTTCTTTTCCTGCGAAGATTGCTAGGCTGGTAAGTCCTCTTCACCGATCTGCTCCTGGTTTTATTAAGCGATTTTGTCTATCAGAAGATGGATTGCCAATCCATTCTGGGTGTAAATTATAATATTACCCTCTTTGGTCAACCATGGCAAGCCCAAAATTGAGCTGGGAATATGATAAAATCATTTCCCTTTTCGGATAAATTCCGGTATAAAAATCTTCTATGCGCATTGTAAACTAAGATCGGGGGCATCGAAAATCAAGAAACTCTGCTTTTTCGACATGGACCGGACGTTGATCGCCGGGAATTCCGGGGTCTCTTTTATGCGCTACTCTCTCCGCCGGAAGAAGACCACCCGCTGGAAAGTGATCAAGTCGATCCTGGACTATTGGCGCTACCGTTTCGACCTCCTGGACATGAAGAAGGCCTATAAGGATTCCCTGCGGCATTTGATCGGGGTCCGTGAAGAAGAACTGAGACAATTCTGCCGGGAGTGGTTCGAGGAAGATGTCCGGGGCCTGATCTACCCCGAGGCGCGTGAATGCGTGCAGCTACACATGGGGCGGGGGGAATCGGTAGCGATCATCTCCAATTCCACGACTTACAACGTCCAACCGCTGGCCCAATGCCTGGGGGTCCCCCACGTTTTGGCCACCCAACTGGAAGTGCGCGATGGACTCTTCACGGGAAACTATGTTGAACCCCTTTGCTTCCGGCACGGGAAAATATTCTGGGCCGAGAGACTCGCGCGCCAGTTGGGGGGGCACCTCGAAGGCAGCACCTTCTACACGGACAGCATTACCGACCTGCCCCTCCTGGAACGCGTGAAAAACCCGCGGATCGTGAACCCCGACCCAAGGCTGCGCGCCCTGGCCAAAAAGCGCGGCTGGCCCATCCAGGATTTCGTGCCCCAGAAAGCCCCTGCCCTGCCGTAGCCCATTTAGCCCTTGATCGTTACCCGGGTCGGACCCGAAGAGGGATGATACCCCTTTCAGATTGCTCCTATTCCTGCAGATGTCCTACCCACCCGTAGTCCTGGTCGATCACCCGTCCCTCGAGGGTAAATAGGTATACCCGACCCCACAGATTGAGCTGACAGTTATCCGGGCTGGACCCCTGATAGGTCCAGGTTCCAACCGCTCCCGTGCCTTCGTTGAATCCGGTCACCTTCCATTCCCGCGTGGATGGAGAAAACTGCACCGTGTAGGTTTCTCCCCCCTTCAGGGTGCCCATGGGGTCTTTGTCGCCGAGCCAGCCGGAGTCGTCAAATTTCTGCGGGGCCACGTCAAACACCACCCTGAAGGGTTTCCCCGAGCCGATGATTTCAGCCCAGGAAGCCTTTGGCGCGGTCCCGGCCATTACCAGGAGTTTGTAGGGGGTTTTAGAATAGGGAAGGGGGTTCCCTTCCCGGCCTCTCCTGATCTCAATGAAAACGTCTCCCGATTTGGCCACCTTCCTTTCCAAAGAAGTGGCCCCCGTCTTGGATTCTTCCCAGCCCTGAGCGTCATAAATCATAATTCGGCTGTTCACATTGGGGGGGAAGTCTCTGAGGGTCACCTTTACGGTTTCCGGGCGGTCGAGTTGTGCGCGGTAAACGTCCACATCGTTTTCCCCTCCCAGATTGGTGGAGTTCTCATACCCCTTCGTCCCGCGCATGGGTCGGGGATATTCATCAAATAGATAGGCCGTAATCTCCTTCCCCAGGGGGATGGTCTTGATGAGTCCTTTTTGAAGCTGCACCTCTTTGCTCCATCCCTCTTCATAATTTGGCTCGTAGGGATCCGGGAGCGGTTCCAGAGTCGCCTGGAACTGATATTGAATGGGCGGCAGGACGGGCTTTCCCGAGTAAGAAGAAGGAACCTTCTTCGATTCCCGGTCGATGAAGGGCAGCAGGTAGTAAGGACCGTTCGAACTGCACTGCGTGGCGCACCAATCACCGCCCGAGCACAAGCCCCCTTTGGTGTCGACTAGTTCCACCCGAATCAGGCCCTTCTGCTTCCCCTGAGCCGAATAAGAAAAAGTAACCGGATGCCCCGGTTCACTGGTCACCCCGCCGACGGGACTCGTTAGAGAGGTGCGGTAATAGAACCCCATGCTGTCGATCCTTAATTTGCAGTCCGGCGGAAACCCGGAAAGGTTCAGGGTTACGATCCCCGACTCCGGCAAGGTCAACTGGAAGTGGTCTAAATCGTAGTGATGGATTTTTCCCAATACCGTATCCCCCACCTGGAACGGCGTTGCCTGTTCGGGCTTGTTGTTGGGCTCCACCTCGCCAACCTGGCCCGCGAGGGCGAAAAGGGGTAAGAGGAGAAAGGATAAGCAAAGAGATAAGCCATAAAGCAAAATTTTCCTCATTTTTGATCCTCCTTCAAAAGCCGATTTCAGAATATCTCATTGCTGCGCAATAAAGATGCCGAAAGAAGAGAGATAATTTCGAAAACGCTCTCAGTATGGAGACGGTTATAGCGCGGAATCACTGCCCAAGCGCCGATCGAACGGTCAATACCAATCAAGGCGATCTTGGCTGAGCCATCCGCATCGCTGGCGAATTCATCGCACCTCTCCTCTTCCTCCTCCATCTTTCCCCGGATCGCTCGTATAACCTTAGCCGCAATAAAGTATTGGTACCACCGGATCACCTCGAAGGCTTCTTCGAGGTCTACACCCTCATTAACAACAGCGGCAAATCCAAAGGAAAACCTTTCTCTCTCTTTGAACCAATCCTCCACTATTTTATTGTAGCTCTTAGCGGCGCGGCAAATGACGTGACTTTCCACCGCCTCATCATGCGCACCTATACTTTCTGTATCCCTCACTGAATCCAAAGTCTCTAGTTCTATTCCCCATTTCTTCCCCGTTTCCCTCAGCAGCTCCAGGGTTTCCCCCAGAATCTCCGATAACTTTCTCCAGAATGCCGCATTTCTAATATCATGCGTTTCCGGATCCGAAAATTCTTCCTCCGATAGTGAGAAATTCAAACAGCGGAGGGTTTGGGGACAACGCTCACACCATCGATCACAATAATTATAAATTCCGGCGATGAATCGCTCATCCGCAGCGAATTCTTTAAGTCGACCTCGATTCACAACTTTTCCTCCCCTGTGAGCAGCGACTTTTCGGTATCCAGTCTCGTTCCTCGCAGCAGATAGGACTATTTTTTCTTCTCCCATAACGTGAACAGTCGGTCGTACTGTCCGGGGAAGACCACTTCGTAATCCAGATGTATCCGTACTGGGTACCGCAGGCCGGCCTCATGAGTCTTGGCCAACCCCCCTGTCAACTGCTCCATTTTCTGAGAGCTATACGTGAACGTAAAGGCCATCTCGTCATCTTTCGCTTGCGCCAGCCGCCTGGAACCGTGGCCCGGCAGCACCATGTAGAACCCGGGCTTCTGGATGGGCGTTACGATGAGATCCGCGCAGGAAAGACGCCCGTCCGTGGAGTAGGTAAGCCGCCCCCCTTCGTGATAGAGGGCGCCATGAACGAGGCGCATAACTTGCGCTGGGTTTCCGGACAGGAAGATGGCATCGGGGTCGAAGGGGCAGCGATTCAGAGGAGCAAACAAGACCGCTTCGTAGAGGCCGTGAGGAAACATGGGCACAAGCGCTTCGCTACGCGCCCCCGCCTCCAGCGTTTTGCTGTATCGGTCGATGCAAAGGTGACCCTCGGTGAAGTAGGGGACGGGCGGCTGAAAGCCCATGGCCAGGATACTGGGCGCGCAGCGCATGTCTTCGTATCTCATGCACAGGGTCTCCTCGTGCCGTTTGGCAATGGTCCAGGCCTGGCAAAGGACCATCCTCTTCTTGAAGTCCCGAAGCGGAAATTTGGCGGGCATGGGCGGTTCTTCGCCTTTTTTAAGCATTTTGACCGCCACCGGAAGGGAGGACAGCTTCAGGTATGTAGTGAGATCCCGCAGAAATGAATCAAATTTTCCCATTTCTTACCTCCGACTTTATTTTTCCGATGGGAGGAAATGGATGCCGCAAGCATTCGACAAAAGGCCTTGGAAGCCCATTTTCAGCCTTATGGTTTGATTGGTTCGTTCCTTCCATGTAATATTTCCTATAGCACACTTTGGGATCATAAAACAGCCCAATGTGTTCCTCCCCATTTAATCCCTTGCACCTTTTTCAAATTGCTGGTATTTTCCATAGAGGACGAAGCGCATAGTTTCCGCCATATAGAGGGCTCAAAATCACAGGAGAATATATGAAACCACAGGGGTCGCAGAGAAATACTCTATATTTCCAAATTTAATTCCGTGAACATAGATAATTTCTCTGAGTTCTCTGTGGTTAGATTTTGGCAATACCAAATCCACTTCAAGGAGGCGAAAAAATGATCATTCGGGTCCTTTTCAGCATTCTGGCGGTCGCTGGGCCCCTTTGGGGGGCGAGTTTAGTGGGAGCGCAGACCTTGGATTACCCCACCAAGCCGATTATTCTCCAGGTGCCCTGGCCGGCGGGCGGGTCCACGGATGTGGGCGCCCGTATCGTCTCGGCGATTGCGGAAAAGAAAATGGGGCAGCCGATCGTCGTTACCAATCGAGTGGGGGCCGGGTCGCAGATCGGCTTGACCGAAACCGCCCGGCAGAAACCGGACGGCTATTACCTGGGGTACGCCAGCCTTCCGGCGCTAAACACCATCATTCTGGACCCGGAACGGAAGGCGCTCTTTGACCTGAATTCCCTGGTTTTCATCATCAACCAGGTCATCGATCCGGGGATCATCTGGGCGAAGGGCGACAGTCCGTACAAGACCTTGAAAGACCTGCTCGACGACGCCCGGAAGCGCCCCGGTGAAATCCGGGCCGCCACAACGGGGATACTCGGCGATGACCACCTGGCCATCCTGATGATGGAAGAGGCGGCCAAAGTGAATTTTCGGATCGTTCATTTTGACGGGGGCGCCCAAGTCTTCACCGCAGTATTGGGGGGGCAGGTGGACGTGGCCTTCGGCAATATCGGAGACATTGCCGCCAAGATCAAAGGGAACCCGCTCCGTGTCCTGATGATCATGGACCCCCAAAGATCGAAGTTTATGCCCGATGTTCCCACCACTGCCGAATTGGGCTTTCCGAAAATTATTTCTTCCTCCTCCCGCGGCATGTTCGGCCCCGCCGGTATTCCGGAGCCTATTCTGAAGAAGATCCAGGCTGTCTTTAGCGAGGCCATGAAGGACCCGGACCATATGGATAAGATGGACAAGTCAGGACTGGCCGTCAGATCCCTCGTAGGCGAGGAATACAAGAAATACGCTTACGACCTCCATCAGCGGATAGCTCCCCTGATGGAAATCGCCCGCAAGAACAAGTAAGGCCTTTTCACCAGAATTTTCCCGCTGATAAGGCGGTAGATCATACGGGTTAGAGGAGCTTGGAAATTCCTGCGAGGCCTATTTGGGCCTTAAAAAAGTCGGTTTAAGGCTAGCCATTATCTTCTAAGGGAAACGATTTTAAATCAAACCGGTCAATGCGTTCGTATTCGTATGGTGAATCCCCCTAAACAGAAAAGGCACCCGCAAAAGGTGCCTTTTCTCAACTCAACAAATTGATGGTAGATGAATCCCCCCGAGTGGGGGAAAAATAAAATTCATTATAAGGGCATTCGCCCCCCTCAGTAAACCTTCGTCAAGGTGGTAACGGTCTTGCCGGTGACCCAAACGTTCACCACGTCTCCCACGCTAATTCCGGCGAGATTCTTGGTGGCCTTCTTTCCTACCGTTAGCGTGACCTTTCTTTCCTTCTTCACCTTGTCTTGCTCGAGGGTGATCTTCTTGGCCGCGGGGTCCAAGGCCTTCACGATCCCTCCCATCCGGTACATAACAGGCTTGGGTGCTTCTTTCTTGGCTTCTGCGGGTTTGGCCGCCCCAGCCGGCTTCGCTGCCTCAGCTGGCTTAGCCGCTTCCGCTGGTTTGGCCGGCGCCGCCGGTTTCGCTGGCTCTGCCGCTTTGGCTGCCTCCGCGGGTTTGGCCTTCTCTTGCGCCAAGGCTAATCCCGTCGCCGAAAAAGCGAAGATCAGCCCGATCAGGATGATTACCCATTTTCTCATGATCCCCCTTCACCTCCTTTCCCAAAATTGAAAAGACAAAAAAGCCTTTTCAGATGCATATTTTTTAACATACAATAAGTGGGGGAAAATAGCAACGCCTTTTTTTCGGGCCCCGAATTGGAGAATCTTTGATAGAAAATACCCCCCTCACCCCCCTCTCTCCCCCGGATTGGGGGAAAGGGGGAGGGGGAAAGAGCCATTTCCCCCGCCAAGGCGGGATTCGCGGGTATCGAAACGGTCATGAATAATCCCAAAGAAAAGGAATAGCGAGATGGCGGATCGCACGCGGGCGAGGCTGGGTTTCTCCCGGGGAAAACGTTTCTTTGAAAAGTTGGTCAGAGAAGCGGTGGAGTTACTGCCCCCGGAACTGAGAAGCAGACTCGAAAATGTAGCTTTCATCGTCGAGGACGACTCCCCCCCGCACTCGGAGGAAGGGGAAGAAAACGGGCAGGAATGGCTCGGCCTATACCATGGAATTTCCCAGAGGGATCGAGGGTTTTGGTATGGCAATGTCCTCCCCGACCGCATCATCATCTACCGCCGGCCCCTGGAGCGTATCAGCACGAGTTCCCAGGATCTTAAGGAGAACGTACGCCAGACCGTATTCCATGAGGTGGGCCATTACTTTGGGTTCGATGAGGAAAACCTGCGGCGGTTTGAAGAAGGGGATTTCTAGCCCATGGAATCAACGGAATGGACAGGTGCAGGGGGTTGAAGAGCAGAGGGGACATACCTTGGGATATTTTTTCTTAAGCTCGGACTCCAGGTCAATATTCAGGAGGTTCGCCACCGACACCAGCCAGGCGATGACGTCAGCCATCTCTCCGCCTATCTTTTCGCTCTCCCCCCTGCGGTAGGACCGGGTCAGCTCGCCCACCTCCTCCAGGAACCAGAGAAAGGTCTTATCGTCGCCCCGCCGCTGATCTCTTTGAAAGTAGATATCCCGGATTAGGTCTTGAAAATCACGCACTTCCATGACGCCCATTCCTCGACAACCGTCCGCTTACTCCGAAGTCAGCTTGATCAACTCCTCCACGGTGTGGTCCAAGGTCAGTCGGTCCTCCACGTTCAAGACCCGGGCGTCGGGATCCACTTTGCTGATCAGGCCGTTGAGTACTTTCCTGGGGCCGATCTCCACAAAAATCCCGACCCCATTTTGGATCATCTTTTCCGCGCATTCTTTCCAGTGCACGGTCTTGTAGATTTGATCCGTTAATTCGTTTTTTACATCCAACGGGTCGGTAATGGCCCGGGTACTGGTATTGGCGACCACCGGCCGGTTCATAATGGCGAAATCCCGGCCTTCTAAGTATGACCGCATTCGGTCGGCAGCCGGCTTCATCAGGTAGGTGTGGAAGGGTCCGCTGACTTTCAAGGGAATCCCTTTGTAGCCCATCTCGTCGACCATCTCCTTGGCCTGCTTCAGGTTTTCGTCATATCCCCCGAGGACGATCTGATAATCATTGTTATAGACGGAGATTTGGACATTGGCCTTTTGGCAGACCTGCTCGAGTCCTTGAATCTTCGTCTTGCCCACGATCGAGAGGAGGCCGGCGTTCTCGATGTCATCGCCACACTCCTGCATGTATTCCCCCCGCGCTTTCACCAGCATCAGACCCCCTTCAAAATCGAAGGCCCTCGCGGCATAGAGGGCCGTGTACTCTCCGAGGCTGTGCCCGGCGGTCATGTCAAAGTCCACGTGAGCTCCGCGGTTGCGCAGCTCCTGGCGCAGGGCTTCCAGGCAGGCCACGCTCACCGTAAAGACAGCGGGCTGGGAGTAGCGGGTGTACTCCAGGAGGGGCCGCTTCTGCATTTTTTTCTGGAGGTGGTCGAGGAATTCCAGATGAAAAAGATCTCCGATACTTTTCAACCGGCTCCTCAGCTTCTCATGAGAATGCTTCTCGTCTTTCTCCCAGCAGAGCGTCGAGATCTTATAGCCCAGAAGATCGTCGGCGCGCTCGAAAGTGTTCTTGGCCACGGGGTAATGGTTGGAGATATCCAGCCCCATACCCGCGTACTGTGAGCCTTGCCCCGGAAAGATGAAGGCGATCTTTTTTCTATCCATTTCACCCTCGTTTGGACCCGCCGAACGGACCGGTCCCCAGCCTTTCTTATTTTTTGAAGTTTTTCAGGCTAACATACTGGACAACTTATTTCAAGAAAAAATTTCAAGGCAAAAAACAAAAAAATATCATCAAACATCTGGTAATTAAAAATATTTTAGTTGATCTTTTACATGAAATGCATTATAAACTGGGCGCGTATGTGGTAAAATATGGAAAGTGCTGCGGGCCGCTCAATCCACTCCTCACGAGCCCGGTTACGCATATCGCCCTGCGCGCAGGTGGAAAGCGAGAGGGAATCCAGGAAACAATCTTCTCACGTTTTGGAAATGTAATGTAAGGCAAATGAAATGAAACTGCCCGAACGAGTCTTTGGATATCTTGCCGAGTATATCGGTAAATCAAAATGATTCCCTTCCCGGCCCCCGTTTTAATCTGCCACAAGAGCCGAAAGCTGAGATGGGCCAAAGGGCTCGAATCAACCCATGAAGGCGCCATATGAAAAAGCCGCTGTGGCACGAGATTGTGAGGGTTGCCGGGTGCCTCGACAGCGCCACAGGCAACCATCTGCTGCTTTGCCTGTTGAATAACAAGCTAAAGGAGTTTGGCGTGATGACATCAATTTTAATTGATTCAAAAAGCAAATCAATTGCAATCGAAGTTGAATTAAAAGGCGAAGACAGGCCGATCCGTATCAGGATCGATGGGTATGTGGTCGAGCCAGATGGGGATGGCAGCCGCCTAAAAATTGGCAACATCTCCTTTTCCAAAGAATGGATGGATGTTCTCGCCAAGAAATTTCTTGCCAATGCAAAACTCTCCATCCCCGTACCTCCTGATCTGCTCGAACAAATACTATAAATGACAGATTACGGCGGTCTGACAGAAGGAAGGTTCCTTATACTGACCGTAACAACAATGAGCTGATTTATGCAGGAACCGGATGTAAAACAAGTTGAAGCGCT
>Ga0315282_10006708_pt1 | contig 19142 bp, 26 predicted proteins | sample YL17G07_20_MG_FD_203693 | JGI IMG/M metagenome (GOLD analysis project Ga0315282, IMG submission 203693) | Sediment microbial communities from Yellowstone Lake, YNP, Wyoming, USA - YL17G07_20 | ecosystem: Environmental > Aquatic > Freshwater > Lake > Sediment | place: USA: Wyoming | collected... | reverse complement strand
AGCCCGCCTATGCGCAATGAACCTCTACCTACACGGCATCGGCAGAGACCAAAGCCCAATAGAAGTTGGCGACTCACTCATATCCGACCCAGGCACACGCTACGACATAGTAATGACTAATCCGCCTTTCGGCAAAAAAAGCAGCATAACCATAATGAACGAAGAAGGCAAAGCCGACAAAGAATCACTAACCTACGAACGCCAAGATTTCTGGGCAACAACCAGCAACAAACAACTAAACTTCCTCCAACACGTCAAAACCCTCCTGAAAATAAACGGCAAAGCCGCCATAGTCGTGCCAGACAACGTACTATTCGAAGGCGGAGCAGGCGAAACAGTAAGAAGAAAACTACTACACGAATGCGACGTCCACACACTCCTACGCTTACCCACAGGAGTATTCTATGCACAAGGCGTTAAAGCAAACGTCCTCTTCTTCGACCGCAAGCCAGCCAGCGAAAAGCCATGGACAGAAAAACTTTGGATCTACGACCTAAGAACAAACAAACACTTCACCCTAAAAACAAACCCACTACGATACGAAGACCTCCAAGACTTCATAAAAAGCTACAACCCCCAAAACCGCCACGACAGAAAAGAAACCGAACGCTTCAAACCCTTCACCTACAACGAACTAACACAAAGAGACAAAGCAAACCTAGACATATTCTGGCTCAAAGACGAAAGCCTAGAAGACACCGAAAACCTACCACCCCCAGACACAATCGCAAGAGACATAACAGAAAACCTACAATCCGCACTAGAACAATTCAACAGCATAACCGAAGACCTAGAAGAAAACAAAAACCCAAAACAAAACACAACATAAAGTCTTTTAAGACAACACAAACAAAAAAAGAATGATCATTATGGCTAAATGTCCAAACTGCAAAAAAGAAAACCCCAAACCCGCCAAAACATGGAAATACGGACAATTCAAAGTCCAAGCCTACACATGCAACAACTGCAAAACACAGTTCAGAGAATACACCAAAAACGGCAAACACAGCTTCACACTAAAACTCCAAAAAGGAAAAGGCTACATCAAAGCCTAACAAAAACGCACGCTATGAAATTGCGGCATAATAAGGCTTAGCTGAAATTTAAATGGGGCCTTCAGCTAACTAAGGTCAAGAATAAGGAAGGAAAATGTTCTAGCAATATTTTGCACATATCTGCCTATACCTCTTGTAATTTTCTAACTGCCACTGGCTAGTTCCTCTAGCTTGAGGTTGAGGTATTGTAGTAAAAGGAATGCGGAGGTTTCGCAGTTTTGCATAAAGAATATCGCTTACTCCTTTGCCGATAATTATGATATGCTTCGGATTAGATTCTAAAATTGTGTTTGCTATATAGTTCTCCCAACAGATTTCTAATATCCTCTCGATGAACCTTTGATTCTTCTTGCCACTTCCATAAAGACCTACTATAATGGCGTCAGGACTTGGCGAGTGTATCAGGAACGTTTTTGACGGTCTGATATCTCTCTAATCATCTGGATTTGGCTTGAGTTGACTGAGAAGTGATATAGGGAGATTGGACGGAGGATTGCTGGATTGGAGAAGCATACGTTTTTTGTTTTGGAGGGTAAGTATCAAGGCGAAAACGTAGGAAAAGACATAAACATACTACTAAAAACATACGAACTCGTATCAAGTTCTTAAGGTTGATTAGAAAGATAGCAAGACTGATAGATAACATGCAGTTTGAGAAGTCGGGAAAAGATCAACATTTCTTAAAATGCTTATTGATTTTTATGGCAATGTCTACTGGCAATTGATGGAATAGCTTTCCTTTTTTGTTAATCCTCTTTATCAAGAGACATTTATCAATGCTTGAACAGTTTTCACATACATCGTATATTCCTTCCTCAAACTCATAGTATTTGAATAATTTGTCCAATTTTTTTGTTATTTCTACATACTGGTCAAAACGATTCCGAGCTAAACTGATTTTCTTCTTCAATTGCTCCAAGTACTCCTTGTGTTTTCCGTCTCCAGTTTCGCTTGAGAAAGGAAATCTAGGATTAGGAAATCTTGTAAGAAAACCAGAAAGATCTATAGCCTCTTTAAAATCAACAAAGTGTGCCTTCTTTGCATAAAGAACTGGTTCTTCATAGTTAGGATCAATTTCAACCTTATCCAAGTTAACATCATAGTAACCAGAAATATGCTGAGTACTTTTTTCAGAAAGCAAAGTTTTATTAGTTCTAAACAAAAGGTAAACTTTATCATAGGTTCCATTGGTCTTGATAGACATAATCTTCCATCTTGTTCTTTTCGAACATATTTTATATTCTGGAGCAAGACTGTGTTCATAATGGGGATCATATTGACCACCAAATCGGATGTGGCGATTATTTGGATTGCATACCAAAACGTCTCGGATGAACAAAGAATTATTCTCAACAATCGCGCAATCACTTGGAAATTCAGGAAGGCAATAATAGTAGACGCAAATCAGAAAAACGTTTTCGTTCATGGAAAATAGCCACTTCAACTACTTGGCAATTCTATAAAGATCAGCCTTATCACGCTTTCCACATTTTTCGATGACGCCTGCTTCCAAAAGAGTATTGATCCAATTTTCGCAGTCACATCCTTTGTCTCTTACGGCATTGCTTATTTCCTTCCTTGTGACTCCACGATCACCTGCAGCCTCAATAATCCTCAAAATTTCCCTAGCTTGGGTACTATTAATATCCATAGTGACCGGCATTCACTTATCTAGAACTCTCTTATAAAACTTTTGAAAGAACTTTGGGTTCAAGAGTCGCCCAATTTCTTGCGTGCATTTATTCCTAGTGGGCAATATGGATCAGGGCCTTCATAAAGGTCACCACATGATTCATACCTTTGAGCATGACATCTTCCTCGACAAATGTTCAGAAAATGACATTCTGCACACAAACCTCTAAGTTTCCTATAGTCAAAATTCCTAATAACTGCAAAGACGGGAGACTTATTCCAAATATGGCTAAGACGATCAAGATTTACGTTGCCCGCTATAAATTCCACAGAATCTTTGAATGCAGGACATGGAATGACATTACCATTTGGTCTAATGACACAGCGACTTATTCCAGATGTGCAAGGTACAGCGCTATTATTTCTTCTGTATATAAAACCAAAATCCAAAGGACACCCTATCTTAAATTCAATGGAATTGTCAGTTCTATATTTTTCAATTGCTGAAAAAAGCTGCAGAATTTCATCATTGTTTAAAGACAGAACTTCTTTCCTTCCTCTTCCTTGCTCAACAAATCTTAAAAGACTTATGTTATCCAACTTCAAATGCTTTGCTAACCTAACATATTCATCAATTTCATCGATATTATGCGCTAACGGTACAAAATGCGTTCCAACCCACTTGCCCCTGCTTTTGCATTCGTTTACAAAACCGACAACATTGTCAAAGCTTCCAAGAACGCCAGTCAAGTAATCATGAATAACACTGTTAGGAGCCTGTAAGTTAATGTAGAATCTGGTGACTTTACTCAATCTATCAAAGTCTATTCTCCGATTAGGAAGGTAAGCACTCGTAAAAAGATGCACTTTCAGCCTCTTTCTCAAAGCATAATCAATAGTTTCATAAATCTTCTCATAAGATAACGGTTCACCACCAGACAACTCTACGATCTTGCCACCTAAGAAGGAAAAATCGTCCAAAACCCGTTTTACTATCTCAAATGATAATTGAATATTATCCACAAATGAGCTGTTCGATGAACAATATAAACAACCTTGAAAGCACTTTTGAGTTAGCTCGATTGTTAACTCACTTAGAGGATAGATCATTTTTCTCTCTCGTATAACGCTTATTAAAACGCTCTTTTATATTTAATTAGATGTGGAGAACGTTTTGCAACGACTTAACAACGAAATAACAAATTGTAAGCAATGTAAGACTATTGTAGAGACTAGAAACAGACCGATCCATGGAGTTGGAAATTATAACGCAAAGGTAATCATTGTCGGCCTTGCTCCAGGAAAGGATGGTGCTGCTCTTACAGGTATCCCATTTACTAGAGACCCTAGCGGCGAATTGTTTGAGCAGATGTTGTCTGTTGCTGGGCTTTCAAGAAACCAAGACGTTTTCATTACCAATCTAGTAAAGTGTAATCCCAAGGATGCTTTGAGCCGCAATCGTACTCCTTCAAAAGAAGAAATCAAGAATTGTTTTCAATACTTAAAACGCGAAATAGATTGTCTTAATCCACGAATTGTGGTAACACTGGGAAAACAGCCCACAGAGGCTCTGCTAGGCTTGAGAATAAACAATATGGCCGAATATCATGGAAAAGGAATCCCTAAAAGAGGGATATTGATTTTTCCTTTCATACATCCGGGTTATGTGATAAGAGGTGCATATGATCGAAAGAAGTACCTGAAGGAGTTCAAAGTTGTCGGTGACGATTTCCGAGACTTAATAAGACAAGAATCACGGTTGAGTAGATTAGACATTCTATTGATTTTGCTAAAAAACAGTTCATGTGGTGAATCTACAGGTCTTGTAAAGGACAAAACGCGATTGCAAAAGTTGCTGTTTTTAATGCAGCAAGAACTTGTGCGCAGAGGTTACAAAGCTAAGTACGCATTTAGACCCTATTTATATGGGCCTTATAGCAGGGAGTTATACACCGATATTGAATGGCTACGGATGAATGGACTGGTTGAAGTAAATAGCGATTTTAATGGAAAAGTGGGAATAACAACCGACTTTATCATAACGGACGATGGGAAAAAGAGATTATCCAATTTGGATTCTCAGATGTATAAGCAAATTGAGGAAATTGCAGTGGATGTAATCAAGAAATATGCACAAATGAATACTGCGCAGCTTGTGAACTATGTTCATGAGCAATTTGCTGAATACAACTTGGAACAGTTAGAAAAAAGCAGAAAGCATCTTGATATGAGACTCGATAGTTTCATGAATGAAGAGTCAAGAAGCTCACACGATAAGATAATACAATCCAAGAAAGAAATCTGAAGCAACCGATAAAATAGTTATTTTGCACCATAAGGTGCATAAGAAATATATCAGTCGCGCTGTGCATGATAGATGCGTAGGCAGGTTTAATCATGTGTGTAAATGTAGGATGGATTTCAGTAATAATAGGATTAGTTTTGACTTTCGCTGCTTGTTTTTATCTATTTCATATGTTCCCAAGGATCGCTAAGAATCAAAGCAATATTATTAGTATTGTAGCGTTAAGGTTCTCTTCTTGGTTGGGATTAGGAGGACTGATTATGTTATTTCTGGGGATTCTTTATCTAATGAATAAGCTTCCTTGGTAATCTCTCTAAATGCCTAGGAGCCTTGATATGATAACACCCAACAGCGTTACAACCAAACCTGTCAATATAGTTCCATAGATCTTGAGCGCTGCCCAATTTCTATTGACACGATCCTCTAATGCTTGAAGTGAGGGAACTCTTGCTCCCGCAAATGTTTCAACTATATCGATTGGAATATTCACTTGTTTCGAATAGTCTCCTTTGTATTCCACTTTTGGATCTATTTCGGCAAAAAATATTGAGAAGACCGTTTCACCACGTCGTAAGGTAACTGTTGTTGGGCCAGCATTATAAACTGAAAAAATCAATTTGCCCTCGAAGCCGGGATCGACATGGAAGCCAGATATGTTCACAAGACCCTTGCTCTTATATCTAAATCGGACAGTGATGAAACCTAATAGATCTTTGGGCATTTGCAGATATTCTTCAGTTGTCAAAATGGCAAATTGTCCAGATTCAATGTTTGTTGTTTCGCCATATTCCAATCTCTGTGGAACTTTCTGTGGTGTTACCAGAACTTCTTCCCCGAGACGAAGATCATATGACGCACCGGATTTTGAGAAGTTCTCTTCAATTAATTTGTTTTCTTTTATAAGGCCACTACAACGTTTCTTTATTTCTTCTTTAGATATAAAGGTCAATTTTTTCACCCGAAAAACTCAATTCCAAATACTTAGATCACATATTTATCTGTTCCCAGTAACATCTGACCCCCCCAATAACAACCGCGCTACCCCAATGCACCTTAACTCACGCACCGCTCCGCGCAACCGCGCAAACGCATAAAGAATCGCTCCAGCAACCACGAACCGTGTTCCAGCCATAAAAAACGGCGGCAAAGACTCAATAACAAACCTAATCGCCAAATACGTCGAACACCAAATAAGATAAACCGCCAAAAAAGCCAAAGCAACCCGCAAACGCAAAGCGCGCGCGCTAAGACAAATCCCAACACTAGCAACTCATAACAAGACAGTGACAAGCTCTGACCTGAACCCCATTCTTTTCTAGTTTCTATCCTATTTTTTGTTTTCAGCTCTAACATGTACTGATGTAATTCCAGTGAGCACCCAAACCCACCCTAAGACCAAACCTATGTAAAGAAGAAACCAAGGGTTCTGTTTAACAATGTCAGCGTATGATGCACTGAGAGAACCTGATATAAGACCAGTTACAACCCATAGAATGGCAGTGCGTTTTCCATTTTTCTTCACTCCTAATCCAGCCACGTTCTCCACAGTTTGCACGGCGAGCAAAGCATCTTTTCCCTGGTCTGAAAGACAGTATTTTCCATTCACATCCGTTTTTATCAAGCCATCCAGCTTGCTCAAGTGATGCTGAAGGTGTCCACTGCTCTCGATATTCACTCTCTTCTTCAACTCAGCAAAACCCATCGCTCCCTCATTCAAAGCCTTCAGGATAATTATGCGTGTAGGATGCCCAAGCGCATCAAAAACCTCGGCGCGTTGCCTGTCTTCTTCTATGTGCTCCATGCTACTGCTTCCTCAGAATGTATATTCTTACTTTGCTATTTAATGCCTCGTTCGTAGACCAGAAGACAGAAAACGAGTGAAGTAATAGACACGTTCATGGAAAGGTAAGAAATCTTAAATCATGACGATAGAGGACAAACTAATCATGCCTAAGAAGAAAACAATCTCTGGAACAGATTTCGAATTCTACATATATAAGACTGTTCGGAAGAATTTTCCGTTAAGGGAAGGATGGGAAATTCTAGAAAATGTCGAGTTTAAGGTTGGTAGGTCACTCATTAGACCTGATTTTGTTGTGAGAAAAAGAAACGTCTATGCAGTCATTGACGCAAAAGACAAGGCTATTCTTGAACCGAGAGATGTAGACCAAATCCTATTTTATGCGGAAAAAACAAAGGCAAAAGAGGCAATAATCTATGTTGCAAATGACACGGAAGTGCCTCAGGCAGTCAAAGATTATGCGGATTCGGAAGGAGTGAAGATTCGAACAAGTCTTTGGCGAATATCTTGATTCTTCTTCAGAAATGACGATTAACCCATAGTCTTATTAGAGTCAAAAGTCAACCTTGAATCGAGGGAGTCAATTGAAAAACAAATTCTTTTTGACTCTAGGGATAACGGTATTTCTGTTATCGGTTGTTGTTTCGGTGAAGGCTTCTAGCGTTGAAACCGTTCAAGTAGGTGCATTGAGTGAACAGATGCTAATATTCAATTTGAAGAGTGGACAGAAATTTACGGGGTCATTGGCGATTAGTGGGGGTTCAGGTAATGACATTGACTTTTGGATAACAGACCCTCTAGGAACAACCATTCTTAATCTGGGTAGAGTATCACAAGGAAGAAGCTTTGATTTTACTGCACAAGCATCAGGAGCATACACATTTCACTTTAGCAATAGTTTTTCGTTGCTCAGTTCCAAAACGGTTAACTTGACGTACGACATAGGTTTGCCTTCAATTTTCGGCATTGACTTAGGGCTTTTCTTGATAATCATAGGCATTGTCGTGGTGCTTCTACTGCTGGTTGTAGGTTTAGCAGTCATGCGTTATCGCAAAAGAACCTCAAAAACGAATCAACCACCACCGCCTAACAGTTCACAGCAAACTATGCCTTGACGACCACCCTTCAAAAATGAGTGAAAAGAGGCGATGAATATGGGAGAAACAAAGTATTACTGTCAAAATTGCGGTGCACAAATCAAGCCAACAGATACAACGTGTCCAAAATGCGGAAAGAATCTAAGCGAAGTGGGCAAAAGGATAGAAAAAACCATTTCTGAAACAATGGGTCTTGCCGACTCCGTTCAGACTATTTCCACTATCACAGGTTCTCTTGCAGAAGGGTATAATCAGCTAAGTGGAACATTCAATGTTCAACAGAAAAGTATTGCAGATTCATACAATCTCGGACCGAACTTTGAAACTCTCAAGAGCATTGCAGAAAGTGAAAAAGAACAGGTAAGATTAATGGAACAGCAGAGAAAGGATGCTATGGAAGATGCAAAAAGGCAAAAGAGATTCTTCTACATCTCAACGGCAATTGCTGTTGTCGCAGTAATTGCCGCTGTTGTTGCAGTAATAGTCACAATGTTGAGATGACAGAAATTTTAAATCTGCACAACAATAGAAAACAAACTGAGCCGTCAAGAACGAGACCGTGCTGAATCGTAGCCTCTACTGAGGAAATTCTGAAAAGCCAATTCGATTACTTCATCACTCGTTTTGTCACCAGATTCAAGTTCTCCACGATACTTAGCCCAATATTTGTCAAGAACCATGTGACCTAACGCGACTCTAACGAAGTCACAGTCTCTATGACCCCACACACTATGAAACAAGCTGTCCCAAAATGAATCCCTTCCACTTCTAACCCAATCTCTGATACCGCTCTCGGTATGATGCGGGTCTGTGTCTTGATGTTGCCATGGTCCACCATGTCTATACATGTCCCTGTCCATTCGGTCATGAACTTCATCACATTCACATTCACCGATTTCGATTATCCCATTCTCCCTCAAAAGACGGTCAAACCTAAGATGGTCATTTCCGCTTGGCATTTTAGGTCCCTAAAAACGATTCTTAGTTGAACCACTCTTAAGCCTTTCGGCAACCGGTTCTGTACACTCTTTGTTTGGTTGCTCTCCTTGTAAACTTTCGGTTGATAGGCTTTTGCGGAGTACAAAGATAAAAAAAGGGAAATTGTTGTTAATGTTTCAGGCTGATTTTTCTTACTTGCTCACTTGGAAGCTCAAACTCTATAGTTTCTTCGCCTAATTTCTTTACAATAACCGAAATCGTATCTCGTCGGTGACTTGCAAAGAATGAGTAGTTTGTATCATCTCTAGAGCATGAAACCGTGTCGGCTTGTTTGTTGCATAAAATAGTTAACATTACTTTTATCGGAAGATGAGATTCTGCACTCAGCAGTTTCAAGGAATCAATTAAATAATCCTCAGTAGCAAAATCTAGACTTGAGGTTGACTTGTTGAAACATACCTTAGACAGCTTGGCGTTGTTCATTTTATCAAGCCTTTGTCTTTTCTTTAACCGCATCTTCAATATTAGTCAATTGGTTACTTAGGGTTTTTACTCGTTTCTCTATTTCATTCAGTTGAGCCATTATAGCTTTCACACGCTTGTCAACATCAGCTAAGTCATCTTTTACAGGCTTAAGGCAGGCATTTATGGCTTTATACAAATCTCCCGCTTTTATTGACATAAATGCACCTAATAGTCAAATTGAACTATCAGTTTGTATTTAAAATTTGGGGAAAAAATAGGAAAATCAGCTTTCCATACTAGCGTTTTGGATTAAAGTCATCCACTTGTTCTTTCCTTGCACTGTTATTCCACAGGCTTCTGCTGGTGTTTTACCGTTAAGCCCTTCGTGTGGTCTGATGTAGTTGTGAAAGACCTGATAGCCTGTAAGACCTCAACTTTATTATGGGGATCGACGGTTTTTTATTTATGGGGTTTGATTCATTCACGCGGGTCAACTCCATCAAGAGGATGTCTGGTTTGGCGACCGCATCCTCTTGCTAATAGTAATATTACTATTTATACTATTTAAACTTACCGTTTCTACCGTTAAACTTATTAAGAAGGTAAGGTAATTATGGATAGTAGAAATAGTAAGGAGGTGACCCGTGTGAAAGTTGGAAAGTATGACATCCCGACATTTCGACTACATCCAAATCTAGTTGATGCAACAAGAGTACTCTATGAGAACTTCAAATCCGAGGAAGCACCTGATCTGCTGACCGTCGCAAAACTGCTAGGTCATAAGACAGACAAAAGCGGTGGATTCCTAACAAAAATAGCTGATCTGAGGTCTTATGGACTCCTAACAAGTCGAGGAGTCACAGTTACCGATTTGGGGAAGAAGCTTACTTATGGCACCAGTAACGAAGAGAAAAATGAGGCGTTTAAAGAAGCACTACTGAAAATACCATTATGGAAAGAGTTTCATGGCAAATTCGGTAAGACTCTTCCAACCAGCAATTTTTGGGTTGAATTAACCAAAATAACTGGATTGGAGGCCCCTGACGCTCAAAAAGCCGAGGAAAATGTCCGAAACGCTTATTTGGCTGATTTCCAGTATGTAAAGGAGGAAAAGAAGCCAAAAGACGAGGGAACTAAAATGGGTGATCAAGACAAGATTGACACATCGACAGCAAAACCGTCTACGCTTGAGGAACTGAGGTTTGGAGACAACGTAAGGATATGGCTTCCAAAAGAGAACATCAAAGAGGCATGGGCAAAAGCCAAAAAAATGATTGACATTTACCTCGGCATTGAGGCATCTAAAGAGGAAGGTTAATCCTTCCTCATCCCTTTTTTTAGCGTTTGACTTTTTTCCTAGAAATTCTTGTCTATTATGAATTTGGTTTGGTCTTTCAGTCTCTCTGGGTGAGCATGGGGCTTGTATTCATAGCATAAGGGACATTTTTCTTTTCCCCATCGTTTTAGTTGACGCTAAAAGCTAGATTCGCAGTAAATGCAGTTATATTTACATCCAACCCAAGGATTCCATTGTTTTACTGATAAAGGATACATATTCGTTTTCTTCGTTTCCGCCGCTCCTCTAGCTTAAACTCGTAGACAGTAACTATCAAATCAGGGTTCCAGCCTCCTAACCCATGGACTTCCTCCCAAGCCCTCTGAAACTCTTCTATGCTGCTGTATCCTTCCTTTCCCACGTCTTCAAGGCTTATGTCTCCAAGTCTCTGCTTAAACTTGCGAATAATAATAATGTGCGTCACAGGCTTGCCAAACAACTTATATTTTGAAAAATAGTATTTAGAATGAGAAGTAATCTGAAATTAAAATGATGGTGATGTGAATGGATTGCCCAAAATGTGGATATGAAATAAAAGAAGACTGGATATCGTGCCCTAAATGTGGTTTACCATTAGAACCCCCAACTCCGGAGGCGATAGTTGGTCAAATGGTTACAAAAATTTTGGGAGGACTTGTTGAAGCGGGTTTCATTGAGGAACGAAGAGAGGCTGAGAGGGAAAAAGATTTAAACAGAGCACAGATTGCGGAGGTTGGCAGAAGGGTTGGCAAAGACATTGAGAGTTTGATTTCGGAAGCAATAACAGCATACGACTATCAAGAAAGAATAAGAAGAAAAAAAGAGAAAACTAAGAAATGATGAAAATGGTTTCGTTTGATGATGCTCAAGAAAAACTTCGGAATGCGGAAGATTTCCTAAGAAAGCGCAATTTTGCTGATGCAATACTGAACACACAAATATCTGTCGAATTGTCGGTAAAATGCCTTTTTGATGCGCTAAACATAAGATACGAGAGAAAACATGATATTGACGATGCATGTTATGATGAAGCGTTCAAACGACTTCCGCATTTGCTTGGCAAAGATTATTTGGCTAATGATGTGTCAACTAAAATTGGAAGAGCCCGTGTATTGCTAGCTTCGCTATCAGCTATGAGAAATTACACCGAGTATGGTGTATCAAAAATTTCTGCTAGAGACATTTTTGGTTCTACACGAATGGAGGACCTTGCCAAAGCATTTTGTGACTGTGCCAATGAAGCTTTTTGGCAATTATCAAATCTGGCAAGGTATCTTAGAGAATTGAAATGAACTTCTAGAAGAACAGCAATAACATGCGCACGAAAAAGCCTGAGGAGGCGATGCTGCTAGCATGAATGAAACCGACAAGAAACTCGATTTAATACTAGAGAAATTAGCAGTCTCAAAACTGGATGGTAGTTTTCTACTCGGCTTTTCTTTCTTATCTGTCTTGTTCAGTCTGAGCACTCTGCTGTTGACGGAGCCCCTATATAGGGGGATTCTGATAATCGGGGCTATTCTATATTTTCTGTTTTCATTTTATGTCGGATACTTTAGAGGCGCCATCAGAGACAATTGGGGATTCAGAGTGTGGGGATGGTTATGGATGTCGCTTTCAACTGCAGTCATCACAGCCTCATTGATTGTCTTGTTGATGTTGGAGAATGGAAAACGATTTTCACCATTGTTTCCATGTGGTCTGTTCTTAATTTTTTCATCCATTGCCTCATTTCTATTGATTGGGTTCATTGAGGGTGTTTGTGCGACAACACCAACGCTGAGAAACCGTCTAATTTCGATATCGCCTGTCCACAGACACTTTCTATCGCCATTTATTGATTCTGCGATTGATAGACGTTCATCCAAGCCAACTTATTTAGCTCTGTGCTGTTTCCTCGTAATTGGGATATTTTTTACAATTCTTGGCCTTAGTCAATGAATTTGGGCTTGAACCCATTCGTTATTGGACGGTCCGACCTGCGCGCAGCTCTAAAGCGAAGATATTTGTTTTAGTTTATAAAAAAGAGGGAGTTGCGGGTGATATCTCCACTGTGCTGAGGGTTCAAATCCCGCCCCCGGCACCATTTTACTAGCTGATTGGACTAATAAATGAAGAAGCATGTCAAAGGAAAGAAAATTAATCGAGGTTCTATGTAAACTAGTTTAAAGCGTTCTTGTTCATGGAACCCGTAAAAAGATAATCATAGATTTGTTCTCTGTTCCGGAGAAAACATGGTGATTTTCCCTCCCGATAAAGTGTTGTTCAAATTTTAACCTTAACCATGATTTTTAATAAAAAGAATTTATCCCATGATCAGAGTGCAACAATTTTACTTAACATTTAAGAGCTCTTTATAACACTATCATAGAGGGAAACAAATATGGAAATCAAAACACCCTTTGGGTATGTTATTGAACTTGGCAAAACAGATGAGATTGGTGTCGCAATACTAGTTATCGAACCTGGGAAGGAAATAGAACCAGAATATCACAAGAAAACGAAGGAAGTTGAGTATGTTATTAATGGTGACGTATTCTGTATGGACAAACTGTTTAAAAAAGGTGCGATCAACGTATGGGAACCTGAACAAGTGCACGGATACAAAAATAGGTCAAATGAAAAAGTTAAGATTCTGTGCATCACTATACCTCCATTTGATCCTTGTGATGCGTTCAAGGTGCAGTGAGATTACATAAAATGCTCCTTGGAATAAAAATGAGAGTTGATAAAAAGATAACCATAGCAATGAGTTCTTGGGTTGCTAAAAATTTACACGAAGCGATTAATATCGCAAAGGTCAATGCATTCGATGGAATTGAATGGGATACCAACTACATTCCTATCTCAATCTCTCCTGATGATTTGAGGTCCATGAAGAAGCTCATACTAAAGTCTTGTGTAAGACTACGTTTTCATGCTCACAATATGGATGTTGAAATTAGTCATAAGAACAGATTTCTTAGACAGACTTCATTAAACTTCCTAAAACTGTATGTAAATTTGATAGAGAAAATTGGTGGGGATTATTTAGTAGTTCATGCAGGTTATCCATCTAAGGAATGTAAAATAGAACATGCCATTGAAAGTTTAAAGAACTTGGTGGAATACGGCAGAGAGCACGGTGTGACTATTTCACTGGAGAACACCCCTCAGGGATTTACATCTGATCCTTTTTGTTTTCTCGAACTATTACAAAAGACCGAAGCACAAGCGACTTTTGATATCGGTCATTCAAATGTTTCAAATTGGGTGAAATATAAGAAACGGGGTTCAGTAGATTTTCTCAGATTGATTAAAAAACATGTTACGCATGCTCACGTTTATTTTATAGAGAACCGTGAACATGTTCACTTACCTCCCAGTAACATCAAAGAAATAAGACCGGTTTTGGATGAGCTGCTGGATGCAAATTGCAATTGGTGGACCATTGAACTTGCAGACATCAAACATTTAATCAAAATCAAGAAAATATTGACTGAATATCTCGGCTAACAATTCATCCTTATCCTTTTCAGATGCTCCTTCAAGGAAAGACCTTTTTCTGGCAATTCAGCTCTTGCGGACGTGACCAAACCTGCAACGCACCCAATATTCGCAGCTTCTTTTAAAGTGCTGCCCCTTTCCAAAGACCAAATAAACCCAGCCATGAAACTATCTCCAGCACCAGAAGAATCAACTATACTTCCTTGCTTAGCTGGGGTGTGCATTACTCCTTCGTTGGAAATTACGGTGCATCCGTTGGCTCCCATAGTGACTACTACAATCTGGTCGTCCCTAAAATTTGACTTTTCTATCGCTTCGCTCAAAGTCTTTGCACGCATATACCTGCAAATTTCGCTTTCATTCAGAAAAATCATGTCTGCAAAACCGAAGAAACGTTTTAGCCATTTTTGAGTTTGGTTGAAAAATGCTGTTTGAGGTGAAATTACTATCGATTTTCTCAAAGCTCGTGCCAATTTTGCTGCTTGCATAACAAGTGAAGTGCTTGATGGACAAATCACTAGAATGTCGCAAGTATTGACTATATTAGAAAGTCTTGAGAATACCGCTTTCTCATTCCATTCTACAGGTTTAATAAGCATTATTCGATTTTGATTTTTATCAAATATCGAGATAAATAAGGTAGTTTCTGAACCTGACGTTAACATGCAAGTTAGGTCAACATGCGCTTTTTTAAGCTCGAATGATATCCTTTTCCCGTTTGCGTCTATTCCTACCTGTGTAATCATGTAGACCTTGAAACCTAAACTACTTAGTGCAACAGCAGAGTGTGCGCCGGATCCCCCGACGTTAACATACATTCTTTCAATGACCTCTTCACAGTTTTTTGATGGAAAACCTCTTAGGAAAATCTTTGTCTCAATTGTGGCATTTCCAAGAACACATATCTTCTTTTGCCCTAAGCCTTTGATAGATTCACACACTCCTAACTGGTTTCATTGTAATCGGTTTTCTTAGGTTTCTATTTCACCATATGCAACTAATGAAAATGGATGTATACTTTCATGGCTATCAATCATAGCTGTTAATTTTAGAAGTGGAACTTTAGGGTATGAGCCCTTAAAATGACGTTTCATAGCGACTAAAGCGTGTCTGACCATGTCTTCGCAGAAAGCTGGGTTATTGAGAGCATCTTGAACTATCCGAAATTCGTCTGGTCGCTTGAGCGTCGTGCTAACAAGACAAGAAACCTCTTCTGCGACTTTAAGTAGTTCTGAATATTCTATCTCACTTTCAGTTGTAACGGAAAGTTTCAAACGTGCTCTTTGAGTGTGAGAGAAGGGGGTAAAAAGACTATCGAAAGAACGTGTTGATGATGGTGAGGATTTTTCGGTTAGATAGTTTCTTGTCACCTCAGACTTAGCCATTTCAAGAACGCAGGGGCACATGGTTATTATTTCAAATTCCAATGATGCTTCATTTGTGCACCCCTTAGGGCTAACAATTACGTCAGCCCCTAGAAGTAGAGGAATTAGTGTTGGTCGCTGGGCCACTGGTGATTTTCTTTTGATTGTGTGTTTGCATAATAGTTTAACTCTACTACACTCTTGTCTTTGGGACTTTCTGATGCCTTCTGCAATATCCCTACAAAACTGGAGTATGGACTTTGGGCTAGAATCACTTTCTCTTATGAGAATTTCGGGAAATCGGGAGACATGAACTCCTCGTTGATCCTTACTCAAACTACAGTATAGACTGATGTTGCATGCCATGTGGACTGGATCCGGATCTCCTTGAAAGTGAGGCTTGAAGTGACCGCAGTATTCAATATTTTCGATACCTACCCATTTGACTGGTAATGGGAATGGTGGTTTATCATCTGGTAAATCTTTTACTGTATCATACATACCTTGTCACTCATATCTCGCAAGTTTTAAACTTTCTCCAAATCTTTTCATGGTTTCTGGATCTATCTCTAGCTTTTGATTCATCTCTCTTATTTTGTCTATTGCGATTTTCTTGATGCCCCTTTCTGCTGCATTCTCTTTTACGTAGCCACAAAGTTCAATAACTTCTCGGATAGTCATCCTATTATCCATGTATGCAGCTATTTCCTCTAAGTCTTCTTCGTTTAAATCTGGAAGATAACGTTTGATCAGGGTTTTCTTTTCTTTTGCATCTGGAAGCCCAATTGGGAGAACCAAGTCGAATCGTCCTCGTCTTCGAACAGCTAACTCAAATCTTTCTACATGGTTTGTGGCGACCACAAATATGACTTTGCCGTTTTTCTTCAACTTTTCGATCAAAGGAAGCATGCTATTGGTAATGAACTTTCCAAGTTTGTCCTGTTCAGCATCTCGGGATGCGAAAAGTTCGTCCACCTCGTTAAAAAATATCAATGCTCTTTCAACTAGCATGAGTTTCTTGAATATCTCCATCGCAGTCTTAATAATGTTATCCGGTCCATTAGCAAGGAAATCCACCGAAGATAGATTAACCACTGGCCAATCACCCAGTTCATGAGCTAGAGCATAGGTAATAGAATCCTTTCCAGTACCTGGAGGCCCGAACAAGAGAACACCACATTTATTATAGAATTTGAGTTCTGGGTTCTGAACAATTGGTCTGATTACGTTTTTTTCCAACGCCTGCTTCATTCCTTGAAAATCGACTATTTCGGGCCAATATACTTCAGGTTTTTTGTATTCCACGTTCAGATCTTTTAGCACCATACGTGCGATACATTTTTGAGTAATGTTGCATAAAGTATCAAGAAATTCATAAACTAATGCTGAAACCCATGATTCTGGTGGTCGAGTTGTTGCATGGCTGTCAGATCGCCAACCTTCATATCCTTCAATATTCTTGAAGTTTCTTTCCACCCAATCCATCGTATTCTTGAGCTTTGCGAGATAATTATTTGCCAAATCGGAAAAATGAGAAATCCGCATTATAGCTGTGGGCACCTCTATGCTAGAACAATTCATCACCCCTCCTTCTGGGCGCTGAAGAAACGGTTGGCTAAGTTTCCAAGTTCCGTCATCTTGCTGTTTGTCAAAGACAACATTGATTGCTTTATCAATAATTTCCCGATTCGAATATCCTCCGTATAGCACTGACGATGATAAGTAGTAAGCGAGTTGAACTACATCGAATTCGGATTCATCTCCAGCAAAGTCCAATGCAAGTTGATTGAAAAGGCAACTTTTCGTATAGTTCAAAACCTTCGTCACAATCTCTTTTTCCTCATCTTCCAGTTCAGTCTCGAATTCTTTTAATGCTCGGATAGCCCAATACAGAATGAAACCGTGACCACATTCTACGCCATTCAATTGTTGCTCATTTTTTTCTAGCAGGAGTTTTAATGATGAGAGAGTCTCTTTAATTGCTAGATCAACTTTGCTATTGTCTTTTCGCTTTACCCCGATTTCCGACAACACCACTAGAATTTGAGGAGCTACGTATAGGTTGTGTTCGGGTATTCCGCTACTTTCCCAACAGTTTGAATCGAAGAAATCTAGAATTTGTTTTTTTTCGCACGTCATTTCATTAGATAATTCGGCCAAACTTTCGCATCGGAATATAACTCGGAGGCACTGAGCAGTGCTTGCCATGTGGGGTTTATTAACTGGATTGGGTAATTGATCAACAAAACCGTTTCTGCATGTAAGAATGAACTGTTTCATAATTCGAGGTGAACCATGCAATATCCTGGCTGCTCTATTGTGAATTTCTATAAGATCCTCAAGTGTGCTTGAACTCATTTCTACCACCTTTTTTCTGAGACCAATATTCGTAATGTATCATGTCTTCCAACTTGCGTAATGGTTTGCTTTTAGGCACCTCATCTGGGTAACCTAAGGCAATAAGACACACTAATCGGATATGATCCGGAAGCTTAAGAATGTCCCGAAGTAACTTTCTTTCGTTTTCATGGGCAACATGGTTCCCGTAACAAGTCACATAACATGTGCCTAATCCCATTGCAGTAGCAGCTAGCATTAAATTTTCTGCTGCTAGTGCAATTGTAATGTCATAATCTCTATATTTTGGGTCTTTTGTTATATCGGCGCAACATGCTATAACCACAGGGGCTCTGGCTATAAACAATCTTTCTTCACTTCCATGAGCCAAGGCCTTTTTTATATCAGAGTTCCTTACTATAATAAATTCCCATAATTGACATTCGATCTTGCAGGGTCCTCCGAACGGTGCACGTCTCGCTACATCAACTAGTCTTCGCAAGGTTTCATCGTTTATGTCTCTATCTTTATACATTCTTATCGATCGACGCGATTTGATACATTGAAACACATCCAATTTTTAGCCTCGCCTTATGTTATGTTTGATTGGAAAGCGAGAACCGTAACGCTCTCCAAGACTAACGAACACGGACAAGACGTAATTAAGCCTTTTCGCGCGCGGTTTTTTTCATAGAATCCATACATGGGCGTCAATAGGCAGCATTAGTCTAACATAAAAAACAAAAAGCCTTTCATGAAATCTATCAGAGGAAGTCTAGCTTTTCTAAGCATTTCTGCCTAGGAGATAATTTCGGGTTGCCCTAGCCTGGGAAGGAATCCATTAACAGAATGGACTTGAACCCGTTTGGGTATGGAGACGGGCAATCCTAGTCTGGGGGCCTATCTGCCGATGTGGAACTGTAGTGATGAAAGTTAAGAAGAAATTTCCGAAACGGATTGAGATCAACGGAAAAGTAGGGAAAGTAGTTCAAAGTACCGAAGGTATTGAATTTGAACTTACTACGGCCAAAGGATGGTGGGCGTTGGAATAGTAAACTGTCAACGAAGCACTATATTCATTACGATATCACACTGGGTACAGCTTAACACCCATCCAATTTTTTAATAATGCATGTTTACTGGTAAATTGGTGCTGAAATCCCACCCTCCGCACTACCATGGTGAAATAGCCGGGGAGTTTATCCGGGCGATTTTGAAGGCCTCAGTATTTTTTCTTCCTGAAAATCTTGGCGCCGTTTGTAAAGAGAAAAAAAGAGGGTTTATCCCCGCTTTATGATAACCCGCCCGTTTTGCAGCGTGTGAATTAACGCCCATCCTTCCTTAAG
>Ga0315282_10006707_pt1 | contig 19142 bp, 30 predicted proteins | sample YL17G07_20_MG_FD_203693 | JGI IMG/M metagenome (GOLD analysis project Ga0315282, IMG submission 203693) | Sediment microbial communities from Yellowstone Lake, YNP, Wyoming, USA - YL17G07_20 | ecosystem: Environmental > Aquatic > Freshwater > Lake > Sediment | place: USA: Wyoming | collected... | reverse complement strand
ATTAAACGAAAAAGAGGGGATTAGTAATATTGGTCGCTATGTATTATCTTTGGGAGATCTAGATCTTTGTCGGTGAATTTGCCTACCTTGATTCGTTGCTTCATTTCCTCTCGGGCATTTGTCGCCTTGACTACTTGTCCTTTGGCTCTGCTCAATTCGTCTTCATATCGTTGAAGATCAGTTTGGAGAGTCTTGTAACTTCTACCTGAGCAAGCATGTCGGAGCTTATCATCAACATCGCCTGTTTCCTCGATTTTCTTAGCTAAAGTATCTATGCTAGCTTTCATTTCGGCTATTTGTGATTTTGTTTGTTCAATCTGCCTTTCCCAACGGGCAACTTCATTGGAATAATATTGTTCTGTCTCACAGAGTTGTCGATACAGTTTCAAGCAGTCCTCTATGGTAAGGACACGCAAAATTAGCTCTGCCATCACTTGGTCTGGATTGTCAGCTTTCGAAACGGATGATGTCAGTCCTATTTTTTCGTTGTTGTATCTTTCCAAGGAAAAAAGTTTTTCAAACTTCACTTCAGTTATTTCCATTTTTGCACCCTTTTGGTAGGAAATCGAATGATATTAGGGTTGTAGGCGTCCCTTGAACGCCTCGTTCTTCGGACACCGCCTCGCTTCGGGCCTACACCCAAGCAGATTTTCCTCGTTAGCAACAATCAGTTGCTAACTTCAAGGAATCATGAGGATGGTGCGTTACGCACCATCACGCGGGTTTGGGTCTCTCCCTAATACCTACGAGGAATGCTTTCTTTTTCACCCTTTGAGAATTTATGCTTTGCGCTATGTTCTTCCTGACCCGTCCCTTCTTAGGTGCGGGTAATTTGCCCTCACCTTGCAAGCCCTTCTTTCCCTTCACAAATTGAGTTTCTTCTCTACGTGCCTGAGCTTCCTCTTGTTCCTTTGGTGCTAGTGCTTCCCAAATATCAGCAATTTCAGACGCAGTAAAATCTAATCTGATTGTATTCTCTTCAACTTCGCCCTTCTCAATCTGAACTAGACTTACAAAATGAACTGGAATCTTGTCCCAGCCAAGAAGTTTACAAGCCTCAAGACGTCGGACACCAGCAACAAGAATCCTTTCTTCAGTCACAACAATCGGATGCAAAAGACCGACTTTCTTGATACTGCCAGCCAAACCTCTAATGTCGCCTAACTCCTTTCTGAAACGCGAACCAACAACAATTTCAGTAATTTGTAAGTAAGTTGGTTCATGTATGCCAGTTTCAGTCTGGACGGAGTTCTCCAAAAGCGTCTAAACCTCCTTGAGACTTGATGGGTAACTATTATAAAAGAACATTTCCCTTTCGCTCCATTTTAGTTCTCACTGGTGAGAAACTGTTTTTTGAAGTCAATTACCATCTCAATTTTCTGTGGATTTTCTCCGCTTCTTTGTATGTGAGGGTTTCAACCTTGTCTTGTTTTCTCTCAGGACATTCACTAGACTCAATATCGAAGTCGCAGTGTGGTGCTAGTTCTAAGGCTCTTTCAGGCGTTATGCCCGCTTCTTTCAACCATTTTTTAGATAGGTGTCGAAGGTATTTTTCCCTTGAAAGGTATCTGTTTCGGTCATACGACCAATACATAGTTTGCATGTTTTGACCTCGTGATTGGTCTATCGATTGTTAGAGTTTTTCGACCTCGCTGAATTTGAGCAATAGATTTCTCTTGTGATAATCGCAGAGATACATCACACGCCCCGCACAGATTGGTGCGTCCAAAACAATTTTCACTTTCCACTTCACAGGCCCGCACTTAGGATGTGGATGTAGAGAAAGCACTCGCATAAGACCCCAATCGCACTCTTTCTCGGTTTTCTTTTCTGACATCTGCTTCACTCTAAATAACGCGCGGTTTTACGGGATCGCCAAGATAGTCATGTTCATGGGTGAGTCTACTCCGAAGAGTTCTCGGCTTCTATGTGTTGCCATTGTCGCTGTATCGTTTAGTATGCTGAGTTTGTGGTCGTTGTCTGTGGCGATGCTGAGTCGGTCATGGTTGTCTAGCCAGCGTCTTATCTTCTTGTAGTCTGCCTTGCTGATTGATACTGTTATGTAGTAGCGTCGTCTTATGTTATTTTCCTTCTCCATGCGTTCTAATAGTTTCATGTATTCTTGCGCTTCTGCACACGTGCGCTCCTCGCTTTCCTCTATCATGCCGTCACCCTCCTTCTAAGCTTGCTTTCCCAAAATTCCTCCTCATTCTCGCTCTCGCGCTCGGTTTCTGCTGTCATGATCTCATCTCGCAGCACTCTTCATACCTTTCGCATTCTTGACCTATACAGTTGTGGCAAACAGGCTCCAAACCCAAACCCTTTTGAGTTTTCATACCGTTCTATTCTCCGTTCTATACTACGATAGCGTTATATTTAAATATAGCGGTTGCGTTCTATCTATCGGTAATAAACATGCCGATAACCTTCAAACGATCCGTGTTCAAATCTGGGGACAGCTTTCGAATAACGATCCCAATGGAGATAATCAGAGCCCTCGAAATAAGAGAGAAAGAACAGTTGACTATCTCGTTGAACGACCACCAAATTATCCTAGAAAAAACGGTAAAGTGAGCGCGCGCTGAAGAGATCTTATGCGTCGAATTAACGACGTGAAACCGCATCATAGGGTTTTCCTCGGTTTCCCCTTCCAGAGGAGTGAGAGCGCGCATTTTCCTCCGAAGGTATATGCTTTTTCGGTTTCTCACCAGTGAGCTACCGTCATGTGAAACGCGCTATTCTATTAGCTTCCATACTATCAACCTTTTTCCAAGTCTTCGTCCTGAAACTTTGCCCTCAAAGGCTAACTGCTTTAGTCGTTGTCGCACTACGGAGCTGTCGATACCGAGTTTTTCCGCGATCTCGGGCGTGCTGATCTCTCCACTTTCCTTCAAGAACGTGAGTATGGTTTGCTTTGCATTTTCGTCTTTCATAAAGCATCACATAACAATTATGTTAAACTAACTTATAAAGTTTTTGTTTTCAAATTTTTTCAAAAAAAGCAAAATTATCACAAACATGTAGTTTTATAACATTATCTCATCTAATGTTAAATGCTTAAATAAAAGAAGAGATCAAGATTCTTGTGGTTGTGGTGCAAAGATGCCAAAAACTCACAGAGTTGACAAAGATGTTAAGGAGTTCTGCGGATGGGCAGCACTTATGGAAATAATCAACAAGGCGAGGCTAACACGAGACAAAGCCCTCATTGCCACAACATTCTTGACTGGTGGCAGAATCAGCGAGGTCTTATTGCTGAGAAAGAGTAACTTCGACCTCTCAAATCCAGATGTTGTACTTGTGAAGAACATGAGGGTTCTGAAGAGATATGAGAAAAAAGGGGAACGGATGGTTAATGGGAAGAAGCGGTGGATCACAGAGCTGAAGAAGGATTATCGAACTTTTCCCATATTGAAGAAGGAACCTCCTGTTCCAATTCTGGAGGATTGGCTAAAGGGAATAAAAGGCAAGGATGAAAGGTTATTCTCCGTGAGTAGGGTACAAGCGTTCCTTATGATTCGAGGGCTAGGTCAAAACCTCTATCCACATTGGTTTAGAGCGCAGAGGGCCTGTCAGCTTGCATCTGAGTATGGCTTCGACCTACACGATCTCATGGACTTCTTCACGTGGAAAGACATCAAAATAGCCTTGCACTACAGTAAACTAGGATGGAAAGGATTGGCCAAAAAGATGGGGGTTCAAGTATGAAGTTATCTTCTGACTACATAGTTGAGTGTGAGAGTCTCACTGGTGAGCCGCGCGCTAAGAATATGCAGTCAAAAAGGTCGATGGCTGGAGGGATGCCTGATTGGTCTTCTGAAGAAAAGGAAAGGGTACTGGAATTGTTTCCGTTAGGGGAAAAGAATGACCTTTTGAAAGCTCTGCCTCAGAGAACATGGTATGCTATATGTTGCAGAGCGAGAATATTGGGTGTCGAAAGAAATTCAACCTTTCAACTGTGCGTCAACATTAAAACCTACAAGCGTCCAGAAATAGCTCCTGAGGTTTTAGGGTACATAGCGTCTTTTTTGGATTGTGAAGGGTCAATCAGTGTAAATAAGGAGAAAGATTCATGGCATCTTCATCCGAACGTGTGTTCGGCTAACAAGAACAAAGAAGCTTTGGATTTTATGGTTGAGAAGATAGGGTTTGGAAATGTGGGGGGTGGAGGGCATGACGGTGTATTCAAGCTGAGCTTTGAGGCTTATAATGCAATAATTGTTCTCTTAGAGACGGTTCTGCCTTTGCTTATTGTCAAAAAGAACCAAGCTCAACTGATGATAACTTTCTGTAAGTCGAGGTTAAACAGACTGAGGGAAGGCAAAAGGGGATATTCAGAAGAGGAAGTGTTTATAGCCAAAAAACTCACAAAATACACCATGCGGGATGTTGAATGGTCGAAGTTTCTTTGTCATCGCATTTGACTGGGCTGGCAATAAGAGAGTTTCTTACAGAAGTTGGAGAAGGCGGGCCAAACGACTTCTATCGCTCATTCCGAAAGGTGAAACCATCAACATCGTATGATGCTTGTAGGAGGTACTTCTATATTCTCAGGAAGTTAGGAATGATTGAACGGACTCGTCGGGAAATGGGGCAAGGAGCCATACCCAAACAGCTCTATCGGATCGTGTCAGGAATGGAAAATGACGAGAGATGGAGTCACCCGCAAATTACGCTTTACCCTTCAACTGGCTTGGGTGGCGTTAGATACAAGAAATAGGTGTTCATCCTCATGTTGTTCACGCGATGAACATCATAGCACGTGCGTATCTTCTCACACTGTCATAGCTCGTTTTCTTCTTGACCTTTCTCAGTGCCCTCAAAACATCGTTTGCCGAGCCTTCTCCCGTTTCAAGGAGAAAATCTCTGATCGCCAAGCCGGTAAGACCAACTTTAAGCTCAACTTCCGCGCTCGTCGTTGACCATCTCAATAAAGCTTTTAACCCTAGCGTCATATTTAATCTTGTGTGACTCGTTATGGCTCTTGGAGTTACCTCAATGCTGGATCCCTATGTGGATGCGTGGGCCAAAGAAGCCGGAATGGACACCGGTACACTGAGCAGCATCGTGGGCGGTAACGCTCTTGGCGGGCTCATCACCGTCCCGTTTGATATGTTTCTGACCACGCTTGGCTCGAAACTTGCCTCTGCCCTCCTGGGCGGAGTAGGCCTTCTTCTTGGAACGTACACGTTTAAGGGCCAGGGCAGACTGCAGATTGACACCATGCAGGTGGGCGCGCGCCTCTTCACTGAACTCTTGGATCCATCGCCCCAACAGGTGAAGGAGATTCAGAAGAACGTTGGCGACGTCATTGACGGCTTCGTTCAGGGTCGTTGGGACAAGGTGGCCTACGCCGTGTTCCGCAATCCCCGTGAATTCGCGGGCATGCTACCCGCTTCGGCTCCGGAGAAGAAAGTAGCCGAGAAAACCGGAGACCAGACCAGGCAAGAGCAGCCTCAGCCCACAGCTATCGTTATCAGGCTCTAAAAGCTTTTTATGTTCGAAGCGGAATATGCTAGTGTGAGGTTACAGGAATGCCTGAGGAAGTTCCGAAGGAAGTAGTTGAATTCCTAACTCGCTTCGGCGGCGCCACCACGAGCGCGCTGGAAGAGTTCATTTTTGACTGGTATTGGGGCCAGCATCCAGAAGCCCGAAACAAGTTTCCCTTTGTTCGTCCCCTGCCGCAGCTTCCATACGTCAGCGACCTGATCGTTTTCGGCCTTCCGATTTCCACCTGGATTGCCGGCGTGCTCGTACATGACGACGCCAGGAAGAAGGGAGACTCTAAAACTGCTGAAATGTCCAAGGCTATTGAAGAATTCGGAGAGGGAGGAGTATTGTATTCGGGGCCGATGTTGGTTCATCACACTGCCGTCCTGAACGCTCCGAAGAAGGCTGCTGTAGGTGCCCCTGCTGGAGGACCTTCTGGACAGCCAGCAGCGCAGGTTCCAGTAGTCTATAAGCTGTAGGTGAATATGAATGCCTGAACAAAAAGAGATTGAAGACTTTCTGACTAGGTTTGGAGGAGCATTAACCGGCGCAGCAGAAGACGCCTTGCTCGAAAGCTACTTCAACTATGCCGTAATGCCAGGTCACCCGTTCCCATACGTTGACCTGGGATATCCCCTACCATTCGGCGACGACTTGCTTGTGGGTGGCCTCTCGATTCCGCCTTGGGTCATAGGCTACTTGGCTGAAGAGGAAGGCAAGAAGCGAGGCGACACTAAAATGCAGGAGATGGGTAAGGCCTTGAAGAAGTTTGGGGAAGGCGACGTATTCTACACGGTTCCAATGTTGATTAAAAACATGCTCATCAGAGCTACCAACACGGTGCCGATGCCGACGCAGCAGGCGCAGGTCACAGGAGCGGGAAGGCCCTATCAGCCTCAAGGAAATCAGCCACAGCCCGTGTCAATGGTTTACAAGCTCTAGTCTCTAGAGATGTTCCACGAGTCCCTTCACTCTTTTTTGGAGGGGATGCTCTTTTTCGAGTTGTAGAAGATGTTTTAGGGTTTCTTCAAAGTCCGCACTGATCTGGATGGCTAGTGTTTTGAATGCGACAGGAACCTCTTCTGTCTGGCATTTTATGGTTAGGCGAACCTTTTTAGTCATTTTCCAAGTGTCCCAGTTGCCCTAGTTGTACGCAATCAATAAAAGGTTTGTTCCCCGAAGATGTTACTTGAAAAGTACAATGGAGATTTGAATACATGGTAAACGTAAACGCATTACGAAAGTACGGAATTCTAAGCGAGTACACTCACGCAGCAGGAGTCGCAGCGCAACCGGCTAACACCGTGGAACGCAGCGCAATAAAGTACTTCGGAGACGACGAAGCCTTTCAAATCGACAAAATAGAAATCTTTCCCCCAAACAACATAGTAGCGCCTTTCCCCCTTGAAAACATTCTCGTGCAGCTACTCATCGACAACACTTTAGTGGACTGCGTATATCTGGACAGTCGCATGGCCACGCCCTACGCCGTGGGCACTCCGCCTTTCAAGCCGAGCTGCATGCTGTTCGGGGATCGCAAGAGCGTTAACCCCCTTGAAAACTTCTGCTTGAAAGGGCGCAAGAGCCTTCAGATCCAAACGATGGGCCTTCTCGGCGGCGTAGCCATAACGAGCAGCTACTACGTGCGGGTAAGCGGAGACTACTTCAAGACGGACGACGCACTCAGAGACCACTTCGGACCAACGTTCAACCCGGTGCCCGTAACCATCCAAGACAACCTCAGAGATCGCAGCGTAACCGTCTTCCGGCCGACACCCATAAGCCTGGACAACTGGACCAACCTTAGCGGCGGCTGCATAAAAGCCAACAAGCCCCGCGTACTGCCCTGGATAAACTTCGCCCGAAACGCCCGTGCCACAACGCCGAACACGCCGCTGGCCCTGGACATTCAACCGGGTAACGTAACCAACGCTTTTGAAAACATGCACTGGGACCTGGACAGCAAAACCTTCATAATGAACGACTACGTCGGAGTCTGGCCGGACGAGATCGGACAGAACCTGAACACCGTCTACTGGAACTACGGCGGCGAAGACTACCCCGCGCCCATAGTGCCCGGTGGAGTCAGAAGGTGGGACACCCGCTTCAACTTCAACGAACTGCCCCCAGGCATGCCCCCACACAGCGGAATCTTAAGCTTCCACGGACCACGCGCAGTCGACCGAAAACTGTTGGGCACAAACGAAATCATGGAAGCCCGAATCTTGGACAACGGAGCCGCCGTGAACAACATTGCAGCCGACCACGTGTTCTTTGCCCAATGGTCAAGGAAAATCGAGTTCTAGGAGTGCTGGAGCTCGATGGCCAAATGGGTAATAGGCTACGCAAACGGCGCCTACGCGAGCATGACAGCAATACTGCTCAACGTTCCAGCACCAATCAGACGCATAGTTTCAGGCTTCTACATCGTGAACAACACAACCGTTAGCCAAGCACTGACGCCCGTAGTCACAGCCAACGCCGACAATGAAATTCAGATATTCAGTCCCGTAAGCGTAAAGGTATTCCATGGCGCTAACCTGCAGGACCCCGTGTTTTTCCTGCTCGTCGAATTCGAATTCGAGTACCCAAGCAAGCAGCTAATTCCGCCATAGGAGACTAGGCTACAATGGCAGAATGGATAATCGGCTATGCTGCAGGCGCCTATGTCACTAACACGGAGATTCCAATGACCGCTCCAGGTCCTATGAGACGAATAGTAGCCGGATTCTACATACACAACAACACCACCGTCGCCGTGCCGTTAACTCCACACGTAAACAACGGAATCGACAACGACGTCATGCTCTACACGAACCACAGCATCAAAATCCAAATTGCCGCCGGCCTAACTAACCCGGTCATCCTCCTCCTAGTCGAACTCGAACTCGAGTACCCAAGCAAACAATACATCACGCCATAGGAGAAATGAAACATGGTTTTAAAACCCGGTCTTTTTCCGATAGGACTGAGACACGCACCACACCACATGCGAAACGGAGACGACCCTTTACCCTACCCCTTCTTGACTACTGGCACCTTCTACTTCGTTAATGGAACAAGCGGAAATAACCTTAACAGCGGACTCCTCCCAACCGACCCTCTCTTAACCATCACGGCCGCACTGGCAAAATGCGTCGACGACAACGACGACTACATAATAGTTGAAGACTGCTGGACAGAAGCATTCCCGATATCAGTAAACAAGGAACGCACACACATACTCGGCCTTGACATGGGCGTCGGATGGCCACAGCTTCAAGCAGCAGCCGACCTCGCAATCTTCGACATAACAAAGGATTACTGCGAAATCGCCGGCTTCGCTTTACAGGCGCCCGCACAAACGGCGGCACACGCATTGATTGAGTTTAACACCGCTGGAGTCGGCAGAGCAAACATACACGACAACCTTCTCGGCGAACTAGCCGCAGCATACAATGCCATCAGAGGCGGCGCCGCTGGACGTGGAGCCTCAAGCTGGATTCACGACAACGTGTTCGGATGGCAACTGGCAGGCCAAGGCGTAGGCGGCGCAATCTCGCAAGGTCGCGTCAACTACAACACCTTCCACAAAGGCATCCCAGGCATCTGCATCGCCCTGAACGGTGTAATCGAGGAAATCATCGGAAACAAGTTCGCAAACGCCGACACTGCTGCAGGATTGGCAATCACTCTTACCGGCCAAGGTGGCGGAATCGTCGACGACAACCATGCCATGACTTTAGGAGCAGCCGCAGCTAACAACCCATACAAAGACACAGGCGTTCCGAAAGCAAACTGGGGCATCAACTACAGAGACATAACGCCAACCTTGCCTGCATAAGTGGAATGGTGAACGACGATGATATGTCCAAAATGTGGATATCCCCGCGCACAAAAGCCAACATGCAAATACTGCGGAACAACACTCGAAGAGCCCAAAGCGCCCCCAGCAGCCCCGAAAAACCTGAAAGAACTACTGAAGAAATAATCAGTCCTTCATCTCCCCTCTTTTTTTGTTCTCTTTTTCAGGTATGGACGTTGAATGTGAAGGTCAGTCACCGCTTTTGAGCTAGCGCAAGTGCAGTTAGTCTAGACTCTTGATGTGGGCAAACTCCATGATTCCTGTTCTTGCCACAGTTACAATTGAAGCATAGAATCTGATAACCGTCTGGAAAGTTGTTCAACACGAGCCATCGATATATTTTGTTAGAGATTTGTTTTCGATGCTTGTGCCCGCCACCGTTGATGTGGTCAACTGTAAGGAATTTGTGGTTTGTTTCACCACAGCAAGCACATTTTCCGCCATAGTGGGCAACTATCATCTCAAAATAAAGCTGATGCTTCTCCCTTTCTCTTCTGCGATATTCAGCCCTAATTTTACGGAAATAGCCAGTGTCCTTTCGTTTGAGATAGGACTCATGCTCTGCTATCTTTTTCTTCTCACGGTCTTTATAGGGCATTGTTCACCCAACCCAACCATTCTCTCATTCAGGTATGAATTTTGTCTGTTTGAATGTAAAAGTCACCGTGTTGGTCATGCCCTTGGCCGTGGCCTCAAGGGTGTAGGTTCCGGGAACCGCGTCGGAGGGAACATCCCAGCTTGAAGCGAATGTTCCGTCATCGGCTGTCGTTGCGTCGGGGAGATCTGTTTCGTCGCTTGAAGGATCCGTGATCTTCAGGGTCACAGTCTCGTTTGCTTGGGGCTTGCCGTCAGTCGTTACGTATCCGCTGATTTTCACGGTTGCGCCATGGGCGTAGCTGGCCGCGTCTGTTTTCACGGCTACGACCGTCACGGTTACGACTATCTTCTTCAACAGATTCCATACCTGAATGAGCATTCTACGCGTCTTTCTCAGCATCCTCAACACTTGAATTAACATGAAGATGAGTATGAGAACTAGGGCTGCAAGAACGATTTCTCCACTTAAAACTAGGGGTAGCAGATCCAAGGTGTCACCTCACGCGGATTCCTGGGCTGCGGCCTCCTGCGCGTCTTCCCAGCCTTTCTCCAGGCCTCTTCCCTCTGAACCCTGTCCAGGTGCTCAGTGTACGATTCGTCCGTGTCTTCACCTTTTAGCTCTTTGTACCGGTCCCAGAAGTCGTTTGTCCAGCCCATGAGAAACAACCGTTTTTTCCAGGTGTCAAACTTCACCTTGGCCCAGAAGCCGGCTTTCGAATATTCGAATACCCAGTCCGCGTATTCCTTAGCGGTCCATTTGGCCATGTTGACTAGGCTTTTCATGTGGAAGCTTAGGCCGCAGAGGGGACACTTGGCCATGCCTCGGCTGATGCCCTTCTTCGTGCTTACCAGGAAGAGTCGAAACCCTTCGAGTCCCAGGCAGAAGGGGCATGTGACCTTTTTCTTGGGGTTAATCTCCATCGACGATTCAACCACCGTGTAGAGTCTGGGGTTCTTGTCGATTCCGGAATTCTTCAGCACCATTTGATGGGGGTCGCGGCGCGCGTGCTCCTGCATGCGATATCTCTTGTGATCCAGGCTCAAAGTTTTACGGCCTCCTTATGTAGCAGCAGCTTAACGGCTTCGTCTAGGGCGTGGCTGCGGCTCCTGTACCTGCCGCTCCTTACGAGCTCGTCAACCTGAACCATGGAACCGTGTTCCAGGGTCACGTGAACTGGGTCTTTCAAGTTTCTCACCGGTGAGTAAACCGAGTATGATGGTGTTCGCCGGGTGAACACCGTTAGCGTGGGGCATGTTATGCCATTCTTTTACATAGGTCTTATTTGGCTGCAAATATAAAAGCTCTCCTAGAGGAAACACGCATGCTTGTTACAGAAGTTGTTTACGAAGCCGAAGATGAAGCTGCAAAAGTCTCAGACTTTATCCGGCTTAAACTGTATCTTGAGAAGGCTGATGTGGACCAGAAGTGGACCACTCTTGAGGGAGACAGTCAGTACCTAAACGGCCAATCGTGGCTGATGGTTACAGGAGTCGACGCCGACACGATTCGTGTGGAGGCTTTCAACCTGGACGTCGGCAACCACTACATAGTCGTGAACGGCCAAAAATACCTGGTTCCACAGACGGGCTCAAACCAGACTGGGACCTTCCGGTTCCAGCTCTAGGAGGCATGCTAGTTGAGTATAGCAGCACCCATAACAACTCGTTACCCGCCTGAAGAACTGTTGGTATGCAAGAGCGCCACCATCCCCGGCAACGCTGAGTGGGAAGTGGACGCCTGGAGAAAGATAGCCCCGAAGTACGCGGTGTTCCAGTATTTCAACACGAGTTTCTTCATGTTCCCACCCCCAGGCTCAAAAATCCGGGTTACGGCCGACACCGAAGTCAACGTGTACGACGAGGACCTGGACGCTGAGGCAGTAGCCTGGGGCGATCAGCTTGCCGGCGTCTTCGCCAAGAAGCTTATGCTCGTCGCCGTGGCCAACCTGACTATGGCACCTATGCTCGACTTCCAGTTTCGATATCGGCTTCTCGTGGACCAGTACACCGTGGCCGAGAAGATCCGGCGCGGACTCCTCAAGCAGGACTCAGACTTCTCCGCGGAGGAGCTGAGGCTGGACAAGAAATTCAACTTACGCGAAAACGTGGCTGCCGGACGCTGCCCCTACCCGTTTCCCCTCACATCAACGGAGCGCCTGGCCAAAGAGACAGTCGTGCGCATCGTGGAAGTTGGCAGGCACATAGCCGCGATTGCGGCGGGAAGCGTGGCCGACCCCACCACAGAGTCAGACGTCGGACCCAGAATCACGGTGCCAGACGGCGAAAAAATCGTCCTCTTCGACATAGCCAGCGACCAGCCCGCGGCAGCCGCCAACGGAACGTTCATCGTCGTGGACCGCGACCACGATCAGCAGAGCTACTTGAACCTGAACACCTGGAGTCTCCCGATGCTCTTGCTTCCTGAGCAGCTGTGGATTCCCACGCCCAACGAAATGTACATACACGCCCGCAGCGTCGCAGGCGAAGCAGACTTCCACATACGCTACAAGTACGCCCTCTGCAAGCTCACGCTCATCGACAAGATCCGCTGGAACCTGGACATAGACTCGTCGGAAGTTGCTGTCGCCGACAAGCTGGACCTGTGGGACCGCGTCTACGCGGGTGTGGTCTAAGTGGCCGAGAGCCCCGAGAGAACACAGCTTCGAAGACGCGGGCACCCTTCCCCAATCGAACCCGTCGGCAAGCAGGTTCTGGGTAAGCTTCCGCTTGGACAACAGGCAGCCACCAACGACACGCTGGCCGCACTGCTGCAAGACCTTATCGGCGTAACGGAGCGGGCAACGGCCTTCTCGTCATCAGTGGCCTGGGACTGGCTTCTATCTGCACTAGCAGAAGGCGGCTACACTGCCCCAATTATGATAAACGTGGAGGGCGCGCTTGCGCCAGGCGCCATAGTGACAGTCTACGTTCCCGTACCGCCGGGCTACACTTTCTACATCACGCCTCTTGAATACTGGTCGAGCCTTCCATGGTGGCTAAGTACTGCGTTCTGGGCGGACACTGACTTGCCCGCACCCCCACAGGCTTTTTTCCTCCGCTTTCCAGGCTATCTTAAAGTTGAGTTTCCCAGATTCACCGGAGTAACCCGATTTTTAAAGTACACAGTAACGAACAATCATCTAGTGAACACCGTGAACTTTGTGGCCAAGCACTTCCTGTACGTTGTAACGGCCGACACTGACAAGATGGTCACAGCAGTCTACATCAAACCCATAATTGACTACATAAGAACAAAAGCCGAAGAGACGACGGGGAGGCCCTTCCCATGAGCTTCTGTCCACTGTGCACGCAGAAGGTGCCCCTGTACAAGTGTCCCAAATGCGGGCTGACAGGCCACATCGACGTCGAAACCAAGACTGTTACGCTGCACATGCCGACCCTGGACATGAAGAACATCAAGCCGGGCAAGCAGGCCGCCTTCTCAGTTCCCAGCCACTTCGACTGCGAATTCGCCAAACGGATCGACCAAATCGACCTTGACAAGCTCGTGAAGGTGAAGGGCTAGTGCCCACCTTAACCATTTCTGCCGGCACGGACGGAACCACAGTTCCAACCCCGGGAACGCATGATTACGCGTTGAACAGTCTTGTGGAGGGAATCACGGCTGAGGCTTACCCGGGCTACACGTTCACACAGTGGATCCTCGACGGCGCCACAGTCCTCTCTAACCCTCTCAGCCTAGTTATGAACATGGATCACGTGCTGCAGGCCCAGTTCACCGGAGCTCCTCTCTCGCCTACACCCACGCACAGCTTAACCATCACCATAACCGGCCAAGGAATAACCACTCCCACTGGCAACAACGTCTACACGTACGACGAAGGCACACCCGTGACGGTGACTGCCGCAGCCCTGACCGGCTACGCGTTCAGCCACTGGAACCAAGACGGAGTACAACACCTGGAAAACCCGATATCTGTGCTGATGGACGCTGATCACCTGTTGGAAGCCGTGTTTACGGCGAATGTTCAGCCTGCCCCAGGGGAATATGTTGAGTGGCCTTGGCAGCCGGTGGCCATCGCAGCCGGCCTAGAAGGCGTAACCATGTTGGTGGTCGCGTTTCTAAGTTACCTTTCAGGAGGAATAACGTGAGCGCAAGTTCAGACATAGACGTGTTAAAGCTTGAAGTCTTGCCCATTCTGAAGCGGAGCGTCACCACCGGAGCGGGAAACGCGGGCGGAACAACACTCGTGGACAGCACACTTGTTGAGGCAGACAACTTCTGGGTTGAATGTTGGGTCCTGCTACGCACCGGCGGCTTTGCGCTGCAGTTGAGGCAGGTCGTAGCTTTCGACCAGGCCACAAACACCATCACCCTGGACCACGGGGTCGGCGGCCAGATCGTGGCGGGCGTCGAGTACGTTATGGGCGTCCGGATCCCTACGGTTGACAGCGGCGTGCACAGCAACCCGGCTAAGTGGCTGCACGACAACCACTGGGACTGTGACGAACAAGATATCGCCGCGAATGGAGTTGGTGGCCAACAACTCTTAGGAGTAGTTGTTCCCGTTGGAAAGTCAAGGCGTATTCGTGAAGTAACGATAAGACATGAGGGCACAAACAGCACAGTAGTTACAATGCTCATCGGAAAAGGCGCCACTAGACTCACTGTTAAAGTGCCAGCATCGATGTCTGTCCTCTGGAGTTCGGAAGATGGTCGCGTGTTCACTGCTGGACAGCAGCCGGCAGTCCAGAGCAGCGACGTGACGGGCGGACACACCTATGTAAGCGCTGCTGGAGTAGAAGCGTAGGAGCAGGTTGACTTGAGCATAATAGCTGAGCTCAAATATTTCGGACAGGCAGTGTTGAGCAGTGGAACCGCGACGATTCCGGCTGATCCTACGGGAGTCGGACCCCCCTACGTTGACGTGCCGCACACCTTGGGGTTTGTGCCCGACATAAACAAGATTAAGCTGACCATGAAGACGAACCTTGACGGCCGCGACGTCTGGCTAAGCAACATCACCACTGCAAACTTGAGGATCAACATTTCCAACACAGACCCGCTTACGGCCTTCGACTTCGGATATGCGATTCTTCGTTAATGGAGAAATGAAAAATGACAGGTACACAAAACAGTACGCAAAACGTAACGAGCTTCGATAAGAAAACCATCGTGATGATTGTCAGCTTAGTCTTCAGCATGTTCACCATGATTGCTGTAAACCAAGGGTGGATAACCCCGCAGCAAAGACTCATACTCAACGCCGAAACCGAGTCTATGATTCAACAGTTGATGCCCGACCTCAACCTGTCATACCAGCAGGTTGTGAACGGGCTCACACAGGAAGTTGGAAGCAGCCTCAGCGGACTGGCCGGGCCGTACAGTTACATGATTAGCCATCCGCTCGGCGACACCACGATTACGGCTATGAAGAATGGCACGACGGGAGCCTGGGACTTTTGGTCAACTAATGCGGCTTCAACGATAACCAAGGCAATAGGTAATAACACTACAATATTTTTCAATGCTGCGACCTACTCGTTGACAGATCGTCTTAATTTCACTAATCTTGAAAATTTCACGTTAAGAGCCGATGGTTGGAACACAAAATTCGCTTTAGCTAATACGTTTAACAATATAGTGTTCAACATTTCCAACGTGCATAACTCTCTTTTTCAAGGATTTTTGGTTGATGCAACAGGACAAACGTCCGGTAGTGCCATACTCATAGATAACTTGTGCTTTGACAACACCATCGACAGAATATATGTTAAAACCGCTTTTCATGGTGGAATCGAAATTTACGGGTCAAGAAACACCGTCCAAAATTCGAGAGTCATAAACAGTCACGACGATGGGATAATAGTAGGCGGTTTAAGCCAGAGCATCATTGGAAACACCGTTGAAAACACTACCTCGAACAACTTAATCAGTTTGTATTCAGCCAGAGGATGCACCATATCAAGCAACACCTTGAATACTTATTTAACTACTGCTTGTGGAATTGCCCTAGAGCAAGGTAGCACAGGAAATGATATAGTTGATAACATAATCAATGCTGGGCAAAGCATGATTTATAGGGGAATCTATTTTTACCCAAGCGTTAACAACAACAATAACCACGTCGCAAACAACATATTGACCCTTAATGGCACTGGCTCTCGTGGAATAGAAATCGCCGTTGGGAACGCCTATAATGATGTCGTATCTAACCACATTTACAATGTTACTAAGGGTGTCTGCGCGGACGATTCAAACAATGCCATTGATTCTAATTATATCATAGATCCCACAATCAATGGAATCTTCTACAGTGCTGGGATCAATGCACAAGTCGACGGCAACTACATTATAAGCGATAACGCAGTCTCAATTATCGCAATTACCATTGCAGCATCAAACATCTCATGTAACAGCAACTTTTTCTCTGGTGGTGCAGGAACTGGAATTTATCTCTCTGGTGGCGCAACTGGAATTTCAACGGGAACCATCAACTCTAATACTTTACTTGGATATGGGCCTTCCCCAACATACCGAGGGATGTACTTAGAAAACTGTACAAATATGCAATTTGTAGGCAACACTGTGGAAGGGTGGACTACGGGCATTCAGGAAGTAGGCGCAGGAAATAATTATAACACTATAACCTCTTCAAGTACAAGAGGATGCACAAACGGGATACTTACAGTTGGCACAAATACCCATGTGAATTTGTGCTGGAATGCTACGGTTTGGCTTCCATGATTTGAAGCGCGCGCGGTCACGGTAGCAGAAGGATTTCTCCACTATGAGGCTGAAGAGTCACGCTTGAAACGGTTGTACCATCTAAGAGCTTGTATGTGCCGCCGAGGCTGACTGTGTAGCTGTTTGCCGAAGGGTTAACCAGAGCTTTGCCGCCTGTAAAGTCTCTCATGTACACGTTTTGGCTCTGATAATACGTGTTTGTCGGCTGGCCTAACGCAGTGTCCATTATTGGTTGATAGCAACTGTCGAGGTCATTGTATGTATTTCCTGTTTGGCTCCATAACCAGTACGCTTTGGGTCCGCTCATGCCCATTAGGAAGCTTGCATAACAGAACTTCAGCATTATGTTTAGCTGAGTTTGCGTTGCGGTGCTCGAGTCAATTCCAGACGAAGCGCAAACCAATTTTCCGGTAGCGCATTTGTTTGCCAGGACGTCGATGTAAGGTCTTCCGTAAGTTGTAAGCGCATCCCAAGGCGCATGTGCAAATCCTTCTATAAGCTCTCCGTCGGTGATGTTGATGTAATCGTTTGTGCCACCCCACTCGTCTGAATTGTTAATGACGATTTTGCCGGACAACAGGTTGGCTTTGAGGTACTGTAGAAATCCTATCATGTTAGCGTGAAAATTCGCAACATAAGAGCTGGGAACTGTAGTGTTAAAGACGGATAAATAGCCTGTCATCGTATTCCAAACATCATCAGCAAATACACCGTCAAAAGCAGGCATGCTGGCTAGTTTGCTGTTAACGTAGGAAACGTAGTGTTGTCTCCAGCCCACGTTGCCAACGTCCATCAAATACCATCCCCAGACGGTGTTTAAAATACGATTTCCGTTAGCGTCGTGTACGAACCAGTCTTCGTGACTGTTGACTTCTGCCCAATCATCATAGTCAGTATGCACACCCATGACATCTTTATAACCGACTATTATCACGTTAGGATTCTGAGCTTTAATGCTCTGTATTACCGCATAAGCCGCGTTGAAGTCAGTATCTAAGAACCCGAAATGTTCAGCCACGAAAGTGGCGTCAGGGCTAGTCCAGCCCCAGCCGTACACGCCAACCGCCTTGTTTATGGTTGGCTGCGTAGTTGGCGGCGAAGAAGGGGACAGTTTCAGGGCGACTGTTGTTCCTAGAACGTATGGAACCGTGAACGGCAGGTTAATTGTCTGACTCATCAAACCTTCCTCATAATAAGTGAAATATCAAAAGCTTTTAAGGTTTTAATCTCTAATTCTTCTTGGGCGAAGAAAGCATGACAGTCTTGTTTACTGACGATTTTGAAACTGGCGACTTCAGCAAGTGGGTTGCTACAGTAGGTACGGCAGCAATAACCAGCGCCAGTAAATACCAAGGAAACTATGCAGCTTGGACTGGCGGTTCCGTGGCGGGCCAGAACCACTTGTTACAGGTGGATAAGAGACTAAAAGTAACATGAAAGGTATTTGGAGTGTGAAAACAAAACATGGTTAGGTTGAGATTGTTAAATGATCCTAGTAGATGGAGATTCTTAGCAGGTTTTGGAAGTTCTTATGCCTTCACTACCCTTGAAATCAACGCACAACACGTAATTGGTTTAGGAGCTAGCTCTTAGGCTAACATAGGAGGAGTTTGAATGATAGACTTTAGATTTTTAAAGGTATATGATGGAACAAACGTGAATTTGTCACTATCATCTCCCATCAATCCTACGGGATTGCTACATGTAGACGGAATATCGCTGAAAGATAGCTCAGGAAATATTGTGCGTCTAAAAGGTTTCAATGAAGGTTGGCAAGAAATGAGGATTTTGCAGGGAACACAAAATACAGATGCCGCTACACAAGAAGGCGCATGGTTCAATGAACAAGACATGATTCTTCTCAAGAGTAAAGGCGCAAACTGCATTGAATACAATGCAAACTGGTGGTCTGAATGGATGCCGCAAAGAGGTGTGATGAACGAACCACGCTTTACAAATTTCATTGATAAGTTGATGACATGGGCAAGTAAATACGGTATCTACTTCATGATAACATTAAACGATGTCGGATGGGGGGATTGGGGGCTTTGGTATATCCCTAGCTGGTTCTATCCTAACGGTGTCCGTCCAGAGGGAGACTCTACTGCAACGTGGCAGGCTAACATGGACTTCTATGACTTAGTTAATGTTCACACTAGCTTGATGGAAGCGAATAGGCAAAGCCTTATAGACACTTTCGCTTGGGTTGCGAACAGGTACAAGGATAATCCTTACGCGGTGTTCGGAGTAATCAATGAACCTATGATTCACAATCCTCTCATAGAGAACGCCAGCTCCACAACTCAGATGCGACTGGCAACGGGATACTCGCAGTTAATCGGGCAAGTGATAGCGGGTATAAGGAACACAGGAGTACAGAATCTTGTTATTGCCGATGTTCCTTACGCCATGCCATTTCAATACACCGTGAAACTCAATAGGAACGATTTTGTTTGGGAAAACCATGCATACATAGCTAGGGATTGGGGAGGACATACTTAC
>Ga0315282_10006706_pt1 | contig 19146 bp, 4 predicted proteins | sample YL17G07_20_MG_FD_203693 | JGI IMG/M metagenome (GOLD analysis project Ga0315282, IMG submission 203693) | Sediment microbial communities from Yellowstone Lake, YNP, Wyoming, USA - YL17G07_20 | ecosystem: Environmental > Aquatic > Freshwater > Lake > Sediment | place: USA: Wyoming | collected... | reverse complement strand
GGCGCGGATGAATTGGTCGTTCGATACATCAACTGAACGTTATGCGTGCCGGCGGTGAGGTTCTTGACCTTAACCGTGATAAACGGCATATAGTCAGTCGGATCAACCGGCTTTCTCGTGTTCTGCCCCTCCCCTGTCCCATCCACAAATAGCTGCACAAACGTCGCAAAAGACGGATTCGGGCACTTGAACTCGCAGAACCCGAAGATTATCCAGTCGTCTGCCGCAGGAGGAGTAAAGCTCACCGACACCTTGCCCACATAGCTTGTGTTTGTGGTGGAAGTCTCGTTGTCGTTTGCGGCAAATTGATATGTCGGGCCTGATGGCATTATTGCGATCGATAGCGCCTTTGTGGCGCTATCAGAGGGGCTTTGAGAATCGCTAACTTGAGCAGTGAAGCTTGAAGTCCCCGCCGCAGTAGGTGTACCGCTAATTGCCCCTGTAGAGGAGTTAAGGGTCAGCCCCGCAGGCAATGTCCCTGAGGATATCGACCAGTTGTATGAGGGCAGCCCGCCTGTAGCGGCAAGGGTCTGAGAGTAAGCTGTCCCTGTTACCCCTCCCGGCAGGCTTGTGGTGGTAATCACAAGATCTGCAAGGATTCTAATGGAAAGGGCCTTTGTAGCGGTTGCAGGAGAGCTTTGGCTGTCTGCGACCCGGAAGGTGAGGTTTGAAGTACCCGTTACGGTCGGGGTGCCTGTAATGGCGCCTGTTGAAGCTACAAGGCTTAACCCCGTCGGAAGAGTCCCGGAGGTAATTGACCAGGTATAGGGGCTGACTCCGCCTGTAGCGGCCAGAGTCTGACTGTAAGAGGCTCCCGTTAGGCCGCCGGCAAGACTTGTGGTAGTTATCGATAGCGGAGGAGCGGATATCACAATCGATAGTGCCTTTGTGACCGATTGGGGAATTGCCGAGGAATCAGTTACGCTCACGGTGAAGTTGGAGGTACCCACAACTGTGGGGGTACCGTCGATAACGCCTGTGGAGCTGTGGAGAGTGAGCCCTGAGGGCAGTGACCCTGAGGATACTCCCCATGTGTAGGAGCCAACTCCGCCCGTGGCACTAAGTGTCTGGCTGTAACCTGTTCCAGAGGTCCCTCCAGGCAGCGACGAAGTGGAAATGGCCAGGTCTGAAGGACTTACCACTATTGAAAGCGCCGCGGTGGCTGTTTGAGCCGTGCCTGTGGTAGAGTCTACCACCCGGGCGGTGAAGTTAAATGTGCCGGTAGCAGCGAGGTTACCCGTAATTGCCCCTGTAGAAGAGCCAATCGAGAGCCCTGTAGGTAGAGCCCCTGCCGATATCGACCACGTGTAGGGCTCCGTACCGTTTGCGGCAGTAAGTGTCTGAGAGTAGGAACCGCCTGCCATACCGCCGGGCAATGACGCGGTCGTGATGGAAAGCGTCTCGGACTCGGAGGGGTTAGCGTCATGGCTTACGCCTGAGGTGCCATAGCCGCCCTGCACGGTCAGAGTCACGCTATAGGTCGTTGCGGAAGCAAACGTGTGAACCGGATTGGCCTCGGCGCTCGTCTGACCATCGCCGAAATCCCAGAGATAAGTGTTGATAGAGCCTGTCGACGTAGAGGAATCAAAGGTTACCGTCAGATTGCCGGGGCCGGGGGTCATGGTAAACGCAGCGGTCGGGGCGGTCACGTGAGGCAGGGTCGTCTTGAAGACGCCGCCGCCGAAAGTGGTCACATAGATGATCTGGGAATCGTCCGGATCGAAAGAGACATAGTTCGGGCCGTAACGCTCGAAAGGCAGCCCGGGAACCTTGGTCCAGTTGGCGCCATAGTCCTCGCTCACATACAGGCCGCCGTCGCCGTCCGGCCAGAAGTCTTCGCCCTGCTCAATTGTTGCGTAGATGCGCGAATGAACTTCCGGGTCGACGTGGGCGCCGTAGGTGTCGCCCTTATCGAGCGTCTTGGTCCACGTTGTGCCGCCGTCGGAAGTCACGTACAGACCCTGTTCCCCCCACGAACCGCTCTTCTTGAACGTAGCGACGTACATCCTGTTCTGATCCGAAGGATCGACGTCAAACCCGCAGATGTAAGGAACAGTCGTAGTTGATGTGACGCACGTCCATGAACCTGCGTTGTCGGTGGACTTGTACAGCCCGCCGCCGTACCAGACGCCGGCGGTCTTGGCTTCGCAGGTGGCGCAATAGAGCGTCCCATCCGGCATGCGCTTGAGGAGGAAGGCGTTCATGTTGTTGGCGGGGAAGCCGCCATTGGCTGCGGCCCAGGTCACGCCGTCATCGGTGGATTTGTACACGCCGTGAGCGAGGATGGCCGCATAGAGCGTTCTCGAGCCTTCAGGACTCGCCGGATCGACTACTATCGACATAGGAGCGCCGACAGAGAGGCCGGTAGAATGGCCGAGATCCGTCCAGTTGGCTCCGTAGTTGGTGGACTTGAGGATACCGCCGCTGAAAGTCGCTATGTTCGAGGCGCGGAGCTTCTTCTCGTGCGGGATATCGTGGTCGCTCGAGGCGCACGCCCACATCTTGCCCTCTATTGTCGGGTCGAAGCAAACGCTGTAGAACGTGTTGCGCCAGGGAGAGCCGCTCGTGGCCTGGCGCCAGCTCTGGCAGCGGTCTTCGCTGCGGAAGAAACCGATGTCGGTATACGTGAGGTATGCGCGATTGTGATCCCAAGGCGAGAAATCCACCCAGTAGTTGGTGGTCGTCTCGAAACCGGCGGACCGCCACCAGTTGGAGCCGGCGGAGGTCTCCTGGTCGTTGCAGCAGAACCACGATTGGCCGCCGTCGCTCGAACGCCAGGTCCGGCCGTCCTCGCTGAAGCCCACGTAGCTGGGATCGGTCGGGCAGACCTCGATCTCGTGAGGCTCCTCGCCCCATGACCAACCGAAGCCGAGGCTCATCCAGTCGCGCGCCACGGTCACGCCTGCCGGGAAGTTCGGGGCGTTGGGATCGGTCATGACCATTGTCCAGTTGTCGCCACCATCGGTGGTCTTGTAGACCGACGGGCCGCCGTTCTCGTGGGAGCCGACGTAAACAACGTCGGGATTGGAGTCACACAGGCCGAGCTCATTCTGATACTGGTAGGAATCGTAGGAACTGACCTGAAGCCCGTTCACCTTCTGCACCCACGTCGTTCCGCCATCGGTGGACTTGTACACGTTGGCGGTGAGCGGGGACACGTGCGGTATGGTAACGTAAAGGACCGGCGAGCCGGCCTTCATGCCGGCGTTGAAGTCAAGGATTTCCGTCGAAGGCAGATCGCCGTTGGAGGCAACCCAGTTGGCGCCGCCGTTAGTGGTCTTGTAGAGGCCGCCGCTCGTGGACGCGTAGACGGTCGGGCTCGAAGAAGAACTCGACGCATCGATGAAGAGGTCGTTGACGGTATCGCCCACCTGGGATGCCCACGCAGTCACTTCGGTCCAGCTGTCACCCGAGTCGCTTGACTTCCACATCTGGTTGCCGTTGTCGGCAAAGAACATCACGTTCGTCGCGCCGCGGTCGATCGCTATGGCAGTCGGGCCGCTGCCCGAGTGGGAGTATTGCCAAGTTTCGCCGCCGTCGGTCGTGCGCTTGAGACCGTCCCAGACGCCGACGAAGCAGATATTGCCATCGAAGGGGTTGAACTGCGGGTTGCAATGGGTCGGCGAATAGGCGATTGGAAACTGGAGGTTATCCGCCTGGTACATCTGCCAGTTATGGCCGCCGTCGGTCGAGCGGTATATGCCTCCCATGTCGCAGAAACCCAACATGAGGTCGGGGTTGTTGGGCGCAATGCCCGGGTTATATTGCGCGCCGCCGCCCCCGGGGCCTACCGACTGCCAGGTGATTCCGCCTCCAAGATAGCCGGGCAGAGTATCCGGCTGAAGCGGGTTGGTGCCGTTTCTGTACTCGGTAAGGTTACGGTAGTCATCGCCGTCAGGATCGCCGTCGGCGGCTTCCGAAAGGCTGCCAAAGTTCTCCATCTCCCAGCCGTCGGGGAGGCCGTCGGCGTCACTGTCATGCGCGGCAACTGCGATCGAGAGCGCCTGTGTGCCGGAGAGGTTGGGGCTCTGGGAGTCCCAAACCTTCACGGTGAAATTGAACGTGGCGGCCCTGTAGCACGTGCCCGAGATAACGCCGGTAGCGCTCGTGAGCGTCAGGCCCCTCGGGAGGGCGCCGTTCGTGATGTACCACCGGTAGGGGATCGTGCCACCGGACGCCGCAAGCGTTTGGGAATAGCTCGCCGCGTCCATGCCGCCCGGCAGCGTCGTAGTTGTTACTACCGGGGCGGAAGCAAGCGCCGGCAGGGCGAATTGCACAAGAACGATGACAAGGAAACCTGCAAGACCTATACGAACGAGACCCGCCGTGCGCGTTGCCATAACCGCTCCTTCTCACAACAATGTGAATGAAAACGCCAGAGCTTATCCGAACAACCCTCGTGAGCGGCGTTGCGAGCGCCCACGGGCCGAATGCAAGGAACTTTCGACGAAGGCTTATTGAGAAATAAGTCGAGGAGGAGTGACGAGAGCAGACGGCCCGTGGCCGCCGCGACCCGAAGGGACGCCACGATATACTTCGCATCGCTGCGTCGCTCGTCGTCGACGTATATCTCCATACGCCTTCCTCCTCGCTTATGAGCGCTACTCGTATCTCGTGGCGTCGCCGCCACGATGGTTGTTCGGATAGGCTCTTGACCGCGCCGCCATATACCATATCCGGCTACTGCGCGTCAAGAGGCAATCCGTAGAATCTCAAACGTTTCACCTTGGCCGTACCGGCCGAATTCGTCGTGCGCCAATCCATGTCCACTGTCCGGGAAGTCGTCAGACTGCGCACGTCTATTGAGCTATAGTTCAGAAGATCCGACACGTCCTTGGGCTTCATGAGCTGATCACCACAAGTGCTTGTGTTGTTGAGCTGCACCCTCACCTCGGTCTGATAGCTGGTCGAGGAGTTATTCAGGCGGGCGCTGTTGAGGAAAAGCCAGTTGCCGTTGACCCCATATGTCCAAGTCGTTGAGAGCGCCTGCTGGAACGTTGTCTGAGTTGTGTTCTGCTCAGTTCCATAACCCCCGACTGTCTGGGCGAACCGCCCGCCGGTGAGGCGAATCGCCAGAATCCTTGCGCGTCGGATGTAGTGGTTACTCGGGTCGGTCGCCATCTTTCTGCCGGAGATTTTGTGCGTGATGGGCACGCCGGCAGGGGCGTTGGCGCAGTAGTTGAAGCTCATGAAGGTCGTGTAGTCGCCGTTGTCGGCAGCTCTCATTATCCCTTCGTCGTTGACCACGCCGTTGTAGAGCGTCTGCAGGTCGGTTGATACCGTCGTTGTCGCGTTAAGCTCAGCGGTTGATATCACGAGGTAGCTGCCAGTCGTAGCAGGCGTCCAGTTCAGACTGACTATGTCCTGGAGACTGATTGTCAGTGCTTTGGCATTATCGTAGGCCGCGTTCCAGAACTCCAGGGACCCCTTTCTCACCGCGCAGATCCTCGCATTGCGAATATAAGCCGCTGCGGCGGCGTTGCTCGCGCGGTACTTCAGCTGGATGCTGTGCGAGCCTACTGAGAGATTCTTCACCTTTACGGTGATAAACGGCAGGTAGTCAGTCGGATCGACGGGTTTCCTCGTATTCTGCCCCTCCCCTGTCGCATCTATGAAGAGCTGCACAAATGTCGCATAGCTGATGTTGGGGCATTTGAACTCGCAGAAGCCAAAGATGATCCAGTCGTCCTGAACGGTGGCGTTCAAGGTCACGGAGACCTTGCTCACATAGTCGGTGCTTGTGGTTGAGGTTTCCGCGTCGCTCGTGGCGAACTGGTAGTACGTGGACTGAACAGACTCATAGCAGCCGACGTCGTATGCGCTGCCCTGGGGACGCGCGATACCGTCCTTGTCGGTCGTCACATCGGCGAGCGTCGTTCCATGGTCGATCGCGGCCGAGCCGGCCTTCAGGTGGAAGTTGTTGCCGGCGTAATTCACGAAAAGCGTGGTTGCATCCGTGCACGCTTGTGAATGAGTATCCTTGCTGAAGGTGGATTGCCATGCGCTGAGGGCATACATGGTGCCGTTGTCGTCGAGGCCGAGATGGCCGCCGAAGATATTGTAGTCAGACGTCAGCGTGCCCATCCAGGAAGTCACGTAGTCAAGACTGCCGTGAAGGTTGTTGACGATATCGGCGTGGTAGAGGATGTTGTTCTCAATGACGTTGTTCGTGCCGCCGGCCCCGCCGAGATTAGGCGCGAAGTTCAGGACATAGAAACTCCCGGCCGGGTTGGTGAAGGTGTTGTTTATGATCCGGTCGTGATCCGGGTTAGTCGCTCCATCGGCCATCGTCATCTGGAGGGACTTGGAGCTGTTGCCGTATGAGATGTTGTTTCTCCACGTGCTCGACGCCACGCCATCGGCATCGTAGCCGTTTACGTTATTGTAGGAGGTGTTCTTTTCGATGATCCAGCCGCTCATGATGCCGTCGCCGGGGATAGTGCCCGCGCCGCCGCAGGAGATGTCGCCGTTCATGTGATGGCCAAGGCCCGCGTTGCTGTACCAGACGTTGTTGCGGACGATGCCGTTGTCCGCGGAGTTGTTGGTGTAGCAGCCGTGCTCGGTGTTGCTGTAGGCGGTGTTGTTCTGGATCAGTGTGGAATCACAAAAGGCTGTGAAGATCCCGGTGGCAACGGAGGTAGAACTGGCCTTGGAATTACGCGCAGTGCAGTTTTGAATGGTCACATGGCTGGTGATTCTCGTGTCGATCGCGCGGTGGGCGTTGCCGCCATCGACCACGAAACCGTCGATCACCCAGTACGACATGTCGAGGTCGGAAGTGTCCCAGCCGCCTTCAAGCTCAAGGACGCCGTTGTGCTTCGCGGCGGAGGACACGGCATTCAGCGTGACTTGTCCGGCGTTCTGCGCCCTCATCGTGATTGGCCCTACGGAGGTCCCGGTGCGGGCTTCGGTCATGCGGAAGCCAGTGTATGTGCCGTTGGCCACAAGGGTGGTGTCGCCCGGGATCATCGTATTGGCGGCCTTCTGCAAGGTCGCCCAGGGGTGTGCCGACGATCCGTCGGCCGAGTCACTGCCCGTGGTCGAGACGTAGTAGGTCGTCGCGAAGGCAGGGGCGGCGATAAGAAGCGCCAGAAAGACCAGTACAGATGCAAGGTACGATTTCATCGACAATCCTCCATCTCAAGCCCGCTGGGCGACACGGCTTGTTACTTCATTGTCAGCGTGACAGGCGCACCCTGTCACCAATCCTGAAAGCCTCTCTTTCCACGAGATGTTACTGCGCGTCAAGAGGTAACCCATAGAATCTCAGACGTTTGACCTTGGCCGTACCGGCCGAGTTCGTCGTGCGCCAATCCATATCCACGGTTCTCGGCGTCGTCAGATTGCGAATGTCTATCGAACTGTAATTCAAGAGATCCGTCACGTCCTTGGGCTTCATCAACTGATCGCCACAGGTGCTTGTATTATTCAACTGCACCCTCACCTCCGTCTGGTAGCTCCTCGAGGAATTGTTCAGGCGGGCGCTGTTGAGGAACAGCCAGTTGCCGTTTGCCCCATACGTCCACGTGGTTGTCAGGCACTGCTGGAAAGTCGTGGACGTGGTGTTCTGTTCAGTGGCGCTGCCCGCGGCCGTCTGGGCAAACCTCCCGCCGGTCAGCCTCAGCGCCAGAATCCTCGCCCTGCGAATGTAGTGGTTGACAGGATCTGCCGCCATCTTCCTGCCGGCGATCTTGTGGGTAATCGGCACGCCGGCAGGGGCATTGGCGCAGTAGTTGAAGCTCATGAAGGTCGTATAGTCGCCGTTATCCGCCGCGCGCATCATGCCCTCGTCGTTCACGACGTCGTTGTAGAGCGTCTGCAGGTCGGTGGAGACGGTTGTCGTGGCATTAAGCTCCGCCGTCGATATCACGAGATAGTTCCCCGTTGTCGCAGGCGTCCAGGTGAGGGCGGCAATATCGGTGCTATTGATCGTGAGCGCCTTCGCGTTGTCATTGGCAACGTTGTAGAATTCCAGGAACGCCTTCCTGACGGCGCAGACGCGCGCGTTGCGCACATACGCCGCAGCAGCGGCGTTGCCCGCGCGGTACTTGAGCTGGATAGTGTGCGAGCCGACCGGCAGGTTCGCTACCTTGACGCCGATGAACGGCAGGTAGTCAGTCGGATCAACGGGCTTTCTCGTATTCTGCCCCTCCCCTGCTCCGTCGATAAAGAGCTGCACGAATGTCGCATAGTTGACGTTGGGGCACTTGAATTCGCAGAACCCGAAGATGATCCAGTCGTCCTGAATGGTCGTGTTCAAGGTCATGTTGACCTTAGTCACGTAGTTGGTGTTGGTGGTGGATGTTTCCGAGTCGCTTGAAGCGGACTGATACGTGGGGGGAATGTACTCGTAGCAGCCGATGTCATACGCGCCAAGCTGCGGACGCGGGATGCCGTCCTTGTCTTTGGTCACTTCCGTGAGAGTCGTCCCGTGGTCTATCGCCGGGGAACCGGCCTTGAGGTGGAAGTTATTGCCGGCGAAATCCACGAACAGCGTCGTCGGGTCGGTCACAAGGATCGAGTGCGTGTCATAGCCGTACCCCTGCCATGTGGAAAGAGGAATGTTGGTGTTCCCGTCATCGACGCTCATGCGGTTCACCACCACGTTGTAGTCGCTCTCGAATCCCGAGACAGCGCTGCCGTATATGCTGATCGAGCCGCGGAACGTGTGCGCGCTGTAGAGAATGTTGTTCTTGATCTTGTTGCCCGTAGGATTGGTGCCCCCGGAACCACTCCCTACCCCTGGGGGGATATTGACCGCCCATCGGCCGTTGGGCGAGGGCATGCAGAAGGTGTTGTTGTAAACGAGGTCGTTCGACGAGCCCGTAGCGGCGTCGCCGGCGTAGAGCGATATTCCGCTGGAGTTGTTACTATAGGCCAGGTTGTTGATGAACTTCGAGTCACTGACCCCGTCGCAGTTGTAGGCCGAACCGGAGCCGTTCGAATAGGCAGTGTTCCGTTCGTCGAGCCAGTAGGACATCTGGCCATCGCCTGGTTGTATGGAAATATCGCCGTTGTGATGGAAACCGCAGCCGGCATTTGAGTAGGACACATTGTTGCGCTGCGTGCCGTAATCCGAGCTGTTGTTCATGTAGTAACCATGCTCGCTGTTCGAGTAGGATGTGTTATTCTCGATGAGCATGTAGTCGCCGTTGGAGCCGTTGATCCCAGTTACGGCGCTGTTGTGCACGACGCAGTTTCTAACTGACAGGTGTGGCGCGTTTTGAGGATCAATTCCGTAGCGCAACGAATTGATAACCGTGAAGCCGTCCACGACCCAGTAAGGAACCGGGGTCGAGCCGAAGTCCTGCGCTATCTGCAGGATGGAGTGCCTGGGGTTGATGGGACCCTCGGCGTTGAGCGTAACCGTGCCGGCCGTCTCGGCCTTGAGGGTCTTGGGCGCTCCAGACGCTCCCGGGTACTGCATACGGCATCCGATATACGTCCCCGGCTTCACAAGGATCGTATCGCCGTTGGCTATCGTGTCCACGGCGTGCTGCAACGTGCGCCATGGAGTCGTCGACGAACCGTCGGCAGAGTCGTTACCCGTGGTTGCTACGTAGTAAGTGGTCGCGAAGGCAGGGGTGGCGAGAAGCACCAGGAAGACAAAGAGGAACGAGAGATGCAACTTCATCGATAATCCTCCAGACTCGGTTATCCGCCGGGTGACGGCTGATCTATTCAGTTATCACGGTGGCAGGCCCCTTCTGTCACCTACTGAGGTCTCACCGTAATATCCAGACGGCGCAGGAAGCGCCGAGGCATGCCGTGAGACACCAGGATTCTATCTCAGGACCCCATCCTGGCTTCGGCTCCGCCGCAGGCGGGCGAAGCCGGGAGTTCTCGTTGCTCCTCTTCCACAATGCTTTCCACCGCATTGTGTCGTCGAAAGCGCCTTGCACGCCACCTTCTCGCTGTAGCCTCGGGCCCACGGAGCGGGTTTTGAGATAGACTCCAACTCCCCACTGGCCGGCTTGCGCCGGCTTCTTGCCCTCAACTATATATTGATACACCGGAAAGGCACTTTCAAGCACAAAACGGCGCACCGCTCGCGTTTTCAATCACATAAGACCAAGAGGATCCCTATTGACGGCTATTGGCAGTCTATGCAACAAGGCAAGTGAAAGCAAGCCGGGCTCGACGTAAGTGTCGAGCCCGGCGATTGTTACGTATGGCAACAAGGTCTAATCAAGCGGCAGTCCCATGAAGCGGACGGTCCTGATCTTGGCGCTGCCCGCGGCGTTGGTGCTGCGGTAGTCGATGGTGAGCGTTCTCGAAGTCGTAAGAGACCTGACGTCGACCGAGCCGGCAGTGACATATCCGGACGCGACGTTGGGCTTTCTCATCGGCTGGCCGCTTGTCAGCGAAGCGTTGACCTGGACCCTCGCCTCGTTCTGATAGCTGACGTTCGTATTGGTGAGGCGGGAGCTCGTGAGAAGGAGCCAGTTGCCGTTGTTGCCCCAGTTCCAGGTCTTGGTGAGCTTATTCACGAAGGTCGTGGAAGTAGTACTGGACTCCGTGTCGGCGTTCTGGGCTACGTCATTGGCGAATCTGCCGTCGGTGAGGCGAATGGCGATGAGCCTTACGCGGCGGATGTTGTGGGTCGCTCCAGAGCCGGTCTGCTTGGCGGCTGCGATGCTCAGGGTCTGCTGAGTCGTGTCGCATGTGAGCTCCGTCACGCTGAAGTACGAGAGGTAGTCGGCGTTGTTCTTGACCCTGACGGACACGTCGTCCATGGAGCCGCCGTTGAGCCTGGCCTGGACCTGCGTGTCGTATGAGGTGTTGCCGCTGAATTCAGCAAACCAGATGGCCGCGTACGTGCCCGCGGTCGCAGGGGTCCAGCTTACCGTGCCGTAGTCGGTCAGCGTCGTTGTAAGCGCGTACGTCGAATCGGCGGCGCTGTTATAGGTCAGGAGAGCCGCCTTGCGGACGGCGCAGACGCGCGCGTTGCGGATGCGCGCAGTGGCCGAAGCGCTCCCGGAGCGGTAGTCTATCGTTATCGTATGTGCGGCGGCGGAAAGGTTGGCGTACTTGACCGCCATGAAGGACATGTAGTCGCTGGTGCTGGCCGGTCTCGTCACGACGTCGCACTGCGTCGTAGCGTCGACGGTCAACCGCGCGAGGACGTTCTGGCTGGTGCTTGAGCCCTTGTATTCCGCGAAACCGAAGATGATCCAATCGTCAGCCGCAGACGGGGTGAAGGAAAGCGTAGCCTTGATTTGCCACGCCGTAGACGTCGTATTGGCCTCGCTGTCGCTTGCCGTGAACTGATACGTCGGAGCGCTTGTGATTACGATTGAGAGCGCCTTGGTCGCGGAAGACGTCACGGCGTCAGTCACCTTGACTGTGAAGTTGGACGTGCCGTTCGTTGTCGGCGTGCCGGTGATGGCGCCAGTCGAGGTGTTGAGCGAGAGCCCCGAGGGCAGGCTGCCGGATTGGATCGCCCAGGTATAGGGCGTGGTGCCGCCGGTGACCGCGAGGGTCTGGTTGTAGGCAACACCGACCGAGCCATTCGGGAGGCTCGCCGTGGTAATGGAGACAGCGGGAACGATCACGATGGAGAGCGCCTTAGTCGCAGTAGCGCCGACGTTATCCGTCACTCTCGCGGTGAAGCTCGATGTTCCGGAAGCGGAAGGGGTCCCGGTTATTGCGCCGCTCGAGGCGTTCAAGGAAAGGCCCGAGGGCAGGTTGCCGGACGAGATCGCCCATGTATAAGGCGTTGTGCCGCCTGTCGCCGCAAGCGTCTGACTATACGCGATTCCCACCTCGCCGCCGGCCAGACTTGTTGTCGTGATCGAGAGAGGAGAAGAGCCCGGCGTGTAGGTCACTACGAGCTTGGGACGCTGTGTCGTATCGGTCGTATACTCGCTCATGCGGGTGTAGCAGTGGCCCGCGCTTGTTTCTTTGTACATCACGCCCTGGTTTGCGTACGTGCCGTTGACCCAACCCTGGACCGTGCTTGTGATGTCATAGGAAACCCAGCCCGCGGCGCTGACGGTCGCGGTGCCTATCGCGGTGGCCGCATAGTCCGTCCCGGAAAGCAGTCCCGGGGTCCCCCACGCCGTGCTTGTCAGCCTGTTGTTGTAAGTCGCCTGCATCTCGTCCCACTGCGTGAGCACGCGGTAGCAGGCCACCGCTGGCGTGCCGCCGGTCACGCTGTACACATAGAAGGAAATCGTCGCGGAATTGACAGTAGCGCTTGACGGTATCGACGACACGTCGAACCTGTGCACCTGACGGTCCTGCGTCGAGTACTGCAGGTGGGCCGTTTGGTCGGCGCCGTAGTTGGTCGTGGGATAGTCGCTGTTGAGCCAGGCGTCGGTCGTGCCCGCGTAGCCGTTCACGCCGTCCTGGAACGTAACGTTCTGCTGCCCGCCGGCGGCGATGATTATTGAGAGCGCCTTCGTGGCGGTAGCGGCGACGTTGTCGGTCACCCTCGCCGTGAAGTTTGAGGTACCTGCTGTCGACGGCGTGCCGGTGATCGCGCCCGTGGACGCAACCAGGGAAAGCCCCGACGGCAGGCTGCCGGAAGAGATGGCCCAGGTATATGGCGTCGTGCCGCCCGTGGCGGTCATCGTCTGATTGTACGAGACGCCGACCGTGCCGTTCGGGAGGCTCGAAGTCGTTATCTGGAGCGGCGTTCCCTGCAGGAGCTCATAGCAACCGATGTCGTACGCGGCCCCCTGCGGACGCGAATTGCCGTCGCGGTCGTCCGTCACGTCGGCGCGCGTAACGCCGGCGTCCTTGGCGGGCGAGTTGGACAGGAGATGGAAGTCCTTGCCCGAAGGGTTCACGAAGAGCGCCGTATCGGCCGCCTGGATTGAGTGAATGTCGAGGCCGTAAGTGCTTCGCCACGCTGCCAGTTGGAGCGTTGTGGCATTGTCGTCGATGCCGAACCAATTGCCGACCGCGTTGTAGTCGGACTGGAAGTCGGACAGCCACGTCGACGGCACGCAGATGCTGCCCCTGCCGTTGGCGTCGCCGTAGTGGTAGAGGATGTTGTTGAAGATCCGGTTGCCGAGGCCCTTGACGGCCTTGCCGTCGTCGAGCATGAAGATCGCGTAGTAGCCGGCCGAAGGCATGACGACGGTGTTGTTGAGCAGGTTCATGTTGTGGGGCTCTTCAGTGCCTTCGCCGCCGTAGAGTGAGAAGCCTTTTGAGGTGTTGTCATAGATGAGCGAGTTGCGGACCGTCGAGGACACGAGGCCGGGGAAGTTGTAGCCGTTGGCGTTGCTGTAGAGCGTATTGCGCTCGAGGAGCCAACCGCTCATGATGCCGTCGCCGCCCGCGGAGACATCGGCGTTGCACTGGATGCCGTTGCCGGTGTTGCTGTAGTTGGTGTTGAGCCTGTTGGTGCCGTAGTCGCAGGAGTTGCAGTTATAGATGCCGTGCTCGCCGTTATTGCGGCTGGTGTTGTTCTGGATGAAGGCGTAGTCGGCGAACGCCGGGAAGATGCCGGTCTTGAAGCAGTCATGAACCGTGCAGTTCTTCACGGTCATGTTTCTCATGCCGCGCATGTCGACACCGACGTGGTAGGTGTCGTGCGCCTGAACGGTGCCGTCCACGCTGAAGCCGTCGATGACCCAGTAGCCGATGCCGGAGCCGTATGACGCTTCGAACTCCATCATTCCGCCGTGCATGAGGCCGGAGCCGAGGGCGTTGACGTTTGCGCCGCCGACGGTCTCCGACTGGAGGGTGATGGGCGAGCCGGACGTGCCGCCTTTGTCGGTGATCCTGAAGCCGGCGTAGTTGCCGGACCGCACGATGACCGTGTCGCCCGCGACGACAGTGTTTACCGCCTTCTGAAGCGTCAACCACGGTTGGCTGGACGAGCCAGGCCACCCGTCGTTGCCGTTGGTGGCCACGTAGTAAGTGGCACCGAAGGCCGAGGGGCACAAAGAGGCGAGAAGAAACAGAACAACGATGCCGCCGAAACGCATTCTCATCTGGAATCCTCCTCCCGAAGACCGTTGCCCAACTGCAGTTACGTCAGTCCGACAATACGCGCGGCCCAAAGCAGCCGTGTGTTGTGGCCGGCATGCACGAAGTGCCCTGCGGGTCGAAACACACGACGCTTAATGCCCCGCCGGGAACGGAGGATTTTCGCTGGCAACAGAGCGCCGCTGCTTGGGCGTTCCTGTTGCCAGGGGGTTATACACCAGACAGCCTGTACAATGCAACAAAAAAGCGCATGCAATTCGGAAAGTTTCCTGTAACGGAAAAGCAGCCGGGCCCGCATGGAAGCGGGCCCGGCATTGGCAATCACAAGTGTCGCTTACAGCGGTAGAGCTATGAGCCTCACGTTTCTGATCTTGGCGGTTGCCGAAGATCTGGAGCTGCGGTAATCAACATCCACCATGCGCGTGCCCGTGGCAAGGTTGCGCACGTCGATGCAGCCGGAGTTCATGTAGTCCGCCGCCGCCTGTGTCGTCAGAAGCGGATTGGCCTCGGTCGTCGCGTTATCAAGCTGCTGCTGCATCTGCACGTTGTAGCTTGTGCTCGTGTCCGCAAGGCCGCAGCTGGAAAGCATCAGCCAGTTACCCGCAGTCCCCACGCTCCAGGACTTCGTCAGCTTCTGCTGCCATGCCGTGGAGGTCGTCGTACTCTCCGTATCGCTCGATGCCGACTGGTAGCCGGCAAAGCGGCTGCCCGCAAGGCGTATAGCGATCACGCGGGCGCGGTCGAGGTGATGAACCGAAGTGCCTCCTGACTTCGACGCGGCGATTGTCATCGTCTGCGCGGAAGCCGCCAGGTTGACCATGTTGGCAGACAGGAAAGCACGCCTGTTGCCGGTGTTGTTGTTGGTCAGCACAATGGTGTTATTGGAGCTGCCGTTGAGGCGGTTCTCAATTGTCGTGTAGTAGCTTGTCGTGGCCGCAGTGAACGAACCGCTCCAGATCAAGAGGTAATCGCCCGCGGTAGCAGGGGTAAACGTGGTTGTAACATAGTTAGTCATCGTGGTGGTGATGTCGTTACCAGTGTCGCCCTGGTCGGCGTTATTAAGCTCCAGAGTCGCCTTGCGCAGAGCCACGATGCGAGCGTTGCGGATGTAGGCGGTGCGGCTCGAGGATGACGAACTGTAGTCGAGATATAGAGTGTGAGATGCCGCCGACAGGCTCACCACCTTGGCGTTAGCCACCGTGATGTAGTCGCTTGTGGTCTTGGGGTAGTTAATCGTGTTCTGCATGACCGAGCCGTCGATTGTAACCTGCGTCCTAACGTTGGCGCTGGTGTTATTCTCCTTCACTTCGGCCATCGCGAGGATGAGGTAAGTGTCTGCGGTGCTGACCGTGAAGGTCAGCGTCGTCTTGTGCTGCCATGCAGTTGCCGTCGTGGAGGTCTCGCTATCGGCCGCGACGTACTGATACATGGCATCCGGAGCGACGTTGATAACAATCGACAGGGCCTGTGTCGCGGTGACGTTCAGACTATCGGCCACCTGCGCCGTAAAGTTCGTAGTGCCCGAAGCCGTGGGGGTGCCCGTAACGGCGCCGCTCGATGCTACGAGAGAGAGCCCCGCCGGCAGACTGCCCGACGCAAGCGACCAGGTGTATGGGGTTGTGCCGCCGATAGCGGAGAGCGTCTGGCTGTAGTACACTCCCACCGTGCCGCCCGGCAGGCTCGTCGTGGTTATCGACGGAGCCGACACTACGATGATCGACAGCGCCTTGGTCGCCGTAGCCGTCACGGTGTCCGTCACCCCTGCCGTGAAGCTCGAAGTACCGGAAGCCGTCGGCATGCCTGTAATGGCGCCCGTCGCAGCAATGAGAGAAAGCCCCGCGGGCAGGCTTCCGGATGCAATCGACCATGTGAGGGCTCCCGTGCCGCCCGTGGCAGCGAGTGTCTGGTTGTAACCGACTGTGACTTCGCCGTTAGGCAGGCTCGCCGTTGTAATGGAAGGCGCGGCGTTAATCAGGATGCTCAAGCCCTTGGTAGCCGTCGCCGCCGGTACTTGGCTGTCGGCTACCTGAACGGTGAAGCTCGAAGTGCCGGAAGCACTCGGTGTGCCGGAGATCGCGCCGGTGGCACTGACAAGAGACAGCCCCGCCGGCAGGCTTCCGGACGCGATCGACCACGTGTACGGAGTCTGCCCGCCTGTTGCGGCGAGCGTCTGGTTGTAGAGCACGCCCTGGGTGCTGTCCGGCAGCGTCGTGGTTGTGATGGAAGGCGCGCCTATGGCAGTGTGGTACTCGTAGCAGCCGATATCGTAGGCCGCGTCTACCGGCCTCGATATCCCTTCGAGGTCGTCGGTCACGTCGGTAAGCGTCGTGCCGCCGTCCTTGGCTACACTGTCGCTCTTGATGTGGTAATCGTTGGTTGCCACGTTGACGAAGAGCGCGGTGTCGCTCGACTGCTGGGAGTGGAGGTCGTGTCCGCGCGACTTCCACGTCGCGAAATCCATGGTTGAGCCATTGTCGTCGAGGCCGAAGTAGTTCATCACGACGTTGTAGTCCGACTGGAAGCCGGTTTCAGCCGCCGTGTCGATGCATATCGAGCCGCGGTTGGAGGCGGTGCTGTAGTGGTACAGTATGTTGTTGAAGAGCGCGTTATTGGTGCCTTCCGGTATTCCTGCAGCGATCCTGTGGATGAATATGTCGTAGTAGCCCGTGGACGTGCAGAGGATCGTGTTATTCAGGACCCGATCATACGTGGAGGTGATGGCGCCGGTGTTGCCGAGCATCTCTATGCCCTTGCCCTGCCCGTATGCGAGGTTGTTACGGATGACCGAGTCGCGCGCGCCGTCGAAGCACATGAACCGCGAGGCAGCGTTGTAGGCGATGTTCTTCTCTATCATGTAGCCCGAGAGGATGCGGTCGCCCGAGGCCGCTGCGTCGCTGGCGATGAACATGCTGCTCGAAGGAGCGCTGTAGACGATGTTGGAACGGATCGTGTCGTAATCCCCGCAGTTGCCCACGTACACTCCCGAACCGGACGTGTTGCTGTAGATCTGGTTGGAAACGAGCGAGCAGTAGTTCGAGTACCAGATTATGACGTTCTGTGCGGCGCTGGTGTGGACCTTGCAGTTCTGTAGCGTCACATGGTCGCCGTACTGCATCTCGAAGCCGTAGTTGGGCGAACTGGTTATGTCAAAGCCGTCGATCACCCAGTAGCCAACGCCGTCGGTCAGGTTGTCGGCCTTCACTTCGAGGTTCGAAGGCTTGGTGCACAACGCCCCCGGCGTGTTGATTATCGCGCCGCCCGGCGTTGCGGACCTGATCGTCTTAAGCGCCATCGACGTGCCGGACAGGCGGATGCGCGCCCCTGCGTATGTCCCCGCGTTCACAATAGCCGTATCCCCGCCGATAATCGTATCTACTGCATGCTGGATCGTAGCCCACGGCTGCGCCTGTGAGCCGGGATTCGTGTCGAGGCCCGACGGATCGACGTAGTAGGTCATCGCGCCGGTGTTAATCGTTACGGCAAACCCCTTGGTGTCAGTCGCCGCAGGCACCTGGGAATCCGTCACCTTGATCGTGAAGCTGTAAGACGCCGCGGTTGTCGGCGTGCCGCTTATTACCCCTGTCGAGGCAACAAGAGAGAGCCCCGCAGGCAGGCTTCCGGCGTCAACGGTCCAGTTAAAGGGCAGTTGGCCGCCTGTAGCAACAACCGTCTGGGAGTAGAGTGCGCCTACCGCACCATTGGGCAGGCTGACCGTGGTTATCGTAACCGGTATCTGGCCGCCCGTCTGGATCGCTATCGAGAGGGCCTTGGTCGCGGTTGCAGGAGTTGTCTGGCTGTCCACAACCTGCGCCGTAAAGCTCCATGTGCCTCCGCTTGAAGGCGTGCCGGATATTACACCCGTTGAGGCCACAAGCGACAGACCTGTCGGCAGGTTGCCGGCCGCAAGCGACCAGGTATACGGCTGGATGCCGCCGTTGGCGACAACCGTCTGGTTGTAGGCAGTCGCTACCGTGCCATCCGGCAGGCTCGAGGTGGTTATCTGGAGCTGAGCCACCGTAACCACTATGGACAGCGCCTGCGTGGCGACGGCGTTGACGGAATCGAGCACCTTGACGGTGAAGTTCGATGTCCCGCCGGTGCCAGGGGTGCCGCTTATTACCCCTGCCGATGTAAGCGTAAGGCCCACAGGCAAGCTGCCGGCGGCTATCGACCAGGTGTAGGGCTGGGTGCCGCCGGTGGCGGCGAGGGTCTGGTTATAGAGCGCTCCCGTGTTGCCGTCGGGCAGGCTTGTCGTGGTTATGCTTACAGGCGAACCGCCCGAAGCGGTGTAGTTCACCACCAGCTTCGGACGCACGGTTGTGTCCGCCGTGAAATCGGACATCCTTGTATATAGATGGCCGCCCGCGGGGACGTTGTTATTGGTGATCGCGTAGAGAGCAAGGCCCTCGTTAGCGTAAGTGCCGTTGACCCAACCGCTTACGAGCCTCGTGGCGTCAATATTGACCCAGCCGACGGCAGTGACCGGCCCCGAGCCGCCTATCGGACTCCCCTCGTAATCGGTGAGCATGCTCATGCCCGGGGACGCCCAAGGCGTGCCGGTGAGTCTGCTGTTGTACGTCGCCTGCGCGGCATCCCAGTGCGTAATCACCCGGAAGAGCCCGACGTAAGCTGTGCTGCTGTAAACGTTGCTGGCATTGATACTTAGCGTCGCCGAGTTGACGACCGCGCCCGAAGGTATGGAAGAGACATCCATCTTGTGCAACTCACGATCGGGCGTGCTGTACTGTATGTGGGCCGTCTGGTCCGCCCCATAGTTGGTGCTGGGGTAGTCAGGGGTGAGCCATGTATCAGACCAGCCGGAGTAACCGTTGAGGCCATTCTGGAAGGTCTTCTCGTAAGCCGTGCCGGCCGTTGATGTTATAGAGAGCGCCTTATCAACATAGACGGCCGGCGTCCTGTTGTCCGTCGCGCGGACGGTGAAGTTGAACGTCCCCGCTGCCGTAGCGGTGCCGCTGAGGAGGCCGGAGTAGGGGCTAATCCCCAAGCCGCCGGGCAGTGCGCCAGAAACCACTGACCACCTGTAGGGGCTCACACCGCCGGTGGCAGCGAGCTGCTGAGAGTAGCCGGCGTTGGTGAGCGTGCTGGGCAGCGTCGTGGTCGTAACGGACAAGGTTGCCGGACCGCTACCCAGGTACTCATACGCGCCGATATCGTAGCCGTTGCCCTGCGGACGGCTCATGCCGT
>Ga0315282_10006705_pt1 | contig 19150 bp, 15 predicted proteins | sample YL17G07_20_MG_FD_203693 | JGI IMG/M metagenome (GOLD analysis project Ga0315282, IMG submission 203693) | Sediment microbial communities from Yellowstone Lake, YNP, Wyoming, USA - YL17G07_20 | ecosystem: Environmental > Aquatic > Freshwater > Lake > Sediment | place: USA: Wyoming | collected... | reverse complement strand
CCAACGCCTGCTGTTCACCTGGACCGGAGAGGGCGCGTATTGTGGCGGCATAATTCGCAGACGCAATCGATCGCCGTAACTTAACGTAGTAGTACTAGTCCCTAACCCCTAACCCCCAGCCCCTGTCTCGTGCTGGAGTAGTAGGACCACTCGCTGGCCCAGGTGGCCACCCGGAACCAGTAGCGGGCGAACATGACGAGTTGTTGAACAACAAAAAGGCCGGCCAGCGCCAGGGGTACATGAATATGCGATCCGCCGGCGATATTGGCATTGAGGAATCCCCACGGGAACAGCAGCCGATAAACTCCCAGCAGCGCCAGCCCGAGGCAGGAAGGCACGACATAAACGCCGAGGGCTCTTCTCAGGCGCCCGAGAGAAAAACCCAGGGAAGCGAGGAAGGCCTGGATGGCGCCGGTTCCTTCTTCCAGTACCAGCCGGACCCGCGCATAGTCGATGACTAGGTTGACAAACCCCAGGCTTACCACTACGAGCAATGAGACGGCGAGGCGAGCACAGAAAACCGACCGGTCGTCACCCCAGTCGCCAGTCGAGCGACCCACCCAATGGCCCAACTTTTCATTCAGGAGCTTGAAGACGATCCAGTAGCAAATGAGGCCGATGACCAGAAGACGCAACAAACGCCATGCGTAGCGTCCCGCGTGGCGAAAGAAATCGGCGAGCGAGTACTTCAGGTCGGGCTCCTTGAAGTGCGCGAGCACTCCGCCGGCCAAGATCGAGTTGAGCGCCAGCGAGACGAAACCCATGCAAACAATCACCAGTGCATAGCGATCGAAACTCCCCGGACTGTTCACGGCGAAGTCGGTTAACCAGTCAACGGGGAAGCCGCGCGCTAATTCCCGGCCCATCAGGCTGTGCCCAGTGAAACGCTGGATGCCACGGTAGATGGGATATCCAGCGAGCGCGGCAATGGCAAGATTAGCGAGAAACAGAATCCAGATTGCCGACCCGCTGCGGCGTGCGATCGAGAATCCCTGCCGAACGGATGACGCGATACTCATTCTGAACCTCCCTCGTTGTCATTCCGGGCGATCTACCACCACTGTCATTCCGAGCGAAGCGAGGAATCTCGCTCTGGTTCTTTCTTCTGCTTACGCCCTGGCTGCGTGGCTCGAGCTCCGATCCACTTCAGCGCAGAGCGAGATTCCTCGCTCCGCTCGGAATGACACCCGCCCCAGGGTTGGCCCCTCAACTGAAAAACCCGGCGGCGAAAAACAGATTCTCCAGCCAGAAAATCCAACGGATGTACCATTTGGCCGCGGCGCGGTTGTCCGGCTCCGCCAACCGGCTGTTATTGGTGAAGTTAGCCTCGAGGGCCAGCTCTCGCTGTGGGTCCACTTCGGCCCAAGTCACCTTGGAGGGTTTCTCGAAAACGAATTTCACCCAGCGATACTTCCCATCCCAGCTTTTTCCGACGGTCTCGCCATTATCGAAGCGAATCACCACATCCACCGGCGCCTGGACTTCGCCCAGGCGGCGAACCACGACCGTGGACCGGTAGAGCTTGCTCTTGCTTTTCTCAGCGAGCTTGGCAGCGTCCCGTTCGAGGTAAGTGTGCTTCTTTCCATTTTCGTCGTAAACGCCCACTTTGCCCTCGACGAGCTCACTCCGGAGGCCGCTCACCTGGTAGTCCGCCACATTCGAACTGTAGAAAAATTGGTTGAAAAACCAGTCCATGTTCCGCCCGGAAACTTCATTAACAACGTCAATAAAGTCCCGAGTGCAGGGGTGACGATAGCGCCAGCGTTGCTGATAAGTGCGCATGACGCGCGCCATTGTTTCCGTGCCCAAATAGCTCTCCAGGGTTCGCAGCGTGAGCCCTGGCCGCCCATAGGAATTGACCGTATAACTGCCTCCGTCCAGATATTGCCATCCGTACCGGACCAGGTCGTCGTCTTTGGCCTGTTCGAGATATCCGAAGCGGTTGCTGGTGCGTTCCGGGCGTCCAACACACGCGAAGTAACCACCCATGGGGATGGCTCCAACTCCCGCGAAGGGGAACTGCGGCAACTCGACATCGAACCACGAGTCCATGAGGAAAGGCATACCGAAAACATGTTCATAGCTGCATCCCGGGCCGTAAGCGGTTTGCAGGACTTTGCCGGTCGAGTAAGTGTTGAACCCTTCGTCCAGCCAAGCTTCCTCGAACTCATTGTTCCCCACCAGGCCATACCAAAACTGGTGTCCGAACTCATGCACGGTGACACCCTCGGGGCTAAAAGATTGCTGGCCCGGCCAGAAGTATGTGCCGCCCGTGATGAAGGTGGGATACTCCATGCCGCCGGTGTTGGAGTTGCGCGGGGGATCGACGACGGCCAAGGTGTCGTAAGGATACAGGCCGTACCACAAGCCGAAATATTTGAGCCCGTTGAACGCGGCGCGGAAGTAGCGGTCCGCGAGGCTGCGGTGATCGGGCTGGAGCAATAGCGTAACCGCCACGTCGCGCAGGGCAACCTGGTCAGCGGGCAGGTTAAGGATACGGGACCAAGTCACGATCTCGTTGCCGCGTACTTCATGGCCCCAGTCGAAGGTACGGGTGAGCTTGATGAAATGCGGGCTGGCGGTCCAGGCAAAATCGTGAACGTCCTCTTGGTGGAAGGAGTAGGTGGTGGTCCGATCGGGATTGTCCTGGGTGTGGCGCAAGAACCCGGTGGCGCCCAAGACATAATTCGAGGGCACCGTTAGGTCAACGTCCCAGACTCCGTAATCGGCATAGAACTCGGTGTTGGCGTGGAATTGATGACAATTCCAGCCGGCTTCCTTGCGGCCACGCTCGCCCGCGGCTTCGTAAACGCCGATCTTGGGAAACCACTGTGCCACCAGGATGTAGTCGCCGTCGTAGCCAGTGCGCGTCAAGGCGCGCGGGAGCTTGGAAGTGAAATCGACCGAGAGCTCGATGCTGCCGTGAGCCGGAATGGGTTGGGGGAGTGGCACGCGGATCACGGTCTGGTCGGCGGCGTTATCATCGTCGGGATGCACGAAGGTTATCGCCGGCGTCAGATCGGGGCCGCCTACAATCTGAAGCTTGTGGACGTCCACCCATCCCCACTTCTCTCTTTCCGGCTCTGCTTTCCATTCTTTCAGCAGGGCGCGTCGCCGGCTGAGGGAGGATTCCCGCAGGAACGTGCTATCCATGTTCTTGAAGGCATTGAGGTACAAGTGGAAGTAAAGGTCCGGAATCGAATCCTCCGTGTGGTTCCACCAAGTAAGGTGGTAGTGGCCCGCGACTTTCTTCGTGGCCGGATCATACTTGGCCGAAATCTGGTAGCGGACGATGGGATGTTCGATGTGGGATTGGTAAGTCTGAGCGCTGACGTGGATGGCGAAGAACACCAGAACTGCCAGCGCTCCGAGCAAGATTCGTCTGTTCATCTTGCCTCCCTCTTCGAGTCTGTGCCGGTCCCCCAAAAGGGGAGCACGAACCGAATGGCCAAGTAAATCCCTGCGGTCAGGGTCAGTCCGATGATTTCAAGAAACACTGCGCGAAGGAGTTTGCTGGCGGGAAGGCCCAATTGCTCGCGCACCCAAACCCAGGAACAGATGTCGAAAACATAAAGGCCGACGGTGCAGTCGTGGGTTGTGCGGCTGGCGGCAAAAAGGAGCACGGCAATGATGAAGATGCCCGCGAAGACCCTCAGCGCGTAAAGGAAAATTCGGACGTTGGGCGGTTTCCCCGGCACTTGCAATTGTCCTCCGCTTGATTCCCTGCGGCGGCATTGTACCTGCTGGGGGCACAGGTTGCAAGATTGTTATCGTAACGTGCTATTGTAACGTGCGACCCGTAGTGCAATCCCTCAACTTCGTCGTGCGCTGCGACGAAAAGATCCACCCCAGAGAGCACAGCGACCACAGAGAAAAACACATGCGCTTTTCTCTGCGAACTCTGCGGCCTCTGTGGCGAGTGTTCTAGGCGGTCGGGAACAGACCGCCCAGGCTGAGGATGATAACCGACCCCACGATTAAGGCGATGCCCACGGCCAGAAGTTTCCTGGTCCTGGGCGAGGTTGCTTTCCATTCGCCCGTGAGGATTCCAAGCAGGTTGGAGGCAAGGATGATCGACGCCGCCAAGAGCACGAACCCGACCGATGTCCCGTACTTCCCGGCGAGAGTGGCTCCAATTCCGTAGCCGACCATCCCACCCAGCCACAACAACGCCATGGCCACTCCCAGAAGCGACTCCCTCAAGCATCCTGCCTGGTGGAAGAGGGACCAAGTGCGGTTGCGCCTCAGCAAATAAAGGCAGTAGAGAAGGTTGGGAATGAAGCCGGCGCCCAATACCGGCGCCCACACGGCGTAGGTCGCGGTGACGGGATTGGCGCCCAGGGCTACGCTTCTTCGCAGAAGTTCTCCTCCGAAAACAAAACCCAGGTTGAGGTTGGCGCCGAATATGCCGGTGAAAATACAAATTCCCAGGCCGACCAGGAAGCTTTGGCCATGTTCATTGGATGGGTTTGCTGCCTGCGCTTGTTCCTTCTCCCTGCGCTTGCCGGCGGCGCCGGAGAAGGATAAGCCAGCAATCAGGACCGGCATGCTCGCCAGCAGCAGGAGGCCGCGCGGTTGGAGCAGGGCAGCGGGGTTCAGCACCAGCAGCGGAACCAGCGAACCGCCAAGACAGGAGAGCCCTGCCACCACCGCAATCGCCAGCGCCATGCCTACCGCGCTAATCCCCAGTCCATAGGTGACTTGCGCGATCCCCCAGAAAAAGCCAAAGAGCAAAGGATACAGGAGCATCCGTGGCGTCGCGCCCCGATACAATTCAGCCAGTCCGGGAACAAACCCACTCGCCATCAGCCAGGGCAAGAGAAGGAGAGCGACCGTGGCAAAGACCAGCCAGGTGTTCTCCCACCGCCAGCGACGGGAATATTTCATGGGCGCCGGGAAGCTGCCGTTCAATACACCACCCACGAAGATGATCGCCATGCCAAGCCAGAAGTGTCCACTCATCATTCGTCCTGGGTATCCCGGGAGTCCCGAGGTCGAATCAGCGGGTAGCTAAACGAGGGTAGTGGTACAGTTTGAACCCGGCAACTTAGAGATTGGACAACGAATTGCCACGAGGGTAGTACGTATGCAAATAGTTGTAGGCAAGCTGGAGTCAATGCTGTGACCTTAATCCCCTGACTTTGTCGATTTTTTCTTTCATTGTGATGGTGTCCTAAGAGTGTGTTGCTGGACTGACTTTTACGACTGGATTGGTATTCGCCAAAAGCAGCCTAGTAAGTTGCTTACCAAGCGGAGGCGGGGCCGCGTTAAGCTTTAGAGCAAACACGCAATTCTGAAACTCCAGCGTGTGGTCTACGTTAACATTTACGGTGCCTTTCGCGGCAGGTTTGGCGCTTGGTACTTCATAGGGAGCGTTGTATAGGTTAATGGTTAGCATTAGGTTGATCGGGCCGCCATTGTAAACGATCAGACAGTTCCTAAACCTAATTACGAATGCGGTAGGAATGAACTTATTTAGGCGTTCATCGTCTTCGGGAGAATCTAATATGACTTCGCAGTTCTCGTAGACTGCTGGATTTATATCCATCTGCGTGGGACTTCGCACACTTAGAGCGGTAGGTATAGGGGGTGAATCCGTGCATCTTTTCAGCTTTGTCAACGAAGGCCAAGACGCGCTATTTAACGACCTGTAATGGATGAACTCCGAAACTGCTGGCCAAAAATCTGGTGCCTCCTGGTCGGCTTCCATAAATCGCTTCTGTAGGTTTCCGAGTATTTCGGCAGGCGACCTCATGTTTCCTTCTCTCGCCGCTTTTAGAGTTGTCCTGAGTTCCGGAAGCTTACGGCTGAAATCCTGTCGACTCAAGGTTGCATCACTGTTCATCCGACCCCTGATTAGGTCGCGGATGAGCGGTTCCATTTCATCAAGCCTTGTCCTGACCTCAGCAATGTCTATAGATACGTGATCTAACCCTTTGTCTTTGAGTTTCCGGTCGACGTCGGCCCCTAGGTCGTTGCGCATGTCATTCTCAATATGTGGGATCAACCACAGGGCGACAGGTATGCCGATGCCGACGACAGCGGCGATGGAACCTAAAAGGACGACCAAGCCAGCATGTCGGTCATACCACTTTTGTCGGCTGGTGGCCAAAGGTGCCTTTGATGCTGCTTCGGCCTGATCCCTAACCCACTTTTCTTGATCTTTAGTCAGTGCCATTTCCTCAAGAAACTCTTCCATTCTCGGCCCCCGCATGAGGCAATAATACGGGACCGTCAGAGAGGCGCTTCAAGTGGCATCACACTTTTAGCGCCAGATAGCCTTTCTTCGCCAAAGTTCCACTGAGATTCTACGCCAGAAGTTCACCCAAGGTCCACACATGATCTTCAACCCCGGCTTCCATCGCCGGAGTAACGCGAAGGGTGGAGTGAACTCGGCAAAAGTTGTAATGCATGTGGAACAATGCCTAAACGAGACTGAAACTGGACCACCTTTATCTCAATCACGGGGCGCATTTTAGGGTGCTGGCCGACAGGAATCAAGCGAATTGCGAAATTGACGAACCTTGCGCCGTCCGCCCGCTCCTGGCTGTGAAGACAGGTATGATGTTGTCCTGCCGTGAGCTGGCACTCCGCCCTCTGTAGCGCCCGCTATGTTATCCGGGTCCTTCAATAAACTGCTGGGATGGTTTTAGTTGGTCTCTCAGATGCGGTGGATCTGAGAATGATGGAGGCGCGGGTGAGAATCGAACTCACGCATAAAGGTTTTGCAGACCTCTCCCTTACCACTTGGGTACCGCGCCGGAGGAGCACTGACGAGTGACGAGTGATAAGTGACGAGCAGGAAACTCGTTCGTGTTCTTGCCTGCTCGTCACTCGTCACTTTTCACTCGTCACTGAATTTTGGAGCGGGAAACGGGATTCGAACCCGCGACTTCGACCTTGGCAAGGTCGCACTCTACCACTGAGTTATTCCCGCCCACTCACCAGCCTGACATCTCCAGAGGGGATTATAGGAAGCGGTAGTTGGCAAAGTCAAGCCGGTTCCCGCCAACAGTGCCTACTAGTTAGTGGCTTGTAAGTTTCACCGTTAGCCACTGGTCACTAGCCACTGACCACTGCACTACCTCAGCCTGTCTACCGGGTCTCGGCGGGAGTTTCCACGGGCTGGGCCGCCTCGCGCAGGAACTTTGCGGAAACCTCCGGGGGTGTGGGATTGATGTAGAACCCGGTGCCCCATTCAAAGCCGGCGACTTTGGTCAGCTTGGGCATGATCTCCAGGTGCCAGTGGTAGTAGTCCTCTGTGGATTCTCCGATGGGCGCGGTATGGATGATGTAGTTGTAGGCCGGGTACTCGAGCACGCGGTCGAGACGAGCCAGCATATCCTTCAGCAAGGGAGCGAGCTGCTCGAACTCAGGTTTCTGGGATTGCTCGAACGCGCACTGGTGGGTCTTCGGGATGATCCACATCTCAAAGGGAAATCGTGGAGCAAAGGGCGCTAGAACCACGAAGGCCTGATTCTCCGCGATCAGGCGCGCACTCTTTTCCTTCTCCTGGCTGATAATATCGCAAATGATGCACCGCTCTTTGATATTGTAATGTTCGCGCGAGCCGTCCACCTCTTCGCGGACGCGTTTCGGCACCACGGGCAGAGCAATGAGTTGGGAGTGGGTATGTTCGAGCGAGGCACCCGCGGCTTCGCCGTGGTTCTTGAAGATCAAGATGTATTTGAAGCGCCGATCCTTCTTAAGGTCCAGAATGCGATCGCGGTAAGCCCAGAGCACGTCCTCGACGCAGCGCGTAGGCATGGTGGCCAAGGTGAGGTTGTGCTGCGGCGTCTCGATAATGACCTCGTGGGCTCCGATGCCATTCATCTTGTCGTAAAGGCCTTCACCCTGCCGGTTAAGTGCTCCCTCGATGCCCAGGGCGGGGAATTTGTTCGGCACAATGCGCAGCGACCAGCCCGGGGTATCGCGTGCGCTGCCGTCATTGCGGTAGGCATGAATTTCCGGTGGTGTTTTCTTTTCGTTGCCATAGCAGAACGGGCAGAAGCCCGAACCGCGGATTTGAACTTTGTTCCGGACGAAATCCGTCGGCCTAATGGCTCGGTCGGTAGCAATGATCACCCACCGCCCGGTGATGGGCTCTCTTCTAAGTTCGGGCAAAGGTTATCTACTCCTTGGGAGGCTAACTCCCCCGTAGGCGCACATCATGGCGTGCCCCGACGGGATTTTTTCACAGCTTCGGGTCGGCCAGTCAAGCTTGGAAAGCATTTTTGATCAGCCGAACTTGCAGGCCCTTCTCCGGGTGCAATGACACGCTCACTACGTCAAAGCGGCACCTCACTGGTTTCCGCCTGAGTTGCCGCAAATATTCCTTGGCGGCTTTGATAACCCGCTCTTGCTTGTTCTGAGAGACCGCTTCCTCGGGCGGGCCCGCTGCCTCGGAAGTCCGCGTCTTCACTTCCACAAAGGCCAGGATAGGTCCCTCCCACCCCACCAAATCGAGTTCTCCAGCGCCTGAACGGGCACGCCAGTTTCGCGCCACTACAGTATATCCTGTTTGGCGCAGATACCAATAGGCGAGAGTTTCACCGCGGGCGCCGAGGTCGGGGCTCTCGGATTTGCCCCGCTTTCCCGGCTCTAATAAGGCTGCCCTTTGCGCGCGCTGCCGCTCTTTCCATGCCAGGGCGCGATACATCAACCGTGCCAACAGACTCATTACGCCTCGGCCTCGGAAAGACAACAGTCGAGGATTTCAAGGGCGATATCCGCGTGCTCCCGCTCGATTATCAACGGGGGCATCAGGCGCACAGTGCTCTCCCCGCAGCCCAGGAGCAGCAAACCCTTATAGAAAGCTTTCTCGATGACTTTGTTCCGCGCCTCCGGGTTCGGCTCACGAGTCTCCTGGTTCTTGACCAACTCAATACCGATCATCAGGCCGCGGCCCCGCACGTGGCCCACCAAGGGATGCTTGTATGGCCAATCCGCCAGCCGGCCCAGAATATATTCTCCCACGCGCGCGGCATTCGCAACATACTTTTCTTCCAGCAGCCGGATAGTCTCCAGCGCCGCCGCGCAAGCCACGGGGTTCCCTCCGAAAGTGGAGGCATGTGCGCCCGGCCCCCAATCCATCAACTCTGCGCGGGCTACGACGACGCCGAGTGGCAGGCCGGAAGCAATCCCCTTGGCCGTTACCAGGATGTCGGGTACTGCCCCGAAGTGTTCACAGGCAAACATCTTTCCGGTGCGGCCCATTCCGCATTGGACCTCATCGAAAATCAGCAGGATACCGTGACGATCGGCCAATTGCCGCAGCCTGCCCAGAAAGCTTGCAGGGGGCACGATGTATCCGCCTTCACCCTGGATCGGCTCGACCACAATCGCCGCAACTTCATCCGCAGGGACGGCTGTCCTGAGGAGCTGTTTCTCAATGAATTCTGTGTAGTCGCAATCGCACGCGCAATCCGGCGTGCGATGTCCGGCGGGACAGCGATAGGGGTCGGGATACGGGACGTGCGCCACTCCGGGAAGCAGAGGCCCAAACCCGCGCCGCTGAACGGTTTTGCTCGCGGTCAGGGAGAGCGCGCCCAAGGTCCGGCCATGGAATCCACCCAGGAACGCAATCAAGCGATGGCGCCGGGTGTGATACCGTGCGATTTTGATGGCGGCTTCGATGGCCTCGGCGCCGGAATTCCCGAACACCACCCGCTTAGGGAACTTGCCCGGGGTGATTTCCGCCATTTTTGCCGCCAGTTGGACCAGCAAGGGGTAATAGAAATCCGTGCCTGAAATGTGAATCAGCGTTTCCGCCTGGCGCTGGATGGCGCGCACTACGTCGGGGTGACAGTGGCCGGTGGACACCACAGCGATGCCTGCCGCAAAATCCAGAAACATATTTCCATCCACATCTTCGACGCACGCGCCTTGGCCCCGTCTGGCAACCATGGGGTAGTCCCGCGTATAAGAGGGCGAGATGAGCTGGTGGTCGAGAGCCAGGACCTTCCGGGCTTCCGGACCGGGGAGTGGCGTTACGATCGAAGGGACTTTGCTCTCCATGTAAATTCTCCTCTGCGCCCCCGTTTGGCAGGCGCGGCTGCTTGTCAGGTTTGGAAGGGGTAGGATGCACAAAGGGGAGTCAGTCCCCGCCAAAAAGGTTGGGGCGTGCCAACAAAGGGAGTGTAAGCCTTAAGCTAGACATGTCTACTTCCGCTTCCAACGCGTGCCAACCCTGCTATCCTCAAGTATAAGACCGGCTTTCTGAAGATTCTGGCGGATTTCATCGGCACGAGCAAAATTGCCCTTCCGACGCATGTCGTCACGTTCCGCAACCCATCGCCCGATTTCCTCATCGCTCAGCAACTCCGTCGCCACCGCGCCGCCGTGCCCATTCCCAATTACCACCTGCCCGGAGTCGACAGAAACTTGAAGGCCGGATACGGCGACGCTTGAATCACTGCGATTAATGAGACCAAGTTTCACGAGCTTTTCGTGGTCATTGTCTTCCAGAACGCAGAAGATGCGGTCCCAACGCTCCAGCGTGTCCAGGAAGGCAGCGCAATCACCGGCCCGGAATTCGCCGCGGTCCATGGCCGTGTTTCCATCCCGCACCATGGCGAAGACCGCACCGAGGGCTTCGGCGGTGTTCAAGTTGTCGTCCATGGCATCTTCAAACGCCTGGCGGGCCGCGCGGGCACGATCCTGCGATGCTGTATTCTCCCCCGCCGGGAATGATTCTTGGGTCAGGCGGAAGCGGAAATTCCTGAGCCTGTCGATGGATTGTTGTGCTTGGTGCAGGCCCTCAAAGGTGAAGTTCAAATGCCGGCCATAGGGGACAGAGGCCAACAAATATCGGATGGCGGAGGGCTTGTAACCCTGGGCCAGGAGGTCGCGCAGGGTATAGAAATTCCCCAGGGACTTCGACATCTTCTCGCCGTTAACGATCAGATGCTCGGCGTGCAGCCAGTAGCGCACGAACGGCTTGCCCGTGGCCGCCTCGCTCTGCGCAATCTCGTTCTCGTGATGGGGGAAGATCAGATCGACGCCCCCGGAGTGAATGTCAAAAGTCTCCCCCAGATATTTCATGGACATCACGGAACACTCGATGTGCCAGCCGGGCCGCCCGGGACCCAGCGGCGTCTCCCAAAAAGGCTCGCCTTCCTTGGGTGCCTTCCAGAGCGCAAAGTCGCGAGGGTTGTTCTTGTCGTACTTGTCCGTATCCACCCGTGTCCCCTCGCGGAGGCCCGAGAGGTCGATCTTGGTCAGTTGACCATAGTTCTTGCACGCGGCCACACGGAAGTAGATCGAGCCCTCACTGGCGTAAGCGCAACCTTTCCCCATCAGCGTCTGGATCAGCTTCACCATGTCAGCGATCGAGTCGGTGGCGCGCACCACGATTTCAGGGTCTTCCAGGCTGAGCAGTTGGCGATCCACTTGGAAGGCTTCGATGTATTTCTCGGTATACTCGCGCAAGGAAAGGCCGGAAGCTTTGGAATTGCGGATCGTGTTGTCGTCCACGTCGGTCAAGTTCATGACGTGCCGGAGCGTGTATCCGCGGTACTTCAACCAGCGCCGCAGGATGTCCTGAAAGACGAAGGTCCGGTAATTGCCGATGTGGGGGAAATCGTACACGGTGGGGCCGCAGGTATACATGCCAACCTGGTTGTCATGGAGGGGGTTGAACTCCTCCATTTGCCCGCCTAAAGTGTTGTGGATGCGGAACGACATACAGTCAGTCTGCCTGTCCGTGGTTCATCCTCCCAATTCTAGGTATCCGCGCGAGGCACGTCAAGAAAAGAGCACAAATTACTGGCCCTTGCTTTGAGAAGTGGCCAGATGTATGCTACCGGTCGACCGGAAAGCCAAAAGAGAAAATGCGGTTTCTCGCCTTCGGGGTCTCCGGAAAAAAGGAGAAGGGAGTGGAAATTTCGCGGCGTTCGATTATTGATGTGGGTTTGCTCGTGCTGGTCAATGCCATGTGGGCAACTCAATACGCCGGGTACAAGGCCGCGACGGAGAGGATGGGGCCCATCACCCTGAGCGCCTGGACCTTCTTTTTCGCCACATTGGTCCTGCTTCCATTTCTGGCGCGAGAAAGACAGCGACGCTTGACCCCTAAGGGCTCCCCAGCGCAGACGTCAACCGCCATCACTCCAGGCCCACGATCGCTTCTGAACGGGCGAAATATGATCGGATTTTTGCTGCTTGGCGTTGTCGGCCTCATTCCGGCCTCCGCATTCCTGGCTTGGGGAGAGAAACTGTCCACGGCGTCCAATGCGTCCCTCATTTACCTTTTGGTCCCCATCATTACTGCAATCTTGGCCTCTCTTATTTTGAACGAGAAGGTGACTCTGCTCCGCGGGGTGAGTCTGTTTATCGCTTTGGGAGGTGTGTTGATCCTTTCCAACGCCGATTGGCGACATCTCCGACTGACGAGCGGCACGTTCTTGCTGGGAAATGTGCTCATCCTCATGGCATGCACAGGCAGTTGTTTTTACAACGTTTACTGCAAGGAACTCTTGAGCCGCTTCACACCGCTGGAGGTGTTAATTTACGGGTATTCGCTTGGTCTCATGGTGACTGTGCCACTCCTTATTTGGGTTGAACCTCTCTCGCTGGGGTCAATGCAAAATTACGGGCTGCGCACTTGGGTGTCGGTTTTGGTGGTGAGCATTGTTAGCTACGCCCTGGGGATGGTGCTCTGGGCATTTTTGTTGCTACGCCTGGATGTCAGTCAAGCTTCCGTTTCGATATACCTCATGCCATTCTTCGGAGTTCTCTTCTCGGCTCTCACACTCCATGAGAAAATCACCTCGACCATGATCCTGGGGGGCTTGGTGACTCTGGCAGGGACGGTCTTGATCACGAGCGTGGAACCGTCTTCAAACTAGAGGGCACGATGGAAGTTCGGATTTACAGACTCAGGAATTATTGGACGGGTTGGACAAAGGAATTAAAACAAGGAGATTCGCTTTATGGGACACCAAGCACAACACGAACTGAACACTTCTTCCGCCATGAAGGCTGCGGAAAACCCTATTATCCATACTCCATCTCGCCGAGCGTCCAATTTGAAACGGACAGTGCGTCTGTCGTCACCGCAACTCGCCCTCCACGGCGGCACGCCGGTCCGCACCGAGCCGTTTCCCACCTGGCCGCAGTACGGGGCGGCGGAGAGGCGCGCCGCCATGAAGGTGTTCGAAGCCAACCGCGTCGCCTTCCCCTCCGGAAAAGACTGGCAGGTCAAGGGAGAGCGCCGGCTCGCCCTGGAGCAGGCGTTTGCTGCGTTTCACAATTGCCGCCACGGCATCACCACAACCAGCGGCACGTCCGCGCTCATGGTAGCCCTGCGCGCCTCCGGCGTCATGCCCGGCGACGAAGTGCTGATTCAGTCCTACATGTGCATGGCCGATACGGAAGCGATTGTCCAAGTCGGCGCCGTGCCGATGTTCTGCGACATTGATCGCAAGAATTACGGTATCGATCTGGAACGCCTCGAGGAGTACATCACCCCGCGAACCGCCGCCGTCATCGCTATCCACTATGGCGGATACATGATCGATATGCTCCGGCTTCACGGAATAGCGTCCCGCCATGGAATAGCCGTGGTGGAGGACGCATCCCTCGCGCACGGCGCCACGTGGAACGGCATACGGGTCGGCAATTTCTCCAAACTCACGGTGATGAGCTTCGGCATCGACAAGCTCCTCACTGTGGGGGAGGGAGGCATCATCGTTACCAACGATGACGCATTGGCCGATCTCTGCGCCTCCCTGCGCAACTCCGGCACTGCTGCCTATGTTTCCAGGGAAATCGCCGAGAACCGGGCGCTGTGTGAATTCAGCGATGCTCCGCGATCGGGGTGGAACTTCCGCCTGACCGAAATTCCAGCGGCGATTGGGTTGGAGGGGCTGAAGAAGCTGCCGAGCCAGATCGCCAGACGCCACGCCAACGGGTTGTACCTGGATGAGCACCTCAAGAACATCGAGGGGGTGGAACCATTGGAAACCGATCAGCGGCAGACTCTGCATCCCCACGGCCTCTACCTGTTCCGTATCGATAAGGAACGGTTCGGCCTCGACAAAGAAACTTTCATCAAGGCCGCCAATGCCGAAGGTATCCCGGCCCTGTATGGCTACCACAATCCCGTGTACGGCTACTCGGTTTTCCGGCAGCAGCAAAAGTACAGGAATCTCCGTCAGGAAGAAGCGGAGCGCGCGTGCCAGGAAGGCGTGTGGCTGAGCCAAGCGGTGCTTCTGGGCAGCCGGAAGGACATGAAGGATATCGTCAGGGCGTTTACAAAGATCCGAGAGAACGTGGCGGCATTGCGAGAGGGAAGATGAGCGAAGTTCTAGTTTTGCCCTCCATTGACGGTGATCCTGGAGAAACGTTTCCCAACTCGCGATTCTCGCACCTGGCCGGGGCGAAATGGACATGTGACGAGAAGAACCATGCCTTGCAATACCAACGCGTCATGGAACGGCTGCTCGCGCTTCTCGAGGAGTGCGGACTGGAAGGCAAGGTCACCTGGTTCTTGAACGAAGGAGACGTCGGCTGGTCCGCCAAGTACAAAACCCTGATTCGCGACATGGTCCAAGCCGGTTACGAAATCGGGCTCCATACCCATGTGGGCTCGATATTCCGCGACGCAGGGCTAGAGACGCTCTCATCAGGCGACGAAGTCTACGAAATCATGAAGCGAACCAAAGAAGACCTGGAAGGGTGCTTGGGCATAGCCTGCCTCAGTCACCGATTTGGGTGTTACTACCAAACCAAGACTCTCTATTCCTTTGTTAAAAGGATGGGGCTACGCATCCTTTCCGACGTGAATCCCGGCGTATTCCTTCGCGATCTGGAGGGCCACATCCTGGATAATGCCAATGTGCCCATCGAGGTCCTTCCCTGGAGACACGACGAAGGCAACTGGCTCGATTTCGGTTCACGCCAGGGGCACTTCCTTCATATCCCGGTCTGCGCCGCAGGTATTACGGGGGACGCCTTGTTGGAGGAAGGTCAGCCTTGCAATATCAACGGGCGAGAAATCAAGAACATCACTCCCTTGAATCGTCTGGTGGACAAAGCTCGTCGGCATGCCATCAAGTGCCTCTGTTGGGACATCCATCCCCATGAAATCCAGACGCTGGAAGGCACAATTGACGTGGACAAGGTAAGCGCCCTGCGTGATTCCTTGGCGAAGATTGAAGATACATTCCACCCGAAGTGCGTTACGTTCGGAGAATTCGAAAGCATTGCAGGCGTTATACCCTGACGCCGCGTTAGCTCGCGACGCCGCGGAAAGCGAGAAGCATGGTTGAGAAGTTTTGGCTGGGAATGGCCATCATTTTTCTCAGTGGAGTACTCAACGGCGGCTTCGCTTTGCCGGTGAAATACGCCCGGCGTTGGAAGTGGGAAAACACATGGTTGGTTTTTTCCATTGTGGGGATTTTCCTCTTGCCCTGGTTGATGGCTTTTCGGTTTGTGCCTCACCTGGCTGAAGTCTATCGAGGCGTGTCGACGCGAGTTCTGGTGTTGGCGGTCGCGTTCGGCTTTCTCTGGGGTATCGCCCAGACAACCTACGGGTTGAGCCTAAAGGCCGTGGGCCTGGCTGTCGCGGTGGCTGTGTGCTGCGGTTTGTCTTGTCTTTCGGGAGCATTGATCCCGCTCCTGGTTTTGAATCCAGCGGGCCTTTTCGAGGTGCGAGGAGTTTTCCTTCTGTGTAGCATGCCCATTCTTTTCTTCGGGCTGGGCACTTATGGGGTCGCCGGCCGTATCCGTGAAAAAGAACAGCAAAGTGGAGATCCGGCCGAGGTTTCCCAGAAAACGAGCTTCAAGGCGGGGCTGGCCCTGTGCATTTTCACCGGCGTATTTGGCTCTTCTCTTAACCTCGGTTTTGCTTTCAGTGGAGATATCATTCGCAAGAGCATTGAGATGGGTGCGGGGCCTGCGACTGGGAGTTACGCCGTCTGGTCGCTGGCGCTTGGCGCGGGGTTTGTCCCGAACCTCATCTACTGTTTCTACCGCCTCTTCCGTCAACGCACGTTCACTGCGTTTCTCCAGAAAGACTGGCTAAGAGAAACGTTGCTCGCCGTCGCAGCCGCAGTGCTGTGGCTCTCCGGCGTCCTTTTGTACGGGACGGGAGCGACACTGGTGGGAATTTATGGAACTTCGGTCGGATTCACACTCTATACGGCTATGAACGTCTTGTCAGCCACCGTGCTGGGGATTCTGACGGGAGAGTGGAAGTCAACCTCGCAGCGCACCCGGAGAATGCTGGCTCTGGGGATGGGTGCGCTTCTTCTTTCAGTGGTGGTCTTGAATCTGGGAGGTCTTTTCTGAGCGTGACAGACGTCTCCAACAAAGGAAGATCCACTTTATGCTCGAGGCATCGCGAAGATTCTCCAATCGTTGTGTGAGGCGGGAATTTATCCGGGCGGCGGGGACACTGGGGTTGGGCCTCGCGGCAACACCACTTTTGCGTCGGAGACTTGATGCCGGCTCTGTGGAAGGGCCCGGCGGGCAGCCTTTGCGCGCCACCCTGAAGATTGACCTGGAACGGCGTCTGGGCTCCATCGATCCCAATATTTACGGTAACTTCATCGAGCATCTTGGCCGCTGCATCTATGGCGGGATTTACGATGAGGGCTCGCCTTGGGCTGACGCCGACGGCAACCGCAAAGATGTTCTCGAGGCGGCACGCCGGCTCCGCGTCACGCAACTGCGATGGCCGGGCGGGAACTTCAGCTCCGGCTACCACTGGCAGGATGGAATCGGTCCAAAGGACGTCCGGCCCGCGCGTTACGACTTGGCGTGGTTCGCGCGAGAGTCAAACCGCTTTGGGACGGACGAATTCATTTCGACTTGCCGGAAACTGGAGGCGGCGCCGTATGTCTGCGTCAACGTCGGCACGGGCACTGTCGACGAAGCTTCGTCCTGGGTGGAGTATTGCAACCGACAGGGCGGAACCTACTTCTCGGATTTGCGGAAGAAAAATGGTCACCCTGAGCCCTACGGGGTGAAGTACTGGGGCATTGGAAATGAGATTTACGGCGAATGGCAAATCGGCCACAAGAACGCTGCCGATTACGCCAAGGTTGGTTTGGAATTCGCCAAGGTGATGAAGTGGCAAGACCCCAGCATTAAGTTGGTGGCTTGCGGCACCGGGGACCCGAGCTGGGACCGCCCTGCGCTCGAGTCGCTCGTCAATCATGTCGACTACATCTCAGCGCACCACTACACGGTCACTGACGATCAGCACGATTACTATGACGTCCTGGGGTCGGTGGCGCAAATGGAGCAGACGATACGCAACTCGGCCCTGGTGGCCGAGAGCATTTCCGCGCGGGTACCCAAGCCCACACCGGTGTGGACCGCCCTCGACGAGTGGAACATCATCAACAATTGGTCCGATGCATCAAAGCGAGACGACGCGCACAAGTTCGACCTCGTGTACAACCTTCGGGACGCCTTGTGGGTGGCCTCGGCTTTGAATTGCATCCAGCGCCATTGCCGCACCGTGCGCCTGGCCAACCTCGCGCAGCTTGTCAACGTGATCGCGCCCATGCAGGCTTCGCCTACCGGTCTGCTCTTGTTGACGATCTATTATCCCCTGGAGCTGTATGCCCGGCGCTCCGGCAACATCGCCCTTGAGGTGATGACCGAGTCGCCGCGCTTTGAGACCAAGCGCTTCGCCGATCAGCCTTACCTCGACGCGGCGGCAACCTACGACGAAACGAAGCAGAGAGTCATGCTCGCAATAGTCAATCGCCGCAAGGAGGGCGACATGATGGGTAGCCTCGAACTAGCCGGATGGCGCGCCCGGCCCGGCGGCCGGGCTTTCCAAATCACCGGCACAAGTCCAGAGGCAACGAACACCTTTGCCAACCCTCATTCCGTGGTTACTCGAGAGGTAAAACTCGAAGCCTCAGGAAGCCGTTTCCAATACCAATTCCCGCCCCACTCGATTTCCTGGTTGGAATTTGAAGTCACGTGAGGACTTCACACGAGTGTACATGGGCCTTCGGTCGACACAAGGCGATGAACATCACCGTCCTCGTCACCCCCGCGTAATGCTTGCCCTGAGCTTGTCGAAGGGCGGCCGTCCCCGTCGGTACACAAGAAGCTGGATTCCCGTCGGCTGACGGGAATGACAGGAATTGGGTATTTTTCAAGAGAGTGCGACCGCTCCGGCTTGCTGCCCACGCCTTACTGCCCTTCCGCCCTCGGTTCCAGCCTGGCGCCGTTTTTCAAAGAGTGACAAACGACAACAGAGGGTTGACATTTGATCGGGAGAGGTATCTTATGTCGATGGGAGATAGCAATTCCAAGAGTAAGAAAGGAGAGTGGAGACAATCTCCCCTAGCGAATAAAAACAAATTATTGCAGGCACGAAAATTGCTGGGCGTCAAAAAGGGTGGCTCAAATGGACCGGGAAGGTGTGGTTTGCCTTGTCGTGGCGTGGCAAGGAACTTGAGCTACTGCGGGGTGCGCGATGTCGTTCAAATCAAAGGCATTATGGGCGGCTTTGGTCTCTTGCATGGCCGCGGGAGCCTTCTTGGCCCAAGAAAAAAAGGAAGGGGCGCAAGGTTCTACAACTGCCAGTTCAACGGCAGCCACTGCGTCCTCTCCGCGCAGTTCTGGAATATCGCCCGAGGATGCAGCTAAGAAGAACCCGATTAAGTTTACCGACGTATCTGTGGATCGTGGCAAGAAGGTTTTTAATACTCAGTGCGCGTTGTGCCACGGAGAAAAAGGAGACGGGAAAGGCGACTTGGCGACGGAGATGAAATTGAACCTTCCCGATTTTACGAAGCCCGGCACTTTGGACAAGCTCACTGACGGCGAGCTTTTTGCGATTGTGAATAACGGGAAGGATCCCATGCCAAGCCAGAAGGGGCGGATGACGGACCGGCATTTGTGGAATTTGGTTAACTACCTTCGAGCCCTGGGCGGAAAGGTCCCTGCCAAAGCGACGGGCAAGGAAGCTGCAGAAGAAAACATAATCCTGGTTCCTCAGTAGACCCTCCGGATGTAGTCGGCATGGGAGTGGGTTTTCCGATCTATGTCGAGGCGACTTTTGCACCTAGGAGCCTGTCGGAGATACGGTTTCCGAAATCTACCTTCTGAGGTACCCGTTGTTCTTGGAGAGTAGGACTCTGACCTTTTGACTCCTGCAAGGCTGCCCGGGAAGGGAGTT
>Ga0315282_10006704_pt1 | contig 19150 bp, 16 predicted proteins | sample YL17G07_20_MG_FD_203693 | JGI IMG/M metagenome (GOLD analysis project Ga0315282, IMG submission 203693) | Sediment microbial communities from Yellowstone Lake, YNP, Wyoming, USA - YL17G07_20 | ecosystem: Environmental > Aquatic > Freshwater > Lake > Sediment | place: USA: Wyoming | collected... | reverse complement strand
CAGGATTCTCAACGGATTTTGAATATTTTTCATAAAGATTTCTAAATTCGAAACCCCCTTCTTTCAATACATCGAGAATAACTTTTTCATTTTCACTGATTCTTTCTTCCAGAATTCTCGGCTTGACTTTTGTGACTTCCTGCAAAACTTTCTTCACATGTTCAACCTTCAGCTTGCTCTCATTTTTATCGTCTGCGATTTTCGACGCTTTCATCAGAGCTTCCAACCCGGCCCTTACATCACCACCTTTCTTCACAGCGTGGTTTGCAGCAAGAATTATCACACCATCTTCAAATCCTCTCAAGGCCAGCTTTGTTCTCTCAGTCAAAATATCTTTCATATCGCTTAGCGTGTAGGGTTTGAATTCAATGTCATCTATGTTAAGGCTGCTCCTGATCCTTGGCTCGATTTTAGAGAAAACCAACGGGTCGTTCGAGACAAAAACTATCCCAACAGGAATCTTCACATATTGGTTTATTCTCACCAAATCGTACAGAGCGTTACTATCTTTGAAAATGAGCTGATCAACTTCATCCAGAGCAATGATTATTCCTTTTTTCATTTTTGCTAACATCTCAACCAACCTGCTCAAGATTTCGTCCTTAGCCCACCCCCTTCTCTGGACAATTATTCCTAATTCTTCACATATTTTTGAAAGTACTGCGACCGAGGTGTTGTAGTCCCAACAGTTTATGTAGACTGTCTTGACATTCGGAAAGTTTTCCTCGAATTCTCTGAAGACGAATTTTGTTACAGCAGTCTTTCCTATGCCAGGTGCACCGAAGATGAAAGTGTTCTGAGGTCTTCTGTTGTTTGCAGCTGGTTCGATATTTTGTGCCAAGATTTTTATTTGTGCCTCTCTGTGTGGCAGTAGCTCTGGTAAATATTCGAAAGATAGTGCATCTTCGTTTTTGAAAATAGTTGACTCGTAGAACATTTTACTCTACAATAATAGTTATTCTGCGATTATTTTTACCTTTGTTTTTTCTTTTCACTATTTTTATTTTCCCGATTTCTCCCGTGGATTTTACATGCGTCCCCCCGTCTAACTGAGCGTCAATTCCACCTATCTCAACAATTCTTAGGATTTTGTACTTTTCGTAGTGAGATGCGTCAGCCATCCTTTTAAGATTGGGATTGGACTCAAGATCTTCCTTTGAAATTATCCTCGAAGTCACTGGCAAATTCATCTTTACGATTTCGTTTGCTTTTTCTTCTATAATTTTTGCGGTTTCTTCGTCCAGCTTTTCTATGTTAAAATCCATCCTGCCACGGTCCGGATATATCTGGCTTCCTGTGAACCGAACATTCCCAAAATTTTTCAACAAGACGTATGAGATTATGTGAGCAGCAGTATGAAACTTCATTATCTTGTATCTTCTCTCCCAGTCTATCTTTCCATGAACAGTTTCTCCAACTTTTAATTCAGGAGTTTTTTCCAGAACATGTACAATGTTTTCGTTATCATCGTAAATTGTATCTAGAACTTTCATTCCATTTATTTCTCCGGTATCACCGATTTGCCCTCCTGACGAAGCGTAAAAACAAGTCTGATTAAGAATTACTTTGTTTCCATCAACAGCTAGAACTTCCGCATCAAATTCTTTTTGATAAGCATCTTTCCAAAATAATTTCTCGATTGGCATATCTATTTTATTGCTTTTTTCAATTTATTTATTATTTCTTTTTTTCCAGCTTCTATTATGTAAGGTCCGAGTCTAGGTCCTCTTTCAGAATTCAACAAAACAGAATAAGTTTTCTTGAAGAAGTCCCTTTGGTCCAGATTGTTATTCTTTATAATTTGGAATATTTTTTCTTGTAATTCATCCCCATTCTTCGCTTTTTCAATCTCACTTATTAAAGCAGCAAATCCCTTCTCCATTTTTTCATCAATCTCAAGTTTCTTTACAGGTTCTTTCGGTCTTACAAAATCATCATACCATCTTTTAGCGAATTCCAGCCTAAGTGAAAGTTCTTTCTTTTCCTTTTCAGAAAATTTTTTCTTGACATTCCATTCTTTCAATTTTTCCATAGCGAACTCAAGTTGATTTTTTCCCGGCAGAATTTTTACTATTTCCTCCAATTTATCAAACTCAATCTGAAATGAAGGAGATTTGGGGATTTTTATACTAGAAAGCTGGTATGCTCTTTTGTAATTATTGTCTCTCTTATCGTTGCCTGTAGATTCTTTTTCAAAAAATATTCTCTCTGCCTTATCGTACTCATTGAAAAGATTAGGTACAATATTTTTTAAATTAATGTCCTTAGCGATTGTGAGTCGTCCTTGGTACATCCAGTACCTTAGATGTTCTATCTTCATATACTTCAACATATCCATCACTGTGAGAACATTTCCCCTAGACTTTGACATTTTTTCTCCGTTTACTAGAAAATGCTCATATACTACAGGATATGGAGCCTTCCACCCGAAAATTTTTTTTACTATCTCTTTTCCAGTATCCCAGCTCCCTCCTGCTGCGGCATGCTCTTTTCCGAATGGCTCACATGTTGCTTTAAGAAGTGCCCATCTTGCTGGCCATTCTACTCTCCATGTAAGCTTAGCTCCTCCGTTCAGAATAGATTTCCATCTTCTCTCTCCACATCCTTTTACAGGATTCTTCTTGTGCAGTAGCACCTCCTCGGGATTACAAAAATATTCTACCTTCAGATTTTTTTCATCATAATTGAGAATTTTTGTTGTAGAAATCTTTCCACATTTTTCACATGTCACATCAATTGGATACCAATCTTCTGGAAGATGATTTTTTCTGAACTTGTTGAGAATCTGTACTATCTCATTTCTTTTTTTCATTGCAATTTTCATGACTTCATTGTACATTCCTTTTTTGTACATATCAGTTGCAAGAAGAACTTTCGGTTTGACTCCAATTATTTTGAGTTGTCCTAAAAACTTCTGCTCGAAATGGTCTGAAAAATTCTTGTGCTTGCCGTCAAAAATGTCGGGTATTTTTACTGCCGGAATTCCCAAATAATTTTCCAATTTTTCTGGCATGTCAGCGGGCACACTTCTGAATGGATCCAAATCATCAGATATCCAAATTAGCTCTGCTTTCTCCCTCAAATCTTTGATAGCCCTTACCACAACATCACCACGAATAATGTCATTCGCATTTCCTATATGTGGATCTCCAGACATAGAAGTGCCTGTGACTATCACCTGCCTTTCTGATTTCCAATTTTTCACTAGTTCTTTTGCTATCTTGTCTGGCCAGAAATCATATTCTTTTTCTTCTTCAGGCATACTAATAATTTGTCTTTAAAATATAGAAATCGGTTATGAAAAAAATGGGCCATGCCGGATTTGAACCGGCGACCCCTCGCTTTCTCAGAATTTTTGGAACACTGTCGTATAAGGCGAGTGCTCCACCAGACTAAGCTAATGGCCCAGCCAACTGTAAATGTGCTTATATGCTTACAATGTCTTTAATTTTTATACTGGGGCGTGTTCGATAAATATTTTTTATTAAACAAAGCAAATAACTTTTTAATCTGTTGAAAATGACTGTAAACTTTAAATAGCTATATGTTAAAAATGTAGAAGTGAAAAAATGGCACAAGCTATGGTAGGAAATTTAGGTGGGCAACCAATTCTAATTCTTCCAGAGGGCACTCTGAGACAGGTTGGTAAAGACGCGCAGAAAACAAACATAGCGGCTGCAAAAGCTATTGCAGATGCCGTCAAAACTACTTTGGGCCCGAAGGGAATGGACAAGATGCTCGTCGACTCTATCGGCGATATAGTTATAACAAACGACGGTGTTACGATTTTGGAGGAAATGGAGATAGAGCATCCTGTAGCAAAAATGATGGTCGAGGTTGCAAAGACGCAGAATGAGGAAGTGGGGGACGGAACTACAACGGCAGTGATTATCGCAGGAGAACTTCTGAAGAAGGCAGAAGAATTGCTCGAGCAAGAAATTCATCCTACGGTTATAACCAAAGGGTTCAAGATAGCCAAAGAAGAGTCGTTGAAGATTTTGGAAGAGATGTCAAAGCCAATTACTTTAAACGACACAGAGCTTTTGAAGAAAATTGCAGTGACTTCCATGAGCGGAAAGTCTGTGGAGAGGGCATCTGAAAAATTGGCATTGTTAATTATCGATGCGATAAAATCTGTGGCTCAGAAAGAAGATGGGAAATTTGTAATTGATGAGAGTAATATAACGAGAGTGAAGAAACACGGGGGAGCATCAGAGGAAACTGAGTTGATAAAAGGAATAGTTATTGACAAAGAGATTGTCCATCCGAGCATGCCAAAAGTTGTGAAAGAAGCTAAGATTGCTCTTTTGGATGTTGCGCTAGAAGTGAAAGAGACAGAGACCGACGCTGAGATAAGAATAACATCCCCTGAACAGATGCAGGCTTTTATAGAGCAGGAGCAAAAGATGATCAGGAACATGGTCGATAAAATCATAGCAAGCGGGGCAAACGTTGTTTTTTGTCAGAAGGGAATGGATGATTTGGCTCAGCATTATCTAGCCAAGAAGAAGATTGTTGCGTGCAGAAGAGTGAAGAAAAGCGACATAGAGGCTTTGGCAAAGGCAACTGGAGGGAAGATCGTGACCAGTCTGAATGATTTGACTTCAGAAGATTTGGGTTATGCAAAGGTAGTCGAAGAAAAGAAGGTAGGCGGAGAGGCAATGACTTTCATTAGAGATTGTAAAGACCCTAAGGCTGTCACAATTTTGGTAAGAGGTAGTACCGAACACGTGGTCGACGAGGTAGACAGAAGCATAGAAGACGCGATTGGCGCTCTTGATTCTGCCATAGAGTTGGGGAAAATACTTCCAGGTGCAGGCGCCCCAGAGGCAGAAACTGCAAGAAAGCTGAGAAAACTGGCTGAGAAGTTTTCCGGAAGAGAGCAACTAGCAATATTGGCTTTTGCCGATGCTTTGGAGAGCATACCTAGAACTTTGGCAGAAAACGCTGGACTGGATCCTATAGATATTTTAGTAGAACTCAGAGCATCGCATGAGCAGAACAAGACCACTTACGGTGTTGATGTTTTTAACGGAAGGATATCTGACGCTTTGATAATGGGTGTACTAGAGCCTTTGAAGGTTAAGCTACAGGCAATAAAGTCTGCTGCAGAGGCTGCAGATATGATTCTAAGGATCGACGATGTGATTTCTGCTAGCAAACTGAGCAAAGGTGGTGGCATGCCACAGATGCCTGGCGGAGAAGAGATGGGCGGAGAGTAATTCTTTCGTTTGTTGTTCAGTTTTTTATGTTTTATGAAGACTATCGAGGAATATACTTTAAAATATATTTTCTAAAATATATATTACAGAATATAAAAATAGTAAAAATAAAACCTACTTCAAAACCCTCGTAAAACTTTTATTACCTTCAATTTAGAAATAATATTATAAGGAGTTAAGCATGCCAGAGAAAGAAGATGAATTTGAATTAATCCCTATTTCTCCTATAAGAAAGCTTGAAAAAAGAATAGACGAGCTTGAATCTTCGAAATTTGATGAAAAAGATTTCTACAAGGAACTTGTGGACATAATAAGGCTGAATCAGGAGATAGTCCAAGAGATGGCAAAATCAAATGACGCTCTAAGAATAGAGATATCAAAGCTCCCTGGGAGAATAGAATCACTTATAACAAAAATGGAGGAGCTAATTTCATTTGTCAAGGCTTCTGCAACCGAGGAAATTGGTGCTCCTAGTGCTTCTGGCGCTGGAGGAGAAGGTAGCTTGAGCGAGAAACTGAATCAACTCATAGAGATCGATAAAAAAATATCTCAGGATAACCAGTTGTTGGTTTCCAGTCTGGAAAATCTGGAGAGAAAACTGAAAAGACCCGTCCCATCAATGCCTCCTTTAAGAAAGCCTTTATTATTATCTAAACCGATTTAAAATTTATGAGAAAGGCTCAGGCCGATATAATTTCTGTAATGTTGATAGTTGTTCTAAGCATAGGACTAGTTTCTGTCGCATATACATGGGGTCTTCCACTCATACAAAAAAGGCAGGATACTTTTCTGGTGGACAAAGTGAAGAGCAATTTTGACCAGAACAATTTGAATTCCTTACCGAGTAGAATAGAGAGGGCAGCAAACAGTGCAAGCGAGGAAACTTTCACTCTAGATGTAAGCGGTCTTTGGATTCTTTCACCCTATGGTACGACTGGGAATCAAAATAATTCAATTTCTTTCACTTTCTTCTCCAAAGTTACGGATGCAGCACCTGGTTCTGGGTGGCAGTCTCTGACGCCTAACTCACAATGCCCGCCTGCCACAGGCACACTATCTGTGGACAAGCCTTCGGTCGTGTGTAGAAGAGCAGACAGTAGTGGTAATGGATATAACATAACTTATAGAATATGGTTCAGAAATTTGACAGACATACAAAGTACTCAAATTTTTACAATAAAGCTTCTGAAGCACGAATCAGGATCCTTGACATCTACAAGTACAATGTTAAAAATATTTGCCTCAGAGCCAGTAAGACAGGTAATAGGTTCACAAACGTTAATTACAACTGAAGTTAAAATTCTTTTAGGGTAGAATGGCAAAAGGAGTCAGCACGGTAATCCAGTTTATCCTATTTTTCTTCATTGGGCTAGGACTTTTTATAACCATAGGCATTGTATTCAAAAACTATTCTGATATTTTCAGGGAGGATGTTGCCTCAGGTAGTAGGATGTTGCTGAACAGCTACATGTCTTCTCTGGCAATCGTTAGTTTTGATACCTGCAAACAGTGTGATTACGTCCAGATTAATATCAAAATTGCGAACAAGTCAGCAGATTATTACTCTCAGATAAATTTCTCTAAGCTTGGATTGAACGTGACATCACAGCCTGGAGGGAAAAGCTTTTTGACATCCATACACAATCTCAACTCCACACTAAATCTCACAGGAATATCTTTTTCCATCAAAACAGTAATCTTAACCTTAACAAAACCCCAAAATAAATTAGAGGTAAAATAATGAATCTCGGGGCAAAAATTCTTAGGGACATGATAGAAGGATATAAAAAAATTCTAAACAAAAATATCGATATACTTGCGAAAAAACAGAAAATAGCCGTCGAGCATATAGAGGAAATTGCGCAAAAAGGAAAGCAAATGGTCCAGATCACACCCGAGATAGGAACAGATTTGACGCAGGCTCAAATTCCCATAAGAATACTTCCTATTCTGGCAGAAACAAAGGAGAAGGAGCATGAAGAAAAATCTGCGACAGAGAAACAGATAGAAGAAGGAATAGAACTTCCAACAGTCGTACTTTTCAGTCAGGTAAAACCCGGGAGATTAGAAAAAGAAATAGCCCCTTTGATGCAGATGGCATATCCCCTCATTCCGAAAAAACCAACAAGAAACGAGCCAGTTCTCGCCTATGCAAAAATTTACTGGGATAAAACTGAAAAGCGCTACTTTTACGAGATTGTAGAACCGAAGATGACCAAAAGACTCAAAGAGATATTAAACAAAGTCAAAGATTTGCTCGAGCAAAGGCTAGATGTGGAATTCTCAAAGATGAAGAGCGTAGAGATGTCTGGATATCTGCAGAACCAAATAAAAGATATAATTAATTATTTCGGATTCAAACTATCTGACACAGAAAAGTTGGTTCTGAAATACTATATTGAAAGAGACTTCATAGGACTTGGAAGAATTGAGCCTATGATGCGAGATGAACAGATAGAGGATATAAGTTGTGATGGGATTGGAATACCAATTTTTGTATTTCACAGAAATCCCAATTTGGGCTCTGTAATTACCAACATTAAGTTCGATGATTCTGATGAGTTAGACTCATTCATAATAAGGCTGACCCAAATATCAGGAAAGTCGATTTCGGTGACTGAACCTTTGATAGATGCCACTCTTCCTGATGGGAGCAGGCTTCAAGCGACCTTAGCAACTGATATAGCTAGGAAAGGTAGCAATTTCACTATAAGAAAATTCACAGAGGAACCTCTCACTCCAACACATCTGATGAACTACAAAACAATAGACTCAAAGTCGTTGGCCTTTTTATGGATGGCCATAGAATATGGCAGAAGTATACTAGTTTCTGGAGGCACTGCATCCGGTAAAACTTCTCTCCTTAACGTATTATCATTGTTCATTCGTCCAGAGAAAAAGATAATTTCAATCGAAGACACCGCAGAGTTACAGTTACCACACTCCCACTGGGTTCCTTCAGTAGCCAGAACTCCTATTGCGACAGATGTTGCAAGAACAGGACAAATAGATATGTTCGAACTACTCAGGGAGAGTTTCAGACAGAGACCAGATTATATCATTGTAGGTGAGGTAAGAGGAAAGGAAGCTTACGTACTATTTCAACAGATGGCGACAGGCCACACAAGTCTTGCAACTATACACTCTGAAAACATACAGAAGCTTATCGATAGATTGACAACTCCACCAATTTCCCTAAGTGCAAGCCTTATAACTAATGCAGATATCATAGTGTTCATAGCAAGGATGCGCTACAAGGATAGGCATGTTAGAAGAGTAACAGAGGTGCTGGAGATTGTTGGGTATGATAGGGAGAAGAATATTCCCATTGTGAACAAAATTTTCAACTGGAATTCTATGACTGACACTTTAGATTTAATTGGAAAGAGCATAATTTTGAAAAAAATTTCTCTCATGACAGGAATAAATGAAAAAGATTTGGTTGAAGAATTGAAAAGAAGAATAACACTTTTAGAATGGATGAGGGAAAAAGGGATAATGAGCTATACCGATGTTTTCAAAGTCTTTTCAGAGTATTATTCCTCTCCAATGAAATTGATGTCATATATTTTAGGTGAGAGTTAAATGGATTTGTACACTCGCCTAGCTTTCAGGCTCTTCGGCGAGATTGGTGAAAAAGCTTCCACTTACTTTAGCGATATTAAACTGGATTTAAAAAAAAGTAGGATGAAAATCTCAGCGCAGGAATATCTCAGCAAAGCGATACTCACTTCTTTTTTCATTTTTCTGATAATGATGCCTGTTTTATCATTTCTCTTTGGAATTGTCTTTCAAAGTTTCATGTTTAGCTTCATAAGTTCCATAACAGCCTCGATATTCATCTCTGTAGGTTTATTCTTCCTCTTTCTCAATTATCCAAAACTTATCATAAAAGAGAGAGCGAAAAAAATTGATGCAGCACTACCATTCGCATCTTTGTATCTTTCTACAGCAGCAAGCTCCAAATTACCAATCTACAAATCTTTCGAGACTTTTGCAAAGTTTAGTGGTTACGGTCCTGTCTCCGAGGAAATTAGCCTTATAACGAATGATATGAAAACTTTTGGTCTTGATGTGAACACAGCTCTAGAGAGAGGAGTAGAAAGGACACCATCAAAAAGTTTCAAAGAAATTCTATGGGGAATCCTCTCTACCATAAGGGCAGGAGGCGATTTGGCAGTTTATCTGAAAGAAAAGGCACGGAACCTGATGGAAGATTACAGAAGAAGATTTTACGAGTACTCACATTCGCTAACAATCTTCATAGAAATTTACCTGACGCTAATAGTGATAGGTGCGATTTTCTTCACCATACTTACAGCGATAATTTCAGGTATAATGTTGGGTGGAGCTACAGACATAGTCTTCATGCAGTTTATCTTAATATTTTTATTCATTCCGATAATTTCCATAATGTTTATGTATTTGGTAAAAAATTCTTCACCAGGAGGAGAATAATGAAAATAATGCTTACAAGAGAAATCAAAATATTCCTTATCACGCTTGCTATCTCTTCAGTTTTAATAGCGATGGGAATAATCAGCGAAGATGTGGGTGTAAGAGGAAACTTTGTAATTATATCTATCTTCCTCATTGCAATTCCGCAATTTCTCATGCGCTACGAAAAGTACAAGGAACTGAAGGATATGGAAGCGAGATTTCCAGGTTTTTTGAGGAACCTCATAGAGTCTTTACGTTCTGGTATGCCCTTACACAAGGCATTACAAGCTAGTAGCAAACTGGATTACGGAAAACTTTCGAAGGAAATAAGAAAAATAAGTAATCAAATAAGTTGGGGAATGCCTCTACCAAAAGTACTAGATCAATTTTCAGAGAGAGTTAGAAAAAGCAAAAGGCTTTCCACAGTAACAAAAATAATGAGAGAAGCCTACCTCTCCGGTGGAGATGTGATTTCAACTTTCGAGTCAATGGCTGACAACACAACAATCCTGGATGAGGCAGAAAAGGAGAGAAGAAGCCTTCTGAACGAATATGTTGTCTTGATGTATGTCATATCCATACTTTTCGTTGTGATAGTGGTTACAATAAACAGACTCTTGATTCCAGTTTTCCAGACAACTGCGATTGCAGGTACAGAGTACAGCGGACTTTCTAACCCATGTGAAACTGAAACACCTGGAGGATTTGGTTCTGGTATTTGCAATTTCTATGAACTTACATCTTTCTACTTGTTTTCAATTCAAACAAAAGGAATTGCCAGCTACTATACAGCATTATTCTTCTACATGGCTATTGTCCAAGGAATTTTCTCAGGACTAGTTGCAGGACAGATAAGTGAGAACTCAATAACAGCAGGAATAAAACATAGTTTGATTCTCGCAGGAATAATTTTTGGTTCTTTTAGTATAATTGTATGGTTGGGATTGCTAGGAGTTTAGAATGAAAGGCCAGCTAACGATGGACATAATAGTAGCAATGATTATATTCATAGGTTTCGTTATCTATGTGTTATTTCAAGTTTTTTTATCCACACCTGCGTACAGAAGTCAGTTGACATCAGAGAGAATGAGATCAGAGGCCTTTCAGATTTCAGAAATTTTGATAAACGATCCAGGAGATCCTATAAACTGGGAATCGCTTTCGGATGGACAGATAAACAGAATAGGGCTTTCTAACCCCCAGCAGAACAAAACCAATTATGTTTCTTTGAGCAAAGCCAACAAGTTAAATACAATCTGCTCTAACAATTATAATTTGGTGAAATCTAAGCTCGGAATTACAGACAGATTTTCACTTGTTGTGAATAAGACAACAGGTGGAACAAATGTTGTCATTTGTAATCCTTCCCAACCTTCTACAAGTCCGAGTAAAGCTATAATTAAGAGAATCTTTGCTTTCGATGACGGTAGCGTAGGTAATCTTGTCTTGCAGGTTTGGTGATTTAGATGAGTAAAGGAATAATAATGATGCTTGAAATGATTGCAGCAGTAATTATCTTAATCATATCATTAGGTGTGTTTTTTCCAACTTTTACATATCAGAATAAATGGAACGAAGCTATACTTCTTCTAAAGGCAAGAGACTTCCTTTTGACAAGCGATAGACTCGGCCTCATTTACAATCACTCTTACAATTCCACAGCACTTTCTAGTTTTGCAAGAAATGTATTAGATCCCAATCTCATAGTATTTGCCGATACACAGGGAATGATTAAAGAAGAAGTTGTCATAGCATGTAACTGTACTTCGGATCAGGTAAGTACTCTGAACAGTGTATTTGGAGCAGCTATGATTAATGACCGAAAAATTGCGATAACTTTCGTACAGACAAATGATCTCAACAACATACCGTCTTCCGATGCCCTTCTGATCTGGGGTTACAAACCTCTTTCTGATTATTATACCCCTCTTGTAAACTATATCAACAATGGAAATGGAATAGTGGAAATTATGGATTTTAGATATCAAGGTACCGGAAACAAAGTTGATAGCGATATTGTTCAAACAAATATTTTTGGTCTGAAGTGGCTTGATATTGTCAAAGATACAGTCGATTATATTGAATTTGAGAGAACACCAACCAACGCATCAGATCCAATATACGGCGTTTACAAATTTTTCTATCACTTTCCTCTACCGACAAAACCAAATTCCACTGAAACTGTTTCCGGTTGTTCGTTCAGTCCTTCTGGGAGAGGACCATTTTCTTTCAACAATATGAATTATACTTTTTGGATTTGTAATTCTACTTCGGTTTGGTTTGATTCAGATGGTGACGGGTCAAGAGACAAACTTGTTAACTTAAACAAAATTTTCACTTTGTCTAGCCAGAATTTCAGTCTAAATTATATTGATGATAATAGGTTGATTGGAATTTCATTTAAACCACCTTTCAGATTTTCAGATTTCCTAGGTTATGCTGCTCCCCCAGGAGAGCCAGACCCTCCCGGGAAAGCTATAGGCATTTACAGAGTTTATTCCATAGGTCCTGTAGATGACAATCAGAATAGGATTTTGCTCAGAGGAGTTTCTACAAGCCCGTCTAGAGAATATGCTGTTAGCATAGTGAACGCGAGTTTTGGTAATAGAGTAGCTTGGATCGCTGATATGCAAGAGGAAATAAATATAATGGGTTTCACTGATGATAAAAAAGAAATCGTCTTGTCTCTGGTTCTGTGGGCGACTAACAAAGTATCCAAACAACCCATAATCGGCAAGGTAAAGTCTGGTTATGTCACACCTTATATAAATAGTGTGAACAAAGACATGCTAGAAGTCTATCGATTTAACTTAGGTCTCGGATTTCCTTACTGATAGATTCATTACTAATTCACTAATTCTTCGTTCCTTCATTTCAGTCTTATGGATTCTAGATTTCTCGGTGCAACAGTTTCTATTCTAAAAATTCTATTTACTGCCTTGGCGAAATCTATAGCTTTAGAGGGCTCTCCATGAACGACAATAACCTTGTTTGGTCTTGCTAAAAGTTTTCCAATGAAAGCTAAAAGTTGTCTTCTGTCACTGTGACCTGAAAGTCCTTCTATAGTCACGACCTCCATGTTGAGGTTGAGAGTGGCGGTCTTTCCGTTATCAATTTTAAATGGAATTTCCCTCCACCCTTTTTGTATTCTCCTCCCCATAGTGCCTTCTGACTGGTATCCAACAAAAATCAAAGTGTTGTTAGCATCTTCTGCTAAAGCTTTTAGGTGTTCTATTGCTGGACCGCCCATGAGCATTCCGCTAGTTGATATCACCACGCAAGGCTTATCGTTCCATACTTTTTCCCTATCTGCAGACGAGGCAATTCTTTTGAAAATCGGGTTGATAAACGGATCCTGTCCGTTGAATATTTTCTTTTGTGTGTAGTGTGAAAGATATTCGGGATATGCAGTAAAAATTCCGTTCGCGTCCCATATCATTCCGTCTAGGTAGACAGGATATTGAAAACCATACTCGACAAGGACGCTCATCACTTCTTGAGCTCTTTCAACGCTGAACGACGGAATAAGAACAATTCCTTTTCTCTCCATAGTTTTGTTTATTGTCATAATCAGCTGGTCCTCCACTTCTTTCCTCGGAGGCATGATATCTATAGGACCACCATATGTTGATTCAGTTATAAGAGTTTCAACTCTCTGAAAATCTGTGAAAGCAGGATCCAGAAGGTTGGTTCTTGCGAATTTCTGGTCCAGTGCATAAAGTATGTTGTGCAACCCCTCGCCTATGTGAAGATGGACTAATGCACTTCCTAGTATGTGTCCCGCACTAGCGAGAGTCAGTCTTACGTCAGGAGCAACGTCTGAAACTTCTCCGTACTCCAAAGTTATAGTATGCTTGACTGCTTCCTTCACCCCCTTCGCTGTGTAAAGAGGTGACGTCATACCTTTCTGCATAACGTCTATATAATCTAGCCAGAGCAGAGTTGCAAGATCAAGCGTAGGAGTTGTCATATAAACCGGTCCTGAATATCCGTATTCATATAAAGCAGGGACAAATCCCAAATGATCCAGGTGAGAATGAGAAATTATGACACAATCGAGTTCGTTGTAGTCAAACTCTTTTGTATGAAAAATAGGAAGAATTCCTCCATTTGTCCCACCAACGGCAACTCCACAATCAATCAATACTTTAGATTTAGGTGTCTCAATCAACATGCAGCTTCTTCCAACTTCCCTCCACCCTCCGAGCCCAATTACTCTTATCCAGTCCCTATTAGTTTTTCTCTCACCAAAAATGCTTTCTCCGATTTTGTTCAAGAATTCCTTCCTGAACTTCACTTCATTATGAACAACTTTCCTTACTCCATCGATTACATCCGATTTTATTGCAGGTATTCTCTCGATTCTAGGCACCCAAAGCGTCTCGCTTCTTATCTGCCTGAAAGTATCTCCACCTTTTCCTATGACAAGTCCTGGCTTTTCAGCGGAAATTATTACGAGGCTTCTCTCTGGTTCGAAATAAATCTCCTTTATTTTTGCGTCAGCTGGCACAATTTCTTTCACTTTTTCTTTTGTCGCATCTTGGTCCATTGTGAGATTTTTTTCTGGTCTGACCTCTATTCTTTTTTTTATCTGTCCGACAACATTTCTAACAGTATCCTCATGTGTCTTGAAGAATTCTCTATCCTTTGTGTAAACAATTATCTCAGACCCTTCCAACTCTATCCTACTTATCGCTTCTTTCGGTAACAATTCTCTTACTTTTTCAAGAATTTCCATTTTATTCACTTAGAAGAAAAATTTTATACTTTTTATGAAATAATTATGATTAATACAATTTGTTTCATTTGACTTTTGAAAATTCATATACATTCGTTTTAATTCCATCTTTGTTTATTGCCACAATGTCTATTCCTTTTCCACCCGAGCCTATATCTCTTTCAATTGCTGCCTTTATCCCTCTCACAGCTAATTTACTTCCTTCTTCTATCGAGATGCCTTCTTTGTATGAGTCTTCCAGAACGCCTAGTGCCATCGGTGAACCAGATCCTGTTGAAAAGAATTTTTTCTCCTGTTCCCATCCACCTATTGCATCTAGTGAAAACAATGATGGACCATTTTCATCATAACCACCGATTATCAATTGAACCATATAGGGCACAAAGCTCCATCTTCCAGACTGAAGAACATTTGATAACAGACTTGCAGCTCCTTTCACAGAGATTTTTCTTGCATTCTGTATTGAAAAAAGTTTCAACTCAGCTCGCATGTACCTTGCCAAAGCTTGTGCATCACCACTCGCTCCAGCTATAGTCATAACGATACGGTCATCAATAGGAAGGATCTTCTCACTTTCTTTGCTGGCTACAAGATAACCCATTGTGGACTTCTTCTCTGCAGCTAACACTACTCCATCTTTGCAAATCATGCCTATAGTAGTCGTTCCTGTTTTTTTTACTTCGGCTTTTTCATCTGTAAATGTCAATAGAACCACTCTTAGAAAACTTATTTTAAATTTGGTTATTGAGCTTAAATATCTTATGTTTTTCAAATTAAATTTCTTCGAATCCAAGTCAGTATGCCCTGGCAAAATATACAACATCTTTCACAGGCTTACCACAATACACACATTTGGAAAACATCTTCTCTTTCTTCATTGGAATAATTCTTATCGTGGCGCCAGTTTCAATTTTAATCTGCTCTTCACAATGGTTATCTCCGCACCAGCCTGCCTTGATGAATCCATTTTTTTTCTCCAGTATTTTCTTGAACTCACCGTAATCGTTCACAGCGGTTATTTTTTCTTGTAGGAATTTTTTGGCCTTTACAAACAGATTTTTCTGAATCGAATTCAAAATCTCTTCAGCTTTTTTAATCAATGATATGTCAGATATAAACGTTTTTTTTGAAGTGTCTCTCCTTACCATCACAACCTGCTTCTTCTTTATATCCTTCGGGCCTATCTCGATTCTCAGAGGAACGCCTCTCATCTCCCATTCGTTGAACTTCCAGCCTGGTGTGTAACCTCCCCTGTCATCGACGAATATTCTAAAACTTTTTTTGGAAAGCTCCTCCTTCACCTTGCTGCACTTTGCCAAAACAACCTTTCTTTCATTCTCCTTATAATAAATCGGGACTATGACGATTTGGTGAGGTGCAATTTTAGGTGGGAGAACGAGACCTTTGTCGTCACCATGCGTCATTACAACTGCACCAATAAGCCTCGTCGAAACTCCCCAAGAAGTCGTCCAAACGTTTTTTTCTTTCTTGTCTTTATCCACAAACTTTATGTCAAAAGGTTTCGAGAAATTCTGCCCAAGATTGTGGGAAGTGCCAAGCTGCAATGCCTTCCCGTCAGGCATCATTCCCTCGATTGTTGTAGTATATTTGGCGCCTGCAAATTTTTCTCTTTCAGATTTTTTTCCAACTAAAACTGGTACTGCTAGATAATCTTCAGCTATTTTTTTATAAAAATTCAAAATCATCATTACTTCTTTCTCAGCTTCGTTCTCGGTCGCATGAGCAGTATGTCCTTCCTGCCACAAAAATTCTGAATTGCGGATGAAGGGTTTAGTGGATTTTATTTCAGCCCTAAGAATGTTGCACCATTGGTTCAGCAAAATTGGCAAGTCCCTCCAGCTCCTGATCCATTTCGAGAAGAAATAATTGATTATTGTTTCGCTTGTTGGCCTTAGTGCAAGCCTCTCGCCTAGCTTGTTGTCGCCAGAGTGAGTTACCCAGAAGACTTCAGGGACGAATCCCTCAAAATGTTCGGCCTCTTTTTTCAGAAGTGATTCTGGAATTTGCAAGGGGAAATAAGCATTCCTGTGCCCAGCGTCCTTTATCATCTTGTTGAAAACTTCCTGTATTTTTTCCCATATTTCAAAAGCATTTTCCCTTATAGCAATGGTTCCTTGTACAGGGCCATAGTCAGCCAAGTCGGATTTTAGGACTACCTGCGTATACCATTCAGAGAAATCTTCACTTTTCTTTACAGTTATTCCCTCTTGCTTAACTTCTTCGACCATAATTCTTTTTTGGTTTTTATGTTTTTAAAGAAAAATTTTTATTCTTTCAAAAACTTGAAGACATCAGCTAAGAAATTTCCACTAGTGTAAGGTAATTGATATTCCCCGGAAATAAATTTTTTACTCTTCACCCAAACCGGTTCTGTCTCCTCTCCAGACTTCAATACCCCCTTGAATTTCTTACAAGAGTACAAATCGATGCTCATTTCTTCTTTACCCACTCTTCTCTGCATGAAAAAAATATAGTGGCCCAATAGACGAAGATTCTTTCTATTTATTATCAGACCAGTTTCTTCACAAACTTCTCTAATGACGGTGTCCATACTATCTTTGTCATAAGACTCGGTTTCTCCCCCAGGAAGAGTATATAGACCAAGGACATTCCTAGACTTTTCACCATGCCTCACCAATAAAACTTCATCCTTTCTTGTCAATATGACACCAGCACCATATCTTGGCATGATTTATTATCTGAAAAGTAAAGTTTTTAAAAATAATAACGATTCGATTTATAAGGTCTATAAATAAATTTATAACGCAGATTTAGATAGTATGAGAATAGCTGTAATTTCTGATTGCCATTTGGGGCATGCCTACGGGACTGTTTTGGAAAATGACAGCTTTGAAAATTTCGAAGAGGCTATGGACAGAGTTATAGATGCTGATGTAGACCTTATAGTTTTGGGTGGAGATACTTTTGATTCGAGGGCGCCTAGGACGAAAGTATGGGCCAAGACTATGCACATTCTGACAAAACCTTTGTTGAAAGAACAGAAAGTGAAGTTTGTCGAAAGTGATAAGATACTGAAGGAAATTTCTAGAAGAACGCTAAATCACCTGCCAGTTATCGCTTTGCATGGAAATCACGAGAGAAGGTCAAAAGAAGATTTAAATGTCGTGGAAGCTTTGGAAAATGCAGGCCTACTGATATACCTCAACGCCAATTCTGTTGTATTTGAAAAAGATGGAGTGAAAGTTGCCATACATGGAATGAGTAACGTACCTGAGAGATATGCAAAAGAAAACTTAAAAAAATGGAACCCCAGACTAGTTAATGATTGCTTTAACATTTTAGTTTTACACCAAAGTTTTGAAGGATTTTTCTATTCTCCTTTGGATGCTCCATCAATTTCCCTCGATGATCTGCCTGAGGGGTTTGACTTGATACTCGATGGGCATATACATCAACATGGAACCTTAAAATCTCGTAACACACCACTTTACACTCTCGGCAGCACGGTTGTGACCCAATTGGATGCTAGAGAATCTCTGATTGAGAAGGGATTTTTGATTATTGAAGTTGGAAAAAAATTGAATGTCAATTTTATACCTCTCCAGAAGAACAGAAAGTTTGTCTATGACGAGATTAAAGTTTCACCTGGCTTGATGGTGAGAGATCAAATAGAGAAAAAAATTTCCGAGCTTGTTTACAAGAAAAAATCTGACAAGCCACCTTTAGTTAAATTAAAAATATCTGGCGATCAGAATGTTGTATCTGAGACAGACCTTCGATCCATAGAAAGAAAATACGAAGAGAAGGCAGTGATAATTTTCTCAAGGGACTTCGAGACCCCAGATGTCGTGGAGAAGACTGAGATAATACGTGGTATGCTTGAAAATAAGCAGTCTGTGGAAGAGATAGGTTTGAATGTTTTGAGAAAAAATCTCGACGAACTTAAGTTTGATAATATAATAGATTTTGAAACATTGTTTCACTTACTCTTGGATGGGGAGAGTGAGAGGGCATTTAACATACTAACTGGTGAGCAGAGAACTTTATCGCAAATTATGAAAAAGTGATACAACTATGATTAAAAAAATTAGTTTGAGAAACTGGAAGTCACATCTTAACACTGTTCTTGATTTCTCCATAGGCACTAACGCTTTAGTTGGAATAATGGGAAGTGGTAAGACTTCTGTTTTGGACGGAATTTGTTTTGCTCTCTTTGGAACTTTTCCGACTGTACAGACAAGAAAAGTAAAACTTGATGACATTATAATGAAAAAACCTATCGAGCAAGACAGATGTGAAGTCGAAGTTTCTTTTGAGCTTAATGGTTCTTCCTACTTTGTGAAAAGAGTTGTGGAGAAAGGTAAAGGCACTACATATGCAGAGATAAAACAAGATGGAAAAATAATCGAATCGCCCAGCTCGACGCGTGTTACCGAAGTCGTGGAGAAGACCCTTAAGACAAGCTACGAGCTTTTCAGCAAGGCCATATATTCTGAGCAGAATGCTTTAGATTATTTTCTGACTATAGCGAAAGGTCAGAGAATGAAAAAAATTGACGAGCTTCTAATGCTGGACAAATTTGAAAAAGTAAGGGCCAACCTAGTGAATCTGATGGGTAAGATTTCGAATCGAAAAGAAGCTAAACTTGATTCAGTCGGAAGGGTTGATGTTGATGGTTTGACAGCAAACTTGTCTAGGATAAAATCGGATGTCGAAAAGTCCAATCAGGAGAAAGACAATCTACAAAAGGAACTGATGAAAATTGCTT
>Ga0315282_10006703_pt1 | contig 19152 bp, 19 predicted proteins | sample YL17G07_20_MG_FD_203693 | JGI IMG/M metagenome (GOLD analysis project Ga0315282, IMG submission 203693) | Sediment microbial communities from Yellowstone Lake, YNP, Wyoming, USA - YL17G07_20 | ecosystem: Environmental > Aquatic > Freshwater > Lake > Sediment | place: USA: Wyoming | collected... | reverse complement strand
AAGTCATTAAAAAAACTTGCTGCACCCATTCCAATTACATTTTTATTCATCCATCTTTTTGGCATAGTTTGCACCATATAAAAATAGCTTCTACCAAATCTAAGTAGAAGCTATCAGCCTGAATCCAGGCATTCACGAGCCTCATCGCGTTATCTATGTTCTGCTACTCTCCTGCATTAATCTTTTTAATTGCCTCCTCTGCTGCCCTAACTAACGATGGATCTTTTGTTTCCTCCAGCAATTTCTCTAAATAGGGTATTGCGCGCTTTTCTTTTCTCTGAACCAACACCATAATAACCCAATGCCTAACTTCCCCGGCGCGGTGATTTAAGGCATTTAAGAGTTTATCCACATAGTCTTTATCGTTATGCGCCTTGATATTGTAACCACACTCAGGACAAACTTCAAAATCATCATCCCAGAAATCCTTCCAGCAGTTGGGGCAATAATACCTCACTTCAAATTCCCTTTAAATATCGCCTTATCGTCTAATTCTTCTTCAATACGAAGAAGCTGGTTATATTTAGCCAATCTTTCCGAACGCGCAGGAGCGCCTGTTTTTAACTGACCCGCATTGGTAGCTACGGTTATGTCAGCCAAGAATGAATCTTCGGTCTCTCCAGAGCGATGCGAAAACATACAGGTGTAGCCGGCTTTCTTTGCCAAACTGATAGTTTCCAAAGTCTCAGTTATGGTGCCGATCTGGTTCAATTTAATCAGAACAGCATTCGCGATACCCTGCTTTATGCCTTCGGCTACAATCTTCGGGTTAGTAACAAAAATATCATCACCGACAAGCTGAATTTTTCCGCCCAGTTTCTGGGTAAGAATCCTCCAGCCATTCCAGTCATTTTCTGCCAGGCCATCTTCTATGGAGATAATCGGGTATTTCGAAACAAGACTCGCATAATAATCAACCATTTCTTGCGAAGATAAATTCTTATTGTCTGCCTTAAGCAGATACTTTCCGTCCTGATAGAACTCGCTGGCTGCCGGATCAAGAACAATCGCTATATCCTTACCAGGTTTATAGCCGGCTTTTTCAATGGCAGCAATGATAACTTCTATTGCTTCTTCGTTTCGCGATAGATTCGGCGCAAAACCGCCTTCATCACCTACTGAAGTGCTTAAGCCCTTTGCTTTCAAGATACCTTTTAAGGTGTGATATACTTCGGCAGCATATCGCAGTGCCTCTTTAAATGAAGGTGCGCCAAAAGGAGCTATCATAAATTCCTGAATATCTACATTATTGTCAGCATGCTTGCCACCATTAAGAATATTTAAGAATGGTATCGGCAGACGCCTGGCATCTTTGCCGCCAAGATATTGGTAAATTAATACTCCTTCATCCTGAGCTGCTGCTTTTGCCACAGCCAAAGAAACCCCAAGAATCGCATTTGCTCCCAAATCAGCCTTATTGTCGGTTCCATCCAATTCAATCATCAAATAGTCTATTTCTTTCTGCTTATTGGGATTCTTTCCAATAAGCTCTGGAGAAATTATCTTATTTACATTTTCAACCGCCTTTAAAACCCCTTTTCCTAAATACCGCTTTTTATCGCCATCTCGTAACTCTACAGCTTCGCGTGTGCCTGTAGATGCCCCAGACGGCACTGCCGCCCTACCCATTAAACCGTTATCTAAAACTACATCCACCTCTACCGTAGGATTACCCCTTGAATCCAAAATTTCTCTTGCATGAATTTGTTTTATCTTTGCCATGATTACGCTCCTTTTTGATAAACCCCTTCTTTCCCGATAAATTTTTCAATTGTCCTAATCCAAGAGTCTCCTTCTTTGCCGAATTTCTCCTGAGAAAACCGATAATCATGCTTGCGCATAAATTCTTTTAATTCTGTGATTAAGCCGGATATTTTTACTGTTTCAATATTAACAAGTTCTTTACCGGTTTTTTTACTCTTGCATTTTTTAAGCGAAAAAGCTAAATGCGGCAAGCATAACCCAAAAGAATTCTTATAATGAAAACTGAATTCAGGATCATCGAAACTTTCCCAGAATTCAGAGATATAACGCTCTTGTGCATCTATTTCTTGTTTACAAAATATACAAATTTGCCTTGTGGCAGTTCCGAGATTAATTCTTTTAAGCAGTTCTTTAACGGAAATAGATTCATTTACTTCTTTCAATTCTTTTAAAACCGTATTCATTAAATCGCTATAGACAATCGCCTGCCCAAACCCGTCTCCAAACTTCTGTAATTGCCATGCGTGACGATTGCAAAATCCTTGAGAAGCCCTTATTTCTTGCCTTACACCAGGATCGTTTACGCTTTCGTATAAGAAATCATCCATAAACTTATGCATATTTTTCTTAACAAGAAGGCAAATGGGGCAGCCTTCTTTTAAGGCCTCCAGTAGATTAAAATATGTTGTGTGTTTTGTGCTCATAAAAATAAAGCCTCTACCTAAAGATTTGATAGAGGCCTATACAAAAAATCCTCTACCGTTACTAGTAGAGGTTATCAACCTTCCCGTTTGAGGTGGTTACGGCGAACCTCATCGCCTATTTTACTACTCCTAATTTATCATACCCTGTTATATAGTCAAGAAAAATCGCTTTACCTTATCCAAATTCCTGCCTTCCAGCTTTATGCCCCGAATCTCCCAGTTAATCACCCTCTCTTCAGTTCAGCCACAAGCTCAAACTCAATTCCAGCCAGCGTGTTGTTGCCACAATATCCTGATGATCGGGCCTCCGGGAGGCGGCAAGACTATGCTGGCAAAAAGAGTGGCCACCATTATGCCGGAACTGACTCTGGAGGGAGCATTGGAGGTGACTAAAATACATTCAGTAGTTGGGACTCTGCTAAATGAGGCGGGGAGTGTAGATATCAAAGCGGAGCATCTTTCAGAAGCAATTCAATACCGAAGTTTAGATAGAGATTTCTTTGTTTAGAGACTGTTTCTCTCTTTAAATATTCTTTAAATAACGCTTAATATCGTTGTGGTCGCCAGCAAGTACAAATTCCACTAGATCGCCTTGCCAGCGAAAGAGGATTCTTGCCTTAAGGCCTTTTCTTATCTCCCAGAAGTCATCCTTGAGGCGCTTGAGACCTATACCTTTATGGATGAGCCTATCATGGGATAATATGTCTATGGCCTGGATGGCTACTTGTTTTATCTCTTCTTTTTCTCTGCCGTGGAAAGCTTTGACTGACCTATCAAAAGAGGGCTTAAATTCAAACCTCATAGCGCCTCAATGTGTTTTTTTGCCCTTTTTGCGCTCTTATAAACCTTTCCCTTGGCCGAAGCCAGCCTTTCAAGCTTTGCCCATTCAACTGCGGTATAGGGAGATTCCACGGTGACCTTGCACGGTAGCAAAACTACCCCTTCCTTGCTTAAACCAAAGGCAAGGGAAGTGCCGGCTGAAACATGCAAAAGTTTCCTGATGCGGTTAGGGATGGTAACTTGGCCTTTTGAAGTGACTTTAGCGGTTTCAATCACGGTCATTTTGTCGCTCCTTTCACAACAGTGAACACTTGCCTATCCGATAAGGCAATGTGTTCTTACTTCCTTACATCCTTACTATCAATAAAAGTATAACTTAGAAAATGAGTTCTGTCAAGCATTTATTCAAATAAACAATGGAGATATCAAACAAGGGCATCTTGCCGAGGCAATACAGTATCGCAGCTTGGATAGGGATTTTTTTTAGAGAAACAGTTAATTATTAGGCCGGGCTGCGCTTTTATCCCCTGCTGACTAAAGTTTATCGGTTCTTGACTTCAATAACCGTGCTTGCGGTCGCAGTATTGCCTTTGTCGTCTTTGACGGTGAGGGTGGCGGTAAAATATTTAGAGCCGAAAGTGGTACTGTAGTAGGTATTCACGGGGTTTTTATTTATGGAGTGGTCTCTATCGCCGAATTCCCAATAATAGGAAACTATCCTCCCCTTTTTTGAGCGCGACTTATCAGCGTAGAAATGAACTGCGAGCGGGGAGGGCCCCTGCTGCGGTTTTGCCGTGATTACGGCGGTTAAGGCGCCGGCTACCTCCTGAACAACAGGCTCTTTTTCTGGCGCAGCAGGCTCTTCTTTTACCACAGGCTTTGCTTCTTCGCTTTTACCTGTATCAGCAACCGGCGCAACCTCCGAAACAGGAGGAAGAGTTTCCGCGGCCTCTGGCATAGTTTTTTGCTCCTGGACAGGAGCGCCTTCTTTTGTTAAGTCCTTCCGGACATAATCATTTAACTCTGTTTTCAGTTTGGCTTTACGGGCCCTTTCTGCGTTATATTCATCCTCATCCCGTTTATCTATCCTTGCCCTGTATTTGGGGTCATGCGCATACCTGTATTCTGATATGATGATAAAAGGAAGGCGAAAAACCCCGCCTACAAATTGCACAAACATGATAGAGGGGTCATAAAAATTCTGTTTGAAGCGGTTCTCAATGTAGCCCATCTTTTTGTAATAGTCTTCTATCGTGCTCTTACGCCTCTTAAAACGCTCGCGCGCTGTTTTCAGCCCCGGCACGGAATTATTCTCCCCAAGCGTATATTCCGGTATACTATAGCCCTCCCTGGAGACTACATATCCTTTATCATAGGGAGACTCGCCTTTCTGGAATTTATAGGCAGCGCATCCGCATAACAATAAACACAGGGGTAAGAAAACCCTTATCCTTTTCACTTAATGTCCGCTCCTTTTCATCAGTAGCCCGCCCCCGGCGAAGGCTGAACAAGGGGCTTTTCTTCATTGCTGAAAGAACCATTATTATATTCCAGGTAGGAACTCTTGTTATCTGTTTCTGATGTCAGGTTAAAGTGCACCATCAAATCTTCCTGAGGCTCAAAATCAGAGAAGCTCTCCTGGAAAGTTAAGGTGATCTTCTCTATTGCCTTTTTATAATTTTCTTCTCTGCCCAACTCTGTTTTGCCTGTCAGGTATATGTGCACTTTTCTTTCTTTCCTCTGGTATTCCATCCTTTCCAGCGTGAAAGGGTCTGCGGGTTTGGTTGTGCCGCGCCAGGCAGCAGTCCAGTTTAAAAGCTGCCATTCCAGCTGGGATATATCGTAAGGGTAGGTGAACCTATTCAGCTTGGCCTGTGCGCTAGAGAGCAAGGTTAAACTTACCAAGGTAAGCAATATCAATAACTTTGCTCTTTGCGCCATAGTTCCTCCTCTAAGAAATTATAATTCTTTTTCCCTGACTTTGCAATAGCTTATTCTACCAGCCCACGGGTCTTGAGGATTCCGCATATGTAATCTGCGCTTAAACTTAGCGCAGGTGCGTTTTTGTGGCTTTCGTTATATTGATAATTTATGGAGACATCCTGCGGGCTCAATCCTTGTTTATTAAATAAGTCTATCAAATCAATAAAAATTATATTTTCCGAAGGGATGCTTTTTACCAGTTTGTGCAAAGGCCAATAGGGGTAGCGCTCTTTGAAATCTCCGACGGCAGTGCTTGAGGTAGGAAAAATAACCACTACTAATTTTCTACCGCGCTCTCGGGCAATCCCGGACATCTCCACTATCGCCTCCTGTATGTGGCTGAAGAATTTGGGCTGGTGCAGATAGTAGAAGTGCTCTACTTCGCTGTGGATATGGAGCCTTCTTCTTTCTCTTTTTATCAGCGCCTTCTTTATGCGGTAGGTAATGTAACGCGTAAGGGCGCTGTGGCGCATGAGAAAACTCTTATTAAAATAATATTCTCCCGGCTCAGGATCATTGAGCACGTAATTCAAGATAATCAGGTCAGGGTCGTATTTTAAGCCCTTTTTCTTCAGGAGTTCTAATTCCTGCAAGGTATTGTAACCCTCTACGCCGAAATTAAGCACCTCGTAATGTCTTTTTGGGGAATTACTATTGAGTAAGGCCTCCAGTTGGCTGGATAAAGTCTCTGGATATGTAAGCATAATGGAAAGGGTTTCGGAATCTCCGAGCATCAGGATGCGGAAAGTGCCGGGGGGTTTGGCTATTGGGTATTCCGGCCCGCGGAAACCGCCTGAATTTACTGAAATATTCCCGCTATTTGCGCCAGGCACCAGTTCATAGCGCAGGTATGGATCCGCGCTCTTCCTGTATATCGGACGCTCTACCCACCCGCCCATCTGCCAGCCCAGGCGCAGGATAACTTCGGCGCAAAACAAAAAAGCCAGGATAGAAATTAGCGTAATCAGAATATTGCTGCAGTATTTTTTTCTCATGGTACTATGAGAGCATAAACATCGTACCACTGCGAAAATCGCCTAAGGTATCGCTAAAGGCGATTTTCTTGATTAACCCCCGATGAGCGCCAGTGCCTCTGAGCGCGTCTTTTCGTTCTCCTTGAAAATCCCCCTTACCGCTGAGGTTACTGTCCGCGCCCCTGGCTTGCGCACTCCGCGCATAGACATACACAAGTGCTCTGCTTCAATGACTACCATAACACCCAAGGGCTTAAGTTTCGACATAATAATTTCAGCGATCTGTGTAGTCAGCCTCTCCTGCACCTGCAGCCTGCGGGATAAAATATCCACCACCCTGGCTAACTTGCTTAAGCCGGTTACGCGGCCCCTTTTCGGTATATAGGCAATGTGCGCTTTACCTATAAAAGGGAGGAGGTGATGCTCGCATACGCTATATAAAGGAATATCTTTTAAGAGGACAATCTCATGGTGCTTCTGGTCCAGGATAACCTCCAGTTCTGCCTGCGGGTCCTGTTTTATCCCCGCGAAGATTTCCTCATACATCTGGGCCACCCTTCTGGGTGTCTCCAGGAGATCTTTTCTCTTGGGGTTATCGCCTATTGCCTCAAGTATCTGTTTGACTGCCTTTTCTATTTTTTTGGTGTCCATGGTTCCTCCCTTATTTTCCTATGCAGAAATCGCTGAATATCTTATCCAGTAAGTCCTCTAAAAAATGCCTGCCCAATATATTATCCAGCTGGGAAATTGCCTTTTTTAAATCCTCGGCGACAAATTCCGGGGATAATTTATTACGCAGGGAGCCTTGCGCCTGGGCAATAAATCCTGCCGCCTCTTTTATGGCCAGGATATGCCTTAAGTTTCCGACCATAACCGTCTCAGCCGGAATAACCCTGCCGTTATAAACAAAATTTGTGATGGCCTCCTCCAGCAGGTGTATGTTCCTGGCTTTTTTTGCGGAAATCTCTATGAATCTCGCGAACTTTGCCGTAATCTCATCCCTCTTGATTTTCTGCTTCAGGTCTATCTTGTTTATGACCGCAATAACCGGCCTTGCCTTTAACCTGGACATAAGAAGCCGGTCCTGGCTGCTTAACTTCTTGCTGCCGTCAAATAAAAGTATGATTAAGTCCGCTGCCTCAATGAAACTTTTTGAACGGCTGACTGCCTTTTTTTCTATCAGGCCGCGCGGCTTCAATATCCCGGCAGTATCTATCACTCTGGCTGGGATGCCTTTTATATCCAGCTCCTCCTCTATGGTGTCGCGGGTAGTGCCGGCGATTGGCGTAACGATGGAACGCTCCCGCTTGAGTAAGGCGTTTAAAAGCGAGGATTTGCCTGTGTTAGGCTTGCCGCAAATAACCACCTGTATGCCTTCGCGGAAAATCCTCGCCCTTTTTGAGGCAGCCAGAATTTCTTGAAGTTCTTCGGAGGCTAGAGCCAGTTCTTTCAGGATAACCCCTGCCTGCGGCCTGCCGGTTTCTTCCTCGGGAAAATCAATCTCTGCTTCTATGCGGCTAAGCGCTCCCAGCAAAATCTCGCGTATCTTATTTATCTCTACGGATAATCTTCCCTTTAACTGCTCTACGCCGATTTTTAAGGCAGCGTCGGTTTTGGCGCGGATAATATCCAAAACTGCCTCTGCCTGCGCCAGGTCAATCCTGCCGTTTAAAAATGCGCGCCTGGTAAACTCTCCGGGCTCGGCAAGGCGGCAGCCGTCCTCTAAAACTAAATCCATGACCCTGCGTAAACTAGACAAGCCTCCGTGGCAGTTAATTTCTACGACATCCTCCCTGGTGTAGGATTTGGGAGCGCGCATTACGGTCAATAATACTTCGTCAATAATTTCTTTGGCAGCTATCCATCCGTAGTGGACGGTATATGTCTTAAATTCCGAAGGTTTCTTTTTATCCTTGGAAACAAAAATCCTGTCGGCTATTTTTAAGGCGCCTTTACCGCTCAGGCGCACTATGCCGATGCCAGACTCTCCGCAAGATGTGGCAATGGCGGCAATAGTATCTGTCAACTCCGGCTTATGCATACAGGAAATCCTCTCTCTGCAGCTTTTTCTGCGCCCATTCCCGCGCCTCTCCCACTACGAATAACGAGCCCGTGCATAAAATTAAATCCTCTATCCCCGCCAGGCGCAAGGCTAATTCTGCCGCCTGTCTTACGCCGCTACTCAAGTGTACGGCCCTACGCGGAAAATATTTAGCTAATGCCTCCGGGAGCATGGCGCGGGGGTTATCTGCCCTGGTCAAAATAACCTCATCTGCCAGGCGGTAAACTTGGGCGCATATTCCTTTAATATCCTTGTCGCTGGAAATCCCCAGCACTAAAATTAATTTTTTATACTTGAAGCTATTCTGGATGGTTTCTCTTAAGGCCTTTGCCGAAGCCGCGTTCTGCGCTCCGTCTAAAACAACTAAAGGCCTGTTTGCTACCACTTCGCACCTTCCCGGCCAGAGCGCCTGGCTTAATCCCTCTTTTACCGCAGTATTACCTATATTGATCCCGTAATGGCGCAATGCCTCAATTACACCTATGGCAACGCTTGCATTCACTAGTTGGTGCTCTCCGATAAGCCCTATCTTTAAACCGGAGAATTTTGCCTTTACCCCTTTTACATTAAACCCCGTGCCTGTCTTTCTATAGGTTATCTGCCTGCCGACTGCGTATAATTTTGCGCCTGTTACCTTGCATTTCTGTTTTATAACGGAGGCTGCCTCTTTTTCCTGCGGCGCGCTGATTACGACTGCGCCCGGCTTAATTATTCCTGTTTTTTCCGCGGCAATCTCCTGCAGGGTATTGCCTAATATCTGTGTGTGCTCATAGCTTATGGGAGTAATGGCACAGATGAGTGGCTCGACTACATTCGTAGCATCCAGCCTGCCGCCCAGGCCGGTTTCTAAAACCGCAAAATCTACTCCCTGTTCTTTAAAATAAACAAAAGCCAGTGCAGTGCAGGCCTCAAAAAAAGAAAGCGGCCCGTATGCGCAGTTTCTGTTGTATTTTTCTATGGCCGGCTGGAAGGTCCTGACTAAATCCGCAAGCTCTTGCCGTGAAATCATCCCCTCGAAATCAAGACAGGCGCTTTTGCAGCCGGGATAGGGACTAAGTATCCTAATTCTCTCTCTGAAATCAGAAAGATGCGGAGAGGTATACAACCCGGTTTTATAACCTGCCTGCCTTAAGCAGTAGGCAATAAAAGCGCAGGTTGAGCCCTTACCCTTTGTGCCTGCGATATGTACGCACCTTAAGGAGTGCTGGGGGTTGCCTATTTTGCGCAGCAAGTTTCTTATACGCTCTAATTTCAGGGATTCCTTGTAAGGGTAGGCCGGGATCTTTTCGTAATTAATAAAAGATCCCAGGTACTTTATGGCGTTGCGATAGGTCATTAATGCCTGAAATGCCTGATACCGGTGGTAACCATTGCTACTTTATATTTATTGCAGGCCTTAATAATCTCTGCATCGGCAATGGAGCCGCCTGGCTGTATAATGGCTCTTACCCCTGCCCGGGCAGCCTGAATGACTGCGTCCTCTTTAGGGAAGAAAGCATCCGAAGCCAGGCAGGAGTTACGGGCAAATTTTCCTGCTTTTTTTCCGGCGAGCATTACCGAATCCACCCGGGACATCTGGCCCGCGCCGATTCCTACGCTCTTTGTGCCGATAGTTAAAACAATGGCATTGGATTTTACATGCTTGGCCACTTTCCAGCCAAAGATAAGGCTCTCCAGTTGTTTCTGGGTGGGTTTCTTTTTAGTCACTACTTTAAGGTTATGGATATCTAAAGTTTCCAGGTCTTTATCCTGCAAAAGGAGCCCGCCGCTTACGCGCTTAAAATCCGGCTCTCTTACCGGCTCCGATTCTTTTAATTCCAATAGGCGCAGGTTCTTTTTTTCTCTGAACAGGGCGAGCGCCTCCTGGCCAAAGCCGGGCGCGATGATACACTCTAAGAATCCGCTTCTAGCAATAATCCTAGCGCCTGCCAAATCCACTTCTCTGTTTAAAGCCACAATGCCTCCGAAAGCAGAGAGCGGGTCGCACTTCCGGGCCGCAACAAATGCCTTCTCCAGGGTTTGGCCTTCAGCCACGCCGCAGGGATTGTTGTGTTTTACGATAACGCAGGCAGGCATCTTAAATTCCTTTACCAATTCCAGGGCGGCATTAAGGTCTAAAATATTATTGAAGGATAATTCTTTACCCTGCAGTTGTTTTAAACTGATAAGGCCTGAGGCTTTTCCTTTTTCTTTGTAAAACGCCGCTTTCTGATGCGGATTTTCTCCGTAGCGTAACTCCTGTATTTTACTAAATTCCAAAACTAAATCCTGCGGGAAGCCTGCGGCCTGCTGGACGGTCCTTAGAGCCCTCTGGCTAAGATAATTATAAATCGCCGCGTCATAGCGGCTGGTCAAAGCAAACACCTCCACAGCCAGAGAGCGCAATAAATCTTCGGAAAGAACCCCTTTATTCTTTTGCAGCTGGCGGACAATCTGGCTGTAGCGAGCGGGATTACACACCACCGCTACAGAGCGGTGGTTCTTGGCAGCGGAGCGCAGCATGGACGGCCCGCCGATATCTATATTTTCAATTGCCTCCTCTAAGCTCACTCCCTCTTTCTGAACTGTCTTTTCAAAAGGATAGAGGTTTACCACCGCCATATCAATCAGGCCGATATCATGCTCTTTTAAGGCCTGCATATGCTCCTGGTTATCCCTGAGTGCCAGGAGCCCTGCATGAATTTTCGGGTGCAGGGTCTTGACCCTGCCGTCGAGCATCTCAGGGAATCCCGTATATTCCGAGACTTCCTTGGCTGCTATATTATTTTCGCGCAGGAGCCTGGCTGTGCCTCCGGTAGAAAGGATCTCTACGCCTAATTTATTTAACTCCTTGGCAAAATCCAGAATACCTGTCTTATCCGAGACGCTGATCAAAGCGCGTTTAATCCTGACCATTTATAAACCCCTCCCAAAAGAATAGAAAAATTATTTATTAAAACGAAAATTAGCCAAATCTGCGTCTTGCATTATATAATCTTTTTGCTCTAAGCGCATTTTCCCTGCCTGCTTTGCCCCTGTCTCTCCTGTGTACTGGATAAAGTCGCCAAAACCTATGATTTCCGCGCGGATAAAACCCTTTTGTATGTCGGAATGTATGGTGCCTGCTGCTTCATAGGCGCTGGTGCCTTTGCGGATGAGCCAGGCGCGCGTTTCCTTTTCTCCGCTGGTAAAAAAACTGATAAAGCCGCTCTCGCGGATACAGCGCGCCAATAAAGCGTCTAAATCCGCCAGCTCTTCCTTAGCCGCAGTTACCACCGGCTTGTTGGTAAGTAGCCCATAGACGGATATCTGCCGCTGTTCTTCCGGGCTTAATCCGGCGTTAACGATGAACGCCTCCTTTTCCAGGATGCCTTTTAATTTAGTAAGCAGCGTTTTCTCCCCTTCTTCGCTTACGCGCGAAAGGCGCGTCTCCACAAATTCCAGGTCCCGTAAAATCAGGTCGGCCGATGCATCTTTTAATACCAAAATCGCATCTGCCAGACCCACGGCATCCTCTGCTGCCAACTCTACCTGGATATAGGTTTTCTTTTTGGAATGAGTGATTTTATCTACCTCATCCAAGCGGCTGTCTTTTATATTATGTTTGCCGGGGTTTATTGCGGAAATAGAAAATACACTTATTTTCATTCTTCCTGCTTTCTGTTAGCCTGGTACTGGCTGATAATAGGAGCGACGATCTTATGCGGGACTTCTTCGTAATGCGAGAAACGCATCGTATATAAACCTCTTCCGCCGGTAATTGAGCGCAGGTCATTGGCGTATTTGAACATCTCTGCCAGGGGCACCTGCGCTTTCACAATCTGGGATTTTCCTTTTACATCCATGCCCATCACGCGGCCGCGCCGGGAATTGATATCCCCGGATATCGCGCCCAGGAATTCCTCCGGGATATTCACCTCTACATCCATTATCGGCTCAAGCAAAACCGGGCCTGCCTCATTTACCGCTTTGCGCAGGGCCATGCTCCCGGCAATCTGGAAAGCCATATCCGAAGAATCAACCTCATGGTAAGAGCCGTCATAGAGGATAACGCGTATATCCTCAATGGGGTGGCCGGAAATCGCTCCCTCGGTACAAGCCTGCCTTATGCCTTTTTCAGCAGAGGGAATGAAATTGCGGGGGATTGCCCCGCCGAAAACCTTATCCACAAACTCAAAACCCTTGCCCCTTTCCAAAGGCTGCACCTCAATCCAGACATCTCCGTATTGGCCGCGGCCTCCGGACTGGCGTTTAAACTTCCCCTGCACTTTGACGCCTTTGGTAATTGTTTCCTTATAGGAAACTTTGGGGGTACCGATTTCAACCGCTACATTAAACCTTTTTTTCATGCGCGCGACCATCACGTCCAGGTGCAGGCCGCCTAACCCTGAGATAATCAACTCTTTGGTCTGCGGGTCGTGCGTAAATTTAAAGGTCGGGTCTTCTGCGGCTAACTTTTGCAGCGCTCCGGAAATCTTTTCCTCGTCTTCGCGCGATTTCGGCTTAACAGAGGCGGATATCGCAGGCTCCGGAAAAGATAGCGGCGCAAAAAGGAATTGTTCCTTATCCGCGCAGAGGGAGTCGGATATGGTTGTTTCTTTTAATTTCGCAATCGCCACTATGTCCCCGCAGCCGGCTGCCTCGGCTGTCTTCTGCTCTTTGCCCTGCAGAAAATAAATCGGGCCTATCCTTTCCTTGGTCCTTTTGTTTACGTTATAGAAGCCGGTATTGGCCGTAAGAACGCCTGAAAAAATCCTCAGCAACGAAAGCTGGCCTACGTAAGGGTCGGATATATTTTTAAAAACAAAGGCGCTAAATGCGGCGTTCTCGCTTAAAACAAGTTCCTTATTGTTTTCCGGTTTAGCGGGGTCTTTGGCCTCTATTTGCGGCCGCTCAAGGGGGCTAGGCAGATATTCTGCTATTGCCTCTAACAACTCCGGGATGCCTTTATCCGTCAGGGCTGAACCTGCCAGCGCGGGAAAGACCTTGCGTTTGGTTACCGCCTGATGCAAACCCTGCCGCAGTTCTTCAGGGCTCAACTTGTCCCCTTCCAGATACTTTTCCAAGAGTTTATCATCGCTCTCTGCAATAGCCTCTACTAAATCCGGGTCCTGGAGGGAATCTATCAGGGTTATTCTTTTAGAAAGCGCGTTTTTTATCTCGGACAATGCCTGGTTTAAATCCGCGCCTTCCTTATCCATTTTATTGACGAAGATAATGCAGGGCAAACCCGCTTCTTCTACTATCTGCCAGGCGCGCTCTGTGCCTACCTCCACCCCTGCTGACGCATCCACTACTATAACTGCGCTATCTGCCGCGCGCACCCCTGAAATTACCTCTCCGAAGAAATCCGCATAACCCGGGGTATCTACAATCTGAATCCTCTTGCCTTTGTAATCGCAGAAAAGAAGGCTCAAGTTTATGGAGTTCTTGCGCTCTATTTCATCAAAGCTGTAATCGCTGACAGTGCTGCCGTCTTCAATCTTTCCTTTTCTGGTGGTAGCACGGCAGGCATAAAGCAGGCTCTCGGCAAGCAGGGTCTTCCCTGCCTGGGCATGGCCTAAGAGGACAAAGTTCCTTTTATCTTTGGCATCCATAATCACGGTCCTTTAGGGTAAATAAAAAGGAGTGTGAGCTATTATTATATAATACGAAAAATAAGGGGTCAAGGAATTGTTGTGCTGCTTTATTCCAGGTAAGTGTAGATTTTGCCCTTGTAGTTGCGCAGGACGTATTTGCCTTTTGCCTGCGAAAGGATGTAATTGGGGCCCACGGGGATTTTTCCTCCTCCGCCCGGGCCGTCAATTACGTAGGTGGGTATGGCATACCCTGAAGTGTGGCCGCGCAGCTTCTCCATAATATTTATCCCTACTGCCACAGGGGTGCGGAAATGCTGCGTGCCGCGCACGGGGTCGCATTGATAGATATAATAAGGCCTTACCCTTATCTGCAACAGCTCATGCATCAGCCGTTTCATAATATAAGGCCGGTCATTGATACCTTTTAAGAGTACGCTCTGACTTCCCAAGGGGATACCCGCATCCGAGAGCATGTCGCAGGCAATTCTACAGCGTTTGGTTATTTCTCTGGGGTGGTTAAAATGTATGCTCACCCAGAGGGGAGAATATTTCTTAAGCATAGAGACTAATTTCTCGCTGATGCGCTGCGGCAGGGTGACCGGCACGCGCGTGCCGAGCCTTAAGAACTCCACGTGCGAAATAGCGCGGAGCCTCTGAATGAGGTTTTCAATCTCTTCGTCTTCCAGGACAAAAGGGTCTCCGCCGGAAATAAGCACGTCCCGTATCTTACGGTCGGATTTTATATATTCTATGGCTGCGTCAAATCTATCGGCGGCGTAAGGCTCCTGGCGGCTTTCTCCCACCAGCCTTCTTCTGGTGCAATGCCGGCAGTAAAGGGCACAATGTTCAGTGGCCAATAAAAGTACCCTATCGGGATAACGGTGGACTAAATGCGGGACAGGAGAGTCCCTGTCTTCTGCGCAGGGGTCAATCATCTCATGCGGCCCGACAACTGATTCGGAAATAACCGGCACTGCCTGGCGCCTTAAGGGACAATCCGGATTATCCGGATCCATTAAGGTAGCCCAGTAAGGCGTGATGGCCAGAGAAAGCCTGCCGGCGGCTTTTTTTAAGCCCTCTTCCTCCTGCGGGCCTAATTTGATAGCCTGGGCGAGTTCATCTCTGGTGCGTATCCTGTGCTTTAACTGCCAGTGCCAATCTTCCCAGTCTAAGGGGTTTACGTCTTTATAGAGACTTATCTGTTGGTAATCCTGTGGCCTGACAAGAGGCCTGCGCAGCGGTATTTCCTGCTGTAATTTCTGGCTCTCTACGGCAACGGGATTGCTCAATTTAACCCCTTTCTGCGCCTGAAAGCGCTAGCCACTATCGCCTCAATAAGGTCCTCGTAAGTCATGCCTGCGGCATAAGCCATAATAGGAAAATTGGATTCATGCGGGTCAAGCCCTGGCAGGGGATTTATTTCCAGGACATAAGGGATATTTTCCTTGTTTAAACGTATGTCCGTGCGGGAAATATCCAGGCAGCCGACAGCGTGGTGCGTCTTTAAGGCTGTTTCCTTGACCCTGGCCTCTGTATGCTTATCTAACCGTGCCGGGCAGTGAAAAGTAGGCGCAAGCCCCAGCTCAGTGTTACCCTGATACTCCTTCATGCGCCAGGAATAAAAATATTCGCCGCTGTTCTTGCAGTTTGAGAAATCTATTTCCAGAATAGGCAGTATGGTGGTCTTGCCGTTCTCCAGTATCCCGACGGTAAGTTCCTTGCCGTCGATAAACTCCTCTACCAATGCCTCCTGCCTGTATTGCCCTATTGTTTCTTTTACTTTCTTAAACAAGGCTTCTTTTGTCATAACCACATTGGATATGTTGATGCCTTTGGCCGAACCCTCGCAATTAGGTTTTACTATCAGGGGGAATTGTAATTGCGCATCCAGCTCTTCGTCTCCTCTTACAAAAACCTGGAATAACGGCGTGGGGATATTTTCTGCCTTAAGTATTTTTTTGGTGAGCGCCTTATTTAAAGCAAGGGCAAGGGAGAAGGTATCAGAACCCGTGTAGGGTATATTCAAATGTTCCAATAGCGCCGGGACTTCGGATTCACGGAATTTGCCGCGTTTGCCTTCGGCGATATTAAAAACCATATCCACGCGGTTTTGCTTAAAATAGGAAAGGATTCCCGGGTATTCCACGTCCACCGCATCCACGCTGTGCCCCCTGCTAGAGAGCGCCGAGACAATGGCATTGATGGTATGGGGAGAATCGCATTCGGAAAAATAATCTTCCGGCAGGGTCTGGTCTTTTCTCTTCAGGTTATAAGTCAGGGCTATTTTCATTTAATTAATTTTCCCGCCTATCGTTTACTTTGGGGGTAGAGTCCCGCTCTGCGGGAAAATTATGCCGCTTAAGCGCGCTGTTTAATATTTTCCCGATCATTTCTTCATAGGAAATGCCGATAGTCCTGGCTATGGGCATAAATACGTCTTCCGTGGATAGTGAGGGCAAAGGGTTTATCTCCAGCACATAAGGATTGCCCGCCGCGTCCACGCGGAAATCAACCCTTCCGAAATCGCGGCACTCTACCGCTTTATAAGTGCGCAGGGCCAGAACGCTTATTTTCTCCTTTAATTCCTGGCTGACCTTTGCCGGGCAGATATATTCAAGCCTATCTGAGGTAATGCGGGCAAAGGTATAAAATTTATCGTTCAACTGGTATTTGCCGTCGATCTTTATCTGCACCACAGGCATCACTTGGGGCTCGTCATTACCCACTATGGCCACGGTAAATTCCTGGCCCGCAATAAACTCCTCCACCAACGCGGGTTGTTTGTAGGTATTTACCACATAATCTACCTGTTTCTTTAATTCCTCTTTATTTTCTACGCGCGAATCTTCGCTTAAGCCCTTGGATGAGCCTTCGAAGCGCGGCTTAACGATAAGGGGAAACTTACAGTGGTCGGTATTGGTTAATTCCTCGGACGTTTTTACTTCAAAAAATTTCGGCGTAGGTATTTTTTCCGCGATAAAAATCTTTTTGGCCATTACCTTATCCAGCGTAAGGCCTAAGGTTAATGCATCCGAGCCGACAAAAGGAATACCTGCCATCTCCAGCAGTATGGGAACCTGGGACTCCCTGTTTCTTCCCGAGACGCCTTCGGAAATATTGAAAACAATATCCACATGCAGCGAATCTATCTTTTCCAAAAGGTTAGCCGCATTGCCGATTCTCTTTACTTTAAAGCCGTTTGCTTCGATGGCCTTGGCAATAACATTTATGGTAGAAGGGTGGTCAAACTCGGCATTGGCATCCGGAGGGTCCCCTTCTTTAAATTCGTAATCCGTCTTTAAATCGTAAGTCAATCCGACTATTTTCACTGAGTGAGCTCCGTCTCTGCCGACTCGCAACAAGTGCCAAAATTCTCTTCGACAATTTTGGCACGCTCGTCGGCATAAGTTCGCACAGATAAGTTATGTCGCCCGCATCTAATAGAAAACTCCATAACTTATGTGCTCACTTAAAAAATAAGGGCTCTCTTGTTCTTGGAGCCCTTAGAAACTATCTCTTTTTTTTCCAACTTAGTTTATCCAACCTCCCAATATTATAAAAAACCACTAGCTACAGTTATTTTTTTATCATATTAACCTTTAATTGTCAAGTATTTTTTGATTTTTAGGCGAGATACAGGAATTTTTTTTATCGACGGAAGAATAGCTTTTTCTCTGCCGGTAAAATTTCCTTTTGCGCCAGGCGCCTTTTAAATACGCAAAATTGGCGATAAAGTGCTTTATCTGGGCCGGCTTAAAAAACAAAATATAGCCCCAGACAGCCAGATCGTACAAAAATATTAAAGGCAGGTGCAGCAGGAAGCCCCCTAATGATTCATTCTTGATTAAAACTAAATAGCGGTTTTTTACGAGGTGCGCCTGCAAATTGTCTTTCAGATACCTTCTGGCTTGGGGCCTACCTATACCGCAAGGGAACCTGGCTGAGCCTCCCCGCCAATGATAGACAAGGGCATCCGGGACATAGTAACACTTCCATCCCAGGCGGTTAGCCCGCCAGGCAAGATCAAGGTCCTCATAGAAAAAACAAAAATCAGGGTCAAAATAATCCTGTCCCTCTTTTATCTCTTCCAGCATTGCCTTACGGTAAAATGCCGCTGCCCCGCTTACCCCGAATATATAACCTGGCTTTTCAAACTGGCCGCAGTCCCTGCTAGCGTATCCTCTTTCCTTGGCAGTGCGCCATAAACTTAAAACGAGCCCGCAGCTGTCTATGGTTTGCGCCTCCGCACGCAGGATTTTTCCGCTGACCATGCCTATTTTAGGGTCAAGAAAAAATGCCTGTAATGCCCTCTCCACAAAATGCTCATCCAGTACCACATCGTCATTAAGGCAAAGGATAAACTCTTGCCTGCTTAAGTTTATGCCGCGATTAAGAGAGCGGCAGTAAAATAAATTCTCTTGGCTCTGATAGAGGCGGATCAGAGGAAAGGCCTTGAGTATTCGGCGGCTAAAATCCGGGTTAAGCGCATTATCGATTACGATGATATCAAGGCAGGAATATGTCTGTCTCTGTAAGGAAAAGAGGCAATTTTTAAGATAATCATTTGTCCCGTTGGTCACTACGATTGCGCTGACTGTTTTATTTGACATATTGCGCTCTTTACCATAGAATTATAACATAATGCTTATCTCTTTGCTAACCCTAATCTTCTGCCGGCCCTTTATTTCTTCGCTGGCCTTTCCAACAGCAAACCTTATATATTCGTCTGTCTTATTGGCATTCCTGCTGAGCTGGATTATACAGAAAGGCTTATCCATAGAGGCGCTTAGAGATATTAAATATGCGCTCCTATTATTTATGGTATCAATTTTGCTTTCGCTTATTTTTTCGCAAGATAAAATGCATAGCCTCCGGGAAATTTATCAATACGTAAGCGGCATCCTTCTCTGCGGCATCGCCGCATCTTTGCCTCGCGACAACAAAAAGAAAGTTATTAAATGCATACTGCTGGCGGGTTTTTTAGTCAGCCTGCTTGCGCTGTACCAGTATTTCTTTACCTTTAACAATCTCCTGCGGCTTATTCATCAAGGCACCCTGAGCGTAAACAACTTTGCCCTGGAATACATAGAAAGAAGGCGGCCGTTCTTTCCTTTTGTCACGCCTAACATCTTAGCCGGTTTCTTAGGCATGATTATCCCGCTGGCCTTTTACCAGAAAAAAAATATCTGGCTTGCCGCACCGATGCTTATTGCGTTCTTTTTGGCTAAATCCCTGGGCGCGTTGTTTAGTTTGTTAATAGGTATGTTTCTCTATTTCTATCTGAAAGGCAGATTAGACAGAAAAAAAATCTTAAGCCTTATGGCGCTGGGAGCGGCAATTATTCTGGTTGCGGCTTTAAGGAACATAGGCCAGAAACAACACCTGCA
>Ga0315282_10006702_pt1 | contig 19153 bp, 19 predicted proteins | sample YL17G07_20_MG_FD_203693 | JGI IMG/M metagenome (GOLD analysis project Ga0315282, IMG submission 203693) | Sediment microbial communities from Yellowstone Lake, YNP, Wyoming, USA - YL17G07_20 | ecosystem: Environmental > Aquatic > Freshwater > Lake > Sediment | place: USA: Wyoming | collected... | reverse complement strand
CGTCCTTATCGAGAAGGCGGTCCTCAAAAAAGGGTTTTCCGTGGTGGAGGTGATTGCCCATTGTCACACCCAGTATGGACGACAAAACCGTTTAGGAACAGCGGTGGAGATGATGGAGTGGCAGCGGGACAATGCTGTGACCGTTGAAAAGGCGGCGACCCTAAAACCGGAGGAATTGGAGAACAAGATTCTGATTGGTGTCCTTGTGGACAAGGAGCTTCCGGTGTATCAGGAAGAATATGAAAAGATTCGGGAACGGGCGAGAGGGACGGCTGGGAGATAGCCATGGGGAATCGATATGAGATTCGGCTGAGTGGTTCGGGAGGGCAGGGATTGATCCTGATGGGGATCATCTTGGCGGAGGCGGTAGGGGTGTATGATGGGAGATATGTGGCACAGACGCAGAGCTATGGGCCGGAGGCACGGGGTGGATCAAGCAAGTCGGAGGTGATTGTGAGTGACCAAGAGATTGACTACCCGAAAGCGATGAAGTTGGATCTCCTCCTGGCGATGAACCAGAAATCGTGCGATGAGTTTTACGGGGATCTGAAGCCGGAGGGAGTGTTGATTGTGGATTCGACGTTTGTGAGCCAGGTGCCGACGGCGAGGGTGTATCAGATACCCTTTACGCGGATAGCGCGGGAGAAGTTTAAGAGAGAGGTCGTGGCCAACATCGTGGCCTTAGGGGCGCTGGGTCAGTTGAGCCCGATCGTATCGGCGAAGGGGGTGGAGGCGGCGGTACTGGCGCGGGTGCCCAAGGGGACGGAGAAGTTGAACCGGGATGCCCTGAAGGCCGGAATGGCCGCCGCAAGAAAGGCAAAGAAGGAATCGATGGAAGCGGAGATATCTTCAGACATTCCGAGAGAAGAGCTGCTCGAATCATAAGGAGGAGTGTACGATGGCCGACATTAAAGTCATCACATCAAAAGATGTGGAGTCGAAGCCGCTTCCATGTTCTACGGGGGATGCGGGATGGATGAAAAGATTGGTCTATCCTCCGAACGCCGAGCCCGCAAGGGTACATATGGAGATCTCTAAAGTGCTCCCAGGCCATTCACCTCATCGATGGCACACCCACACTACTGACAAAGGAGAGGGATATCAGATCATCTATCCGGAAGGTTTCGAAGAGATCTATTTTATTTTGAAGGGGACTGGGATTGTTCAGGGGAAGACGGGTGACGGCAAGATCAAAGAGGAGAAGGTTGAAGCGGGCGATGCCGTATTCTTCCCTTCGAATGTGCCGGAACATCAACTTTTGAATAACGGTCCGGAGAACATGTCCATCGTCCACTGCGGGGGACCGCTCCACAAAGTTCTCTACACCGATAAAGGCGCATGATTTGAATAACTGAGATATTTCTTCGTGGTCACCCTTTGCAGAGGATTCATCATTAAATAGAATTTCAAATTTGGTAGTTGTTGAAAATAAGGAGTGTACGGCGATGATATTAACTTCGAGGTCAGCAATCATCACCGGGGCGGGGAGTGGCATAGGTAAACGAATTGCACTGAAATTGGCCGAACAGGGTGCGGCGATCGTCGTCGCGGATATCGATCCGAAGTCGGCACAGGACACGGTCTCTGAAATTGAGAAGGCGGGGCATAAAGCCATTGCGGTCAGAACCGATGTTTCCGATAAGCGCCAGGTCATTGAGATGAAAGACAGGGCTTTGAAGGAATACGGGAAGATCGATATTCTCGTGAATGATGCGGCAGTGATGTCCCCTCCTTCCCCGATTGAGGATTTGCCGGAAGAAGAGTGGGATCGAGTCATGGCTGTAAATGTGAAGGGCGTGTTTCTGTGCAGCCAGGTCGTCGCAAAAGAGATGATCCGCCGAAAAGAGGGGTGTATCATCAATATTGCCTCTATATCCGGGCACGGACCCTATCCCATGGGAGGGGCCTACAGTTCGAGCAAGGGAGCCATTCTCGTGCTGACCCAACAACTTGCCCTTGAATGGGGAAAGCATCACATCCGAGTCAACTCAATCAGTCCCGGAATGATCAGAACCCCCCTGAACGAAAAAGTCTTTGCCATCAAGGAAATCTATGAAGGACGGAAAAACTTGGTTCCTTTACATCGAGTCGGTGACCCAGAGGATATCGCCAATGCGGCCGTATTCCTGGCATCGGACAGCGCCTCCTTTATTACGGGTATCGATATCACTGTCGATGGAGGCTTCATGACCGTCCTCCAGGGGCTCATTCCCGGGAGGGCAGGAGGTAAGTGAGAGGTGGGACTATGGCTTTTAAATTGGCTATGAATACAGGGACTTTTAATTTCCAGAGTGTGGATCTTCCAAAGGCCATTCAAGCAATTTCAAAAGGCAAATTCACAGGTGTCAATTTCAGGGACAATCACATTCGAGAGCATCTCCGGAAAGGCCATTCCCTTCGGGAGATCAAAAGACTGTTGGAGGAGCATCAACTCGAGCCTGTTGCCCTGGATGCCCTCAGAGATTGGCAGGAATGGGAGAAGTGGGATTCGAAAAAGAGGCGAGCGTACCGGGAGACGGCTGAGTTCTTTTTCGATGAATGCAGACAGATTGGCTGCCCCTGCATTGCTGCTCCCACTTTTGCCGTAAAGAGCGATCTTCAAGAGGATATCCAGAATTTCAAATCGATGTGCGAGATCGCAAAGCCCTATGGGATCCTCCTTGCCCTGGAGTTCTTACCGTGGGTTGAGCTGAGAGACGTCCGGATGGCCTGGGAAGTCGTTCGGCGAGCGGACTGTGAGAACGGGGGTCTCCTGGTCGATACTTTTCACTTTTTCAAGGGGGGTTCAAAAATAGAGGATTTTCGTGAGGTTCCTGTGGAGAAGATTTTTCTAATTCATCTCAACGACGCGCCGGATTTACCGATTGATTCCAAAGTAATGTGTTTTGACCATCGGGCTTTCCCCGGAGAAGGAGCCTTCCCCTTGAAGGGGTTTTTGGACGTCCTGATATTGGAAAAAAAGTACAAAGGGTGGATATCTCTGGAAGTATTGAATCAAGAGAACCCCAAGATCGATTACCCCGAGATTGTTGACAGAGGAAAGAGGACCGTTGCGAGGGTGCTGAGCAGCTACGAATGAGGTTCCGAGAGAGTTCTGAAAGACCACCTTTCGCTCTCTTGAAGATTTCTGCGGTTTCTGAGAAAGCCCTTCTCAAAAAACTTGACAAGGTTATCAACTCATGTATACTGCTATACTGGTTGAATTTATCTGTTGTATACCTTGAAATCGACAGGAGGTAGCCAATGGAAGAGATAAGAGTTGTAAGAGGGAAAGATATTAAACCTGATCCACTTCCCGGTACCTATGAAGAAGGTGCAGGGTGGTTGAAAAGAATTATTTATCCCCACAAGATTCCAGCCCAGGGGTTCATTTTCGGTGTTGGAGAGGCCATGCCGGGCTATTCTCTTCATCGATGGCATAGCCATATCCTCGACAAAGGGAAGGGGTTCAAGGTGGTTTACCCGAAACATTTTGAAGAGGTCTATTATGTCGTTCGAGGCCGTGGGGTGGTCCAATGGAAGACGAAGCACGGTAAGATCGAAGAAAAAAAGGTGAAGGCTGGTGACACCATTTTTTTCCCCCCAGGTGTGCCGAAGCATCAACTTCTCAATACAGGCAACCAAAAGATGTTTGTCGTTCTTTGTGGAAGTCCGCCAATCAAGGTTACGCTGTATAAGACCAAAAGCTAACCTGAAATTCATCAAGAAGAAAGGAGGAGTAACATGATCGCGAAAAAGGCGAGAGGAGTGGAGTGGGGTGTGAGGTGGGTGGCTTTTTTAGTGCTATGTGTTGGTCTATATCTTAACCCAACATCATCAGACGCCAAGGACATACTCATAGGGATTAGCCAAGACATCACCGGAATCATGGCTGCTGAGGGTAGAACCCATACAGATGCCTGTCTCATGGCCATTGAGGAATGGAATGCAAAGGGAGGAATCAAGGGACAGAAGATTGAATCCATCTTCATGAACCATGGGGGTGATCCAGTTAGGGCAACTGGCAATGCCAAGATTCTGAAAGACAAGGGAGTTTGTTTTGTCCATGGAGGGTCCAATTCAACCGTTTGCATTGCCGAAATGAAAGTGCTTGCTCCAGCACAGATTCCGGCGACCGGCGGTGCCGCATCCACGGCCATTTTTCAGGAGAAAGGTCCTGAGGGCAAACCCTACTATTTTTCCGGAGTAGGCGCTGATCCGGTCTTAGCCAGGGGGCACCTGGATGCGGCTGCTGTACAAGGTTTGAAGAAGGTGGCCATTCTCTACCTCAACGTGGCTTGGCCAAGAGATATTATGCTCACCATGAAAGAATGGGTACAGAAGGAATATGGGCCAAAGTATGGAATGAGCATCGTCGGTACCATCGAAGCGGATGTCAATGCCACGGATCTGAGCCTTCAGGTTAATCAATTTAAAGCTATGAATCCTGATGTCATTATTGCTCCGGTCTACCAGGCAAATTCGCTCGCCTTTGCGAGGGCTTTAAATGATGCCAACTGGCGCCCGCCTTTTGTAATAAACTGGTCTAATACAGACAAGGCCTGGGAGAAAGCCAGCGATAAAAAGATTTTTTACAATCTGGCTGGGCCTTCCTATTGGGATGGGAACCGACCCGATGCCCTGGCCAAACGGGCTGCCTTTGTAAAAAAGTATGGATATGAGCCAACTGCCCACTGGGCTCCAACCTATGATTGTATGAACATTGCCCTCACCGCCATTCAGGAGGTGGGGCCTAACCCCGTTGAGATTCGAAATTGGCTGGCTACGAAGGCTTATGGCAAACCTGGTTTGATCTGCGGAAAGAAGGGGATGACCTGTAAATTCCAAGACAAGGAGGAGACATGGATCGGCAAAACGGGGACATACTATTCTCTCTATGACGGGACGGATTATGCTCTCGTTTGGCTCAATAAGGAAGGCCAAATCGATTGGTCAAAACTCAACAAATAGCAGCGTGTAAGTGCTGAACCATCTGGATCCGGAGGTCTTTAAGGTGATGTGTTGTGAAAGAGGCCTTGCCGGATTGAACAAAAAAGGTGGCGTGGCCGAAATGAAGGTTCTTCTGCCCCGGTGAACGTCCCAATGGCGGGCGCCGGGGCATCTACGGCTCAAGGATGGAAGAACGCCTAAGATGGAAAGGGAATCTTCACTAACAGAATGAAATTCTTGCTTCATGAGTGAAGCTCGCCGCGCACAGCGCGGGGCTTCCCGGTAATGTAATATCATTTTATACTGTGCCCCTTGACCCCGCCTACAAGGCGGGGCTTGCGGGGTACTTGCCGGTCAAAATTTAGAAGCAGGGTGAGGGAAAATGGAATTTTTCTTGTTAGTATTGGTCTCTGGTATTTCAATTGGAAGTGTTTGGGGTCTGACCGGATTGGCGTTCACCGCAATCTTTAATGCGAGTCGGGTGATTAACTTTGGAGGCGGGGAAGTCGCCATGGTCGGGGCTTACGCAGGGGGGCTTTTTGTCTTCAGCGGCATCGTTCCCATTCCAGTCGGTCTATTGGGAGTGATAGCGATGCCCATTGTTGCAGGTTTTTTCATGAACAGAGTCTTTGCAGAGCCTCTTGTCAAGAGAAAAGCACCGGTTATAAGCTCTGTCCTTGCCACCTTGGCCGCTGCATTGATCATCTCTGGAGTCATCGGTCTCATTACAAAGTTCCAGTATTTCCAGACAGGTCTTATTTTCGGCACAAAGCCCATCGTCTTAGGAGTATTTTCCATCTCACGTCAGTATACTGCGATCATCGTATCTGTGGTGGGACTGGCTTTTGGTTACTGGTTTTTCCTGAATAAGACTCACCTGGGTCTGGGGTTGCAGGCTGCAGGGATTGATCCGGATATGGCAAGCCAGGTAGGGATCAATATGGTTCGGATGAGGGACCTTGCCTGGGTGGTCTCTTCTGTAATAGGGGGGATCGCCGGGTTTCTGGCAGCCCCTCTCCTGATTGCCTCAGCTGTCATGGGACTTCCTCTGGTGGTCTATGGATTCATTGGGGCCGTTCTGGGGGGCTTCGGATATCCGCTGGCGACATTGGCTGGTGGGATCATTCTCGGATTGTTTGTCCAATTTTTCACCGCCTATATCTCTCCGGCACACACGGATTTTCTCGTATTCCTTGCATTGATGGTGATCTGCGCCTATCGGCCCACCGGAATCCTGGGATTAAAAATGTATGAATGATACCTGTTTGAGGGACCTATGAATACAAAGAAATTTAAAATCTTCGGATATTCGATCGTCCTATTATTTCTTTTGATCCTTCCCGCTTTTGCGAAAGGCAATGTCATGTTTCTCGCCGTCCTCGGCTTGATCGGAGGCATCGCAGCTCTCGGAGTCAATATCTTTTTTGGGTACTGCGGTCAGGTGAACTTTGGGGCTGCAGGATTCATGGCGATTGGAGGATATTGTGTCGCCTTTTTTGAACGTGACCTTCACACGCCGTACCTCCTCGGCTTGGTCTTAGGGATTGTGGCTTCCGGGCTCGTCGCCCTCCTTGTCAGTCTCTTTCTGCTACGCCTGCGTCATTTTGTCTTAGGATTGGGAACGACGGCCTTTGGTCTTGCCATCTACTCCATGTTTGCCAAGGGATTTACGGCCTATACCCATGGGGAAGATGGTGTCAGTCTGAACGCCCTTCACCTTTTTGGGATTCAGGCAGGAGATAAATTTTTTTACTACGTGGCTTTAATATGTACTATCCTCTGTATCTGGATTTCCCACGCGGTAAGAAATTCCAGAGTAGGGAGAGGGATGGTTGCCATCGCGGAGAATGAGGTGGCAGCGACCTCCATGGGCGTGGATATTGATCATTATCTTCGGATCGCCCTTGTGCTTAATGGGCTGCTTGATGGTCTGGCTGGAGGGCTACTCGTTAAATATCTCAACTTCTGCTCACCGGCACATTTTTCACTTCCCTATTCCATACTTATTTTTATTGCTGTTGTCGTAGGAGGCGCAGGAAGCGCATTGGGGGCTGCATTGGGCGGGATCATCATGTTTACCATCAATGAGGTCTTAACGCCTTTGGCCCTCTATCATACGCTCGCTTATGGTGTGATCTTAGGCGCCATACTCTTGTTCATGCCGGATGGCATTGCAGGTGGGATTCGCACCCTGTCCCATCGATGGAGTGGAGTCTCGAGAAGATGAAAAAGACGATTCTTCATTTTGAATCCGTTTCAAAGAATTTTGGAGGGTTAGCCGCTCTTTCGGATGTGAGCTTGAGCGTGACGGAGGGGGATGTGATCTCCCTCATTGGTCCTAATGGGGCTGGAAAAACGACGTTGCTCAATATTGCGACAAATCTTCTTCCCCTGAGTTCCGGGAAAGTCTTCTTCGAAGACGAGAGGATCGATCCTCTGCCTCCTTATAGGATCCCCGGAAGAGGCATCGCACGGACCTTCCAAATCCTGAAGCTCCCCCTGAAATTATCGGTCTTAGAGAACGTGGCCATCGGCGCACACAGTAGGAGCGAATCCGGGGTCTTTCCCATTATCTTGCGTCTTCCGAGGATGAGGGCAGAGGAAATGCAGATCATGGAGAAGGCTAAGGAGGCTATTCGGTTTGTCGGGATCGACGATCACATGAATACGATCACCGGCCATCTTCCCCTTGGGACACAGAGGTTAGTGGAGATGGCCAGGGCTCTGATGTGTGAGCCAAAACTTCTTTTCCTGGACGAAGTGACGACTGGATTGAACTTCCACGAAAAGCAGAAGGTGGTCAGCGTGCTCCAGAAGATCCGTGAACAGGGCACGACCATCTTCATTGTGGCTCATGATATGTCTTTTGTGATGGAACTCTCGTCGAGGATCTATGTCTTGAACTTTGGAAAGAAGATCGCCGAAGGCTCCCCTGAGGAGATAAGAAAGAATCGAGAGGTGATCGATGTCTACTTGGGAAGAACCGAAACAAATTCTTAACGTCAAAAACGTCCTTTCGGGTTATGGATCCATGGAGATTCTTCACAATATCTCCCTCTCTGTGAAGTCAGGGGATATTGTGGGGATTATCGGCTCCAATGGAGCGGGCAAGTCTACCCTGCTTCGCACGGTCTCCGGTCTTCTCCCTGCCCGGAAGGGTGAAATTGTCTTTAACAACCATAACATTACCACGACTTCTCCCCACAAGATCTTCAATATGGGATTGGTTCACGTCCCTGAAGGTCGCGGGCTCTTCAGCCCTCTGACGGTCTATGAAAATCTCATCCTCGGATGCTACCCTGAACATAACTCCTTGGGCAAAGATGGCATCCAGACTCGATTGGACAGGGTCTTCAATCTTTTTCCCAAACTTTCGGAAAGAAGAAGGCAGGCCGCTGGAAGCCTCAGTGGCGGGGAACAGCAGATGCTGGCGATCGGAAGAGCTCTCATGGCTGAGCCCATCCTCATGATGCTGGATGAACCCTCTCAAGGGCTTGCCCCCATTTTGGTAGAACAGATTGGCAGAATACTTCGAGAACTGAACAGAGGGGGTGTCAGTGTCATGCTTGTAGAACAAAGCATGGTCTTTGCACTTTCTGTCGCTCGTTATGCGTATGTACTCGAATTGGGCTCGATTGCCCTCGAAGGGGATGCCGAGAAGCTTTTAAAAGACGATAAGGTAAAACAGATTTATTTGGGCGAGAAGGAAAAATCCCAAAGAATCTCAGAATGGTCAAAAGCTGACAAATGAGATAGAGGGGAAGGTTATTCCACGAAAGATATTCAAATCTTCAGATCAAGTGAAATGGAGAAGGAACAACTTGTTAGCCCCGGTGGATGGCAGGCAGGTCGGAGAAAGAGAATTATCTATCCCCATCATGTCGGTACATAAGGGGCATTCTTTGGGATTGCAGAGGTCAATCTATGGTTTTCACATCATCGCTGGCACCATCATATTGTCGATAAAACAGATGACGTTGAGATTCATTATCCAAAAGATTTTGAGGAAATCAACTGTATCATCAGCGGTAGCGGGGTGGTCCAATGGGAGACTAGAGAATGCGGACAAACCTTTCTAAATGGTTCCGCCAAGGGTTTTCTCAACGACCATCGGGGCAAGGGTGCCTATCTCGGCAAAAACGATTAGCATCTCAAACCTCGAGTGATTTCATAGTGGTTGCTGGCTGTCGTTTCCGGAATGGGGATGGGACAGAGGGTCTATTTCTTGAGAATAAAGAGGAGGTCAGGAATGAGGCTGGATGGACAAGTAGGTTTTGTGACAGGAGGGGGGCAGGGAATCGGAGAGGCCATTGCGTTGAAATTGGCAGCCCATGGATGTAATATAGCAATTCTCGATATCAATTCTGAAACGGTGAAGAGGGTTCAGGGAAGAATAGAGTCCATGGGACGCCGCGCCATAACTTTCGTAGGGGATGTGAGCGATTTTGTGGGAGCAGAGAGGGTAGTGAAGGAGACCGTCGACCGGCTGGGGAGCTTGGATATTCTGGTGAACAACGCGGGGATCTCACCCAAAAAAGAGGGGAGGAAGATCAAGGTAACGGAAATCGACGAGCAGGAATGGGACCGTGTCCTGGCCATTAATCTTAAAGGAGCCTTTAACTTCTCGAGGGCTGGCCTGCTTTTCATGATTCCAAAAAGGAGTGGGAGGATTATTAATATTTCCTCCATTACAGGTATTACAGGGAACTCAAGCCCTGTGGGAACCCATTATGTAGCTTCGAAAGCGGGGGTTATTGGGCTGACCAAGGCCACCGCCCATGAAGTAGCTCCCTTCGGAATCACAGTGAACGCCATCGCTCCTGGAGTGATCGATTCTCCGCTGAGGAAGATGAGTGCTCCAGAGGTGAACGAAGCGATGAAAAGGGAGATCCCCCTGGGAAGGTTTGGAACTTCTGATGAGGTGGCCGATGGGGTTCTCTTCCTGGCCTCGGATTATGCGAGATACATTACTGGCGAAGTGCTGACCATCGATGGCGGATGGAAGATGGTTTGAGGGAGGGATAGGCGATGCATGCTCGGATGTCGCTCAATGATATTACGATTCGACAGGCGCCTTTTGCCGAACGATTCTCCATCACCCGGGAGGCCGGCTACTCCGGGATTGAATTTCGGATCGATGAGGCCCGTGACTACGCAAAGGAACACGGAGGGCTCGATTCCGTTTTGGATCTTCTCCACCGAAACGGGCTGAGGTTTGACCAGGCTTTGCTGCTTCGGGAATGTCTGTCTGCAACTCATCAGAAGGAGAGGAATCGGTTCCTGAAGGAGGCCGAGGGGATCTTTGGGGATGCGAAATATCTCGGAGGGAAAACGGTCCTGGCCTGCTCCACCTTTGGCCAGGCAGATCTCAAAGCGGCCCCGGGGCTTTTTGCGGAGCTTTGCGATTTGGCAGCGACGATCGGGATCTCTCTCGCCTTGGAGTTTATTGGATGGGCAGAGACGATCAAGGACATTCGAACGGCCCTTGAGATCATCGAAAAGGCGGGCCGAAAGAACGGAGGGATCTATTACGATACGCTCCATCACCATTTCGGGGGATCGACGCTTCGGGACCTGGAAAAACTACCGACGGAATATATCTTTGGCGTCCATCTGGCTGATGCGCGCAATTTGAACCTGCATTCCATGGAGATCGGGAGGAGACATCGTCTCTTTCCGGGCCAAGGTGAAATCCCCATTTCTGAGATTGTCAAAATCCTATATGCCAAAGGATACCATTCCTTTTTTGCACTGGAAATCTTTAATGACGAATATGTGAAACGGGCAGCCCTCGACGTGGCCCGGGAGGGCTTCGAGTCGATGGCGAAGGTTCTTTCCAACGCAGGATATGAGGCGTAACCTAACCAGTATGGGGTCATCGAGACCAGAGGAGATCAGGGTCAGAATGGCTTAAGGGAGGAGCTTATGAAGGCAGGAGTGAAGTTTGGAGAAGGGGCAGGAAATTTCACTGTGAAAGATATCGAGATGCCGTCCGTCGGGGATGGAGAAGTACTCGTCCAGATTAAAGCCTCGGGCGTCTGTGGCGCCGATGTCCTCCTTTACGAGTGGACCTATCGGGGAAGATATCCGGTGAAGCCCCCTATCGTGTTGGGACATGAAGGGGCGGGAGTGATTGTCGATTCGGGGAAGAATGTGAAGGGTTTGAAAGTGGGGGACCGTGTGACCGTGGAGTCGATCATCGGATGTGGAAGTTGCTACTACTGCTACCAGGGAATGCCCAACCTCTGTCCCCGGTGGGATCATCTCGGGATTACGATGCATGGGACCATGGCTGAATATCTTAGAGTTCCTGCCAAAGCGGTTCACCGCCTTCCGGACAACGTCTCGTTTGAGCAAGGGGCCCTTGTGGAACCCCTCTCCATCATCGTCCATACTTTCGACAGGGTGAGGTTCTCCCTGGGCGACTCGGTCGTCATCATCGGGCCGGGGACAATGGGCCTCCTCCTTATTCAGGCAGCCCGTTCTTACGGAGCCTCAAAGATCCTGGTCCTTGGTCTGGAGAAGGATCGACTCCGCCTCGAGAGAGCGGAGGGTCTCGGCGCGGATGCCATCCTCGTAACGGATCGTAAGGATGAGGATCCGGTGAAACAGGTCTTGGACATAACCCAAGGGATCGGTGCCGATGTGGTCTGTGAAGTGGGTGGGACCCCCGAATCGTTCAAGATGGCCCTGAAGATGGTGCGAGGGGCCGGGCAGATTGCGGCTCTGGGATATTCCAACTATGGAGAGGTGGAACCCATCGTTGTGGCCAGACAGGAAATGTCGATCCTCGGGATAATCGCCTATATGCCGAAACATTTTGAGCAGGCCCTCCGGTGGCTCCAATTCAAAAAGGTAAACACAGAGGTGTTGATTTCTCACCGGCTCGGTCTGGAAGAGGCTGAGAAGGGGATTCATCTGATGAGGGATAAGCAGGCGACGAAGGCTTGTATTGTCTTTCCATAATCTTCATATCCCTACCCGCCCTCTTGCGGCTTCGGAATGGATGGAGGATTTGGAGGTTACTTTGAAAGGGGGAGAAAGATGGAAGATTTAGCAGGGAAGGTTTCAATCGTCACGGGCGGCGCCATGGGGATCGGCAAGGAGATCGCCTTGAGATTGGCCAAGGACGGAAGCGACATCGCGATCGTCGACATCGAGGAGGAACTCGGTCAGAAGGCGGTCAAGGAGATCAAGGCCCTGGGTCGGAGATCGATCTTCTTCCAAGTCGATGTGACTCGATGGGACCAAGTCAGTGAGGTGGTCGATGGGGTTTTGAAGAACCACAAGAAGATCGATATCCTTGTCAACAGTGCGGGGATTTTGGGGCCCGTCATCACCGTTCTGGACTACAAGGTGGAGGATTGGTCCCGTATCATCCAGATCAATCTGATGGGGACCTTCTTCTTTTGCAAAGCCGTCCTTCCAGCAATGATCAGGGAGAAGAGCGGGAGGATCGTCAATCTCGCCTCCATCGCCGGGAAAGAGGGGAATCCTTCCATGTCCGCCTATAGCGCTTCGAAGGCCGCTGTCATCGGTTTCACGAAATCTCTGGCCAAGGAAGTCGCCCAACACAATATCATTGTGAATTCTGTCTCCCCAGCGGTCATCGAAACCCGCATGGGAGATAGCATTGGAGAAGAACAACGGAAGGTGTTGCTCCAGAAGATTCCAATGGGGCGATTTGGTAAGCCTTACGAAGTGGCGGCGTTGGTCAAGTTCTTGGTCTCGGAGGAATGCATGTTCTCCACGGGCCAATGCTATGATATCAGCGGAGGACGGGCTGTCTATTGACCTGTGAGTTGTGATATTTTGTAATGGAAGCGAAAGGCGTGATCATCTGCGTGCGCGAAGCCGCCTCTGGACTGGGCAGGAAGACCACGCCCTCCAATCATCCATGAATGAAAAGGTGATTTTATGAAGATGACCAAGTATCCGCATCTTTTTCAACCCGGACAGATCGGGACACTGACCGTACCGAACCGTATCGTCATGGCGCCCATGGCCACCAACTACCCGAATGAATCGGGAGGGGTGAGCGACGTCTTGATCGACTACTATGAAGCCAGGGCGAAGGGGGGGGCGGGACTGATCGTTGTTGAGAACTGCTGCGTCGATCACCCTGCCGGAACATCGGGGGCAGTTCAGCTTCGATTGGATAAGGACCGATTCATCCCCGGGATGAGCCGTCTTGTCGATGCTCTTCATTACCATGGGGCGAAGGCTGCCATTCAGATCAATCACTCTGGTCCTTCCACCACCTCGATCAAGTCAGAGGGAAAAGGCCCTGTGGGAGCCTCAAATATCAATTATGCCTCCCATCTTGGACCGCCCCGGATCCTGCAACGGGAAGAGATCGAGGTGATCATTGAAAAATTTGCACAAGCCGCCCTCCGCGCGAAGCAGGCAGGCTTCGACACGATCGAGCTCCACGGAGCCCATTCATACCTCATCGCCCACTTCATGTCCCCTCACACCAATAATCGGACCGATGAATACGGAGGAGACCTGAAGGGCCGTCTTCTCTTTCCGGTCAAGGTGATCCGGAGGGTTCGAGAGGTCGTGGGCCAGGACTTTCCCGTCCTTTTCAGAATCAGCGGTGACGAGTTCATCAAGGGAGGAAGGCGCATCGAGGAGTCGAAAGAGATCGCCAGGCAGTTGGCCAATGAAGGCGTAGACTGCTTCCATGTCTCTGCCGGGACCCATCCAGCCGTGCACCCCTCGGGAACCCTTTGCATCGAACCCATGGCGTACGAGCAGGGATGGAGGGTCTACTTGGCGGAGGAGATCAAAAAGGCAGTTCGCGTCCCTGTGATCACGGTGGGGGTCATCCGCGAGCCGGAATTTTCGGAGGAGGTTCTGGCCCAGGGCAGGGCCGACTTTGTGGCCGTGGGTCGCGGGTTCATCGCGGATCCCGATTGGGCCAACAAGGCGAAGAATGGTCTGGACAGCGAGATTAGGAGATGCATCTCCTGCAACGAAGGATGCATCCGAAGAAGGGTCTTCATGGATCTTCCCATTCGGTGCACCGTCAATGCCGAAGTGGGAAAATTGCCCCGCTTCGGGATCACGTCTCTCAAAGGAAATCCGAAGCGGATTCTCGTGGTCGGAGGTGGACCAGGCGGGATGGAGGCTGCCCGGATCTTAAAGATGAGAGGGCATGAGGTGACCCTTTGGGAGAAGAAGAAGGATCTGGGCGGCCAATTGATCTTCGCAGGAGTTCCTGCCTTCAAAAAGAAACTCCACTGGTTTTTGGACTTCCTCAAGGGACAGATGGATAAGCTGAAGGTTCCGTATGAGCTTGGAAAGGAAGGGACCCCCTACGAGATCTTTCAGTTCGGTCCGGATGGAGTGATTCTTGCGATGGGAGCCACCCCAGACTATCCTCCCATTCCTGGAATCCATGGTCCCAACGTGAAGAGCGTTGAAGAGGTGATGGTGGAGGATTATGCTGGCCACGGATCGAAGATTGTGGTGATGGGCGGTGGGGGGAAGGGCATGGAAGCAGCCCTCTATCTTTCGGAGAAGGGGGAGAGCGTCACGGTCGTGGAGATGCTGGCGGAGATGGCGACCGATATGGAACCTATTTCCCGAAAAGATCTCTTGGATCGGCTCGCATCCCGCGGAGTCAATCTTCTCACCAAGGCGAGGATCATCTCCTGCGAGGAACAGGGCATTCACATCATGCTCAATGAGAATCAAAAGAGATTTGTGGAAGGGGAGAAGATGATCCTTTCTCTCGGTTATCGACCTCACAACCCATGGGAGAAAGACCTCAAGGGGAAGATTCCTCAAGTCCACTGCATCGGAGACTGTTATCGACCGAGAAAGGTCATCGATGCCGTGTCAGAGGCCTATATCATCGCCACTCAGATTTAGTCCCGTGGTCTAATAGTCTTGGAGTCTTAAAAGACGAAGAGACCACCAGACGAAAGACAATACGACCGTCAGACTACAAGGATAGAGACTTATGGCCGATTTTGATATCCGCCGGGTGGCAGCAGGTGTGGAGCACGACCCTCAGGGAAGGTTCTGGAACAGCAAATGGAATCTTCATGAGGAAGTGCTGGCCCAATACCATCTTCCTTCCAAGGTGACGATCACGGACAGCACGATTCGGGAAGGCGAAGAGGCGCCTCATGTCGTTTACCGTATGGAGGATAAACTGAGGATCGCCAGACTTCTCGATGAGATGAAGGTCCACGAGATCGACTGCGGTTTTGCTTCGATCAACCAGGGCCATCTCGATTTTATGAAGGCCCTCGGCACAGAAGGTCTAAAGATCAAGAGGAGCGCCATTGCGAGGATCGACCTCCCCGATTTTGAAAAGGGGATAGATCGAATCGTTGAGGCAAAGGCTGACATCATCCTCTGCGCCCTCTACCCGACCCCCATCCCTGGATATGACTGGTCCGATTACTGTCAGAGGGTGAAGAGAGGAGTCGCCCAATCGAAGAAGAGTGGGGTCTTCACCGCGTTCTGGATCACCTGCACCCGCTGGGAAGAACGCTATGCCCTCGATCTCTACCGGGCTGCGATCGATGGCGGAGCCGATCGAATCAAGACGGCGGGTGGAGGCGTCCTGACCATACCCGCCTACAAGCGAATGGTGAGACTTCTGAAAGAGATCGCAGGCGATCGGGAGGTAGGGATCCATTCCCACAACAACTACGGAACCGGTACGGCGTGTGCACTGGCAGGGGTCGAGGCCGGGGCATCGAACGTGGAGACGTCTGTCAATGGTCTTGCGGATGGTTCCGGCTTGGCTGCCTTCGAAGAGGTAGTCATGGCCCTCACCGTGATGTACGGCCTCGATCTCGGAATCAGAACGGAACGGATCCTGGAACTCTCCAGGCTCGTTCAAGGGATCACGGGGGTCAAGGTTCATCCCTACAAACCCCTTGTGGGAGAATCGGTCTTCTTGGAGACGGCGGACACCCACATCGAAGGGATCCTGAGGGCCCGGATCGAAGGAAAGAAGACGCGGGACTTCATCCAGCCCGAGATGATCGGCCAGCGAACATCCCTTCTCTTTGGTCCTTCTGCGTTGGGTGGTGAGAGCATCGCCTTGAAAGGCCGGGAGATGGGTATCGAGCTCGACCAGAAAGAGGTGGAGGCGATCATCGAGGTGATGAGGGGAAGACTGAGAAGGATTGACTCTCTGACAGAAGAAGAGGTAGAGGCGGTTATCCTTGACTACGTCAAAGAGAGGAAGAAAGCCCGATAACCTGTCCCTCTACTTTTGTGGGGGCAATTCATGAATGGCCCCGATGAATTGGAGACAGAGAAGATGCCTCAGAGAGAGAAGAAACCCCTCCTCATCGAAGGCGGAACGATGTCGATACGAGGAGACCCGCCTGGGTTCCTATGCGCCCTTTTTCAATCGTACCCAACCTCGTTTACAGCGGGGGTGGTTGCGATGTGCACACGGTGATCACCGACCGCAGCGTCGTGATGGAGAGCCGAAGGATCCGAACGGTGGACGAGGATGAGATCCTGAAGAAGGTCCAGAGAGCATCGGAAAAAGTTTTGAAAAGGGAAAAGGTCTGGCCGCAGCCGCGGTGGAAGGTCGAATAGGAGGAGAAATGAAGCCGACATTGGAAGAGATTCGAGAGATGGGAGCCGCACTGGAACAATGGCTGCGCATGCGAGTCCATCCGATCGGCGTGAGAATGCTGAAAGGGAGAGAAGAATTGCCGGAGGGAACGATCATTCCCACCCGTGACTGGGGACATAAGCACGCCCTGTGCCAGTCATTTGCCAGATCGCAGCGAAATGGCGAGACCATTGCCATGTTCAAAGAGGATCATTGGTGCCCTGAGCCGGTGGTAGGTTTGGGTTTGACCGAGCCCATCCCCGAGTTCATCGAAGGCCATCACCGTTATCCCGACAGCGTCAGAGACATGAGAGCCGCCGAGGAATGGGCGAAAAACATGCCGCGTCTCGAATATGGGATTTATACGGGGATTATATCGGCTCCGATCCATGCCTGCGGCTTCATGCCCGATCTCATCCTCATGCATGTGAACGGCATGATGACAAGTCAACTCTTGATCATTAAGAATTGGATCGACGGAAAAGATGTCATTTCTCAACTCTCAGGCCATGCGGTTTGTGTTTATGCAATCGCGCCCTCCCTGCTGAAAAGGGAGTGTAATATCTCGATTCCGTGCAAAGGAGACCGGCGCTTGGCCATGGCCCAGGATGACGAGATCCTCTTCACCCTGATCCCGGAGATGTTACCCGACTTCATCGCCGGCATCCACTGGCTCCAGGATCACAACTGGGGAATGCCCATGGTTCAGCTCTATAAAGAGGAATATGACCTGAAACCCGGGTATAAGAAATTGGGAGAGAAACTGGGCCTGGACCTGAGGTCCTCTCCTCCCCGTCAACAGAAGTTTCAGAAATATTAAGCCCTTCTCTCATTCTGAGGGCGGCTTCTTTTCTCGATTTTTCAATGTTCGTATCTCTGTAATCGTTTCTAATCGGCGTAATCAAAGATCTCTGGACTTTTCCAGAAATCTCTCGGAAAAAGGCTTGACAAGAAATTATAATTTGTATATTTGTATAGACAACAAAATGTTTATAAAATAGGAGAAAATAATGGCAGCCTGCGACGCGATCCGATGGATCGATGGGACCGAAAGAAGGGTCTACGATATCTCGCCTCCCCTCTCTCCAAACCTCCCCGTCTATCCCGGCCAACCCAACTTTCAGAAGCGATCTCTCCTCAGCTTGGCCAGAGGGGAAAGAGCTAACATCATTGAAATGACCTTGACCTCTCATACGGGAACCCATGTCGATTCCCCCAATCACTTCATCGACCATATGGAGACGATCGACCGCGTTCCCCTCCATAAGACGGTCGGCCGAGCCCGCCTCTTTGAGTTGGAGGTGAGTGAAAAGATCGACGCCTCGGATGTGGAGCGCCTTCCCATCGAGCCGGGCGTCATCGTTCTCTTCAAGACGCGAAATTCTAAACTGTGGGAGGACAAAGAGTTCAGGAAGGATTACGTTTTTATCACGAAGGAGGCCGCAGAAGTCTTGAGGGACCGCAATGTCGCAGCGGTGGGTTTTGATTATATTGTCCCCGATGAACTTGGAAATTTCAAAAGACCGGTCCATCACATCCTTTTTCGAAAGGGGATCATCCTGATCGAAGGTCTGAATTTGAGCAACGTCCCTGCTGGAGACTATTTTCTCATTTGTCTCCCACTCAAGATTGAAGGAGGTGATGCCGCACCCGCACGAGCGGTATTGGTTGAATTATAAGAATTGATTCAGAGGCACGTAAGAAAATCGTTTAAGAAAGGAGGCATTTATGAGCCGTGTTTTGAATAAGAGGAAGAGTTTTATTTTATTCGTTGGGGTCGGTCTTGGATGTATATTTCTCCTTGTCACTTCCGGAAAGGCTCAAGAGAAGAAGCCCATCAATATCGGATTTACTACCGATTTTTCTGGGGTCACTGCCTCGTTTGGCATAACAGAGGCTCCTGTCGTTGAAATGGTCGTGAAGGAGGTAAATGCTGCAGGCGGAATTAATGGAAGACCGATTAAACTCTTCATTCAAGACAATGCGGCCGATCCCGCGAAGACGGTCGGCAATCTAAAGATGTTCAAGGAGTTGAACAAATGTGTTGCCATTATTCAAGGGGTGACGTCCTCGACCGGCATTGCCGCCAAGGCATGGGCCGAGATGAACCATATTCCCATCATCTCCCCTGATCCCGCGTCGGACCAGCTTATCCATAAAGAAGGAAAGGCGTGGTGGTTCAGGACGGAGGTGCCCATCTCCATACGGATACTGACATCCCTCCCGAGGTTAAAGGAGCTCGGTCATGATAAGGTGGGTTTTGAGGGCTCAACCCTTGCGTGGGGCACGGATGGGCTAAGATCACTGAAAGAATATGCTCCGAAGTACAATGTGAAGATTGTCGGGGAAGTCCTTTGTGAACCCAAGACCAAAGACCTCACCATTCAAGCGATGAGGCTTCGGGATGCAGGCGCCCAGGCGGTCATATGTGTCGAATATGAGGCTGAGGGTGGTGTCTGGGCAAGAGCTCTTAAAAACATCGGATGGAACCCGTACACGTTCCACGGCAGTGCTGCAGTTTATGCAACAACGCTTAGGACAAATCCACCTGAGTTGTTCGAGGACTGGGAAATTGCCCAGCAAATTGATTTAATGAAGCCCGCTGTGAAAAAGGTGTGGGATAAGTAT
>Ga0315282_10006701_pt1 | contig 19153 bp, 22 predicted proteins | sample YL17G07_20_MG_FD_203693 | JGI IMG/M metagenome (GOLD analysis project Ga0315282, IMG submission 203693) | Sediment microbial communities from Yellowstone Lake, YNP, Wyoming, USA - YL17G07_20 | ecosystem: Environmental > Aquatic > Freshwater > Lake > Sediment | place: USA: Wyoming | collected... | reverse complement strand
AGCTATCGACCCATAGGGCGGTAAGCTTTTTGAGTGTCTTTAACAATAGTTGGTCGCTTGGATCGGATACGACCGAGACGGCAAAAATAGGTTTTTTGGTGCCTTCTCTGGCTGTGTCGGAGAAGGCATTTTTTTATCCTAATATAGCTGGGCAACATGCTTAAACTAGGATTTATCGGTGCCGGAACTGTCGGTACTGCCCTCGCCGTAAGGCTAAGCAGTAAAGGCTATCCTGTGGTTGCTGTCTCCAGCCGAAGCCAAACCTCGGCGGAAAGGCTGGCGCAGGCGGTGAGTGGCTGTCGTGTATTTGCCAATAGTCAAAGTGTTGCCGACAGCGCTGAGCTTGTTTTTATTACCACCCCCGATGGTGCTATTGCCTCGGTGGCTTCTGAGGTAAGGTGGCACCCGGGGCAGAGCGTGGTTCACTGTAGTGGTGCCGATTCAACCGATATTCTCCAAGTGGCAAAGGAGCAGGGGGTGGAGGTTGGCGTCTTCCATCCACTGCAGACCTTTGCCAGCGCTAAGCAGGCAATAGAGAATATACCCGGCTCAACCTTTGCCCTTGAGGCTGAGGGGCGGCTGCTAAAAACGCTCAAGGATATGGCTACCGCTCTTGGTGGTAGCTGGGTGGAGCTAAAAGCAGGAGACAAGGTGCTCTATCACGCCGCCGCCGTCTTTGCCTGCAACTATATGGTAACCCTGGTCAAGCTAGCCACTGATTTGTGGCAGACCTTTAATATCCCGCCGCAGAAAGCAACTCAAGCATTACTCCCGCTACTAAAGGGGACAATCCATAATATTGAGACCGTTGGTATACCTCAGTGCCTTACCGGACCAATTGCTCGCGGCGATACCGGGACGATTAGGAAGCACCTTGATGCCCTGAATCATAAAGCTCCCCAGCTTGTTGCCACCTATCGGGAGCTTGGTCTGCAGACAATACCTATCGCCGTCGCCAAGGGGAGAATAAATAATAGCCAGGCGCAGGAGCTAGAGGCGATATTAGAACGGAAATAAATCCTGGAGGGTGTATGATGAGAACAATGCTTAAGAGCAAAATCCACCGAGCTCACGTCACCGAGGTCAACATCGACTACGAGGGGAGCATTGCCATTGATAAGAGGCTTATGGCAGAGGCTGACATCCTTCCCTATGAGCAGGTTCAGGTGCTGAATGTCAACAACGGCGCCCGTTTTGAGACCTATGCTATTGAAGCCGAGCCTGATAGCGGGGTAATCAGCATCCGGGGGGCAGCTGCCAGGTTAGCCGTCGTCGGAGACATTGTTATCATCCTTGCCTACTGTGCCCTTGAGGATGAAGAGGCTCGTAATTTTACCCCCAAGGTGGTTTATGTTGATGAGAAAAACGCCATTACCAAGACCAAGCGGATGGTCGGGGCGATACCCTTCTGGGAGGGGAGATGCGAATCACCATAAACCAGATAAAGGAAATGAAGCAAAAGGGTGAGAGAATCACCATGCTCACCGCCTATGACTATTCCACAGCCAAGATAATTGACGAAGCGGAGGTACCCTTAATCCTGGTTGGGGATAGCCTGGGGATGGTTGTCCTCGGTTATGAATCAACCATACCGGTGACTATGGAGGAGATGCTCCATCATACCAGGGCGGTGGTTAGGGGAACAAAAAGGGCAATGGTAATTGGCGATATGCCATTTATGACCTACCAGGTAAACTTTGATGACGCTATGTATAATGCCGGGCGTTTCATTAAAGAGGGGGGTGCCCAGGCGGTCAAGCTTGAGGGTGGGGTAACGGTGGCGGAAAAGGTAACGAGGATTGTAGCCTGCGGTATACCGGTCATGGGTCACATCGGGCTTACCCCCCAGTCAATCCACCAGCTTGGTGGCTTCACGGTGCAGGGTAAAACCCCCGAGGCAGCCGCCAGAGTGCTTGAAGACGCCATAGCCTTAGAGCAGGCTGGAGCCTTTGCCATTGTCCTGGAGACTGTTCCCGCCCAGCTTGCCCGCATAATCACGGAAAGGGTAGGCATCCCCACCATCGGCATTGGCGCCGGGATACATTGCGATGGTCAGGTTCAGGTTATTAACGATATTCTAGGCTCGTACACCGAATTTGTCCCCAAGCACGCCAAACAATATGCCAAGCTCACCGATACTATCAAGAAGGCAGTGACTGATTACCACAACGAGGTAAAGGCTGGCACCTTCCCCACTGAGAAACAAAGCTACTCTATAGACGAAAGCCTGCTGGCTGAGCTAAAGAAGAAGTAACTCCCCCCTACCCCCTACCCCTCTCCCTCTTTATTGGTTATTGCCATAGCCCTAGTCTTAGGCATGAAGATATGCTTTAAGACCATAGGCAGTGAAATAAAGATTGGCAGAATGCTGAGTAGTATCAGACTGCCGGTAAGCAGGTTGATGAGGGATAGAAAACAAAGCAAGATGCCGGTGGACGTTCCTGTTTTGTGGGTGATGAGGTAGGCTATCCCGCCCAAGGCTAGAGCGATAAAAAACTGCCAGAACATTAGCGAGACAAGCACGCCGTAGGTGGTGAGTGCCCCCTTCCCTCCCTTAAAGCGGAGGAAGATTGACCAGTTATGCCCCACTACCACGCTGAGCCCGGTAAGAAGCACAACCAGCAGAGGAAGCCCAAGTCCCTCGGCAAGTAGCACTGCCGCCACGCCCTTGCTTACGTCTATAAGACCAACGATGCCGGCCCCAGCCAAGCCCACGCGGCGGTAGGTAGCCGTCGCCCCCAGCCGCCCGTCACCAACCTCCCTTATATCTAGCCCCTTTAGCCGCCCCACGATGTAGGCTGAAGGAATGGAGCCAAGTATGTAGGCGGAGATAATCACCAGTAAGGATAATATAATCTCGCTTGCCATGCTTTTTCCTCGCTAACTAATTATCATACCTTGAGTTGCTAGGTAGATTATGAGGTATGAGATGGGTTGGTGTCAACAGTGGCACCTCACCCCCTTTATCCCCCTCTCCTTCTAGGAGAGGGGGAAGAGATTTTAGAGAGGGGGCGAAGCCCCCTCTCTTACTTTCACTCCCCCTTCCCTTGGTAAGGGAAGGGGGTCAGGGGGATGGGTTTCTAAAGCTATGATATAATAGCTTGTGTCAGATGAAAGTCTTAAAGACAAAAGATGGGATGAAGAAGCTAAGGCTCAAGCTTCCCGAGCCGGTTGGCTTCGTTCCCACCATGGGCTATCTTCACCAGGGGCACCTGGTTCTGGCGAAGCGGGCGAAGGCGGAAAACGCCTCGGTTGTCGCCAGCATATTTGTCAATCCCACCCAGTTCGGTCCCCAGGAAGACTTTAAGCGATACCCCCGCGACCCCAAACGCGACCTGGCCATGCTAGAGAAAGAGGGGGTTGATGTTGTCTTTATGCCTTCGGTAGTTGAGATGTACCCCAAAGGCTTCAATAGCTGGGTGGAGGTGGGTAGGATTACGGAAAGGCTAGAAGGCGCCTCCCGCCCCGGTCATTTTATTGGGGTGGCGACGGTTGTGGCCAAGCTATTTAACATCGTCCAGCCAGACCGAGCCTACTTTGGGCAGAAGGACGCCCAGCAACTTATCGTTATCAAGAAGATGGTGGCTGAGCTTAATATGAACCTTGAAGTCGTTGCCGTGCCTACGGTGCGCGAGGCTGACGGTCTGGCGATGAGCAGTCGTAATACATATTTGAACTCCGAAGAGCGAAAAGCCGCCGTTGTTTTGTATCAGGCGCTGACCCTGGCGCAGAAGCTCTGGTCGGATGGAGAAAAAGACGCTAAAGTCATCCGCCAAAAGATGACCGACCTCATTCAGAAGCAGCCCCTGGCAGAAATTGACTATATCAGCATCGCTGATGCCGAGACCCTAGACGAACTAGATGAGGTCAAGCCCCCGGCTTTAGTCTCACTGGCGGTAAGAATCGGCAAGACGAGATTGATTGATAATGTGGTGGTGGGGTGAGGTTACCTTTGCCATAACATGGTATAATGTATTCCAAGTTCATACTATCTGCTAAATAGCATGTGTTGAAGGAGGCTAGAATGAAAGCATTATCCAAAGTGCTATTTTGGTTTTCAGTATTGCTCATGGCTTACGGCATTGTCGCTGCGCTTCTCGGGTACAATTGGTTTATAACCTCTCCTCAATATGCTGAAGCCGCGATAGCTGGAGGTGTGGGTCTCGGCATAATGATTGGCAGATATGAGTTGGCGTTAGGGATGCTGCACAGAGACATGGGGAGTCTTGTGAAGGATGTGGCCGGCGTTCGTAATGAGGTCGTAGGAGTTCAAGCAAATCTTGCCGGACTTCAAACAGATGTTGAGAAGCTCAAGTCAAGTGTTACGGAACTTCAAACAGATGTTGAGAGGTTTCATAAGGACGTAGGGGGACTTCACGAGAATGTCGGTGGATTTCATGAGAACATTGCCGAGCTTCATAAGGATGTAGGGGGACTCCACCGGGAGGTTGGGGAGCTTCATAAGGATATCGGGGATATTCTCGAGAATATACGCAAAACTCTAGAGAGGCCAGGGGGTTAAGTAAGCTTGGTGTAGTCCTACTCCCTCACCAGCCCCATAATCCCCACCATCGCCAGAAAGGCAAGGGCGGCGCCTAAGAGGAAGGGGGTGGCGGGATTATAAGCCTGCCATAGCCAGCCGGCAATCAGGCTGGCGGGCAATAGAGTAATACCAACCACCCCCTGATATAGCCCGTAGGCAGTGCCCCGCTTCTCTTCCGGAACCAAGTCGGCGACAAAGGCTCGGGCGACACCTTCTACTAATCCATAGTAAACGCCGTAGCAGGCAAAGAGCAGCCATACCTGCCACAGGCTTGATGCCAGGGCAAACCCCAGATAGACCAGGGCGTAGATAGACCAGCCCATGGCAATAACCCGCCTTCTTCCCAGCCTATCTGATAGCACCCCCGCCGGTAGAGAGGTAAGGGCATAGGTGAGATTAAACAGGACGAGCATCAAGGTTACATAGAGGACAGATGAGCCCAGGTTCTGCGCCCTCAAGATAACAAAGAAGTCGCTGGAGTTGCCCAGGGTGAATACCGCCATTATTGCCAGAAACAGTTTGAAGCGGGGAGAAAAGCCAGCCAGTCTAATTTGGGGCAACTTACGGCCACTGGGCGAGGGCTTTCTCTCGTGGACAAGGAAGAGCAAGACCAGTACTGATAGCACTGCCGGCACCACGCCGACTAGTACCAGCCACTGGTAGGTCTTCAGGCTGAGCTCAAGCCCCCCACCCTGAACCAGGTAGATAATTAAGGCGGCGAGCGCCAAGCCGAGGACGGCACCGGTTGTGTCCATCGCCCGGTGCAAGCCAAAGCCCTTCCCTCTTTCCTTCGCCGAAACCGAATCAGCGACCAAGGCATCGCGGGGGGAGTCGCGGATGCCCTTCCCCACCCTATCGCCAAATCTAATTACCAGCACGCTAGCCCAGGAGGTTGCCAGATACATAAAGGGCTTGGCTAGGGTAGAAATGCTATAGCCTAAAATGGTAAGAGGCTTGCGCCTTCTTACGCGGTCGCTGAGCCAGCCGCTGGGTATCCTGAAAATGGCGTCAGCGCTTTCAGAAACCCCACCGATAAGACCGACGATAGTGGTCGCTGCCCCCAGCACATTAGACAGAAAGAGGGGGACAAGGGTAAAAATCATCTCACTGGAGATGTCAGTCAGCAGGCTGACCACGCCGAGAAAGAAGACATTGGGGTTAAGCCCAAAGAGTCGGCGTTTCATAGCTAACAAGTATAATATAATAGGTGAGGTTAATTGACAACCACACTGCTCACAGCTACAATAATTTTCGTGCCGAGGTAGCTCAGTCGGTAGAGCAGCGGACTGAAAATCCGCGTGTCCCCAGTTCGATTCTGGGCCTCGGCACCAAAAGAGAGGTTTTCGCGAAAACCAAAGATTTTCATGGTGATATGCGGAAGTAGTTCAGCGGTAGAATGCCTCCTTGCCAAGGAGGAGGTCGCGAGTTCGAATCTCGTCTTCCGCTCCATTTGGGTTTTAAGTCGAAGACTCTTTGAGCCGAAGTGGCGGAAGAGGCAGACGCGACAGTCTCAAAAACTGTTGGAGGGCAACCTCTGTGTCGGTTCGAGTCCGACCTTCGGCAGAAGAAAAATGCCGAGTAGTGCAGCGGTAGCACAGAGGACTTTGGATCCTTTGACCCAGGTTCGAATCCTGGCTCGGCAGCCAATTTATTTTAGCAAGCCCGTATCCCTTTTAGTCCCGATGGAGGCTCGGCGGTGGGAATCAGGGAGAATGTTCAAAAGTTACTGAGTGAATTGTCCAAAGGGGTAGAACTGGTGGCGGCTGTCAAAGACAGGTCGGCTCAGGAGGTGCTTGAGGCGGTGGCGGCGGGTATAAGGATTGTCGGCGAGAATTATGTCCAGGAAGCGGAAGAAATCTACAGCGTGATTGGAAATAAAGCAAAATGGCACTTTATCGGACACCTGCAAAAGAATAAGGCCAAAAAGGCAGTCAGACTGTTTGATATGCTCCAGACCGTTGATTCTGTAGAAATAGCCGGGGAGATTGATAAGCGGTGTGCTCAGATTGGCAAGGTGATGCCGGTGTTGGTTGAGATAAATAGCGGTCGGGAGAGTCAGAAATCGGGCGTCCTGCCTGAAGATGCCGAAAATCTTATAACCGCGATTTCAGCCCTGCCCAACATAAAGGTCATGGGGCTGATGACGATGGGACCTCGTTTTGGCGACCCTGAGGCGTCAAGACCCTATTTTATAACCACAAGAGGAATATTTGAGCGGATTCAGAAGCTCGGGCTACCGAATGTGGAGATGAGATACCTTTCCATGGGAATGTCTAATTCTTACCTGATTGCTCTGGCGGAGGGGGCGAATATGGTGAGGATAGGGGCAAAAATATTTAGCCCTTGACTAAGTGGAGCTTTAGATTTAATCTATAATGATGGGTAAATGCTAAAATAAGCCATAGTCAGGAGGTTAGATAAATGGCATACAAGATTACCGAGGATTGCATTAGTTGCGGGGCCTGTGAACCAGAGTGTAAAAATGAGGCAATCGCTGAGGGGAATGAAATCTATGTGATTGACCCGGCCAAGTGCACCGAGTGTGTCGGCAATTTTGACTCACCGAAGTGCGCTGAGGTCTGCCCCGTGGATTGCTGTGTCGCCGACCCGGCTCATAAGGAAAGCAAGGAGCAGTTGCTCAATAAATGGAAGAAGCTGCATCCCGGTGAGACACCAGCTTCCACCTAAAACCTTCGTGAATTAAAGCTTTTAGCCGTTCCCCGATAGCTCAACGGTAGAGCGGGCGGCTGTTAACCGCTAGGTTGTTGGTTCGAATCCAGCTCGGGGAGCTTTTTTCTGTTCTGTATTAACCCCATCCCCCTTCCCGCTTAAGCTTAGCTCTTTTTCCCACCCTCCCGCCCTATAGGGCTTCGCCCTCAATCTCCTGTTTTCCTTGGGGCGTTTAAGAGGGGGCTTCGCCCCCCTCTTTTTCGTTCTCTCCCTTTACAAGAGACCAATTTAGGAGGGTGTCTAAGAGGGGTGTCAGCCCCTCTTTCTTTTTCTTCCCCCTCTCCTTTTAGGAGAGGGGGATTAAGGGGGTGAGGTGTAAAGTTAGTACTTTAAGTTTGAGCCCTCGTTGTGCCTATGTTATAATTTTTGCTAGGAATAAAACTATGTGGGACAAACTTGAACAAATAGCCCGCCACTATCAGGAGTTAGACCAGCAGATGGCTGTGCCCGAGGTTGCCACTGACCCCAAGCAATTACAGGCATTGGCTCGGGAGAAGGCGAGCCTTGAGGACGTGGTAACTAAATATCATCGCTACCAGGCAACCTCAAGGGAGCTGGAGAAGACAAAAGCGATGTTAGCCACCAAGCTGGATGAAGAGATGAGCGCCATGGTCAAGCAGGAGATAGAGAGCCTGGCGGCAAAACTAGAACGCCAGCTTAGCGAGCTAAAGCTTGCCCTCATCCCCAAGGATGCCAGTGATGAAAGGGACATCATCATGGAGATTCGGGCGGGGGCGGGTGGTGATGAAGCCAGCCTCTTTGCCGCCGACCTCTTTCGCATGTATACCAGGTATGCCCAGGCTAAGGGCTGGGCGGTGGATATTATTGATAGCAACGAGAGTGGCGTTGGCGGCTTTAAGGAGATTATATTTGAGATAAAGGCTAAGGGTGCCTTCAGCCATTTGAAGTATGAGCGGGGGGTACATCGGGTGCAGCGAGTGCCCACCACTGAGGCTTCAGGTAGAATTCATACCTCAACCGCGACCGTGGCTGTTCTCCCGGAAGCCGATGAGGTTGAGCTGGCGCTCAATCCTAGCGAGCTTAAGATTGAGTTTTATCATAGCCGTGGGGCGGGGGGACAGAATGTAAATAAGGTAGCCACTGCTGTCCGTGTTACTCACCTGCCTAGCGGAATAGTAGCCACCTGCCAGGACGAGCGCTCACAGCTAAGAAATAGAAGGAAGGCAATGTCTGTGCTCCGTGCCCGACTTTTTGATTTGGAACGGCGCAAGCGAGAGGAGGAGATAACCAAACAGCGCCGCTTGCAGGTGGGCACCGGCGAGCGTGCCGAGAAGATAAGAACCTATAACTTCCCTCAAGACCGTATTACTGACCACCGCATTGGTCTGACCCTCCACAACCTGCCCCGCATTCTTAATGGCGAGCTTGATGAGCTCATAGATGCCCTAGCCACCAACGACCGCGCTCAGCTAGAAAGGCAACTGGTGTGAGCCTGAAGCAAGCCCTTAGCCATGCCCGCGGCATTCTTGCCCAGGGAAATATTGAGGATTCACCACTGGAGGGCGAGCTACTGCTAAGGCATGCCTTGGGTATAAGTCGGACTCAGTTATATCTGGACCTTGACCACAAGCTAAGCCCTAAACAGTATGAAGCCTTCTGGCATCTCGTTGAGCGCCGGCTGGGCGGTGAGCCTACCGCCTATATAACCGGGCATTGCGAGTTCTACGGTCTTGATTTCTATGTTGACCCCCGCGTCCTCATCCCCCGCCCTGAGACTGAGCTACTGGTGGCAGAAACTTTAACTCTGGCGCAAAATCGCTGGATAGGCACCATCGCCGAGGTTGGCACCGGCTCCGGGGCTATTGCCATCAGCCTGGCGCTTGAGCTACCAGAAACCAAGATTTATGCCAGCGATATATCAACCACAGCCCTTGAGGTCGCCCTGATTAACTGCCAGAGGCATGGGGTATTAGATAGGGTTTATCTCCTCCAGGGTGATATGCTTGACCCCATCCCCGAGCCGGTTGACCTGATAATAGCCAATCTCCCCTATGTCAGGAGGTTGCAGTTAGCCGGGGTTAGGTCTGAGCCATTACTGGCGCTTGATGGCGGTCGGGATGGGGTTAAAAATATACGCCGGCTCTGCCGCAAGGTAGGTAGCAAGCTCCGCTCTGGAGGCTCTTTACTTCTGGAAATCGGGCAGGGGCAGGGTGGGGTGGTAATCGCCTTGCTTAGTCGTCTCTTCCCCAATAGCAAAATCAGGCTCATCCCTGACCTGAGCGGTATCGAGCGGGTGGTAAGCCTCAGCCTAGCTTGACACAAAATCGCCCCGATGATAAATTAATCAACTGGGCTTTTTACAATAGATAGGAGGAGTAGCCGTTATGAATATGGTTGTCTGTATCAAACAGGTGATTGACCCCGAGGCACCCCCCGCCAGCTTTAAGATTGACCCAGCTACCAATAAGGTGGTGCCACCACCGGGGGTAGCACCTGTGGTTGACCCCTATGCTGAATATGCGGTTGAGGCAGCACTAAAAATCAAGGATGCCAAGGGGGGCAAGGTCACCGCCGTAAGCCTGGGCACAAACCTGACCCGGGACATAGTCAAAAAGCCGCTGGCGATGGGGGCTGACGAGCTTATCCTGCTTGAGGATGGAGCCTTTGATGGGGGCGATAGCTGGTCAACCGCCTATGCCCTGGCAATGACCATCAAAAAGCTCGGTGAGTATGACATTATTCTCTGCGGCCGGGAAGCCTCTGACTGGAATGCGGGGCAGGTAGGCTCGGCTATTGCCGAGATACTGGGGCTACCCAGTATCACCCTGGTCAAGAAGATAGACATCGCCGATGGTAAGGCGAGGGTGGAGCGGGTGACAGATGAAGGCTATGAGGTGATTGAGGTATCACTGCCCGTCCTGATTACAGTAAGCCATGAGATTGGTGAGCCCCGCTACCCGACGATAAAAGGGATTATGGCGGCGAAGAAGAAGGAGCCAGTGGTCTGGAAACCAGCCGATATCGGGGTGGAGGCATCTCAGGTCGGGGCTGCTGGCAGACGCACCAAGCTGCTCAAGCTATTCCAGCCGGTTCGTGGTGGAAAATGTGAAATTGTTGGTGGGGAGAGCCCGGAGGAGGCAGCGGTTAATCTCGCCCTGAAGCTAAGGGAAAACAAGGTGCTTTAAGGAGATGAAGTTATGTCTGAAAATAAAGGCGTTATGGTTTTTTGTGAGGTATCCCAGGGAAAGCTAACGTCAATCGCCACCGAGCTCCTCGGTGGTGGCAGAAAACTGGCCGATGACCTGGGTCAGGAGCTATCGGCAGTGTTGGTCGGCAGTGGGGTAAGCGGCTTGGCTCAGGAAGCAATTGCCTTCGGTGCCAACAAGGTCTATGTTGTTGATAACCCACTGCTCAAGGACTATCAAACCGATTCCTATGTAATAGCTATGGAAAAGGTAGTTAAGCAGGTGATGCCCCAGATTCTCATTCTCGGGCAGACTGCTATCGGGCGCGACCTAGCCCCGAGGCTAGCCTTCAGGCTAAACACAGTTGCCTCTTTGGGCTGCCTGGAGCTGGCTATTGACCCTCAGTCAAAGCTGATGTTGCAGACCAAGCCTGTCTACGGCGGGAACGCCCAAGCCGTCTTTGTCAGTGCCACCTTTCCCCAAATAGCCACCGTTAGAGCCAAGGCAATGACGCCCCTTGAGCGAGACCAGTCGAGGAAGGGGGAGGTAGTCACCATTGACGCTGGTCTTGACCCTTCGGCAATAAGAACTAGGGTATTGGAGAAGGTATCGGAAAAGCTGGAGGGGATAAGGCTTGAGGATGCTAAGGTGGTAGTATGTGGGGGTAGGGGCATTGGTGGGGCTGAAGGTTTCAAGCAGTTAGAAGAATTAGCCAAGCTACTCAACGGGGCGGTGGGAGCTACCCGTCCCCCCTGTGATAACGGTTGGTATCCAGCCGGGGCACAGATTGGGCTAACAGGCAAGATTATTACCCCTGACCTCTACATTGCTATTGCCCTCTCTGGTTCCAGTCAGCATATGTCCGGTTGCTCTGGTTCCAAGGTTATAGTGGCAATAAACAAGGACGCTGAGGCAAACATCTTCCGCGAAGCCCGCTTCGGTGTGGTCGGCGACTGGAAAAAGGTACTCCCTGCCCTGGCCAGCAAGCTTAAGGAGCTTCTTGCCGGGTAGAATTAGCCCGTCTTCTCCGCCTGTCTCTCGGCGATAATCTTCTGGGTGATGTGAGCGGGCACCTCTTCATAGTGGCTGAAGGTTGCCTTATAACTGCCCCTGCCCTGGGTTATTGATTTCAGGTCTATGCCATAGCGCAGAATCTCAGCCAGTGGCACCTGGGCTTCAATTATATTTGTCCCACCCTCAGGGCTCATCCCCAGCACCCGTGCCCGTTTGGTGTTAAGGTCGCCCATAATATCACCGGTGTAGTTCTCAGGGACAGCAACCTTGATGTTCATTATTGGCTCAAGCAGGACTGGTTGCCCTTGGGACAACCCCTTCTTTAATGCCCCCGCCCCGGCAATCTTGAAGCATATATCTGAGGAATCAACCGGGTGAAAGCTGCCATCATAGAGTCTTGCTCTCAGGTCAGTAACCGGGTAGCGAGCCAAGACCCCTTCCTTAAATGCCTCATTAACCCCTTTTTCCACCGCTGGGATATAATTCCTCGGTATAGCCCCGCCCACTACTTTGTCAACAAACTCAGTGCCCGTGCCGCGGGGTAAGGGCTCAAGCTCAAGCAGGACATGCCCGTACTGACCGTGTCCCCCCGTCTGCTTCCTATGCTTATACTCAGCCTTGGTTGGCTGGGTTATTGTCTCCTTATAGGGGACTTTAGGCATCTCCAGCCTCACCCCGACGCCAAATTTGCGCATCATCTTTTCGGCGGCTACCTCAAGCTGGGACTCACCAATCCCGGACAGGATTATCTCACCGGTATCAGTATCGCGGCGAACCTGCATGGTTGGGTCTTCCTCAGCCAGTCGGGATAGCGCTGTTCCCAGCTTATCAACATCTGTCTTGGCTATAGGATGCACCGCCAGGCTAAAAGCCGGCTCGGGGAATTCTATCGGGGCAATCTTCACCGGCTTACCTTGGCTGCATAGTGTATCCCCGGTGCTGGTGGTGGTTAACTTAGCCACCGCCCCAATGTCTCCAGCGCCAAGCTCGGCTACTGGCTCCTGGTTCTTACCCCTGAGGACGAAGAGCTGACCGATACGCTCAGCACCACCACGGCTGGCATTCCATACCTGGGAGTTACTATTAATGGCACCGGAATAAACACGGAAGTAGGTGAGTTTTCCAACATATGGGTCAGCGCTGGTCTTAAATACCATAGCCGCCAGCGGACCATCCGCGGCTGGTTTGAGTTTGTCCGTGGTTGAATCAGTAATAATTACCACCTCTCGCTCTTTGGGGGAGGGCAGGTAACTGTTCATGGCATCAAGAAGCAGGGGTAAGCCTATGTTCTTCAGCGCCGAGCCAGCGAGAACGGGTATAATCCTGCCGCCTAGTACTGCCTGTCTTAAGCCTCCACCCAGTTCCTCCCCGCTGAGCTCTGTGCCCCCTAGGTACTTCTCAATGAGCTTGTCGTCAACCTCAGCCACCGCCTCAATCAGTTTCTCACGAAAAGAGTCAGCCTTTTCTTTAATTGGGGCGGGGAGCTCCTTTGCCTCAGGGGTGGTTTTCATTGTCAGCAGGTCAAGTATCCCGGCAAAACTATCCTGAGCACCTATCGGTAACTGCAGTGGCAGGCATCTTGAGCCAAACTTAGACTGGAGTTGCTCCAAGGTCCGATGGAAGTCAGCGTTCTCTCGGTCCATCTTATTGATGAAGATAAGGCGGGGTAGTTTTGCCTGCTCGCAGTATGACCATACCTGCTCCGTGCCGACCTCAACGCCAGAGGCAGCACAGACCAAGATTACTGCCCCCTCCGCCACCCGCATTGCCGCCTTGACCTCGCCGACAAAGTCAGAGTAACCAGGGGTATCAATAAGGTTAATTTTTATCCCTTTCCACGAGCAGGGCAGAAGGGAAAGGTTGATACTAATCTTGCGTTTTATCTCATCCGGGTCATAGTCTGAGGTAGTACTCCCCTCCCCAACCTTGCCCAGTCGGGTAATAGCGCCGGCGGTAAACAGCATTGCCTCTGAGGCTGAGGTCTTGCCGGCACCACTGTGGGACAGTAAAACCACATTGCGAATATTCTCTAGTCCATATTGTTGCATCTAACACCTTTCCAATTTATAACTCTTTATCTTAATTCCACGATATTATACTCGTGCTTAGTGGATGGGACAAGTTTTGATTATCTGATTAATAGCGGTGTGACATAGGTCTCAAGGGCGGCGGCTATATAGCAATCAAAACCCAATATTTATAACTCATATCAACCGCACCTTATCCAGAGCCGTAATTATCATGGAAAACAATCTCTGAAAGCTCCTTCCTTAGTCTTACTGGCGGTTCCTCATCGGGGTAGCCGAGGGGCGTCATGGAAACGGCACAAAAGCCCTCTGGTACTCCAAGAATCTTGGCTACTTTTTTAGCGTCAAAGGCGCCAATAAAGACTGTGCCCAGACCTAGCGAGTGTGCCGCCAGTACCAGATTTTGCATCGCCAGTGCCACATCAAACATAAACCAGTCGCCTTTATCGGTAGCCAGCTTCCCTGGCTCTCGAACCGAATACCCCGACCTTCCCAGCTCGGCACAGGCAACAATCACCACCGGTGCCTGTCGTAAAGCCTCGGTAGCCCGATTAGGTCTGTCCGAGATACCGATTAATGCCTCGGCGACTTTATCTCTAATTTTGCTATCCTTCACCACAACAAATCGCCAGCACTGACTATTAGCCCAGGACGGTGCCCAGCGCGCCGCCTCAAGGACAGTCTCAATAGTCCTGTCATCTACTGGAGTAGACTTATACCGGCGAATACTTCTCCTGGTCTTGATTGCCTCTAGAACCTCCATTATTCCTCCTTCTCCCAGGCGCCCTTACCAATAAGGGAGACAAAGCGACAGCCACCCAGATTCTCAATCACATTCCTCTTTCTGCCTCGGGTAATCCTACATAGCTCCTGGATGTAGCGGGAGCCGACCGGAATTACCATCCTTCCCCTAATCTTTAGCTGGGCGAGTAGGTCGGGTGGCACCCTGGGCGCACCGGCGGTAACTATTATCGCGTCGTAAGGGGCTTCCTTCTGCCAGCCCAGTGTCTCCTCGGCCACATGAATCTCAATATTGGTAAATCCCAGCCTATCCAGTAGCTTCTTGGCTAACTCAGCCAGTGCTTGTATACGCTCGGTAGTGACAACATAGCGGGCTAGTTTAGCCAGAATGGCTGCCTGGTATCCACTGCCAGTGCCTACCTCAAGGACCTTCTCATTGCCTTTGAGTGCCAGGGCTTCGGTCATAAGGGCAATGATAAAAGGCTGGGAAATCGTCTGGTCATAGCCAATAGGGAGCGGTCTATCCTCATATGCCAGGTGCCGACATGCCGGCGGCACAAAAAGCTCCCTCGGGATACTGTGCATTGCTTCCAACACCCGCTTGTCTTTAATCTCGGTGCTTAGTTGGTCAATCAATTCGGCTCTGGCGGCAGCAAAATCCATAGTTGGCACCGCTGGGATGGGGCTAGTGGAGAACAAAGGCTAGCACCACCAGAATAACCAGTATTATCCCAGAAAGAATCCCGATTCTCCGTAGCTCAGCAGTGAGGCTGATGGGTTGAGCGAGGGTAACTGCTGGCCGTGGGGCTGGTGGTTTTGCCACAGGGGTAACCACGGGGGTAACTACCTCTGCCCGAGGTGCGGGCTCATACCTTTGTACCGCTGCTGGCTGGGTGGGGGCGGAAGAGACCCCTCCCCTTCTTCTTTTACTTCGGGGTATATGCCGGCGGTGACGGCGTGACTTGCGTGACATCTAAAACCTCCTACTTAGCCCGGGGGTGAGATTTCTCATAGGCGCGCCGGATATGGTCGGTGGTGAGATGGGTGTAGACCTGGGTAGTTGAGATATTGGCATGACCCAAAAGCTCCTGCACTGACCGCAGGTCAGCCCCCCCGCTCAACATGTGGGTGGCAAAGCTATGCCTCAGGGTGTGGGGGGTAACCTGAGCCTCAAGGCCGGCTTCCTTAGCATAACCCTTTAGTATTTGCCACAGTCCCTGTCTGGTCAGTCTCTCTCCTCGGCGGTTAAGGAACAAAGCCTTTTCTTCACTGGTGCGTACCAGTTGCGGACGCGCTTGGGTCAGATACTCCTTTAATATCAAGGCTGCCTGTCGGTAGATAGGGATAAGCCGCTCCTTATGCCCCTTGCCGAAGCAACGTATGGAGCTATCATCAACATTATCAATGTTTATATCCACTATGTTCAGAGCCACCAGTTCACTCACCCTCATCCCAGTGGCGTAGAGGAGCTCCAGCATTGCCCGGTCCCGCTTGGCTTCTATCGTTGACCGCTTGGACGGTTGCTCCAGCAGAAGGCGAGCCTGGGCGATTGAGATTGGCTTGGGTAGTGACCTTCCTACCTTGGGTGATGGCATATCCCGTGTCGGGTTATCCCGCAGGGTACCCTCAGCCACCAGAAAGCTGAAGAATGACTTGACCGCAGCTACCTTGCGGGCTACCGTAGTGGCGGCATACCTTCGCTCTTTAAGCTCAAGGAGGTAGCGGAGCATGGACTCGCGGTCAAAAGCCGCCCAGGGGGGGATAGTGCCCCGCCTCGCCGCCTCCTCCTCAACAAAGCTAGCCAGTTGGTGCAGGTCGTTCTGATAAGCAAGTTTTGTGTTCTCGGCGAAGCCCTTCTCCACAACCAGATAGTTTAGGAATTTGTCAATAGCCTCTTTCACCAGTCTCCCTCGCTACAAATAGTCTTTATGTATTTTAACATAACTAAAAACAAAAATCAGCCCCGCCTAATGGTTCTTTAGTAACCTATCCCCTAAGCCCCCTCCCTACGTTGGATATCTGGCTATTGCCGGGGGTTAATCAAGACGGCTGGTAGCCCGTTAGCGGGATGGGTATAGACGCATCCCCCCGCCCCGTAAACCTCCTCAATGTTCTGGGGGGTGATGACCTCGCTTGGTGTCCCGTGGGCATGAACACGCCTGTTGTTTATCAACACCAACCGGTCGCAGTATTGCGCCGCTAGGTTAAGGTCATGTAGCGCGGCGAGAACAGCCAGATTATTCTCCAGGCACAGGTTCTTAATCAGATTAAGGATTTCGACCTGTCGGCCGATGTCAAGGTTTGCCGTTGGCTCATCCAGTAGAATTGCCTTTGTCTCCTGGGCAAGAACCCGGGCAATAAGAAGACACTGTATCTCACCACCGGAAAGCTCGCCTACCCTTCGCCTGGCCAGATGCTGGGTCATCGTCCGCTCCATGGCATGCCAGGCAATATCCAGTTCTCTCTGACTTTCATACTGGAAAAGGCCAAGGTGCGGATTCCTGCCCATGAGCACTACCTCAATGGCGGTAAAGGCGCTGGGCAGGAGAGGCATCTGGGGAACGACGCCAAGCATCCGGGCCAACTCCTGTCTTGATATGCTGACTAGGTCCTGTCCATCCAGAAGAATCTTGCCCCGGTATGGAGAAATGATACGAGTTAGAGCCCTGATGATGGTCGTCTTGCCACAGCCATTCGGGCCGATAAGCCCCACCATCTCCCCAGGCATCACCTGGAAGGTGATGTTTTTCAATACTTCTTTGCGGTAGTAACCAAGACAGATATTCTGTACTTTAATCTTTATCATCTTGACCTCAGAAGATTACCTTTTTTCGGCGACGCAATAAGTAAAGGAAGAAGGGTGCGCCACAGAGAGCCGTAATTACCCCTATCGGTATTTCTGTGGGTGCTTGAACGGTGCGGGCTACTAGGTCGGCTAAGATAAGGAAGATAGCGCCGGTTAGAACGGAAAGTGGCAGCAGAAAACGGTGGTCGGCGCCCCAAATCAGACGCACCGCGTGCGGAATGATGATACCAACAAAACCAATGGTACCGACAAAAGAAACGGCGGCCGCAGTAATTAAGGTAGCCGCGGCCAGAAGCACGAGCTTCAATCTCTCTACATTGATGCCGAGCTGCTGAGCCTGCTCCTCATCAAGCTGCATGATATTAAGCGGACGGGCATAAAGCAGGATGACCCCGATGCCCACTGCCACGTAGGGAAGAACGAGCTTCACGTCCAGCCACTGGCTTAAGGAGAAGCTACCCATCAGCCAGAAGATAATGCCGTGCATCCTTTCCCCGCTGGAAATGATGAGATAGGAGACGATTGACCCCAGAAGTGCCCCCAGGGCAACACCGGCCAGGATAAGAGTGGTCACGGGTAATGTTTTGCCGACGCGGGCTAAACCGTAGACAATGGCGGTGCTGACCAGTGCTCCGACAAAGGCGAAGATGGGAATAACTCCAACTCCCATGCCCTGCCAGGTGGTGGGGAGCAGGAAGCCGACCACGGCACCCAGTGACGCTCCCTGGGCGACACCGATAAGGTAGGGGTCAGCCAGTGGATTGCGGAAAAGCCCCTGGTAGGTAGCTCCCGCCGTCGCCAGGGCTGCCCCAACCAGCCCCGCCAGTATGACCCTGGGCAACCGGATCTCCAGAATTATGGTTTCTATACCGCTCGGCCAGACCGGAGCTAGATGAATAAAAGGTAGCTTCGAAAGCATAACCTGGCAGGTGGTCAGGAATGGGATCTCGACACTGCCAACGGTCGTAGCCAAAGCCGCTATCAGCAAAAGTAAAACACAAAGCCCGATAATGGCATAAACTCGACCATGCCATCGCACCAGGTGGGCTGGTGGAGTCGGGCTTGATAAATCTGGTTTAGCCGACACGCTAGATAACCCTCACTACCTCAAATTTCAGCCCTTCGTTACCGGTCAGGCAGGAAACATGGTCAAGATGTTTTCCGGCAATGCTGACCGCATCCTCCATTTCCCCAGGAGTAGGACGTCGCCAGGGGTTATCGCCGATAGGTATATAAGCATCTATACGATAAGGAATAGCGCTGTCGACGCTGGCGATAAACCTCGCCATATGCTCAATTTCGGGACAATCGATATACTCGGGGATAAAGACGCTCTCCGCCCTTAGCCTTACCCCTGATTGGTGGTACTTAACAAAGTTCCCCAGCGCCCTTTTATTTGATTTACCGGTATAGTGACGATGAAGCTCGTTGGTATATGCCTTGAGGCTGAAGACTACCTCGCTAATGTCCTTCAGCTCAGCGAGTATAAACCCGTTGCTGAGGAGAGTATTATAGCTACCAAACTCTCTACGGAGTGCCTCCGCCAGTTGCGGCAACTGGGGGTCGATGGTTGGCTCAGCCCCCATGAAGACGACTTCCCTTACCTCCAGCCTAGCCAAAATGAGCATCACCTCTTCCAAGACCAGGAAGTGTTCCGGGACTCCAGGGCTTTTCTTTACCGGACTAAAGATATTATCCCTTGTCTCCGCCAAGTGGCAATCATATAGCTCTTTCTTGAGCAGGCAAGCTCGACAATTCAGGTTACAGCCCCAGAAATGCAGGTAAACGGTTCCGACTTCTGGGCTATAGGTTATATGATAAACATTCACTACTTGGCTTCCTTAAATAGTTCGGGATGAATGAACCTGGCGAACTGCTCTAGGGCGTCAGTTATCCGTGGCCCGGGACGCCCGACTATGTCAACATCTATGCTATAAACCCGATTATTCAGGCGGGCAGCAGTATCCCCCAACCTCGGCTCAGTCCGGGCAAACTGAAGCGGTGCGTCAGCGCCTGTTCCCATACCCACGCCGGCAATCATTATCTCAGGATTGGCGGCAATGACCGCCTCCAGGCTGATAGTGGGATAACCGCTAAGGTCCCCGGCGATGTTTATACCGCCTGCTTTCTGAATTAGCTCATCATG
>Ga0315282_10006700_pt1 | contig 19155 bp, 16 predicted proteins | sample YL17G07_20_MG_FD_203693 | JGI IMG/M metagenome (GOLD analysis project Ga0315282, IMG submission 203693) | Sediment microbial communities from Yellowstone Lake, YNP, Wyoming, USA - YL17G07_20 | ecosystem: Environmental > Aquatic > Freshwater > Lake > Sediment | place: USA: Wyoming | collected... | reverse complement strand
CCTGATATCCTCGACCCGGCATTGTTACGCCCCGGCCGTTTCGATCGCCAGGTGGTCCTCGATCGGCCGGATATCAAGGGACGAAAGGCGATTTTAAAGGTACACGCCAAGGACATACCACTGGAGGATGGTGTCGATCTGGAGGTTATCGCCAAACAGACGCCGGGATTCTCCGGCGCCGATCTGGCCAATCTCATGAACGAGGCCGCGATCCTGGCCGCCCGGCGCGAGAAGAAAAAGATCGGTCTCGCCGAGCTTGAGGAATCAGTCGACAAGGTTATAGCCGGCCCCGAGAAAAAGAGCAGGATAATCAGCCCCAAGGAGAAAGAGATAACGGCATACCACGAGGCAGGGCATGCAGTTGTAGCCCACTCCCTGCCTAACGCAGACCCGGTACATAAAGTCTCGATAATCGCCCGCGGCATGATGGGAGGATATACCCGCCTGCTTCCCACCGAGGATCGTCATATGTCGACCTATGCCCAGTTCAACGATACGCTTGCCACCATGTTAGGCGGGCACACTGCTGAAAATTTAATCTTCGGCGAAGTCACAACAGGCGCAGGCAGCGACCTTGAGCAAGTCGCCCGCATTTCCAGACGCATGGTCACAGACTACGGCATGAGCGAGAAGCTAGGCCCACGCACCTTCGGAAGGCGGGGAGAGCTTATATTCCTTGGGCGTGAAGTGACTGAGGAGCAAAAGGATTACAGCGAAAAAACTGCTGAGGACATCGATGAAGAAGTGCACAAGCTCGTCCAGCGTGCACAAAGCGTAGCCAGAGAGGTACTAACGAACAACAAGGAGAAACTGGTGAAACTTGCCGAGGCTTTGATTGCCAACGAGACCATCGAGGGAGCCGCCCTGGATGCTCTACTCGGCAAACGCGCCACTGAGCCGGCCGCCAAACCATCATCCTAAACTCAGTGCAAGGCTACCAAGGTGCAGGCTCCTCATGCCAGAGTATTAGTGGTATCCCCTAATAAAACTCACCCCTACACAATTGCCCCAATCTTGGGGGCCAGCAGGAGGTCAACCATTTCATAGATTGTCATCATGAGGCACAAAGCAACCAAAGGATCTTGTAGAGATTCTTCACTCTGTTCAGAATGACACGTTAAAAAGAGGTGTCCTTCCGCGGAATCCTTCCCGAAATGGGAAGGACCAAGAGTGGGGGCTAAGGGGTTGATAAAACTTAATTAGGCCTACGAGGCTAGCATAATCAGTTTAGCAATTATCCAACCGAGGACACCACATATCGGGAATGTCATCACCCAGGCGAGCACGATGTTCCCTGCAACACCCCATCGCACCGCAGACAACCGCTTAGTGGCACCAACACCCATAATAGAAGCACTGATGCAATGAGTAGTGCTCACCGGAATGCCAAATGCTGATGCAGCCTCGATCACTGAAGCTGCCGCCGTTTCCGCAGCGAAGCCATGCACCGGTCTGAGAACTGTCATACTCACACCCAACGTCCTGATCACCCGCCAGCCGCCCAGCGCCGTACCAAGGGCAATAGATGCAGCGCTGAGAGCTATAATCCAGAAGGGAACGTTCCACTCAGTGCTGCCACTATGGATCATCAAAGCCACAGCCATGAGGCCGATGGGCATCTGACCGTCGTTTTTACCATGAGCGTAGGCCATAAAACCAGCAGAGAGTATCTGCAATCTTGAGAAATGCCCCTCTACCTTCAAAGGTGATTGCCGGCGCAGAAGCCAATACAACGCCACCATCACCAGGAACCCTGCGGCAAAGCCGAGGGCGGGAGCAATGCCCACCGATGGGAGGACCTTGGTGGTTAAAACCTTCCAGACAATAGCAACACTTCCAGCAGCAGCGATTCCCGAACCGACCAGTCCGGCGATAAGGGCGTGGTGCAGGCTTATCGGCAATCCGAAGCGTGTCGCGACAGCACCCCAAATAACAGCCGCTAACAGCGCAGCTACTATTACATTGTAGCTGATATACTCTGATGCGACTATGCCCTTGCCAATGGTATGAGCTACAGCAAGACCGGTGGCAGCACCGGCAAAGTTCAGGACAGCTGCCATAGCTATAGCTTTAACGGGAGAAAGGACGCGCGTGCCGATTACGGTAGCGATAGCATTAGCGGCATCATTAGCGCCGTTAACTATAGCAAAACCGACGGAGATGATTATTATAAGTATGAACAAAGCTTAAACTCAGGCACGTTTTATCATCACGCCTTCGAGGACGTTGGCGATATCCTCACAGCGGTCAGTGGCGGCCTCCATATACTGGTATATCTCCCGCCATTTGATCACATCGGCAATATCAATTTTATCACGGAATAGTTCCGCCAGGGCTGAGCGGAATATAGCATCAGCCTCGTTCTCCAGCCTGTTTATCTCAATACAACACTCGGGTAGTCCCTGCAGGTCTTTGCGACTTCGGATATGGGGAATAGCCTCGCTGATCTCTTTACTGATTTTGACTATGACAGTTGCAAGCTCACGGGCTCTCTGCGTGGGACGCTCCACTTCATAAATGGACATACACGTTGCGGCATCCTCAATGCAGTCAAGCACATCGTCTATATGCTCAGCCAGATGGGCTATATCTTCACGGTCTATAGGTGTAATAAACGATGCATTCAGAAGGGCTGCAATACGGTGTGTAATTTCATCACCCTGGTGTTCCAGTTCCTTAAGCTGGCGTGCCTTGGCAGGCACATTCTCCCATTTGTCTACTAATTCAGAAAAGAGCTCGGCTGTCTTTACAAGATTTTTGGCTCCATCTTCAAATAAATCAAAGAATTTTCCCTCTTTAGGTACGAAGGAAATCCTCGGCACGAAGGAAAATTTCAAATAAACACCTCCTCGCATGTCCCAATATATCAAACCAGAAAGCCCGAAAGTTGTCAACCAAAAAGGCGAACTGATTTCACCTGTGGATCATTATCAGAGATGCGGGATTCCTCCTATCGCCAGATAAGGGATGACTCCACTAAGGATTTGAAAGAGGTGCCCTTCCACGGAAGGACCGGGGGACACGGGGTGTCCTCCATCTTCTCAAATCTCCCCCAAGAATGGGGGATAAGGGGGTTGATTTCAATTCCGACTTAGATAAACAGTGGTGCAGGAGAAATTCTCCTGCTGGGGTTTTAGGGGTGTCCCCTAATTCCTTTAATCTTCCCCCATGATTGGGGGACACAGGGGGTTGAACCAGAAAAATCCTGTAAATCTATGTCTGGTTAGATAGGGAGATTCTCACCCTTAATCAATCCTCTCCCCGGCTTTTATTCCAATGCTCACTTTTCATGCGTTTCTGATATAATGTGAACCTCAATTATGCGTGACGGATTTGAAATAATCGATCATACAGCCGATATAGCAATCGCCGCATATGGAGTAGATATGAAGAAGGCTTTCTCCAATGCAGCAATTGGCATGTTCAGCATCATAACCGACATCGACAAGGTCAACGAAACGGTGATGCGTGATGTAGAAGTGACAGCTGATGAGATGAAAGTCCTTTTAGTATCCTGGCTGAATGAGTTACTATTTATATGTGAGGTCGAGCGGATTTTATTTAAACGATTCGACATATCCGAATTGAACGAGACCAGAATGCTTGCCAAATGCTATGGTGAAAAGATAAATCTGAAGCGGCACAAGATAAAGGCTGAAATAAAAGCAGCTACTTATCATATGATTAAGATAGAAGAAGGGAATGGTATCCGAGTCCAAGTATTATTTGATATTTAAGGGGATTGAGGATGTCAGGGACAAAAAGACTGATCCAGAAAGATAAATATCGCTGGGAAATACCACAGGACTACAAACCCGGGATGAACGTGCCGGGGATTCTCTATGCAGATGATGAAATGCTGGCCCATATCAAAGAGGACGAGGCTATTGAGCAGGTAGCGAACGTGGCAACCCTGCCCGGCATCGTTTCGCTGTCCCTGGCCATGCCGGATATCCACTGGGGCTACGGCTTCCCTATCGGAGGGGTAGCAGCCACTAGAGTGAAAGATGGCGTCATCTCGCCCGGCGGCGTTGGATTCGATATAAACTGCGGCGTTAGATTGCTGCGCACCAACCTCACTGAAGATGAAATACATCCTAAAATCGATAAACTGGTGGATGCGCTGTATCACAATGTTCCCTCCGGTGTTGGTTCCGAAGGTAAACTGAGGTTGAAACCGCAAGAAGTCGATGATGTCCTGCGCAAAGGCTCCCGATGGGCTGTTGAAAAGGGATATGGTGAAAGGGAAGATATCGAAGTCACCGAGGAGCATGGCTGCATGAGCGGTGCCGATCCTGAACGGGTAAGCGCCAGGGTTAAGCAGCGCGGAGGGCCGCAGCTTGGCACATTGGGATCGGGGAATCATTTCATCGAGGTGCAAATCGTCGACGAAATCTATGAGCCAGATATAGCCAGTGCAATGGGTATTTCCCACAAAGGACAGGTGTTCCTGCTCATACATACCGGTTCACGCGGCCTGGGATACCAGGTTTGCGATGATTATGTAAAAGCGATGGGCTCAGCTGTAAAGAAATACGGCATTGAACTCCCCGACCGTCAGCTCGCCTGCGCACCGGTCAACTCACCGGAAGGCAAAGATTATTTCGCTGCCATGGCCTGTGCCGCCAACTACGCCTGGGCCAACCGGCAGTGTATCACCCACTGGGCCAGAGAATCTTTCATCCGAGTGCTTGGCAAAGGCCCTGCCGATCTTGGCATGGAGATGGTTTACGATGTTGCTCACAACATCGCGAAGATGGAAAAACACATGGTTGATGGCCAAAAAATCGACGTTTGCGTCCACCGTAAAGGAGCCACGAGAGCCCTGCCAGCAGGACATCCCGATGTCCCGAGCATATATTCTAAGATCGGCCAGCCTGTGCTCATACCAGGCGACATGGGGCGATACTCGTACGTCCTTGTGGGAACAGAGCGCGCCATGTCCGATACCTTCGGGTCGACCTGCCACGGCGCGGGCAGATTGCAGAGCCGGACTGCGGCCAAGAAGGGAGTGCGCGGAAGTGACGTCGCTCACAGACTTGAGGCCAGTGGCATCAAGGTCAGAACCGCCAGCATGTCCTCGCTCGCAGAAGAGGCCTCAGAGGCATACAAAGACGTCGCTCAGGTGGTAGAGGTAGCGCATCAGGCAGGGATATCTCGCAAAGTCGCAAAATTCAGGCCCATCGGCGTAATCAAAGGGTAGCCAGAAATTAGGTGCAACATGCTGTGTCGATGCCGAGTTCGAGCCACTCTACAAAAAGAGGTGCAGGATTCCTCCTGCCGGGGGGATTGGGGGTGTCCCCCAATCCTTAAACTCCCCCAAGAATGGGGGCTAGGGGGTTGATAAGACTTTATCAGAGGTTTATTAGCTATGCAGCCAGTTGCACCTGTAATACAAATTTGCTATAATGTCACGTTGATTCATGAATTCTAGAGATATAATTATATGCCTACTTATGAATATGAATGTAGCCTTTGCCACTATCACTTCGATAAGCGGCAGGGGTTTAATGGTGAACCGATAGCCAGCTGTCCGCAATGCCAGGGATTATCGCAGCGCATCTTCCATGCGGTGCCTATAGTCTTCAAGGGCAGTGGTTTCTATTGTACTGACCATGGACATGGCAACAGATACGATTCTACTACAACCACCAAGGAAACCGATAAAAAGGAAGACACTGCAAGTGCTAAAAAAGAGCCCGTGAAAAAGGGTGGCAACGGCAGCTCCCCGGAAGGTTCGAAAGAGCCCAGCACGACCGCCGAGAAAAAAACAGCGGCAAGCAAAGTTGAAAGCACTTCTTCAAAGAGTTAGCAAAGCCTCGGTAACTGTTGACCAAGATGTCATAGGGCAGATTGGCAATGGACTGGTTATCCTCCTTGGTGTGGCTGCAGGCGATACGGAACAAGACGCCAGATATCTCGCTGATAAAATCATCGGGCTCAGAATTTTCGGCGATAGCCAAGGGAAATTCAACCTGTCAGTAAGCGACATCGGGGGCGAGCTTTTGGCTGTAAGCCAGTTCACCTTAATCGCCGATACGAAGAAGGGGCGCCGCCCCAGCTTCACCGATGCAGCCCCTCCCGATGAAGCAGAGGCGCTCTTCGACAAATTCGTTTTCCTATTGAGAAAAAGCGGTTTGAAAGTAGAAACCGGCTGTTTTCAGGCGCATATGCTGATCGATATCCAGAACGACGGCCCTGTTACAGTAATGCTCGACAGCCGCGAGAAGTTCCCGGAAGCATAGTAATACTGCAAAATACCTTTTTATGATAGCCCACACCGATGCTACTTAATTGTTTGCGCTTTACCATCGTAGAAGGCCATATTTTATGATACCCACAAGTAACAAAACGTCAGATTGTGACACCTGCACCTTTCATCGATTTGTGTAAACAAATAGGGCCACACTTAGTGGCCCTATTTGTTTGTTAAACATTGATTGCTCTATTTACCGATACGAAATACCTTGGTTCCACATCTGGGACATACTCCCTGTGTAGCTGGCCGACCGTTCTTCATCTTAATCGACCTGGGATTCCTGATCTCCACCTTTTTTCGGCACTTCATACAATAAGCTTGCATTCATACCTCCTATTTGAAGATGCCATGAGGCTAACACGTACGCACTAATATGTCAATAGATGATTTTACAATATGCTTGATTCTTAAATCATCTGCAGTTCCAACGTTCGAACTCCCGTCACTTGGGGGCACCATTTAGAAGCAAATCCGTTTTCCACTTCTGTTGACAAACATCCATCTGCAGTGTAACCTATCCGCACGCAAGGCTTTGCGATAGACAACAGCTACAAAAGATTATCAAGAGAGAGCAATCACCGGAAAGAGCATGATATGTCACTAATAGCTGAACGGGTAGAGTGACCCGGTGCGAATAGGACGCAGCTACAATGATGAGAGGAGGTAGGAGAATGAAAAGAATTCTTTGGGACCGAGAGAAGTGCACTGGGTGCAGAGTCTGTGAAGCCATCTGTAGCTTTGTCAGAGAGGGAGAATTCAACCCGGTGAAGGCAAGGGGGAGAGTGGTTCGGACAATAGAAAGCCAAGTACTTTACAGTGTCCTGGTGACTTGCCTCCAATGTGAGGAGGCCTTTTGCAAGACTGTATGTCCGGCGGGCGCCATAAGTGAAAACGATGCAGGCACAAAAATTGTGAATGAAGAGAAGTGTATTGGCTGCAAGATGTGCGAGATCGCATGCCCGGTAGGCGCAATAACAGTGAATCCAGACAAGGGCGTAGCCATAAAATGTGACCTGTGCGAAGGCTTAGAAGAACCCCAGTGCGTAAAATATTGCTTCGCGGAAGCTTTGCAATATCTACCCGCTGAAAGAGTGGGGATAACGTTGGCTAGGGCCAAATCGAAGAAGTTTCTCGAAGTATCACAAAAGGAGACGTAAAATGTCAAATGCGGGAACGATACTGAGGGTAGACTTAACGGAGGGAAAGATAGAAAAGGAGCCTACCTCGAGCTATGTGCGAGACTATGTCGGAGGTCTCAGCATCGGAACGAAGATTCTATGGGACAGCGTCCCTCCCGAGATTAAAGGAACTGACCCTAAAAACATGCTTATTTTCAGCACGGGTCCTTTAACAGGAACACTTCTAGGCAATAAGTGTGTCGTAATAGCAAAGTCCCCTTTATTCACAAATAAAACTATAGGGAATGCCGGAATGGGAGGACAATTTCCCTCCGAGATGAAATTTGCCGGATACGACCACATTGTTATCACGGGAAAAGCTGAGGGGCCGGTATATCTGTTCATCCATAACGACGAGGTGGAGATCAGGGATGCAAAACACCTTTGGGGGTTGGACGTCTATGAGACGCAGACAGCGATCAAAGAGGAGCTTAAGGATCCTGATGTCCAGATTGCATGTATCGGTCCGGCCGGGGAAAACCTGGTTGCGTTTTCCCTGATTCTGCATGACATAGGAAATACGGCCTCCAGGGTGGGCCATGGTGCTGTTATGGGATCAAAGAATTTGAAAGCGGTTGCCGTGCGCGGGACGAAGGGGCTAAAAGTGGCGGACCCTGAAACGTTCATGGCGCTATGGAAGCAATTCTACGAATACTACACCACCGGAAGGGGCCGTTACATACTCAAAACATTGAACAGGGAAGGCGTAGCCATTCACTATGATCACTACTTGGACAAGGATACGATGGCCTGGGGCAATTTTGACTCGTTTGTAGTTCCGCCTCGCAGGAAGGAGGAGGAAATAAGTGACTTTATGAATAAATACTTGGCCGGGCGTATAGGATGCGCCTTCTGTCCGGCTCAGTGCCACGACAATTACTATGTAGACGGCATAGGTGGTGGTGGCGCCAATTGCATGTTTTACACCGGATTTCGCTGGGTGGTGAAAATCAAAGACCTCAGAGTTTGGTGGAGGCTCAATCAGTTGTGCCAACGCTATGGGATGGAAACCCTGTCAGCTTCTGGGATAACCGCATGGCTCATGGATTTGTATGAAAAAGGAATCATCACTGCAGCTGACACCGATGGAGTGCCCATGGAGTGGGGCAGCGAAAAAGCTTGTGTGACTGCCATCGAAAAAATGGCCAAGAGAGAAGGATTTGGTGAGCTCCTCGCCGACGGCATTGTGCCCGCCGCACAAAGGATAGGGAGGGATTCTATACGCTATGCTGTTCAGTTCAGAAATCTCAATATACATCCAGGGTTCGCGCCAATAGGGGCAACCGCCGGAATCCATATGGTACCAGGAGCCTCGGAAGTTTGGACACATCCTCCGGCGGATATACACGCACACTATCCATGGCTTGCCCCCGAGTTGGGGGTATCCAATGCAGAAGCTGAACAAATCGTATATGACTGGCTCTCTGAATTCACGGAGAGAACTACAGGGGACAGGGATTCCTGGAAGGAGGATAGCTACGAACATTACGCTGACTACGCGGTAGTCAATGAGACCGCAATCTCCGTGTGTGATATTAGCGGACACTGTGATTGGCTATCCGACAGAATTCCTCAATGTGGTTGCTGGTGGGGACCTGAAGAAATAGCTCGGTCGATTACCGCTACAACCGGCACAAGTTGTACCACCGAGATGCTCATCAATGCACATAGAAGGAGGCGACTCTTGGAGCTAACGTACTGGGAATTGTGTCACCGGGCACTCGGTGAACAGGAAGAGATACCACTTAAATTACTCCAGCCTAGGCCAGACGGACATTTCAAGGGCTGGATAACTGACTTTGTGAAGATACCTCAAGTGGCAAACCGGTATTATGAGCTCATGGGTGTCGATCCACTGACTCGCTTGCCATTAAGGAAAGAGCTAGAGAGGCTGGAGCTGAAAGATGTCGCTGACATGCTGGAGAACTTACAATTACAGTAAACACAAGCTACCCAGCAAGGGAGATCTGAAGTGGGAGACGGGGAAATATAGAGGAATCCGGCAAGTTTGTTGTAACTGGCGGTCTGGGGAGGAGCCCGGGTCGTGCGGTATTATGCATGTCCGGGTAGTGGCCGTGTTGGTGTTTTTGGGGGAAGAATGCTGCCCATCCTGCTAATGGAGCCCAATTCAATAAGCAAAAGGCGATATCTCTCCAAGCCATTGATGGGGCGGAAGAGAGTGTCCTACCCCTGCTTTGAAGACATCAAGAAACAGCTTAGGGAAATCCGCAACTACTCGTTGGCTCATCAAGACGCGCTTCTCAATGAACTGATCACCAGCCTAGCTACAGACCCTGAGGTGGAGTTCTCCTTTGCCAAAGATACAGGGCAAGCTGTGGAAACCATCAAAAGAATCAGCGACTGCACTTCAATTGCCGTCAGTAAATCGGCTGTGGCTTCCAAGGAGCTGACGCCGGCGTTGGAGGCACAAGGGTTCCAAATTATCGAGACATACTATGACCAATTCGAGCCCTTCGAGAATAGGTTCAATAAGCCCTGGCAACTCCCGTCAATGGAATTTGAGTCCATGCTTGAGGCCTTTGATGAATCGAATAATCTGCGTAATCTGTGGTCTCTCCGTGAGGCAAGTATCCAGAAACGAGGCAGCAAAGACTTCATAGGGCTCTTGGGAGTGAACGCCATCTCAGCTAGGGAGGGGGCGGTTTTGCTGATCCAGCACATGTATAACATCAGCACAGTTTTTGAGCAGGCCAAAAAGCTCATCCTTGTCGCAAGTCTGGACAAAATCGTTGAAAACCTAGATGATGCCGTTATCCAGACGAAATGTACGGGGGTTTTTGGGTGTGGAGTCCTCCCCTTGTCTCTCCATGGAAAGGCTAATCAACACGACAACATCGATAACATGCCCTTCGAGATACCCCCCGAGCAAACCGCAAGGAAAATCCATCTTATTATCTTCGATAATGGGAGACGCCAGCTCCTCCACAGTCGGTACGAGGATCTTCTGGCTTGTATTGGCTGTCGCGCATGCACCAAAGGCTGCCCGTCCCTCCCATTTCTCGATGGCAACACTCCGTGGAGCCCCAAGGAATACATCTACTTCTTTGTAACAGGGAAGAATCCCTCCCTTGAGCTTTGTCTTCAGTGTAGGAACTGCCAGGCTGATTGTCCACTAGACATTGATTTGCCTGGAATGATCTTACACGCTAGGACTGAAGCGATGGCCAAAAACCGGCGCTCGCTCACCGATACCATCCTTTCAAATTTTGAAACGATAGCGAAATGTGGTAGCTCCATACCTTTATTAGCCAATGTGGCAGCAAACAACAGGCTGATGCGCTGGCTGGGAGAAAAGGTACTGGGTATCAACAAGGAAAGGCAGCTTCCGAGATTTCGACACACGACTTTGGCCAAATGGTTTCGATTGAGTGCAGATAAGAGCGTAGATGAGATATGAAGAAGGCTAATAGAATTGCATACTTTGCTGGCTGTACAGCGAACTATGTTGATCCTGATGTCGGCAAGAGCACGGTTCAGGTCCTAAAGAAAAACGGCTTTCGGCCAGTATTGCCCGACCAGAAATGCTGCGGCATTCCCCAGCTAGCTGTTGGCAACCTCTGCGAATTCTTAAGGCATGCCGAGTTTAATGTGCGCTCGCTGGCAGAGGCCGATTGCGATATCGTGACCGCTTGCACTAGCTGTGCCCATGCGATAAAGCATGACTATCCGAAGTATTTGAAAAGTAGGGAGGCAGAGGATGTCTCGCAACGGACGTATGATATCATGGAATACCTGGCGATGCTCAAAGCTGGCGATGTCTTGAATGCCGACTTTCAGCTGGTTAAACTTTCTCTCGTGTACCATGCCCCCTGCCATCTCAAGGTTCTGGGGGAGGAGCTAATTGGCCGCCGTCTTGAATTGATGAGGTCGATACCGGGGCTTTCTGTGGGTCAGATCGATAAGGGGTGCTGTGGGATGGGTGGCACATTTGGCAGCAAGCGGCGCAATTATGCCATTTCGATGAGGATCGGGCAGGCGCTATTTGAAGGGATTATGGAGTCGGAACCAGACCTGGTTATTACAGATTGTCCCGGGTGTAACATGCAGATCCAACAGGGCACAGGGTTAACGGTAGCTCATCCTATTCATATCATCAAACAGGCTTACAGATTTTAAGTATGCCAAACTGTGTGCACTGAGCCCTGTATTGTATTCATTAAACAATTGTCCGTTTTGTTTAATCTCATCTAATCATTCGAACCACCGTCACTTTGGGGGCACCAAAGTGTTTTTTTAAATTATCACACCCTCCGGGTTGGCCTTTCAGTTTATAGCCGCCAGTTCATTTTTATCTTCAATATTATTCCCTCGGCTCACATTCTATCTGATGATAGTTCACTTTTTAGATAACTCGTAGGTTTTGCCTGTATTTATCATCGTCTTTAAGTTATCAGGTTTGATGGCTGCTGGAAGCTCGCAGCCAGAGGACAATATGAAACCACCGTCTCCACCAACCTCGTCGATCAGCTTCTTACAGTAAGCTTCTACTTCTTCAACCTTACCAATTGACAGCAAGGCGGCTTGTACATCACCAGCAAGACAGAGATGGCCGCGGAGCACCTCTTTAGCAGCGAAGATATTAGTGGTGCCGTCGAGTGCTAAAACTGCTGAACCGCGGGGCAGCTGCTTGAAATAATGAATATTCTTGTCCCAGCTGGTATCCAAGTGAAACCAAGTAACGATACCCTCTGACCACAGGGCATCTACTATCTCCATTGTATATGGCCACCAGAATCGTTCGAAAATCTTCGGAGGGTAAAAGAATCCACCGGCACGCTCCTCAACCACTAGCGTTACCTTGTTATCGAAGAGCTTGCAGCCGCTTATCATAGTCTCAATGAACTCGAGAGTCATCTTTTTCAATGCTCTCCCTATCTTTTCGGGGTTGTAGTATAGGTCTTCAGTAAACTTAACCATGGAGCGGCCCAGCGAGAGCCTGAAAAACGGATGACAGGTAAAAGGTGATGGCGGATACATAGTGACCACGCCACGTTTAGCCCATTCTTCTTTACCCCTGAAAAATATCGGAACCATAGCATTCATGATATTGTCTAGTTCAACAGGTGTTATATCCAAGATACGATATATGAAGTCATTCAACATGAACTCCGTCCACCCCACCTCTGCAATAGTTTCATAGTCCTCAGGCTTAAGAACTTCTTCTTCGCGTGCTTGATAAGCATAGTCATCGGGCAGATCAAGTCCCGGATACTCTAGTCTCAGACCAAGTGCCAACGACATTATCGCTTTGTTCATGAGTATGCTACTGCCAACGAGGCTGCCTAAGTCCAGATCCCATCCCCCAAAATCGTCGAACACTTTATATATGATTTCACTCGCCCTTTCTTCGTCGGAGTAGAACTGTGCATTAGTGATATGGGCTATACGTGCAAAAGGGGATGCTGTCGCCAGTATCGAAATGGGAACACGGTCTGGCTTATTGAGGCAAATGGCAGCCGTCACCCTCTCCTGAGAAGTCATGCTTTCACTAATCATTGCAGACTCCTTTCATGTTACTGATACAATAGTGCAAACCTTCAATAGCGTCTGTGGTTTGGAAGTCAGCCCCTATATAATCTCTGACAGCAGGCGTGGTTACTCCTCCGCCGACCATGAGTTTGAATTGTCCTCGAAGTCCGGCTTCTTCAAACATGTTCGCGACCTGCTTCATGCTGTCGAAGGCGGAAGTAATGAGCACCGAAAATCCTACGAAGTGTGGATTCGTCTCCCTGACTTTCTCCAACACCCGAACAGGAGAGACATCTACCCCCATGTCGTGTACCTCAAAGCCTTTGGACTTGAGCAATATGGAGAAGATATTTTTACCTAAATCGTGTATATCGCCTTCTAATGTCGCCAGTACAACTTTCCCAATGGGCTTAGGCGATTGAACTTTTGCTATATATGGCTCAAGAATGATAACTGCTTTTTTGAAGATCTCAGCGGAGAGCATGAGTTCTGCTAAAAAGTAATCACCCGCTTGGAATCGCTCACCTACAAGGGACATTCCAAGTCGGCATTCATCCAATATAGCAAGTGGGTCTTCACCATCTTCTAACCTAACCTTAACCGCTGCCAAGGCTTTGTCTCTATTAAGCTCTACAATATCTGAACTTAAATCTTCGCGCATCACAGGACTCCCTTTTAAAAGATTAGGCTGAATTAAAACGTCCTATATCCTAAAATAGGTGGCTATAGTGTAATACTGTCACTGCTTGTTAAGCAATAGGTATAAAAGGATGGTTCGATATCCACCTACCGTGTTTGACAAAAAGTAACCAACGATAATATTCTTATAATTAGAATGCCAGACGATATTCATCACTTACTCAAGCAAAAAGAACAGCGACTGGTTGCCCCATTGGCGGGATTGCCGGGTGTGCAGCTGATTGGTCAAACCATTTTGGCCTGCCTGCAGGACCACAGCCTGCACGTACAGGCGATCAGTGCCCTACAGGAAGCCATCGATGCCGACTTGGCCTTCACCCTTATGGATCTCACGGTGGAAGCGGAAGCCCTTGGGCTTAAAATTCGGTTTGAACCCCAGAGGGCGCCTGTGGTGACGTCTCATCCTGTTGATAACCATTCATCCCTAGAGCAGTTCCGGATTCCGGATCCGCACAACGATGGTCGCCTACCGGTGTTTCTGAATGCGGTGTCCGGTTTGAGTCGGCAACTGCCTATGCCTGTGGGGGCTTACGTGATCGGTCCCTTCACTCTGGCGGGGGAAATGGCAGGAGTGCAAGTCTTGGCGGAAAAGAGCATCCTAGATCAGGAGTTTGCAGCATCCTTACTTGATTATACTGTTGCGGTAGGAGTCGTTTACGCCCGCGCCTTAGCGGAGTCCGGGGCGGCTTTGGTGGCAGTACTGGAACCCACCGCCGTTATTCTTTCTCCCCGCTCTTTCACCCAACTGGTGCTGCCGCGCTTGCACCGCCTATGTGAGGAGATCAGCGCTGCGGGAGCCGTTCCGGTGCTGCATATCTGCGGCAAATCGACGCATCTGCTGTCGGCCATGACGCAAAGCGGTGCCCATGGCCTGTCTCTGGACAGTCAGGTGAATTTTCCAGAGATTGCAACCCAGGTGCCTCCCGGGATCGTCCTCATCGGCAACCTTGCCTCAGTGGATGTTCTCATGCAGGGGGATCACCAAACCGTAATCACCGCCGCTAACAGCCTTCTCAAAGCCATGGAGCCGTTTCCTAATTTCATCCTATCCTCTGGCTGTGATTTGCCCCTCGAAACCCCGCTCGATAATATCAAAGCCTTGGTTCAGGCCACCAGGTCGTATAAACCTTAATCGGCAAAGAGGGGGCGCGACCTTGTACTGCTCCACATTATCCAAGCCTCGACTAAGTTAGCGAACTTACTTCTACCCTTGCCTGCACCCGTTCGAACTCCCGTCACTTGGGGGCACCAAGTGTATTTTCACGAATAGATCTGCGCTGGATTCGCTAGTTATGAGATGGTGTGTACTACACCTCTTCTACCATTTCCTCTCTTTCCTGGTGCGCCCTTCCTGGTGGGAAACACCTGGGCTATCGCTGACGAGATCGAATCACGGCTAAACGGTTTAGCTATAATCCCGTCGATAATCTTCTTCTGTTCTTCATCGAGATCTATGGCCCACCCCGTAATCAAGAGCACTGGCATGTCCGGTTTTATCTCCTTTATAGCGCGGGTCACATCCCACCCTGAGACCTCCGGCATTCCGAGGTCCGTTATGACAAGATCGTAGTTGCCATCCTTAAAAGCCTTTATGGCCTCGGCTCCGCTGGTGAATCCTTTCACCCAGTGACCAAAGTATTCCAGGTTCAGCCCCAGGGCCTTTAAGACCTCGGGCTCATCATCCACCGCCAGTATATTGGCAACTTTAGCTGCGGCCGTTTTCCCTTTCTTCGTCTCCCTCTTAGCAGCCTCAACGGCCAGCGGCAGCCTGATATAGAACGTGGTTCCCTTGCCTACCGCGCTGTCGAACTTAATCATGCCTCCATGTCTGGCGATTATGCCGTAGGTCACACTCAATCCCAGTCCGGACCCCTTGGAAGCCTTTGTGGTGAAGAACGGCTCGAATATCCTGTTCTTCATATTCTCCGGTATCCCTATCCCTGTATCCGTTATCGATATCTGCACCCAGTCCTCGTCCTGCTCGCTTTTCACTGTCAGCTTCCCACCCGTGGTCATGGCATCCATAGCATTGAAGAGTATGTTCAGCAGGGCCTCCCGCAGTTCAGCGGAATCACCGGACACCTGCCCCACCTTACCCGGTTCCTGCTCTACCTTGATTACTATCCCCTTCGTCTGTTTCAGCTCTGTCACGCGCGACTCCACCATCTTGAGGACGTCTTTCACCACTTGATTCACATCCAGCGGTTCGAAGGCGTGTTCCACGCGGATACGCGTGGAGTCCTGCAGGCGCTTCACCGTTTTGGCCGCATCGAGGGCGGCCTGCTCAATGATCTGAATGCCCTTCTTTACCTTGTCATCCTTGACATCATCCATGACCAGCTCCGTGCGCCCCAGTATCACCGCCAGCATATTGTTGAAATCATGCGCTATGCCGCTGGCCATCTCCCCCATAGCCCTGAGTTTCTCCGTTTGCACCATGCGCTCATGTGCCGTCTTCAATTCTTCATAAGCACGCTCCAGCTCCACCTGTGCCTTTTTGTGCTCTGTGGTCTCCATGAAGCTGGCTATCACTGACCGCCGCCCTTTATACTGGATGGACGCGACACGCTCCATGACCCATATCTGCCGGCCATCCTTCCTTAAAACCCTGAATTCATACGGCAAAGAGGATATCCCTTTAAGGTTCTCCACAGCCTTCATCCTGACCATGCCCCTGTCGTTGGGATGTACATAATTGATTGCATCCCGCCCCACAAGCTCTTCGCTGGTATAGCCTATAATCTTTTCAAACGTCGGGTTCACATACAGGAACTTTTTATCCTGCAGTAAATAAACTCCCATGGCAGCGTTATCCAGCATGGACCGTGACATCTCCTCGCTTTCCCTCAGCGCCTCTTCCGCCCGCTTGCGCTCGGTGATATCCCTAATGACCGTAATAAGCCCCTGCGGTTTGGCATCTTTGTCACTAATCAACGAAACTGACACTTCACCGTCAAATTCACTGCCATCATCCTTGCAAATCCTGTATTCCTTCGGGCCACCTGTCTTGTTCTTGAATATATTCGGAAAATCTGAAAGAGCCTTCTCTTTACTACTACTGGCGATATAATTGAAGCCGTTGCGTCCAATAAAATCGTTTTTAGAAGTCCCTCCAAACAGTCTAACCCCCGCATCATTCACATCCATAATCTTGCCGTTCATACCGATTACAGTTACGTTATCCGGAATTAAGGCGAATATGAGCCGCAACTTCTCCTCAGAATCTCTCAATGCCTCCTGTGCCTGTTTCAGCGCAGCTTTTTTTCTAGGATTATCTAGCAGGATCCCTCTGAACATCAACAGTCCTACGGCAACGGGAGCTATTATTATCTGTCCCATGATAAATGGTGTTATTAAAGATAATGAAAGGAAATTCTTCTTGTTCATGCTTTCCTCCTAATAATAATTCCTGGATTGTATTGCTTGTTGGTGCTATTTTGTCTTATAGCACTAAACTTTAAGGGACAATATAATATTACATCCATTATTATCTTGTCAAGTGTTATTAACAATATTAGTTAATTGTATTAATACACTTTAATAGAAACTAGCTGCGGATAGCTACAGAATCGGGGCTGTTGTAGTAACTTATATAGAATATGAAAACCTCTTCGAGAGCAGAACTAAAAGACCAAAAAGTGCAATAATCACGCGGCTACGGATAGTGTATTTCATATCAAGTGTCAATATGGTTCAGGGACAGGGGCTTATTGTATATGCCAGGATCACGCCACGTATTCTATATCTTTGGCTTTTTCTGAAGACAATGTGTTCAGCACGACGATTATCTCATCGAGACACCGTTCCAGCTGTTTTTTAGAGCATGGCCATGAGCCGGCTGAAATGTTGAGCGACCCATTGTAGGTGCTAAAGGTAAAAACAATATGCGGTGGATAATCTACCGTCGGTAATATTCTGGCCTTAATCGGCGCTATGTCGAAGGTAACGTCTTTCTGCTCTATAATTCCACTATTGGCGACAGCGTAGGGGTCCATTCCCAGATTCATCACAGACTGCATCGCAAGGAGCATAAACTTTTCCATTAGGCGATGCGGGAAGAATATGGTTAATGGTGCAAGCCCTATATAATCGTTAATACCAATCCACCTTGTTTTCCTCTGCTTCATAAATGATGAGATACGCTTCAACGTATAGTCAAAGTCGTCATTTATATCAGTACCTAAGTTAATCACTTCCATGCCACCTAAATTACATATACCACCGCTATTGCTATCTGGCTTGAATCGTCTAAGGTCGACTGTGAGGCGCAAGCGGAGCTGGGATTTGTGGTCCCAGTTAGATGTGGCGGTAATTGCATGAAGCAATGCTGCTATGAAAATGTCGTTAAGCGTTCCGTTGCGCTGATGACCGTATTCAATTAAATATTTCAATAAGTCCTCATTAACCGTGCGGTTTACAAACTCCAGTGTCCTGTCGTCATCTGCCACAACAGGCAGGTGGATTGATGCGAACGGAAATAAACACGGGATCGTATAGACGCGATAATAGTCATATAAGATTGTCGGGTAGGCATGCCATGGCACATGACGCAATACCTGCCAGATGCTTCTATCTCCATCTATATTTGGCTTATGGCGGTATTCAGGATCATACGCCAAACTAGAATAGGTGGATGAAACTATCTTAACTATCTGCTTCACAGCGCTGGCATCAGCTACCTCATGGGCTATCTTTATCAGCAGATGATCCCTGTCCGGTGTACGCAGTAGACAAGCCTTGATCTGTGGCCCAATACATGGGTCTATAGGAGCGTTTTTGAACCTTTCATATGCACGAGAATCCTCGGTGATGGCAATCACATTCCTGCTACCTGCGTCCAGTCTCTCCCAGTACGGACGCCACCACCGCTTTACAAGACGGCATCCCAATATTGGTTCGGCATCAAGCGTAAGATCCAAGGCTTTTATAAGCCTGTCAAAGTCCAGACGAGAGTCGAATTCCAGTTCCATCTGGATCATCACTTCCCCGGTTCCTCGCACAGAATTCATAAACCGGTCAGTGTATTGTGCGCGAAAATGTTTGGGAATCTCCTGCATGAACAGCCTCCAGCTTGCTAAGACTTATTATTCTGGTAAGCCAGATACGGAGTGCATCAAGAATAACAAAATAAGAGTAAATTAGCAACAAAGATTGAACATATTACACCCCGTTAAGTCAAGCTACGTGAGTAAACTGGCTGTTTTGATTTCCACTCTCAACAACCATTTACATCTCATACATTAGACACAGTTTAAACGTTCGAACCCGTGTCACTTGGGGGCACCAAAGTGTAATCTTGACGAGTAGCTTTTTGAGTCGCAGTATTTGAGTAATTAGACGTTATCATGGCATGATCGCACAGCAGTAACACTAAGGTATTAATCTAATATCTTGCATTATTTAAGCACTATTTCTGAAAGCAGAACGTTAACATAAAGACCTGCGACTTCTGCACACTCCAGAGGAGTTACGCACCAAATTAGACGGGTTATGCACAATTTTGGCTGAAATATGGAATTTTAGACATCG
>Ga0315282_10006699_pt1 | contig 19157 bp, 19 predicted proteins | sample YL17G07_20_MG_FD_203693 | JGI IMG/M metagenome (GOLD analysis project Ga0315282, IMG submission 203693) | Sediment microbial communities from Yellowstone Lake, YNP, Wyoming, USA - YL17G07_20 | ecosystem: Environmental > Aquatic > Freshwater > Lake > Sediment | place: USA: Wyoming | collected... | reverse complement strand
GATCCGCCTTGTAAACCCACATCCTATTATCATGGTACGCAATACTCATTACAACACAGGTTTAGCTAGATTCGAAATCTACTTTGTAGGTTTCCATGCGAAGATCCTATACAACCCTGCCCTAATCCCGTTACTGTTACGATTAGCATTCAAAATCAGATCCATCTTCTCAGGTTGAAAGAGCATGAGCCTCCCTGTCTCTGTAGCTAGGTGTGACAGCTACGATGACTCTGTAGTCTCCAGATCTCTTGCAGAATGTCTCAAGCAGATTGGTGGGATAGAGAGATTTGTCAAGCCAGGAGATAGGGTTGCATTGAAGGTGAATCTGCTTTGTGCGGCGAAACCGAGCAAAGCGGTTACGACACATCCTTCAGTGGTCGCCGCTGTGGCCAAGATGGTTGGAGAAGTTGGAGCAAAAGCCATCATAGTTGACAGCCCAGGAGGTGGAGCCCGGTACACCAGAGGAGCTCTCAGGGACATCTATCGTGTAACAGGTATGATCGATGCGGCTGATGCGGCGAAGGCGAAACTGAACTACGACACGAGCTTTGAAAGCGTGTCTGTTCCTAGCGGAAAACTTGTGAGAAGATTTGACATCATAAAACCTATCATCGAGGCCGACGCGGTAATCAATCTTCCCAAGTTCAAGACACATGAGTTCACATACCTAACTGCTGCCGTGAAGAACCTCTTCGGAGTCATACCTGGAAAAACGAAGGTAGGATATCACGCAACATTAAGAAATGTTCGAAACTTCTCGGAGATGTTAATCGACCTTCTTTCTTACGTCAACCCATGTTTAACAATTGTTGACGCCATAGTGGGCATGGATGGCGATGGCCCAACCTCAGGTCGACCGAGAGAATTCAATCTTCTCGTTGCCAGTGAAAACGCTTTGGCAGTAGACATTTTATTGGCAAAAGCGATTGGTGTGGATCCGAAGTCTATCCCACATATTCAGGCTGCAATTGATCGAAAACTCTGCTCCGGAAATCTGGAGGACATTGAGGTTCTGGGAGAGACCTTCGAATCAATCCGCATCTCAGACTTTGTTATGCCAAAGAGCATGGAACGTGAAGGAAAACTCGGTTTGACCGGTCTCCTCTATAGGTTCACTGCGCCTCTTTTCAAGGATATGTTCTCAGTGAAGCCTCAGATCATACCAGAGATCTGTACTGGCTGCGGCGTATGTGAAGACAACTGCCCTGAACGCGCCATCGAGATTAACGATGGAAAGGCCTGCATTGATCAGAAGAGGTGTATAAGGTGCTACTGCTGTCATGAGTTGTGCCCTAACAATGGTGTAGAGTTGAGGAAAAATCTTCTCTACGCTCTGGGTAAAGCGATCAGCTAGAGAAAAGTAGGCCGCGACCCTGCAGTGGCACAGCAACAACCATTCTTCTGATGGGAGACAAGTGAAATTGAGCGCTTCACGCGCTATCTGACTCTGAAAAGCGTCAATTATATAATCAACTATTCTTATACCGGAATATGCTAATTGCAGCTCAATAATATGAGGGATTTCAAGAAATGGCTCGCATTACGGTCGACACGTTAAAAATCATCAGATATGGCATGGGAAATCCCTTGTCTCGTGCCATACTCAAAACCGGGATGGGACAGTCTTCAGAAGGGACCTCTAGACTAGATGCAGCACTCGAAGCCTTTGCGTATGGAACACTTCCAAAAAACCTTGGCGACCGTACATACACAAGACTGCTTCGAATTGTCTTGGACACAATCTGCTGGATATTCTCCCTTGAACCTACGGAATTGGCAAAGTATCTTCAAAATCCGGTCACACGGCGTGGCGTCGCAACCGTGTTAAAAGGCGTAGGAACTTACGGTGTCACGAAACCTCAGTTATTGAACTCGCCTTTCCTCGTTGTTTGGAACATCACCAACATGTGCAATTTGAGATGCAGACACTGCTATCAGCAGGCTGGGCATGTTTCCAAGGATGAACTTACTCTCGAAGAGAAGCTGAAGCTTGTAGATGAATTAGCTTCGGTAGGGATTGTAGGAATCGCCTTCTCGGGTGGAGAGCCTATAATGCATCCAGACTTCTTCCCCACAGCTCGTAGAGCACGCGAGAGAAACCTCTACGTCTCGGTTGCAACGAACGGAGTCCTACTTACACCAGAAATAGTAAATCGATTAGCTAACATTGGCGTTGGATACGTAGAGGTGAGCTTGGATTCAGCAAGACCAGAAGTTCACGATAGCTTCAGAGGCTTGCCGGGAGCCTGGAAGCGGACTGTGGAAGGAATTTCAAACTCTACAAAGGCTGGAATCTTCACCGTCATGGCGACCACTGTGACACGTTTGAACTTAGAAGATGTACCAGCTCTGATAGACCTCTCAAAGAAACTGGGTGTTAGCAGATTCGCTCATTTCAACTTCATACCAACTGGTAGAGGAAAAGAAATCATCAATTTGGATCTCTCTCCCCCACAGAGGGAGGAACTGCTCAAACTCCTTTACGAAAAATCCCAGACGTCGGGTATTGAAGTGCTTTCCAGCGCACCGCAATTCGCACGAGTGGTCTTCCAACAGTCCTGTGGCGGCTCGATTGCACCCACTCATTTCTATGTGGGAAAGAATCGAAATTGGGGACTTAAGGCCCTTGCAGAGTTCATTGGAGGATGCGGAGCAGGAAGACTCTACTGCGCTATACAACCCAACGGTGACGTTACACCTTGCGTATTCATACCCCAATTGATCGTGGGGAACATAAGAGAAAAAACCTTCTCTGAGATCTGGCATACAACGAAGATCTTCAAAGACTTCCAAGTGAGAACAAACCTCAAGGGAAGCTGCGCAAAGTGCGAATACAACAAGATCTGTGGAGGTTGTAGGGCACGATCTCTGGGGTACTTCCAAGACCATACTGCGCCAGACGTAGGATGCGTAAACAACGTTGAAAGTTGGAACAAGATAGCCATACCAGAAGAGCTTCTATACGCCAAGTCTCGTTGATTCGTATTCCTATGGAAAGTCATTAACTACTTTTGTTGTGGAGCATGCCGAGTCTCTTCAAAGCCTCTTCATAGATCTCGATCGAATCAAAGTAGTCTCTGAACGGGATTTCTTCTTCGTTTGTATGATCTAACTTGGAGTCGCCTGGACCGTAAGCGATCATTGGAATCTTGATTTTCGACATGAGAAGGTTCATGTCAGAGGTTCCCGTCTTCTTGAGGAAGGTTGGATTCTTTCCCCTGACTTTTCTTATCGCCCATGAGAATGATTGAGCGAGTATAGAGTCAGAATCCATAAGACAGGCTTCAACCTGATCAGTGACCTCAAGATCGATTGAGACGGTTGGATTATCATTTAGATAGGAACCGACTGTTTTCCTAATGTCATTCAACACTTGAATGGGGTTCAGATCGGGTGGTATTCGCACGTCCAGAGTTAGCGCGCATTTAGAGGGAACCACGTTGACCGACTCTCCACCATTGATACCGGTGAGGCACCCTGTCACAGAATGAAAATAAGACTCGTGTTCACTTGACTCTGCGAACCCGGCTTTTATCAGGTTCCAGATTTCCATCCCTTTTTCGATCGAATTCTCGTAACGCCATGGAGCTGCTGAGTGACCCGTCTTTGTCTTGCAATCCAGTTTGAGATGGAGAAGTCCTTTGTATCCGATTACAATATTGTCTGTATTACTTGGTTCTCCAAGCACAGCATAGTCCATGTTTGGTGGATTTGTCTGAACAAAATGTCTCATGCCAGTTCCGCGACCCTCTTCGTCAACGACGCCCAACACGAGAATCCTGCCAGGAAACACATCTCTTACTTTTGAGGCTCCTACAATCATAGCGGCGAGAGAGGATTTCGCATCTACAGCTCCTCTTCCAAAAATCTTCTCTTTCTCAACTTTAATCTCTGAGTTTCCGGGAACCGTATCCATATGTCCGCATAACAGAATCGTGGGCGAGCCTTTCCCATAATCCCCTATCACGTTTCCAACATCGTCTCTACGGGAATTGAAGCCCTGCCTTTTCAGCTCAGCTAGGAGGAAGTTTGACAGTTCTTCTTCTTTGCCCGAGGGGCTGTATATCTCAAGCATCCTTTTCAGAAGATTTGCTGGGTAGTCGTCCACTCTCCTTCTCTCCAATAACTTGGTTCAAGACTTCTATCGTTCTGTCTATATGTGCACGCGTGATAACAAGTGGTGGCAAGAAACGTAGGACATTCCTACCCGCGTCCAGTATTAGGACTCCTCTCCCTAGTGATCCAAGAATGAAGTCTAGTACTTCGAAACGTGTCTCTACACCGATCATAAGGCCAAGTCCTCTTACTTCTCTTATGATCTTGTGGGCATCTTTCAATTGATTGAGTTTCGAGACGAAATACTCTCCCTGTTCACGCGCCTTCTCTGGAAGGTTTTCTTGCTCAAGAACGTCGATTGTTGCGATTGCAGCAGCGCAAGCAAGTGGGTTGCCTCCGTATGTGGTTGAGTGCTCTCCTACCTTGAGGCTTGACATAATCTCTTTTCTTGAAAACGTCAAGCCTATCGGAATTCCGCCGGCTACACCTTTTGCAAGACATGTGATGTCTGGCACGATTCCTGTATGCTGGAAAGCAAATATTTTCCCAGTTCTTCCGAACCCGGTTTGGATTTCGTCGAGGATTAGAAGTATACTCTTTTGATCACAGAGTTCTCGTAGGCGTTTAAGAAAGCCTTCGGGCGGAACCTTAACTCCACTCTCTCCCTGAATCGGCTCCGCAATCACGGCCGCGGTCTCAGGAGTGATGCTATCCTCTAATCTCTCGATGTTGCCATAAGGAACATGTTTTATTTCGGGGACCAAGGGCTGGAATGGATCCCGATATTTTTTGTCCCATGTTGCTGAGAGAGATCCAAACGTCTTTCCATGATAGGCGCCCATCATAGCTATGATCTCTTTCTTCCCCGTGTATTTCCTCGCAAGCTTGAGAGAGCATTCAACAGCTTCAGTGCCGCTATTTGAAAAGAATATTTTTTCAAGATCTTTAGGGGCGATCTTAGCGACTCTTTCGAGAAGCTCTGATCGGGAATCATTGTACATGAACCCGTGGCATGAGGTAAGTTTCTGACTCTGGTTGGTTATGGCCTCCACCACCTTGGGGTGGCAGTATCCAACTATGCATGTTCCGTAGCTTCCGGTGCAGTCGATGTACTCCTTGCCATCTTGGTCCCAGAGTACGTCTGCCTTCCCCTTCACCACTACTATCGGACGCTTTGCGTACACATTTGCCATTAAATTCTGTTCAGTGAGGATTATCTGTTCTCTATCCATGAACGATCACGGTACCGGCTGTTCCATCCAGAGATTTCGAGATTGGGGTATTTTCCAGTCCTGAAGTCACGATGACTTCCCCGACGCCTAGTTTAATCGCTTCCGAAGCCGCGTGAATCTTGGTTATCATCCCTTTCCCGATCTTGGAGAGAGTTGACTCTGCATCTTTCAAGGTCAGTTTTGGAACAAGGTCGCCATCTAGAACAAGTCCTTTTACATCGGTTAGGAGAATGAGCTTTTCAGCTTTCAAGTTTCCAGCTATATGTGCTGCCATGCGGTCGCCGTCAACATTCAATTCTTCAAACTCTTGTCCGATCGCGATCGGTGCAACTACGGGCACGTATCCATTATCTAGTAGAAGATGCATGAGCTTGGTGTCTATCGCTTCAATTTTTCCTGTGTATCCACCTTCAACCAGTCGCTTCCTTCCCGTTTCATCAACTGCAATAAGTTGTTTCTTTCTGCTCGCTTTGACAAGTGCGCCGTCGATGCCTGTTATACCTACAGCTAGAACGTCATGAGCTAGAAGAGATGAGACGATATGTTTGTTTATCTTGCCAGCCATCACCATGGTAAAGATCTCCATGGTCTCTTTGTCTGTGTGGCGGCTCCTGAAACCTTCTGGAGATGTTATGAACTGCTGTTCCTTTCCCATTCTTGAGGCGATTTCGGTAACTTTCTTTCCTCCACCGTGAACCAAGATTATGTTCGTATGGGAGAGGTTTCGTTTGATATCTTCAATGAAGGCTTCTGTTAAGCCCTCTTCTAAGACCGTGCCGCCCATCTTTACAACAGTAAGCATCGTTCTTCACGCTGGATGGAGTGCAGGGGTTTGAATCCCGGTTTTTTCATCTATGCCGTACATAATGTTTAGACATTGAACCGCTTGGCCGGCCGCACCTTTCACCAGATTGTCGATAGCTGTGAGAATCACCAGTCGATTAGCATGCTCGTCTAGTTCGAATCCGATATCGCAAAAGTTTGATCCACCTATAATTTTGGGGTCTGGTAGTCTGTAGAGTCCTTCGCGATCTTTGGCGTATCGAATGAATGGTTCATCCTTGTAGAATGAGCGATAGCTCCTCCAAATGGTGGGTTCGTCGATCTTCTTTGTTGGAAATGTGTGGATGGTTGCAAGTATTCCTCGGACCATGTTGACGGCGTGAGGTGTGAATGAAACTTTTACTGGTTGGTTGCCTAGTAGGTTGAGTTCCTGCTCGATTTCAGCTATGTGTCTGTGCCCCACCGTCTTGTAGGGTCTTACACCTCCGAAGCGTTCTGCGTGATGCGATGCGATCGAAGGTTTCGATCCTGAACCTGATGATCCGACTTTCAGATCAACGATTATTCTCTCTTTTTCAATTAGATTGTCTTTTACCAGTGGTGCAAGACCCAGAATGGCTGATGTCGCCATACATCCCGGGATAGCTATCAAATTGGTTTTCTTGATATCGTCTCTGTGCAACTCTGGAAGCCCATACACAGCTTTTTCCAAGAATTGGGCGCTAGTATGTTCCCAACCATACCAGAGCTGGTAGTCCTGTGGATTCTTGAGGCGAAAATCCGCGCTCATGTCTATGACTCTTAGATTGGTCTCTAAGAGTCTCGGTACAAGATCCTTGGATGAACCATGCGGCGTAGCTGCAAAGACAACCTCGCATGTTTTTGCCAAGTAAGCTACATCAAGTGGAGAGAACTTGAGCGTGGTAAAGCCTCTCAGGTTTGAATGGACTTTATGGATGTACTTCCCAACGTGTTGGCGTGATACTACAGTCGTTAGTTCTATCTGAGGATGACCCAGGAGAATGCGGATCAATTCTCCGCCAATGTATCCGGATCCACCTATTATTCCAGCTCTCACTTCAATGCCTCGCCATATCAACCAAGTAGTCTAACACAAGTCCGGGGATATCTACACCTGTTGATTCAGCTGTGGCTCTGAACTCTGTCGTGTAATTGACTTCGTGAACAACAAGTCCATTTGGAGTTTCCATCATGTCGACGCCGAAGGCTCCTCCTCCAACCGCTTCAGTTGCTTTTACACATAACTCCTCGAGCTCTGGCGTTATCTGACATACCTCCGCCCGACCTCCCCTCGCAACGTTCGTTCTCCATTCACCGGGCGCGGAGTATCTATAGATCGCTGCCACCGCGCGGTCACCTATCACGAAACACCTTATGTCACGTAGAAGGTTCTGTATCATCTCTTGAATGTAGAAGACTTGGTACAGGGGGAACATGTACTCTCTGGTCTCAAGAATGGCTCTGGCAGAATCAAGGTCTTTCAGAGGTGCAATGAGCCTTCCCCAGCTTCCCACGACCGGTTTCAAGATTGCAGGGTATCCAACTTTTTCAAGAGCCTTAAGCGACGAGTCCTCCGTAAAAGCCACAACAGTCTTCGGTGTAGGTATACCGGCTTTCGATAACGCTATTGATGCCAGAAGTTTGTTTCCACAAATGAGAGCGGCATTGAATGAATTCACGACTTTGATACCGTTATTCTCTAATAGCGCGGTTATGTGCATACTCTTGAAGTAGCTCATCGCCCTTTGTAGAATAACATTCTCGAATTTCGTTTCTGGATCTCTGGCTGTTTCGAATACAAGTTCATCCACATTGTAGACTCTAAGATCAATATCCTTTTTCTTAGCAGCTTCAATTACCATTCTCTCGTCTGGTCTGACTCTGTCGCAAAGCATACCGATCTGTACGGTCACTATTCACCCCAATCCTCTTTCTCAATCAAAATCTTTTGCAACTCGAGCTTATCGCCATCAATCTTTGTGACCTCGAGCTCCAAACCGCAGTCTGGGCAACTCAGAATCTCCTTTAACATAACATCATCAGGCGCTTGTATCTCTGCGCCACATTCAGGACAGCTAACCTTCTTGATAGCGGTGACCTCCGATTTTGAACATCGTTTTTCCGTATCGGTTCCTATAGGCCTTCATGATCCATTAATAAGTCTTGCCTATTTGTGATGATTCTGCAGAAAAGAAGGCAAATATCAAATGATACATTAATCGAAAGGCTGTTTCACTAAGAAAGAAAAGAGTTTCTTTCATTCAGTTGAAGACGGAAACTTGCCACGAAATGCTTTAGCCAGTCTCATCCAGTGACTTTCTCTCTGTAAGAGAGTTCAGCAATAAGAGGCGGTTTGCGGCGTTTATCACGGCTTCGACGCCTGCCATTACTATGTCTTCGCGTACACCTTTGGCCGAAACCACTCTACCCCTGTTGTCCATGACCTTAGCGGTGACGTTGGCAAGAGCGTCACTTCCTCCGGTTATGGCTTCAAGTTTGAAGTCGACTAGCTTGAACTTGGCTACGTCACCCACAATGTTTTGAATCGCTTTCAACGTCGCATCTATTGGACCCACGCCGAACTCAGACGTCTTGTATTCTTTGCCGTCTATCAGCAGCTTCAGTGTTGCGGTCGGTGTTGTCTTACTTCCTGTTAATACTACTAGATCGGTCAGTTCGATACGTCGCTTCTCTGGAGCAGTGCTTCCCGTCACAACCTCGAAGATGTGAAAGAGGTCGGTTTCGGTCACGGTTCGCCCTTTGTCACCTAACTCCTTAACCCTGTCAACGACTTCGTCGAGCTGTGGCTTGGTTAGAACCAAACCCATCTCTTTGAGCATGGCATCTATGCCATGTTTTCCAGCATGTTTGCCAGCGATCAACTTCCTCTCGTGCCCAACTATCTCTGGGGCAAGCGGCTCGTAGGTGTCTGGTGCTGAAATTATGCCGTCCGTATGTATGCCACTTTCATGTGCAAATGCATTGTCACCTACAACCGATTTGTTGGGTGCGATCATGATTCCTGTAAGCTTCGAGACCAAACGTGAGGTCTTGTAGATCTCCTTCAATTGGATTCCTGTCTTAACGCCGTAGAACGTGTTCAGGCTCAGTGCAAGTTCCTCGAGGCTCGCATTGCCGGCTCTTTCTCCTATTCCATTTACCGTAACGTGTAGCTCTCGAGCTCCAGCCTCCACACCCGCGAGCGAATTTGCAACTGCCAGGCCCATATCATCGTGACAGTGAAGTGCCACGGGAACATTGATTCTCTCCGTTACCATCTTCACAAGATGGAACATGGCTCGGGGAACTGCAACACCCACCGTATCGGGTAGATCGACTCGATCCGCACCCGCCTTCACAACAGCCTCACAGGCACTTACCAGAAAGTCAGGATCGGTCCGTGTTGCGTCCTCGGCTGAAAACTCGGACTTCAGACCATGCGCCTTAACATACTCAACTGATTCAACTGCCCTTCTGACGACTTCTTCACGTGACATAACAAGTTTCTTTTTGAGGTGAATATCCGATGTCGCTATGAAGGTGTGAATGCAACTCACGTTACATGATATAGCCAAGTCTATGTCTTTCTGAACAGATCTGGCGAGAGCCGAGACTTCAGCTTTCAAACCAGCCTCCGCGATTAGTCTAACGGCATCTTGTTCTCCCTTTGATGTGACAGGAAACCCAGCCTCGATCGAATCTACACCTAGAACGTCAAGTTGTCGAGCTATCTCCAGTTTCTCTTCAGGCAGGAGAGCCACGCCAGGCGTCTGCTCTCCATCCCGTAGCGTTGTATCGTAGAAGAATACTCGCTCTGGCAGATTACATTCTTTACCTATTAGAGAGCTCCAAACCAAATCTATGGAACCTCCATCCTTCTGTGTCCGGTAAGCCAAGTTTTCCGTGGCAGACTTGGCACACAAACTAGCCGATAAGTTGAGAGCATAGGAAATTCTAGTGATCTGCTAACGCTGTTCAGCTCTGACTTTCCAAAAACGGCAATATCACATAGCGGACCGTTTCTTTCACTCGATCTGATCGGGGAGAACGCTATCTCTCCTTATACTTGACATTCGCTGTCCTCCAAAGGTTCAGCTATTAGCTACATGCCCAATATATATGGGTTCAGGAGATCCGTCATCTACTCGACCTTCATGCCCTTTCTCTGCGCTTTTGTTTTCGCCTTTGTTAAGACGACCTCTAGTACACCGTTCTTGTAGGTTGCTTTCGAGCTTCCAGGAGAAACTTCTGAGCCGAGTTCAATCTCCCTGTGATACTTACGTGCTGGCTTGTCAACAGATATAGTAAGCGAGTTCTCTGTAACGCTAAGGCTGATTTCGGATTTCTCGACCCCAGGCAACTCTGCAACAACCCTTACGACGTCTCCTTCATCCATCAGGTCAACTAGGGGGTCACGTTCTCCCTTGAACTCTAAACCCGGTTTCGGAAGCCCTCCAGGTGTCTGCTTCACTGAATGTTGCACATTTCCGAACTGCCTGATTACAGGCTTTCCCTTTGAGTCAAAGGTTACAGAGTAACCGTAGACAAGAGGTCCTATTGTTCTACTGATGCGTCCGTCTGGATGCTTCCTCTCCCTAACCAGTTGGCCCAGAGGATTGCCTGCAAAATCTCTGAACATTTCTTCCATCATTTTATCAATATCTTGGAAGAACCGATTCCAAAATAACGGAAATCCTCTGCGTTTCTTGGACCGGTCAAGAGAATGCTCCTCGTCCCAGAACATGATTTCTACTCACCATCTCAACGAATCTATTCTTGAGTCCAGTTTTAAGCCTTCGTCAACGAATCTTTCACAAAGATGACAGCAAATCTTAGAAAACGTTAATAGCGTTTCACGCAAGAATACTGTGGTAGTGAAGGTGAAATTCGCCTTTGCCAAAGAAAACCAAGAAAAAAATGGCTAAGAAGAAAGCCAAGAAAAGAGTTGTAAAGAAAGCGAAGAAAAAAGCAGCGCCTACGCCTCTAGCGCCTGCGCCCCCTGCACCAATAGCACCTGCTGAAGCTCCTCCACCAGAACAGCCACCTGCCACCACATCTCCATACTAAGATATACTCGATCATTCAACACTAGAAATCCCAATTTTTTACATTTTTCCGTTTTTCTCTTCAATTATTGAATGTTTATGAGAAATCGTCTGTTATCACGCTTTGTTTCCGATAAAAGCTATGATTTGGGCATAAAATGTATGGCAGTTTTCTATATCCAAGCTTTCCCAGACGTGAGACGTTCAAGACACGAACCGTAACTCGCCTACATAGTGAAATGTCGACCGTCTAAACTGTAGATCTCGTTCTTGTGCGCTCGCCATTTTGCTCACACTTAAACAGCTGACTCTTCACAGCACGGTGACGGCCAAGGCTCCTTTGGAAGTTCAAGATCGAGAATCTCCTTGTGTAGCAGAGATCACAGTTGTTCAACTTGAGCAACTATGCGATACTCTTGAGCAAAAGAGAAAAGTCAATCAACCTGTTCTTGATATGAATGGTCCGTAGCTATTGGGCCGATAGTTCAGCTCGGTTAGAACGTCCGCCTTACACGCGGAAACCTAAATGGCCGCAAGGTCGGGAGTTCAAATCTCCCCCGGCCCACCATTGGAGTAACTCTACACGTGATAACTGAAGAAGCGTCTCTGACTTGGCGTATAATGAGCGCATAGCATCTCAGTTCCTCTACAAGGGTCGGAAGATTCGAGGATCCACGCATCTTCAACCTGAAGCGAGAAAGCGCAGAGATAGGGTTAAACGTCGTGTTAGCAACGCCGTACGGAAGAGCGTTTTGAGTTTAGGCGCGAAAAAAGTCTTGGATGTAGGAACCGGATTCGGTTCAAATGTTAGAGTTCTTGCACGAGAGTTCATGGGAAAGGGGAAGATCTGGTCCATCGACCCGTCCGTTGGGGTTCTGGGTGAAATAGGATGTATGCTTAGAGCCGAGGGCCTCCTGAAGGATGTCAAGTTGGTTCGAGCTAAGGCTGAAGACATGCCCTTTGATGATGGGTTTTTCAATCTTGTAACGTCGGTTATGTTGGTGCATCACCTAGCCAACCCTCGAAAAGGGTTACAGGAGATGGTGAGAGTCCTAGAGCATGGAGGCAAACTTGTTCTTGCCGACTGGAGACCTGCAGCTTCAGAGGTAATTCCTCACAGGGCGGAAGATTTTGCAGATCCTGAAAGGATACGTAAGATCCTGACTCAACTCGGCATCTCGGTTAGGTCGCGAAACTATCGCTATTGGTACCTGATTCAGGGAATCAAGACACCCAAATGAAGCTAACGTCGCGTCGCAAAAACATTGTCAGATTAGTTGAAAAATCTTGGGCGCGCTTCCTTCGCTGTTCAAAGACGTTCATGCAAGCACCAGAGCCAGTATTATCTTTGAGGAATGATTAGCGTTACGGCGCTGGACGCCTAGAGCCAAGACTGCGGTTTCCCTATGAGTAACCCAAGACAGAGACCAAGTGAGAAACTTCCACCAAAAGGCAACGCTGTTGCGCTAGCGGATAATAATCCACGCAACGCAGACTCGATTACACCTACAACGAACCTTCCCGTACTTTCCGGGCTGACTATGTGCAGGCCAAGTTTCGTAAGGCCACCGAGCAGCACAAGAATCATTACGAATAGAAATGAGATCACTCCGACTATGAGTGATGTAATTCGTCTCAACACTATGCCCAGTGCGAAGCCACCTGCTCCACCGACACCAACTTGCGCTATGAGGAAACTGACAATGGTCTGGTCTATGAGCAAGTCGTTTCGCCGAACCTAAGTAGTAAACGAGCCATGAAAGATTATTGGAGGTATTTTTGCACAAATTAGGAGGAGTTAGGTTTGGAAATTGACAATATTAGGCAGGTTCCATTCTGAGCTTGTCCTTTAAAGGAGCCCAGTTGAATAGGGGAAACTAACGTTGGATTCTACTGGCTAGATCCACATTTTGGACAATACTTTGCGGTAAGCGGCATTGCAGCGCCACAGCTAATACAATACTTACCAGTCGATTGCGTTGAAGGTGCGATTGGAAGGTTAGACCGTCGTCTACGTAGCGTGATGGCTACCACAGATATGGCCGCCACTATTAGAATGGCGACCGCGACGGCTAATTCAGGTCGTGTGAAAAGGGTAATGCTCTCCTCTGTTGCTCTAGTCGTTGATTGGGCTTCTGTTGTAATCACTGTTGCGGTCACGATCATAGTAGATGACGGTGTGAACCAACTTGTCGTTATTGAAGTCGTTCCGGTCTGAGCGGTAGTTATGTGAAGCCCCCTCAGACTAACGTCATCCCAGTTAGCGTATTCAGTGTTCGTTGCAGGATATCCGACAGTGATCTCAAGGGTCAACACAATCTTCGAGAGAGAGTAGCCTGTCGAATCCCCCCATCTTGATTCGAAATCGTTCTTGACGCTTGTCTGAAAATGGTTCCAACTGAAGGGGACGGCACCCTGAACAAAGTAGTCGGCTTCATCTGGCCTGATGTTTGCCCAACTCTCTGCTTCACCAAGCCACGCAACATAGTATACTATCTTGAGAATAGCAGGACCTGTCGTCTGATGAGTGGTATACAACGTTAGCATGGCCGTTATCTGGACAATGCCATTCCCTGAAACCCATGGCTTCGTCCAAAACTCAAGCTCTAGATCAAGAGGTAGCCCAGCGCCTTCGATAGTCTGGCGTACTCCACTCCCGTAAGTGGTGCCGGCTTGTGGTGTGGGGGTTCCTTGAATAGCCAAAGAATACTGGCCATCGTATGGGTTTACGGGGTCCAGAGAAACGTATCCACGACCGAGGCTGTACTTGTCCCATCCATTCCACTCATCCTCGAAACTTCCATTCACTATCAGTTCATCATCTGCGGACAACGATTGAAAGAAAAGTGCAGAGGTACCTAGAACTACAACAAGGCAAGCAAGAAATAGAAATATGAATGAACTTATTCTCACGAGAAACATTCCTCTTACTCAACTCGTATGCCATAGGATATTTATAATACCCATTTCCTGAAACCCAATATGTTGACGGAGTGGTATCCTTTGAATCTAAGAGTGAGGAATTCTGTTCTTGAAGTCGTTCAGGGAGATCTTACCGAAATGAAAACGGACGCAATTGTTAACGCAGCCAACGCTACGTTACAGTTGGGAGGAGGAGTTGCTGGCGCTATTAGAAGAAAGGGTGGGCCGAAGATTCAAGAAGAGTGTAATAGGATCGGTGACACTTTTGTCGGAGGTGCTGCAATAACTACAGGAGGAAACTTGAAGGCCAAGTATGTGATTCATGCCGTTGGTCCAAGGTATGGTGAGGGTGACGAAGATCGGAAGTTGAGGAACGCAACTCTAAACAGTCTTAAACTTGCTGACAAACACTCGTTGAAGAGCATCGCATTTCCAGCCGTGAGCGCTGGGATATTCGGTTTTCCAAAGGATAGATGTGCACACATAATGCTCTCTACAACTGTAGAGTATCTGAAAGGAACCACATGTCTCGAAAGGATCATCTTCTGTCTCTACGACCCCGAGACCCTTCACATATTCGAAAACGAACTGAAGAAATATCAATCATCGACATAGCAGAGATTTCCGGCAAGCAAAAAATTCTACAGAAAAACGCATCGACCACGAATTTGATTTTGAACATTCAAGGGAGATCGACATTGGATGACATCACCAAGACCTACAGAGAACTGAAGAGTATACGTAGTCAGATGAAGAGACATTTGAAGGAACTGCATACTAAATCGAGCGTCGGAAGCAAAAAAGAGATAGAGGAATTGGAAGAAGCAACAAAACATCTAGCGGAAAAGAAGACATTTCTCAGAAAGAAGTTTGAGAAACTGACAAAACTGAAAGGCCCGTATAGAGTTTCTTAGTATACGAAACCGTTAGTACCCCAAACGTTACTTGTGTTGGGAGAGATGCCACAGCAAAAGCCCTTCCAAAGCTTCCTCGAAGATTGCATCAGCTATTTCTTGATATCCACACGTGCTCAAATGAAGCCCATCATTACTATACTCGTCTAGGAGACGATTCGTTTTAGGATCAGCGGTCGCTCTAAACAGGTCCGCGAAAGCCTTTCCCTTTTCACGGCAATAGGTTCTAATCATGTCGTTCAATGCGATACGGGGTGGAATCAAGGAATCATATCCCAAGATGGATGGAACGCTGCACGCGATAATTTGAATCCCACTGTTCGAAGCTGCTTCATATATTTCGACTAGGTTCTTGAATACTTCGTTTGGGGAGATTCCCCATCCTAGATCGTTTGACCCTCCGAGGATTATCACAAAGTCGGGTCTAACACTCATGACATCTCCATCGAACCTGGCGAGCATCTCGCCGGTGAGTTCACCAGAAACGCCTTTGTTGTAGAGTTTGAATTCCAGTTTCTTTCGCTGACTTTGGTCCATTTTCAGAAGTTTCTTCTCAAGAAATGTTGTGTAGGGTATGGATTCCACCCATTCTCCGCCGATCGACGATTGATATCCTACAGTAAGACTATCGCCCATTGCGACGATAACGATCATGTTCTCCGATCGAAGTTTCCTAGATTCGCTTCCCAGATCTAAGCGCCTCAAAAAGAGCTTTTCCGACATCTGTCTTCAGATCTTTCTCAGCCGACTTCAGAAATTCGGCCATACTCTTGACGGAGTGGCCATCTTTGACGTATGCGAGAGCTTGAAGACTCATCTCGATCTTGTCAACATCCCTTAGAATCCTCGATTCTTCCGAACGCTGTTTCCAGTATTCCTCCATCAACGATAGATACTTTCTACTTATCCTAGATGGCAGTGAAGCCACGGTATCTATCGCTGCACGTTTCTCAAGTAGTGCAACCTTATGACCCAACTTCTGTTTCTGCCGCGGCGTGAGATCGCCGGTGATAGATTCGGGGAGATCATGAAGTAACGCCATCCTGACCAAGCGTTCAGTGTCTAAACCACCTAGGTCACTAGCTATCATTGATAACATTGCACAAGCATAGGTGTGGTCTGCCACGGATTCCGGTTTCTTTACATGCGCTCTGACCCAACCCTTTCTTTGAATGCGTTTAAGTCTCTCCACCTTCTTTGAGAAGGCGAGGATACTCTTACATTCCTTTTTTCTCAGCTCTAGTTTGGGAGAGGATGAGATCATAGGTTATGTGGATTGTTGGCCGATGAATTTAAGCGGTGCTTTGCGTTTGAGGAGCATCCATAACTTACGTTTGAATCAACCTTTGTAACATGGTCTGGCTCAAACGTCGATTCCAAATCAAGATTAGTAGGCTCTTTCTGATTCTTTTTGATTTTCTTAAATAGGAAATCAGAACCTTACTTACATGAGAAGATTGGTCTTGCTCTTCTCATGTCTCGCCTTAATCGAGTACGAAACCAGTCTCCTATACAAGGCTATTGTGGAAAAGGCCGAGGATCTCTGATACACTCTCGACTGAGACTCGACGAAAATGACATCGTGATAAGGAAGATCTTTGAATATATAGCCGCGGATGAACAGAGACATGAAGAAGCGCTCAAACTAGCAGTAAGAATCGCTTCAGGGAAAAATGGAGGCTAGGCATGAGATGGTCAGATCTTCCCAGTCTCCTCTTTTCTATTATAGAAGATACGGCATTCTCACCGAAATAACTGGTCTCCCGATAGGCGATAATGGAAAAAGGATGTGGTCTCATGGATGAGAAATTTGAACACTCGGGTACAACCTGCGCTGGATGCGTGTTGAACAAGCCTGATAAGGAACATTGCAGCAAATGCCGCGAATACTATATGGCCTTGCCCAAGATCGTTAGTCCATCCTGCCCCGCAACAATCTTGAAGATGTTCAGCGACAATCCTTGGTCACCGAGTTGGATGGATTGAGAAAATGGAAAAATGCATTTGGGAAGAATCAGGGGTCATGTGGCGTGGCATGTTGAAAGAGATCTGCAATGGCAATTGGTAACCGTTGAGGAGTCAAGTTGCGAAGAAGTTGAAATGATTTGGAAAAAGCTCAAAGTTTCGTGTATGAGAAGGAGATACTTGCCCACTATGGATTAGCCATCACCACGATGGATGTGCGTGGTTTTGTCCATGTCAAGATATTTGAAGGCAACAAGGAACTCACACAGTGGTTGAAACCTTCAGATTTCACGGGATGGGTTCAAGGTTTCGCTTACGCTATGAGAAGGCAACAAACTGAAGCTTCAACGAAAAACGATGCAAAATAAGCTACGCTTCTCAAGAAGCTTCTTTTCCTCTCTAAAAAGTCTGAGGCGTTGCTTGCCACACCCTTATCGAATCCTTCATCTCCGCCCAGACTCAACCGACACTTCAGTTACACGACATACGGACTCTAGGCTGAACAATCAGAGATATGGACTCCTCTTAGTCATGATAACAACATATGGAGCGAGTTTCAGCCAGGAAATAACTATCGCAACAATTTGATAAGAAGAAGATCTCATAGTATCGTAGGACCTTTCTTACGGGCTAGAGGTGCTGATGGAGGATGAAGCTCAAGGCAAAACCGATCTGGATAGAAGCTCTCGGCAAGTCAGTAGTTATTCTACAGGTAGATGATGCCGAGGAGCTTGGCACTAGAAGTTCCGACAGAGTACGGCTCAAATATAACGGGAGAGAGCTTACGGTCATAGTGAATACTAGTAGGAGACTTGTTAAGAAAGGTGAGATAGGGGTTTTCGAGGAAGTTCAAAAAACGCTGGGCCTCGAAGGCGGAGAAACCCTTGATGTCGATATAACGAGCCCCCCAAACTCTCTAAGCTATATACGCAATCGACTGGAGGGCAGAAAGCTAAGTGGTCCAGAGATAACTGAAATCATAAGAGATACTGTGCGAGGGGATCTTAGCGAGATAGAGATTGCATCTTTCGTAACTTCCCTCAATACTTTCCGTCTAGACTTGGATGAAGCAACGAGCCTCTCAATGGCAATGGTTCAGTCAGGCAAGACCCTGAAGCTAACTAAGAGACCTATCGTAGACAAACATTCGATTGGAGGAGTTCCAGGAGACAAGACGACTTTGATAGTAGTTCCAATAATCGCCGCTTGTGATTTGACTATTCCAAAAACCTCTTCTCGAGCAATAACATCAGCAGGCGGAACTGCAGACCGAGCAGAGGTCTTGATGCCAGTCAACCTTGAGATCGACGAAGTTCAAACAGTCGTTGAGAAAACTAGGGGATGTATCGTATGGGGCGGAGCACTACAACTCGCCCCGGCAGATGATATTTTCATTCAAGTCGAGTATCCCCTATCTATAGACCCGCTCCTCCTACCATCAATTGTCAGCAAAAAGAAGGCTGTTGGTGCAGAATACGTGGTTATTGACATACCTGTGGGAATGGGAGCAAAGGTAAAGACTATAGAAGATGCTCGGCTTCTTGCCAGGGACTTCATGGAGTTAGGGAAAAGGGTTGGAATGAAGATTCAATGCGCCATCACTAATGGGAATCAACCGGTTGGTCATGCGATAGGCCCTGCCCTTGAGGCTAGAGAAGCTCTTGAAACATTAACTAGGAAACATTCAGTTGCAGATCTTGTCGACAAAGCTACAGACATCGCAGGTATGATTATCGACATGACCAGCGAGGGAAATGGCAAGAGAAAAGCGGCTATGACACTCTCCCAAGGTAAGGCGGAGAAGAAGATGCGTGAGATCATGGCTCAGCAGGGTGGAGACCCCGAGATAAAGCCCGAACATATCAAGATTGGAGAAAAGACCCTTGATTTCCAGTCTAGGGAATCTGGAATTGTTCTCTGGGTAAACAGTTCAAAGCTCGTCGAGGTCGCTAGGTTTGCAGGTGCTCCAAAAGACAAGGGCGCAGGCATACTTCTCCACAAGAAGACTGGCGACGTAGTCCACGAGGGCGAAAGAATTCTAAGTCTATACGCGGAAAAGGCTGGAAAACTGGAAAAAGCCAAAGAAGTCCTTCAACAGGAGCGTGCCATAGTAGTTGGCCATCGTGCAGAGATGACCATGGCTATGATAACTGAGGTGCCGGTTCGCAAGGAACCTTTCATCCTTGAAAGATAACATCCGCGGGTCCCGACAAATAGAC
>Ga0315282_10006697_pt1 | contig 19162 bp, 28 predicted proteins | sample YL17G07_20_MG_FD_203693 | JGI IMG/M metagenome (GOLD analysis project Ga0315282, IMG submission 203693) | Sediment microbial communities from Yellowstone Lake, YNP, Wyoming, USA - YL17G07_20 | ecosystem: Environmental > Aquatic > Freshwater > Lake > Sediment | place: USA: Wyoming | collected... | reverse complement strand
AATGGTTTTGCATAAATTGAATTTGTGCGTACAATGACATTTTGCACAGATTGAATCTGTGCCTACAATGGTTTTGCATAAATTGAATTTGTGCGTACAATGACATTTTGCACAGATTGAATCTGTGCCTACAAGCATTTGTAGGCACGGTTTCAACCGTGCAAGAGAGGTGAAAAAATGAGGAGAGTAATTTTCTTGGGTTCGATTCTAATCCTGGGGATGCTATTGGTTTCCGGTTGTAAGGGGACTCCTTCTACAGGGGGAAGAATTTTTGGCAAAGTAACCCAGATGGGAACAGGAAAACCTATGGAAAATGCGGAAGTTACGGTATATTCGGCCGAGGGCGTAAAGCTTACAACTACCACTGATAGTTCGGGCAATTACTCTATTTCCAATATTCCGGCTGGTTCCTACAAGGTCCGAGCGTACCTTCAGGGTTACTACCTTAATGAAATCATGGAAGAAATCTATATAGAAAAGGGAAAAAAGAAGGTCGATTTCCAACTCGTAGTCGTGGGAGGAGGAACCTAATTCAATGCAGGCAAAGCTTACGCTTTGCTGCTACAGAAAAGAGGAGAAAAGGATGAGGAAGATTTTTACGATTGTTGCACTATTTGTGCTCGCTTGGGTTACTGCGGTTCAGGCTGGACCAACGGTAGCGATTGTCAAGTCTAACAATCATGAATTAGTGGGAAATTCCTGGCAGTTCAAGGACTTATGGACTATGCTTCCCCAAGGTCCTTCGTGGGCGAAAGGAAAGTACTGGTATCCTGTGTGGTCAAGAAAAAGTGAACTGGAAATCGAAAAGATGGTGCGAAAGGTAGTTAAGCTCGCTGGAGGGCTTCCCGTTGAAAAAGGAGATGTGGTCTGGATTAAGACAAATGCGGTGGCGAGTTTCAATCTGATTCTGGGAACAGGAAAGACTAAAAATGAAGAAATTCAGTGTTATAATTCGGACCCCAGAATAGTTAGAGCAATAGCACTTATGGCTAAGGAACAGGGAGCAAAAAAAATCTACATTGCTGAAGGTCCTCCAGATGCAGATGGGATTGCAAATATGAAGACATATGGATATGAAGGACCTGCTCGGGAGGTTGGTGCTGTTCTCTTTGATATAAATGCCGCCCATTATAAGTGGTATAAACCTGAAAGACCTTTGGCTCTCAAGGAATATGCCTTGCCCGTGGTTATGGTTGAACAGGCGAATAAAATCATTAGCGTTTCTCCGATGAAGACTCATTATCTTACAGGTATTACCGGAACCTTGAAAAACCAGGCTATCGGTTCTGCTCCCAATAGAGTTTACGGAATACCTAAAGTTGGGCTGCCACATAATCAGATATCCGAGGTGATTTGTGATATTGTTTCTATAAAGAAGATAGATTTTGCAGTTATTAGCGGAATCTGGGGTTGTGAAGGACATGGACCAACAAAGGGTCAGCCGGTATCGATGGATCTGGTCATTGCCGGAAGAGACCCTGTAGCAGTTGACGCGGTGGAAACAATGGTAATGGGTTTTAAGCCAGAAAATTATGGACATCTGGTACTTGCCGAACAGATGGGCCTTGGCACAATGAAGGATATCAAAATCGTTGGCGACCCAATTGAAAAAGTTATGAAGAAATTTAAGCCCTGTCCCCCAGAATTGAGAGCGCCCAATGCCTGGGGTCGCATTATTGCCTGGGAGTAGAATGAGAATTGTAGTGGCAGAGTGAACCTCTGCCAAAGCGGTAGCCGCTCCGATTCATCGGAGCGAAGATAAACGCAACCTGAAGGTTGCAGCTACCACCTGAAACGATTTTTGTAGGCACGGTTTTAACCGTGCAAAAGAGCACATTTATGGAAAGAATTTTCAAGACAAGAAGAATAGAATTAAAGCGATTCTATTTGCCAAATCATCTTTATTTTGTTACTTCTGTCATAGAGAACAGAAGAAAAATTTTCACCAATAATCTAAATATCAACGTTCTTCTTGACTCTTTCGACCATTATCGAAAAGAACAAGGATTTAAGATAGTTGCTTTTTGTATTTTACCCGACCATTTTCATTGGCTCATAATTCCTACGGAGACGATAGATATTTCACAGATAATGAAGAGCGTGCGAGGTTTTTCAGCCAGAAAGATCAACAAAGAAAACAACCAGTGTGGTAGATTATGGCAACACCAGTTTCTTGACCATGTTATTCGGAAGGATGAAGATTATAAACAGCATATTCATTACATTCACAAAAATCCAGTGAAGCATGAGTTAGTGGAAGAGCCTGAAGATTATCCTTGGTCAAGTTATCGTAATTACTATTTAGATGATGATTCTTTATTTAGGATTGATAGATTGCCGTTATGAGAAATTTGCACAGATTGAATCTGTGCCTACAAAGACATTTTGCACAAATTGAATTTGTGCCTACAAAGACATTTTGCACAGATTGAATCTGTGCCTACAAAGACATTTTGCACAAATTGAATTTGTGCCTACAATGGCATTTGTAGGCACGGTTTTAACCGTGCAAAATATGAGGAGAGATAAGATGAAAAGGTGGCTTATTTTGGGAATGGTTCTTCTGGTTATGGGGCTATTGCTTGTAGGGTGTGAGAAGGCAATGAAAGGAACGGGAGTTTATGGTAGAATAATTGATAAGGAGACTAAGAAACCTGTTGAAGGCGCTACAATAACTATTACCACATTGAAACAGATGACGGAGGCTTCTCCTGCAGTTTGGGCGGTAACTGCAAATACAGATAGTTCTGGGAATTACAGTCTAACGGAACTCGAGCCCGGAAATTATGGGGTCACAGTAACGAGTCCAGGATACTTTGCTTATTCACTCAGTGAGCTCGTCGTAAAAAAAGGGAAGATGAAGAAAGTTAATGTTCAACTGGAAGCTTCTTTCGTGGGAGGATAAGAGAATATAGATTTCCTCAGAATTGAGGAGAGGTGAAAGAAATGAGGAGATTATTTCTATTGACGTTAGTTGCAATATTTGGGTTATCTTTGATAACTGGTTGTGGTGGTGGCAAGAAAGCAGGCGGAACTATTATCGGTAAGGTGAATAATACGTTCCACGGTGGAGGCGTTGACGGAGCTAAAGTGAGCCTGAGTTCAAATGGGTCAGAATTTACAACGACCACGGATAAATCTGGGAATTTCACTTTTTCAGGCCTTTCTCCAGGAACCTACGCAATCGAGGTGACCAAAGACGGTTTCTTTGATGGCGAGGCAAGGCGAATTAAAGTCCAGGACGGTAAGGAAACGAAGGTTGAAATTGGTTTGATAGTTGCATTTGGCGGCACCTGAAATGGCAAAATTGGGGAGGAGGATTCTTTGTTTGATATTGGAATCCAGGAATTAGTCGTTATTCTTGTGGTGGTATTGATTATTTTTGGTCCTCGTAGATTGCCGGAGATTGGCAGGGCTATTGGAAAGGCGATAAGAGAGCTGAAGAGAAGCACGCAGGACTTTCGGGAGACTATTGAGCAGGAACCTCCGGAAGAGATAAGGAAGGAAGTAGAGAAAAAACTGTCTGAAGATATTTCCAAGGAAGATGATGGGAAGAATATTGAAAGCGGGTAAAATAGTTGTTCTGGGAGTGGGCAACTTGCTCTTAAGGGATGAAGGGGTAGGAGTTCACCTTATTCAAAAGCTAAGGGAAATGGAGATTGGCGAAGGAGTTGAACTTATAGATGGAGGAACCTCTCTTTTAGATTTTCTCCTCCGGATGGAAGGTATTTCGAAATTAATTATTGTGGATGCAATTAAACTGGGAGGTAAGCCGGGGAGAACTTATAAGATTTGTGTGGATGACTCTCTTCTCAAAGGTGGAAAGGACATAACTTCATTGCACCAGCTGGCCGTAGTGGAGACACTTGCTCTAATCAAGAAGATGGGTAAACTTCCACCTACAGTGATAATCGGTATTGAACCCAAAGAGATAGCTTACGGTCTGGAATTGTCTCCGGAGATAGAAAGAGAATTGGAGAAAATGGTTAATTTAATCCTCAAGGAAGTCAGGGATAAGAGGAATTGAGGGGGAATGTTATGTTTGGAAGATTAGGTCTATCGGAGCTCATAGTTATTCTGGCTATTGTGCTGATTATTTTTGGAGCTGGCAGGTTGCCTAAGATTGCAAAGGCGATAGGAGAAGGAATCAGGGAGTTCAAAAAGGCAACCAAAGAGAAAGAGCCTAAAGAAGAAACAAAAGAAGAAAAGAAAGAAGAACCACCGCAGTAAATGGGAAAATAATCCCCCTCACCTCAATCCTCTCCCCCAGAGGGGAGAGGAAATAGGAATGTAGGAGAGAAGTGGGATGGATTTGACCAGAAGAGAGTTTCTGAAGATTTGTGCCGGGTCTGCTGTAGCCCTGGGGATTTCCCAAATTTTGATTCCTGAAGTTGTGGAGGCTCTGGAGAGAGCGGCAGCTGGTAATCCTCCAGTCTTATGGCTACAGGGAGCGGGTTGTACAGGCTGTTCGGTTTCACTTCTCAACACTACACACCCAAAAATTAGTGAAATCCTTCTAAAAATCATTAGCCTCAGGGTCCACCCGAACTTTATGTCCGCATCTGGAGATAGGGTTGTCCTCTCTATGGAGAAGATTGCTGAAGAGGCAAAAGGTAAGTTCATTCTGATTGTTGAAGGGTCAATTCCAGTGGCAGATAACGGTATATATGCCACACTAGGAGAAAAGAACGGCAAACCCATCTCATTATTAGAATGGACCAAAAAGCTGGGAAGAAATGCTAAATATGTAATAGCTGCGGGCACCTGTTCTTCCTATGGAGGAATACCCGCAGGCGCCCCCAACCCCACCGGTGCAAAAGCAGTAGAGGAGATTCTGGGCAAGAAAGTGATAAACGTTCCAGGCTGTCCACCCCATCCGGATTGGATGGTAGGCACTCTTGTCCATCTCATCCTCTACGGTCTTCCAAAACTTGATGAAAATCGAAGGCCGACTCTATTCTACGGTTTTCTATTGCATGAGAATTGTCCCAATTACTCGTTTTACATTCACCAGAAATTTGCCAAGAACCTAAGCGAAGAGGGATGTATGGTCAAACTTGGATGTAAGGGACCTCTCACTTATTCAGACTGTCCTTTACGCCGGTGGCACAATGGAGTTAACTGGTGTATTGGCGCTGGAAGTCCCTGCATAGGTTGCGTGCAAATGGAATTTCCGGATGGATTATCTCCTTTTTATGGTTGGCCCGAGAGAAAGAGATAACAAATGGCAAAGAAAATCATAATTATCGACCCAATTACGAGGATTGAAGGACATCTCAAGGTTGAGTTAGAGATAGAAGGGGGCAAAGTCGTTGATGCCAGAAGTTCTGGCACTCTTTTTCGGGGATTTGAAATAATCCTTAAGGGAAGGGATCCCAGGGATGCTCAGCTTTTAGCGCAGAGGGTCTGCGGCATCTGTTCTGCGGCTCACGCAAGTGCTGCCTCTTTGACTCTGGAATCTGCCTTTAGAGTAAAGCCACCTTCTAACGCCAGAATTATCCGCAACTTGGTCACTGGTGCAGACTTCCTTCAGTCCCACATTCTCCATTTTTATCTTCTAACTGCATTAGACTACTTTGTCGGTCCGGAAGAGCCACCTTTCATTCCCAGATTTAGGGGTGACTATCGACTTTCCAGCGAAATGAACAAAGACTATCTTGAGCACTATCTTAAGGCGTTAGAGGTGCGAAGGAAAATTCACGAGATGATAGCAATCTTTGGAGGCAAGATACCCCATCATCAGACTTCTGTTCCAGGGGGAGTAACCGAAAAGCCCACTGTGGACAGGATAACGTCTTTCCTCTGGAGATTGAGAGAAATTATAGATTTTATCGAAAACGTTTATCTGCCCGATGTATTGAGAATCGCCGATGTATATAAGGATTACAGTAAGATTGGCAGGGGCTGTGGAAATTTGTTAGCCTATGGTGGATTCTATCTCGATGATCAAGGAAGGGAAAAGTTCTTTAAAAGAGGTCGTTTCACAAATGGAAAAATAGAAACGATGGATTCCGAGAAAATAGCCGAAGATGTTCGTTTTTCCTGGTATGAACCCGAAATCTCTGGTAAAAATCCTGGGGAAAGTGACACAATTCCTGCTCCCAGAAAGCCCGGCGCCTATTCCTGGCTAAAATCGCCGAGATATGCGGGTAAATCGTATGAGCTGGGACCCCTGGCGAGGATGTGGATAAATGGAGACTACAGGAAAGGTATCTCTGTAATGGACAGACACATAGCGAGAGCTATAGAAGCAAAGAAGATTGCCCGGGCTATGGAAGAATGGGTTCTGCAATTGAGGCCTGGAAAGGCAGTTTACACTCCGTGCAAAGTTCCCAGAAATGGCGAGGGTATGGGATTAACTGAGGCGCCCAGAGGTTCATTGGGACACTGGATTAAGATATCCAATTCCAAAATTGAGAGGTATCAGATAGTTACGCCGACGAACTGGAATTGTTCGCCGAGGGATGATAGGGGCGAACCTGGACCATTGGAGAAGTCTCTAATAGGGACACCTGTGGCTGACTCGGAGAATCCCATAGAGGTAATGAGAATTATAAGGTCGTTCGACCCTTGTATGGCTTGTTCTGTCCACTTAATTGTCCCTGGCAGGAATATTTCTGAGTTCAGGGTATGTTAACCTATCTTTTGTAGGGGTGACCCGCTGTGGTCACCCGAAGGAAGGGACGACATGGCGGTCGTCCCCTACAGTTATTTATAAATTTCGTTCGCTTTCTGCTGAGCCATTTGAATTACTTTCTTAAGGCTCATTCCTTTTTTTAAGGCTACCAGTCTACAATCTTCATATTCTGGGGAGAGAGTAAGGACTTTCTTCCCGTCAAAACTCACCTTGACTCTGATAGTCTCATCCAGAACTTTCACTTCAACAATTTTTCTGTCCAGAATAGACCTTTTTACTTCGCTAATTCTGAGACCATTAGTGGTGGTTTCTGAAAATATGCAGTCTATAATTTTTTCCATCACATCCCTATAGCAGAGTACTGAAAGCTCAGTGGCTAAGCGATTTTTCTTCATCAAGATAGGATGTTGCCATACATCGAGTGCTCCCATTTCGAAAAGCCTCTCGAAAAGAAATCCCATTACTTCAGGAGTTGAATCGTCAATATTTGCTGAAAGGACGAAAGTGGGGGGCTCGGCTTTCTTTTCTTTTTCTTCCATTTCTCCCACGACCAACCTCAGGACATTTGGTATCGGCAATTCTTTTGTCCCGGCGCCGTAACCCACTTTTAGTATTCGCATAGCTGGGAAGTCTACAAACCCCTCAGCCAGTGAACTGATAAGAGCAGCACCTGTGGGAGTTACAAGTTCTTCCTGGATTGCCTTCCCATAAACTTTGCATCCTTCCAGTAATTTCATTGTAGCCGGCGCAGGGATGGGAATTTTTCCGTGGGCAGTCTCTAATTCACCTCTTCCCAAAGGAAGGGGAGAAGAAAAGATTCTTTCGACTTTTAGAGATTCTAAACCAAGAAGGGCACCAACTATATCGATTATGGTATCTACTGCCCCAATCTCGTGGAAGTGGACGTGGTCGATGTCTACTTGATGAACACTTGCTTCTGCCTCTGCCAGCCTGGTGAAGATGGAGAGCGATTTCTCCTTGACTTCTTCAGGTAAAGAAGTTTTTTCGATTATTTCCTTTATGGTTTTTAGATTCCTCAGAGGATGACCTTCAGATTCTCCAATGATAACTTTTATGGCAGAGATAGCTCCTTTTCTAACTCGCTGGTGAGAGATTTTAAAATCCAAATTTAACTTCGATAACTCTTTCTTGATATACTCAAAATCTGCGCCACAGTCTATTAGCGCCCCCAGAAACATATCACCACTTATGCCAGAACTGCAGTCAAAGTAAGCGACTCTTTCCATCTTATCCCCTCGGTTTCTTTAAAGATGAGGCATAGACTTTCTTATTTATCAGGTTCGCCTGATAAGCTGCGCCAAAGCCATTATCTATATTCACTACTGAAACTCCAGAGGCGCAGCTATTGAGCATAGCGAGAAGTGCGGTCAGCCCACGGAAGCTGGCTCCATATCCCACACTTGTAGGAACAGCAATTACTGGAATATCTACAAGCCCGGCTACCACGCTGGGCAAAGCGCCTTCCATGCCCGCCACAGCAATAATCACATTGGCATCCCAAAATTTTTCTTGCTTGTCCAGCAGACGGTGGATTCCAGCCACTCCCACATCGTACATCTTTTCCATCCTGTTTCCTAAGGTTTGGCCAGTAACATATGCTTCTTCAGCCACAGGGATATCGCTAGTCCCTGCACTGATAACTGTTATTTTTCCCATAAGAGGTACCTCTTTAGGATTAATTACCACTATCCGCGCTTCCGGGTAGTACTTACAGGGAAGACCTTCTTTCTTAATAGCCTGGTATACTTCCTTTGTTGCCCGCGTAGCCAGAATGTTTTCAGCATCGGAAGCTAAAGAGCGGGCAATCTTTCTTGTCTGCTCCATTGTTTTCCCCGGGCAATAGATTACTTCCGAGGTGCCAACCCGTAGAGGTCTGTGTTTGTCTACAGTGGCGAAGTCAAGTTCTTCAAAGGGGAGAAATCTCAATTTACCTAAGGCTTTTTCCATATCTATAGAGCCATTTTTGAAACCCTGTAAAATTTTCTTTATTCTCGCAATATCCATTTCTTGGTATCCTTTTTCAATGGCTCGTCCATGCTACCCGTTCGATAACCTTCCAGATCGAGCGTTACATAAAGAAAGCCCAGTTCTTTAAATTTTTTCACCACTTCATCCATCAATCCCTTTGATACGAAAGTTCCTATATCATTTCTTTCCAGTTCAATACGAGCAATTTCACCGTGATGTCTTACTCTCACCTGTTTAAAATTTAATCCCCTCAAGAAACTTTCTGCCTTGTCCACTGTGGTCAATTTTTCTTTTGTGATCTCTTTTCCATATGGAAACCGGGAAGCAAGGCAGGCAAAGGATGGTTTATCCCAGGTCTTAAGACCCATTTTCTTGGAGAAGTTGCGAATGTCTTCCTTTGTCATCATCGCCTCTTTAAGGGGGCTCCGTATTTCCAGTTCCCCTAAAGCTCTTATTCCCGGTCTATGTTCACCTATATCGTCATAATTGGTCCCGTCTAAGACGAAATCGAGATCTCTTTTCCTTGCCACAGCTTTCAATTTTTGAAAGAGTTCAGTCTTACAATAGTAGCATCTATTCCATGGGTTCATTTTGAATTCGGGAATTTCCAATTCTTCAGATTCGATTGTCAGGTGTTCGACTCCGAATTCTTTTGCTACTTCCTTAGCACACTCCAGTTCTTCTTTAGGGTAAGTTTCGGATTTCGCGGAGACAGCCAAAACCTTATCTTTCCCCAATACCTCAGATGCTACCTTCAATAGAAAACTACTATCTACTCCACCAGAAAAGGCAACCAGGCAAGACCCTATCTCTTTTAATATTTTTCTCAAATTTTCCAACTTATAAGAATTATCATTTTCCATAAAAAATCACCTAAATCGTAACCTTATAAATAGCACAAGAAAGAACTTTTGTCAAGGACAAAAGGGACAAAATGGGTCAGAGTCATTTTTTTGTTCAAAATTACTGGGGTGGGGATGTTGTTTGGAGAGAGAGGTGAAGACCAAAACCTTTTGATTTCACGAATAGAACAATGTATAATAAAAGTATTAAATGTTGCTTGACAGCAGTGGCTGCGCTACTCGTCGGATTTTTAAGAAAAGATGTAGCTGTAGGCATGCTTGTCCCTCTCGGTTTGGGATTAAAGCAGATAGTAATCGCCAGTGTCGTAATGGCTATGTATTTTCCCTGTGCAGCCACCTTTGCCATATTGGCAAAAGAACTGGGAGTAAGGGATATGATAAAGTCGGCAGCGATTATGATATTTTCCGCAATTGTCGTTGGTGGCCTACTTAATTTTATCCTCTAAGATAAGAAATGCCAGCCTGAAATTTCCGAAAAAAAGTACTTGACAAAAAAGAAGGGGTATAGTAAGATATAAATGGAAATGGTTATCAATATCATTTAGGAGGTGAGTAATGGCAGGAGGACCACCTTGGTGGCATGGTAAGCTTGGGGGATGGGGATACAGAATGACAGTCCCCCGACAGGCTATTCTCGACCTCTTGAATCGGAGTTCGAAACACTTGAGTGCAGAAGATATCTATTTGGCAGTGCACAAGACCTATCCGGGGATTGGTTTGACCACCGTGTATCGGACTTTGGAGTTATTGGAACAGATGGGGCTTATTCGCAAGTTTGACTTTGGTGATGGAAGGAACCGATATGAGCTATCACAGGGGCCACAATGGAGACACCATCACCATCTGGTCTGTACGAAATGTGGAAGAATAATCGACTATACGGATTTCGTTACTGAAGAGGTAGAGCTCCTCAGCAAAATTGAAGAAGCTCTATCCAAGAAGTATAAATTTAAGATAAATATGCATCAACTCCATTTCTATGGATTATGCGAGAAATGCCGATGAACCGTGCTTATTTTCAGTAAAAAGAAAGGAGGGTCCCGATGAATAAATCGGGACGAATAAGGAGGAACGGGATAGCGACATTCCGATGAATAAATCGGAACAGGTCCCGACTGAAGCGAAGCGCAAGGAGGTGATTAATATGCCAGGAGGAGATGGAACGGGTCCTTTAGGAATGGGACCAATGACAGGTCGAGCTGCAGGATTTTGTGCTGGTTACCCTGTGCCAGGCTATGGTAACCCGATTCCTGAAAGGGGTGGATTTGGTTTTGGCCGTGGCTGGGGTAGAGGTTGGTTTGGTGGTGGTCGTGGCCGTAGCCGTGGCTGGAGGAATTGGTACGGGGCTACTGGACTTCCCGGCCGGGCAGGATATGGAATGGGACTTCCTGCGTGGGGAGGTGGGCAAGCATATCCCTATTATGGGGTACCTTATGGGTATCCAGATGCTCCAGAATTGACTTCCCAGCAAGAGGCGGATATGCTCAAAGAGCAGGCCAAAGCTATTCAGGAAGAACTCCAGTCTATTAATGAACGCATCAGCACATTGGAGAAAGCAACTGAAGAAGAGAAGAAGTAAGATACCAGAAGAGGATACTGATGCTAGCTAAGTATCCTCTTTCTGGTGAGCTTTGTGGTTACCAAAGGAGGTTTAGCAGTATGAAGATAGCGATATCGACCGATGGTCACTTTGTATCTCCACATTTTGGACGATGTCCTTCTTTTACCATTATAGAAATTGAAGGAGATAAATTGGTAAAAAAAGAAGTTATTGACAATCCAGGACACCATCCAGGTTTTTTGCCTCAGTTTTTACAGGAGAGGAAAGTGGAGTGGATTATTGCTGGTGGTATGGGTGGGCGGGCAACAGGACTTTTTGCTGATGCGGGAATAAAGACAATATTAGGAGTGGTTGGCAACGTCGATAATGTTATAGACGGAATTCTAAAAGGCACACTCAAAGGTGGAGAAAGCCTTTGTAAGCCAGGTAGTGGAAAGGGGTATGGTTTAGATAAGACAGAGTGCGAACATAATCCCTGATAAGGGAGGAAAAATGAAGATTTGTGTAACTTCACAGGGCAATAATCTTGAAGCTCAGGTTGACCCGAGATTTGGAAGATGTCCGTATTTTATTATTATTGATCCTGAGACAAAAGAATTTGAAGCGATTGAGAATCCGAACATTCAAGCTACCAGCGGAGCAGGGATTCAGGCTGCACAGTTTGTAGCAGGCAAAGAGGCAGAGGTAATTTTGACTGGAAATGTTGGACCCAATGCATTTCAGACTTTGCAGGCGGCAGGGATTAAGGTTATTACGGGTGTAGCGGGTGTGGTAAAAGATGCTGTCGAGAGATTCAAAAAGGGAAATACTGAATCAGCCACTGGCCCGACTGTGCCCGGACATTTCGGTATGCAAGGTCCTCAATCTCCAGGCCCGGGTATGGGAGCAGGAAGAGGGATGGGTCGAGGCGGTGGGAGAGGCAGAATGGGCGGTAACCGTCCCGGTGCTGGACCCTCTGGCGAATGTGTATGTCCAAGCTGTGGCACGAAAGTTCCCCATCAGGCAGGAGTTCCTTGCTATTCTATAAATTGTCCTAAATGTGGTGCAAGGATGGTTAGAGAATAAATGATTATTTCCATAGCCAGTGGAAAGGGAGGGACGGGGAAGACTACTATAGCTACGAGTCTTGCCCTCTCTTTAAATAAGAGCATTCAATTCTTAGATTGCGATGTAGAAGAGCCAGATGCGCATATATTTTTAAAACCAAAGATTGAAAGTAAAAAGACTGTCTCTATTCCTGTGCCCCAGGTTGATGAAGTTAGATGTAATTTTTGTGGTAAATGTGCCCAAGTTTGTGCTTATAATGCTATTGCTGTGGTGAAGCCCGTTAGAATCCCCAAAAATGAGAAAGAAATCAAAAATAGAAACTCATCGACTACTGCAGATGAGTCGTCAAATAAGGCGAAGGGCAAGGTCTTAATTTTTCCTGAATTGTGCCACGGCTGCGGCGGGTGTAAGCTTCTCTGCCCGGAAAAAGCTATCACTGAAGTGGATAAAGATATAGGTCTGATAGAATTCGGAGAATCTAAAGGTATACAATTCATACATGGTAAACTGAACATTGGGGAGGCTCTGTCGCCCCCTTTAATCAGGGCGGTCAAAGAGTATATAAATCCCACCAGAACTGTAATTATTGATGTCCCTCCAGGTACTTCCTGTCCGGTAATTGAAGCTGTTAAAGGAAGCGATTATTGCATCCTAGTTACAGAACCTACGCCGTTTGGATTGAATGATTTAATATTAGCAGTTGAGGTGTTAAAAAAATTAGGGATTCCTTTTGGTGTGGTGATTAACCGCGCCGATATAGGTGATAAGAAAGTTGAGCGATACTGCCAGGATTCTAATATTCCTGTCTTAATGCACATCCCTTTTGACAAAGAGATTGCCATTGCCTATTCAATGGGGATACCTATCATAGAGGCAAAATCCAAATATATACAAGAGTTTGGAAGATTATTTGAAAAGATCGTAGATCGGTGAACAGAACCTATGATTTCGTTGGCATTCGAGAAAGTCCGTATACAAATGGGTGATAAGCGAAAACGAAACAGATAGTGATCATTAGCGGTAAGGGTGGGACGGGGAAAACAGTTATAGCTGCTTCATTTGCTGCTTTAGCTAAAAATAAAGTTATGGCGGACTGCGATGTGGATGCAGCAGATTTGCATCTTCTTCTCCATCCAGAAGTTTTGGAGAGACACGATTTCAAGGGGGGGAAGAAGGCAGTTATTGATAGAGAGAGATGTAGTGAATGTGGGAAATGTGAAGAAGTTTGTCGATTTAACGCTATAGAGAATTTTGTTGTAGATACCATCTCTTGCGAAGGCTGTGGAGTATGTAGTCATATCTGCCCTGAGGATGCAATTAAGATGGAAGAAAATTTATCCGGAGAGTGGTTTATTTCCCGCACAAAATATGGGTCTCTTGTCCATGCTAAATTGGGTATCGCTGAAGAAAATTCAGGGAAATTGGTTACTGTGGTTCGGCAAAATGCTAAATTGATTGCTGAAAGGGAAAAGAAAGATTTCATTATTATAGATGGACCACCAGGAATAGGCTGCCCAGTAATTGCTTCTTTAACCGGCGTCGATTTAGCGTTGGTGGTTACCGAACCGACTCTTTCGGGAATTCACGATCTGGAAAGGGTTTGTAAGGTTGCTCATCATTTTGGGGTGAAAACATATGTATGCATAAATAAATATGACTTAAATCTTGAAAATTCAAAAACCATAGAAAAATATTGCCTCGATTCCAACATAGAAATTGGGGAAAAAATACCTTTTGACCAGTCTGTTACTGATGCATTAGTTAGGGGAGTCCCTGTTGTGGAAATGAGTAATAATAAGGTAACTAGAAAAATAGAAAACCTATGGAATAGAGTAGAAAAAAATTTATGAGATACTTATTAATGAAAAGAAGGGGGGAGGAAAGTGCCTATTTATACTTATATATGTAAAGATTGTGGCGAGAAGTTCGAGCTCCTTGTAGGAGTTGGGACTGGGGATGAAGAGATGAAATGTAAGAAATGTGACAGTAAAAATGTAGAAAAGACAATCTCTTCCTTTAGCACCGTTTCTAAGAGTAGTTCTCCTTCTGACCAATCTTGTCCCACGGGAACGTGTAATCTGGGAGACTGATAGTCTCGATGGACATATTTGATACCCATGCAGAAGAATATGACCAGTGGTATGAACGAAATAAGTTTGCCTATCTTTCTGAGTTAGAAGCTATAAAATGTGGCGTCCCTAAAGGAGGTAAAGGATTAGAAATTGGAGTGGGCACAGGGAGATTTGCTGAACCTCTGGGAGTTAGTATTGGTTTGGATCCGTCGGAGAATATGCTCCAGATTGCAAAAAAAAGAGGAATAGAGACAATCTCAGGGAAGGGAGAAAACCTTCCATTTGCAGATAAGAAATTCGACTTTGTTTTGATAATAAATACGCTGTGTTTCGTTAACGACTCTGCGCAAGTAATAATCGAAGCAAAAAGAGTCTTAAGAAATAGAGGCAGGATAATTATTGGACTAATAGAAAAGGATAGTTTTTTGGGCAGGGATTACCAGAATAGAAAGAGAGGGAGTAAATTCTATAAGGAAGTAAATCTTCATTCAGGTAAAGAGATTGTAGAATTATTACGGAATTATCATTTTAGAAGAGTCATCACTTTCCAGGCTATATTTCGCTCTCTTGATAGGATAAAGAAAATAGAAAGCCCGAGAAAAGGATTGGGAGAAGGTTGCTTCACCGTGATATGCGCGGAAAAGTCTGAAACGGTCTAATGTATAAGTAAAGGTCTAACAAAATGAGGACATATTTGGAATGTATTCCATGCTTTTTTAAACAGGCGCTGGAGGCGTCAAAATTAGCTGGAGCAAATGAGACAACTCAAAAAAAGGTACTGGATAAACTATCCAGATTAATACCGGAAATTGGATTGAATAGCACGCCTCCTGAGATGGGGAGAATTATTTACCAGCTTGTCAGCAAAATAACAGGAGAAAGAGACCCATTTAAAGAGATTAAACAGAAAAGTAATAAACAGTCATTAAAGCTTTATCCTGACTTAAAGACAAAGATAGAAAGTTCAAATGATAGGCTTTTGACCGCAGTAAGGTTAGCCATCGCTGGTAACGTAATCGATTACGGCGCTCAGAACAATTTTGTCATTGAGGAAGAGATAAAAAATTGTTTAAGGGGAGATTTTGCTATTTTTGATTATGGAAATTTTAGAGAGACTCTGGATAAAGCAGACCAGATTCTTTACCTTGCAGATAATGCAGGCGAAGTGGTTTTTGATAAAATTTTGATTGAGGAGATTAGAAGATTGGATCCTCTTCGTAGAAGGCAAATTTTTTACGTGGTCAGGGATAGACCAATTATAAATGATGCTTTGATTGAAGATGCTCGCGCCTGTGGCATAGAAGAAGTAGCTGAGGTCGTATCGAGCGGTTCGGATGCTCCAGGGACAATTTTAGAACTCTGTTCACAGGAGTTCCTTAAACTTTATGAACAGGCGAAGATGGTCATTAGTAAGGGACAGGGGAACTTTGAAGCTCTCTCAGAAGAGGATAAGCCAATATTTTTTCTATTGAAAGCAAAATGTTCTGTGATTGCCAAGGATATCGGATGCAGACTAGGTGATGTAATTCTGAAAAGTAGTACTAAGAAAAAGAAATAACTTTAAAAATAGTTAAGCCTATGAAAATTGTTAAATAATTTGTATAATATATAATTCCTAATAATTTACAAACAGGGAATAAAAAAATGATTCCGAAAGCTCCTTTAACAATTAGACTATACGGTGATCCCATATTAAGAAGAAAATCTCGAGAAGTTAAAGAAATGAATGGAGATATCCAGAAACTCATAGACAATATGGCAAAGTTGATGTATCGAAATAAGGGTGTAGGATTGGCTGCACCACAAGTAGGAATATTGAAAAGAGTAATAGTTGCCGATGTGGGAGAGGGATTGGTTAGCTTGGTTAATCCGAAGATTCTCTGGCGTCAAGGGAAAGATACTATGTCAGAAGGATGCTTGAGTATACCGGGAATTAATCTGGAGGTAAAGCGGTCAAAAGAAGTGATAGTAGAAGGGCTAAATAGAGATGGTGAAAAAGTCCAGTTAGGGGCAGTTGGACTTCTCGCTCGCGTATTACAGCACGAAATTGACCATCTGGAAGGGATATTAATAGTTGACCGTGTCCCCAAGAAGAGAATAAAGCTAATCAAGAAACAATTGCACCAGATAAAAGCGACGGCGCGGGAGTAAAATGAAGGGCCAGTCTCGACATATTCTAGAAGAACTCCAACACCACCTACCTTATACAATTTTCAGTGTGGCAGTGGGAATGGTAGCATTGGGAGTGTTCACAGTACTGATTGAAGCGGAAAAATTTTCACAAGCATCTCAAAATCTATTCCATGTTTTTCATCCTTTACATATGCTTTTTAGCGCTACAGCAACTACTGCGATGTTCTGGAGACACGATAAGAAATTATTTAACGCAGTCTGGATCGGCTTTGTTGGCTCAGTTGGCATTTGCGGTATCAGTGACATTTTCATTCCATATATTGCCGGCTATCTTTTAGGCGTTAAGATGCAGTTACATATTTGTATTATTGCTCATCCAATGTTAATTTTGCCCTTTGTATTTGTTGGCATATTTATGGGTTTTGTCTTGCCCACTGTGGTAGAGAGCACAATATTTTCTCACGCAACTCATGTGTTAATTAGCAGTATGGCTTCTATTTTTTATCTGGTATCTTTCGGGTTAACGGAGTGGATTCCAGTTGGGGGAATGGTGTTTATCTATATGGTCTTGGCAGTTATGATTCCCTGTTGCACCAGTGATATCGTTTTTCCCCTACTTTTAGTTAAGAGAGTAATCCCGTAGGGGTCGCCTGCCACGCCGCCCCCGAAGGAGATGCCGAAACAAGTTCGGCATGACATTGTTTTACTGGTCAAACTTTCGTTTGACACTCCAGGGTTGTCCTTTGGGTGGCCACGGCGGGCCACCCCTACATTCCCTCCCGTAGGGGACGACCGCCGTGTCGTCCCGTAATTGTGGTAAAGCTTTCGCTTTACACTCCAAAACAAAAAAGTCCCCCTAACTTCTTGACACCTAACCGTAGAGTTTTTGACTTGACAGAAATAGAAGTAGTATGTTAAAATTAATGTTAAATTGGGTTAGGGTTAGATTGGTTTGGAAAAACAGACTTGGCTAAAAAAACCAAAGGAGGGGCGCCGGTCGCGCGCGAATAAAGTAGCGGAACTTCGCGTTTTGGCACTCTGAAGAGTGCCCGACCACGCGTAGGGGCGACCCTTGTGGTCGCCCATGGGTTGGTCGCCCTTCAGGGTGACGGAGAGTAGCGAAAATGAAGGAGGTGAGGTAGATGTCTGTGGGCAAAAACACTGGTCTCTGGTTGATTCCTTTTGGCGTGGCTGAGATGTTCCTTGTTAACCTCTATTTTGGGGTCTTTGTAGCGGTTGTAGGTTTGATAGTACTCGTTTTTGCTAAGTAGTATTGACTATTCATCAAATTTTGAAAGGGGGGATTCTTAGATGAAAGAATGTACAATGAAGACCTGGATGACTGCATTGAGCCTTATCTTTTGCCCTGTCACTTTTCTTTACCTTGTGATTTATCCATTGATTGTTCCAGAAAGTCAAAGTGTGCAATGGGCAGCGTTTGTGGGTATGCCCATATATTTTATTGTAGGAGCCAAGAAGGAAGATTTTCACAGATTTTTTTATAGTATGTTTGCAGGATTCTTCTGGGCACATTTGTTTCTTCGTGGATCAGGATGGGTAGCGAGCGTTTTGGGATGGAACGTCTCTCCATCTATGACAAGTAACTTATGGATTCTGGTGATATGTGCTCCATTTTTGCTACTGCACTTGGTTTGGGTTGCAAACTCTACCTGGCTCAATGTTTGCCCGATAATGTTCGGGACGGTTGCCACGAGTTTCGCCACAGGGGGCCAGCGTCCAATAGGCCTGGCGATAGCTCTCACCTTAGGAATGCTTGTGGCTTTAGTCTGCGTAGAACTTACCAATGCTGTGGTTGGTAAACCTACTCTTGCCCAACCTGCTCAAATGAAGGCATAATCTCAAGAACATAAAGTTAACCTGAAGGTTTCTTAAAAGTTAGTGCCTCGCATAGGAGGGGCTCCGGTCGTTTATGATTTTTTCTGTTCCGGAGTCCCTTTTTTATGAGTTTCGACTGTGGAGTGAAGATGCCAACAATTGTTACCTCCAAGGATAGAAAAGTAGAATTTGGCGAAGGTCTTCCTACGGTTATAATTGGGGAGAGGATAAATCCTACAGGAAAGAAGAGACTTGCTCATGACCTTTCGAAAGGTAAGTTCAATGTTCTTATTCAGGAAGCACTTTCTCAGAAGGAGGCGGGAGCAGATATCCTTGATGTCAATGTGGCTGCCTCTGGCGTTGAGGAGTCTATTTTGTTGCCTATGGCAGTATCGAAGGTTCTGGAGGTGTCAGGGCTTCCTGTCTGTATTGATTCTTCTAACCCAGAAGCACTAAAAAAAGCACTGGAGGTCTATCCTTATAAAGTTCTGGTAAATTCAGTGACAGGTCAGGAAAAGTCATTGAAGGCTGTTCTACCCCTGGTTAAGGAGTTCGGTGCCTCTGTTGTTGGTCTCACTATGGATGATAGTGGCATTCCCAAAACAGCGGATAAGAGATTCGATGTGGCAAGACGCATAATAGAGGCTGCTGAGTCTTATAGCATAGCGAGGGAGGATGTCGTGATAGATTGTCTATGCTTGGCTCAGGCTGCTGAGGCAAATTCGGCAGCGGTAACTCTGGAAGTTTTAAGAAGGATTTCCAGTGAGTTAGGTGTAGCCACGGTCTTGGGAGTCAGTAACATAAGTTTTGGCATGCCTGATAGGAAGATTATTAATTTATCTTTTTTATCGCAGGCTATTTCACAGGGGCTTAATGCAGCTATTGTCGACCCGACTATTGAAGGAGTGGTTGAGACCATTCTCGCTTCCGATTTTCTCGCAGGAAGAGACTCTTATGGCAGGAGATACTTGAAATACTACAGGGAAAAAGTAAAGAGCACAGATTGAATCTGTGCCTACAACGG
>Ga0315282_10006696_pt1 | contig 19163 bp, 13 predicted proteins | sample YL17G07_20_MG_FD_203693 | JGI IMG/M metagenome (GOLD analysis project Ga0315282, IMG submission 203693) | Sediment microbial communities from Yellowstone Lake, YNP, Wyoming, USA - YL17G07_20 | ecosystem: Environmental > Aquatic > Freshwater > Lake > Sediment | place: USA: Wyoming | collected... | reverse complement strand
TTCATCAACTTTTTGATTCCGGCAGCCCGGCGAGGTGCTGCAACAGCGCGACCGCTTCATGGACTTTGGACAGCGGCCGCGTGCTGGGCGGTTGGAGCGTGACTTCGATGGCGCCGTCGCCGTCGAGACGCGCCGCCGTGATGCTCGCCATGCGGTGGCGCAATCGCTCGATGCGCCCCAGCAACACCCGCCCGTCGCTCGCCGGTTCGAGCCTCACGCCCTGCGGCAGAGCGCTCACCCGCTCGATCGCGCAGAGGCTGGCGGCCACGCGCAAAGCGGCCAGTTCGATCAGCGTTTCGGCGGGTTCGGGCGGCCGGCCGTAGCGATCGCGAATCTCCTCCTCGATGTCGCGGATCGCGCGCAGGGTGCGCACCTGGGCCAGCCGCTTATAGAACCCCACGCGCTGAGATTCGAGCGGCACATAGGCTTCGGGCAGATAGGCGTCAAGGGGCCACTTCACCTCGGCCGTCACTTCGGCGACCGTCTCCTCGCCTTTCAGCTTGTGAACCGCCTTTTGCAGAAGATCGCAATAGAGCTCGAAGCCGATGGCGGTCATCGCGCCGTGCTGTTCGCGACCGAGGATGTTGCCCGTGCCGCGGATTTCCATGTCCCGCATGGCGATCTGAAACCCCGCGCCCAGTTCCACGAATTCCTGGATCGCGGCCAGCCGGCGGACGGCCGTGTCGGTGATCGCTTCGCCGTGCGGCACGATCAGGTAGGCGAAAGCCTGACGGGCGCTGCGCCCCACGCGCCCGCGCAGCTGATAGAGTTGCGCCAGGCCCAGCGCGTCGGCCCGGTTGATGACGATCGTGTTCACGTTGGGAATGTCGAGGCCCGACTCGATAATCGTGGTCGAAACGAGAATGTCATACTGGCCGTCCACAAAGTCGAGCATCACGCGCTCGAGGGTGTGCTCGTCCATCTGGCCGTGGGCGACGGCGATCGAGGCATTGGGAACGATTTCGTGGAGGCGCCGCGCAACCATGTTGATGGTCTGGACGCGGTTGTGGACGAAGAACACCTGGCCGCCGCGGTTCAGCTCGCGCAACACCGCCTCCTGGATCAGATCGTGTTCGAAATTGATGAGCGAGGTGCGAATGGGCACGCGATCGGCGGGCGGTGTGTTGATCACACTCATGTCGCGCAGGCCCGAAAGCGCCATGTGCAGGGTTCGCGGGATGGGTGTGGCCGTGAGCGTCAGAACGTCCACGGAGGTGCGCAGCCGCTTGAGTTTCTCCTTGTGGCGCACGCCGAAGCGATGTTCCTCGTCCACGACCAGGAGGCCCAGGTCGGCGAACTCGACGTCGCGGCTAAGCAGGCGGTGGGTGCCGATGATGATGTCCACCTCGCCCAGGCGGAGCCGCCGCAGAATATCGCGCTGTTCCCGCCCCGACTTGAAGCGGCTGAGCATCTCGATCCGCACGTTGTAGTCGGCGAAGCGCTCGCTGAACGTGGCGAGGTGCTGCTGGGCGAGAATGGTCGTGGGGACCAGGACGGCCACCTGCCGGTGCTCCTGGATCACCTTGAAGGCGGCGCGCATGGCCACCTCGGTTTTGCCGTAGCCGACGTCGCCGCAGACCAGGCGATCCATCGGAATCGGGCGCGCGAGATCCTCCTTGACCTCCTCGATGGCCCGGAACTGGTCGGGGGTCTCCTGGTAGAGAAAGGAAGCCTCGAACTCGGTTTGCCAAACCGTGTCGGCGTCATAGGCGTGGCGCTTGACGGCGGCCCGACGGGCATAGAGTTCGAGCAACTCCTCGGCCATTTTCTCGATGGCCTCTTGCGATTTGCGTTTCCGCTGGATCCAGCGCTTGCCGCCGAGTTTGTCAAGCGAGGGCACCGCCCCCTCGACCGCGGAGTATTTTTGCACGAGGTGGATTTTCTCGACCGGAATCAGCAGGCGGTCGTTGTCCTGGTAGACGATCTCGATGAGGTCGGTCTGGCGGCCATCCACCAGCTGGCGGCGCAGGCCCATGAACTGCCCGATCCCATGGTCCACGTGGACGACGTAGTCGCCGCGCTGAAACTCCGAGACCGCGGCCACGGGCGTGCCGCGATAGAGCTTGCGGTAGAGGTGGCGGTGCTTGTAGCGGCCGAACACCTCGCGGTCGGTCAGGAACAGCAGGCGCGCTTCGGGCAGAACGAATCCGCCATGCAGCGGACCGACCGTGAGAACGATCTGGCGACAGGGCTCCGGCGGCGGAGGGGGACGGAAGGCGCGGGCCTGGCGATCGGACGACGGGACCGCCACGCAATCGAAATGGCGCTCGCGCAAGAGTTCGTCGAAGCGCTGAACCTGACCGTCGTTGTCGCAGGCGATGACGACCAGGTGGCCCCGCTTGAGCTGGTCGCGGATGATCCCGAGGAAGGTTTCGAGATGAGGCTGCAAGCCGTCGAAAACACCGGCGTGAAACGTGACCCTCGCCCCGTCCGGCGACTTCTGGCCCTCCACCTCGATCATGTGGTGTTCGATGACGGGCGGGCGAGCGTACACCCGATGGTTGAGGGACTCGAGCGACTCGTAGAGCTCTTGCGGGGCGGGTACACTCTCGCCGGCTTTTGTTCGTTCGCCCTGCTGACGCTGGATCAGGTCCCAAAACTCTTTGGCGCGCGCCGGAGACTTTTCGGGCTCGTCGAGAATGAAAACGGTATCGGGAGGGAAAAGCGACGTCATCGGGACCAATGGCTCGCCTCGCTGAAGCGCCTCCTGAATCAGCAGGTTCTTCTTGGCGGGCGGCAGGGCAACCCGCTCTCCGGGAGCCCGTTTCAGCGACCGCTGAGTCGTCGGATCGAAATAGCGAATGGACTCGACCTGCGTGCCGAACAGATCCAGCCGAATGGGGAACTCGCTGTTGAGCGGGAAAACGTCAATGATGCCGCCACGAACGGCAAACTCGCCACGGGTCTCGACAAGGGGGACTCGGACATAGCCGGAGTTGTGCAGTTGATCAACCAGCGATTCGATATGAAGCGTGTCGTTGTGTTGAACATACACGATCCTGTCTGTGAACACCTGGGTGGAAATGGCTTTTGTGAGGATAGATTTCAGCGACACCGCCACGACGCTGGACTTTCCGGTCCACTCACCCCTGCTGCGCTGTGCGAGATGGGCGTAGGTCTCGATCTGCTTGGCCAGGATTTCGATGCCGGGCTCATCGAATTCATAGGGGAGGTTCTCGTCCTCGGCGAAATGGAAGACGTCGGCAAGGCCAAAGAAGTCCAGGTCATCGTAGAGCTGCTCGGCGCGTTCGGAATGGGAGGTGATGACACAGAAAGGTCGGGGAAGTTGAACGGCCAGGGTAGCGAGGAAAGCGGAGAGAGCCGAGCCGGGGAGCCTGGCAACACTTACGTTGTTACCGTCCGAGAGCGCAGATACGCCCTCTTCGAACTCCTCTGTGTGACTCAGCAAACGGACAACGTGTTCCTGGAGCCTGTTCACAAGCGCTCTTCACTCCCCTACGGTCCAAATTCTCGCCACTGGGGAGGCGCCCCGTCAACGGGTATTCGCCAAAGCCTTCACGGAAGCAAGGCATTTGCGAGGTGAAGAGTGGCGCAGCCTGTTAGGCTATGATGGTTGTTTCGCACGCTGACAGCCTGCGCCACTCCTCAGGAGGTGGCGCGGGTTCGACGGCGGCGGAGTTTTTGGACCAGCGAGGAAACGCGGCAGAGCATCCGCGCCTGCCAAGGCTTCAGGTAACGGCGCATATTGGGATGGATAAAGCAAAAATGCTTGCACTTGAGGGCCTGAAGGCGGCGGGCAAAGGCGCGCTCGTCCACCTTGCCGTCGGCAAAATAGTCGGGGATGTGGTAGCCGAGCCGGGTATAGGTGCCCTCACTGCCGTCGCTATGGGCGTGGTAGTAGTCGCAGAACGTCCGCAGCGTCGTGCGGATGCCATACTTGTCGGGGTCCAGTTGCCAGGGGGCGCCGGGTTCGATCTCGATCGAAAGCGCGCGCATGCCCTGGACATGCTTGAACCGGCGGGCGATCTCGCCTCGCAGACGGATGGTCTCGCGGATGTCGGCCTCGGTCTCGAAGGGAATCCCGTAAGTGAAGAAGACCTCCATGCTGATGCCCTTGCGGTCAATGTATTCGAGCGTGTCGAGAAGCTCCTGGTTGGAGAAATAAAAGCCGCGATTGAGGCGTCGGACACGCTCGGAGCCGGTCTCGGGCGAAATCGCGAGGACCGATCGGGGACTGGGAAAGGTGAGAGCGAATTCATCTATCATTTCGCGCGAGGGCAAGGCGTTTCCTTCGAAGAACCACTCGATCGGGATGCTGCGGCGGCGGATTTCGCGCCAGAGGCGGACATAGTATTTCTGCAACCGCGGTTCGGGATCGTAGCAGGTGTGCATGGTCTCGTAGCCGTAGCGCTTGGCTTCGAGAATGGTCTCGATCACCTTGTCAATGCTTCGGTAGAAGTAGCTGCGCCGACCGCTGATGCGCAGTTGCGAGCTGCGACTTCCTCCGCAATAGCTGCAATCCACGGGGCAGCCGCGACCCATGCAAAGGGTGAACATCGGCGAGCGGATGGTGTATTTGTAGTAGTTGGCCTTTTTCGATTCGTTCTTCACGTAAACGAACGGAAGGCTAATGGAGTGGACGTAGGTTTCATAGTGTTCGAGCAGCGGCATGTTGCTGAAGTTCAGCTGGTTGACCAATTCGCGCGTGCCGACGTATTGAAGGGGGTTGACCACGACTTCGCCCAGCGGTCGCGAGGCTGCGTCGCTGGATTCGGGCGACGAAGACAGGTTGCCAACCTGTCCGACGCGGCGCCAAGTCAGATTCGGGACTTGGCTCAGATCCGACAGGTTGCCGACCTGTCCGACTTGTCCGACCTGTCGGACCTGTCGGATCTGTCGGACCAATTCCAGCATCGGCACTTCGCCGTCGCCGCGAATCACGCCATCCACACAAGCGTAGTCGCGCATCAGTTCGTCGTGAAAGAAGCTGGCCGTGAAACCGCCGAGAACAAGAAACGCGTCGGGGACCGCGGCCTTGATCTTGCGCGCCGTTTCGATCACGTCGTAGGACTGTTGGTGCCAGTGGAGGCTCACTCCCACGACTCGTGGCCGCAGCCGGGCCGCATATTCGGCAATCGAGAAATCGGGGTTTTCGATCCACTCAATGCCGCAATGGACGACCCGGGTGGGATGGCCGTGACGGTTGACCCAGTCCGCAATCGCCAGCAGCCCCATGGGCATATAGTTGATCCACATGAACTCGCCCAACGGCTTGTAGAAGTTGTTCATCTTGGGGGTATGAACCAACAGACAGTCGAGTGGCTGACCGGTTGCAGCGGCGGGACTGGTCATGGTTCTCTCCCCTCTTCGATCAATGGCTGTCCGAGGAAGGAGGAATCGAGCGCGACAGGAGTGCCGCGCCCTGAACACCACACGGAAGTGGCTATTTTTCTTTCAGCAAGTTGTCAACCGCCGGATCCAACCCCTTGAACTGGGGGGCTTCGACGCCGTAGACCGGGCCCGCCAGGTGAAGCTTGGTGTAGTAGCGGCCACCCTTCTCGAGTCCGCGAATGACCCGGGCGATCTCGCTGCCGCCCGCGCCATAGAAGACCACGTCCAGCGTGGGCGAGGTCAGGCCCATTTCTTTTTCCGTGAGCTTGCCCTTGTAGAGTTCGGTGTATTTGAGCTCACGAACGGCCCGCGTCAGGTCATCCACGGAAAAATCGGACACGCGCTGCGCTTCCTTGGCCTTGGGACGCAGAATCCTCCACGCCTCGCCCTCGCGCGTCAGCGTGAAACTGGTGGAACCGCGGCGAACCTCGGCCTTCGAGACCGCCTTGGGATCGAACGCAAAAAGCGATTTGTCGGTCAGCTTGTCCTTGGTGAGCGCAAACTCGCTGGGCTTGGTGAAATCGAGCAGCACCACGGTCTTGGAATCGCCCACGCGCGCGAAGACGACGCCTTCGTTGTTCCGCGTGGCCAGCTCGCCGATCGCCAGGCTCTCGATCCGGGAGCTGCCTTTGTCGGCGATGGTCAGGCGCACATAGGGCTTGTCGAGCTTGTACTCCCTGAAGCTGGTTGCGTCGTCGGTCTCGAAACCCTTGGCGCGCAGGTTGACCAGCGAACTGATCGTATCGCCGACCCCCTGCTGGTCCACGCTGGTGGCCGCGTCGGCGGCGAAGACCCAGCGGCCCTGGTCGTTCTTCTTGAGTTGGACTTTGCTGCGCAGCGTTTCGATGTCGAACCGGCCGACGTTCGCCGCCTCGAGAGTGAACAGCTGTTTGTCGCGCAATTTGCCCGGCGTGATGGCCAGCGAGTCGAACAGCGGCTGGCCGATCTTGACGATCGAGCCGTCGCCGCGCCTGGCATAGAAGTCACGGCTGGGGCTGGTCTCGCGGTCGCCGACGACGAGCGAGAGGGTCACCGGCTGCGTCGTCCCGGTGGTCGTGCTGGTTTCTTTGACGAGCAGATCAATCTGCGGTTTGTCGAAGCCGACGGGCTGGGTGGTCGGCTTGTCCACAAACGCCGTGACTTTTTCGGTCTTCAGCTTGCGCAGGAAATTCTCGATCTCGGTGGAGTCGCCTTTCCATTTGACCGGCTGCTCCAGCTGCCAGCCGCCATCGTTCCTGACGAGCACGATCTTCTCGGAAGGCTTGGTCTGCGTGCCGGTCGTGGTGCGGGTGGTGCCGCCCTCCACCGACTGGATTTCGAAGATCTTCTTGATCTCCTGGGAGAGAACCACCTGCCGAACATTTTCCACAGTGACGGGCAGGACGGTGCGGTCGCGCAAATCCAGCGGTTTCTTGTCGAGCTTGTCTTTGATGTATTCGTTGATCGAGAAAATCTTGGGCTCGCTTTCGATCTTGGCGTAAAATTTGCCGCTTTCGGGCGCCTGCTTGCCGACCAGCAAAGTCATTCCCTGGGGAACACTCTTGGTCTTGAGCATCAGCTTGTAGGTGGGCGCGTCGAGCCCGTAGTCCTCGACCTTAATCGTCTCGTCCATCTTGAACTCGCCGTAGCGAACCGCGAGAATCAGGTTGCCGAGGATGACCTCGATGGCGTCCTTGTCGGCCCCGGTCTGGACCGGTTGCGTCATCTCCCAGCGGTCGCCCTTCTCTTTCTTGACCGTGATGATTTCCTTGGGAGTGACCAACGTTATCTCGTTGACGTCCGCTTGCGGGAACGGAAAGGCCCGTTCGCTCATTTCCTTGGCCGTGCGCCGCCGCTCGGTCCACCAGCGATCGCCCGAATACAACAGCACAAGTACCAAAAAGAAAATCAGCGAGCTGAGCGTCTTTTTCCAGATCATCGCACCCGCCTCCGAACCAAAACATAGCCGATGCCGCCGAAGAAAATCACGCCCGGCACCGCCAGAACCAACAACGTGAAGACGGTTCGCAACTGGACCTGGGTAACGAAGATCGGCGTATCGGGCAGGCGCTTGGGAGGAATGTCTATGAGGTCCTCACGCGCCACCAGCCAGTTGACGATGTTGGCGAACAGCCGGACGGTGCTGGAAAAGAAACGGTTTTCGAAAACCTCGGAATCGCCGAGAACGACCATGCGCATGCCCTTGGCCGATTGAGGGCTTGGCCCCGGACCACCGGGCGACTCCATCGAGACGGCCACGGCCAGAGGTTGCTCTTTCATGCGGCCGAGATCGGGCTCCACGTTCTGCTTGCCGCGCAGTTTCTCGATGTCCTCCGACCAGCTTCGATCGCTGGAGAACATCAGCTCCGTGACCGTGAGACTCGAGGGCCGATTCTCGAGCGGAGCCACCGTTCGGGAGGCCCCCATCTGGATCATCTCGCTCTGGTTGCTCACCGTCGGGTGGTCGCCGAAGTGATTGACGAGCAGCATTGTGGGGTTGCCCGTCAGCTGGGTCAGCGGATTGCTTTCGAGCACCATGTCGTGCTGAATCTTCACGCCGAAGTGGGCCATCAGCCGTTCCCATTCGGTGAACCGCACGCCGCGACGCTCATTGGGGTCGAGCAGGAAGAGCGCGCGGCCGCCGCCTTCGAGATACTTGGCAAGGGCCTGGGCTTCGAACGGAAGCAGGTCGGCCTGCGGACCGGCGCAGATCAGCAGCGAACAGTTGTCGGGAATGTAACCCGTGCGGGTGAGGTTGAGGGTCTTCACGTCGAACGACATTTCGTCGTGGAGAACCTGCTGAACGCCGGAATAGCTGGGCCGGCCTTCGGTCGGAGCCGCCATGAAACCGCCACCGGAAGGCTCCAGGCTGGTCTCGCCGTGGCCCTGGAGGCAGTAGACGGTGATTTTGTCGGGTCGCATCACCTCGACGATGGCGTTGGTCATCTTCGATTCGGTCAGGTCCCGCGTGGTCATCGCGTTGATCTTCTTTTCGCGAAAGTCGGGCGAGTTGAGTTGATCGCCCTCGCCGCGGGTGCCGGTCCAAATGAAGATGTCGCCGGGGGTGATGTTCTCGGCATAGCGCTTGGCAATCTTGACGTCCTTGTAGGGATCGCGCACTTCATAGCGAAGGCTCGAGCTGAACCGGCTGTAGCGTTCGAAGAACGTCTCGATCTCGCGTTTGTTGGTCGGCGAGGGGAACGCCGTGATGTGAATGTCCTTGTCGAGATTGCGCAGGAACTCCTTGGTCCGGGGATGGAGCGAATGGATGCCGACCTCGGTGACGTCGAAGTCCTTCGAGTGGTTGTGGACGATCAGGTAGACCATCACGAGGCAACCGAAGACGAAGATCGAGGTCAGCGAGTAGCTGAGGTAATACCTGGAGTTGGGTCCGATCCCCTTGAACTGGAAGCCCAGGAGCACGAGCAGGGCGCCGAGGCCGCCGCAAGCAAAGGCGGCGATCATCACCTTGCCCAGCTGTCCCTGCATGTTCTCTTTCAGAGTCAACGTCCCCGAATAGAAGATGCCGAAAATCGCCAGGCCAAGGGCCATCAGGATCAGCCCGATGATGGGGAGCGTTTTGCGGAGGCCGTTCATCGTTTACACCCTCCAACGCCGTGATTCGAGCACATAGTTGGCCAGGAAGAGGAAGCCGACGGCAAACAGGAGGAAGTAGGCGATGTCCTCGCTGAGGATTCTTCCCCGAATCAGGTTTTCCATGTGCCCGCGGATCGAAAGCGAGTTCAGGATTCGACCGAGCAAATTCATGCCGCCGACTCCCAGAATGTCTATCAGGTAGAAACCCAGCAAGCCGACGATGGTGACCGCGCCGGCGACAAACTGGTTTTCGGTCAGGGCCGAAGCGAAGACGCCGAACGCCGTGCAGGCCAGGCCGACGAGGATCAGTCCGCCATAGCCCGAGGCCACCACGGGCCACTCGGTCGTGCCCAGCCGGCTCAGGACCAGCGGAAAGACGGTGGTGATGGCCAGGAAGATCACGATGACGGACATCGCCGCGAAATACTTGCCGAGGACCAGTCCCCAGTCGCTGATCGGACAGGTCGCGAGCAACTCGAAGGTGCCCGACTTCTTTTCCTCGGCCAACAGCCGCATGGTCAGCATGGGAATCACCAGGATAATCGAGAGGAAGCTGATCAGGCCGATGGCGCTGGAGACCACCCACTCGGTGTAATTGAGCGAGGGGATGCCGTATTGGTAACGCAGGCGCTGTTCCATGCTGAACCGGGCGAATTCGGCGACCGACCCGTAGACGAGCAGGCCGGAGAGGCAGAGGAAAATCGCCAGCGTGACATAGACGCCGGGATTCTGGAAATAGGCGCGCAGTTCGCGCTTGTAGATCGGAACGAAACTAAGCCGCATCTTCTTGCACCCCTTTTTCCGAAGCGATGACCTTGAGGAAAATCTCCTCGAGCGTCATCCCTTCGTTGTACAGTTCGAGCAAATCCCAGCCGGCGCCGACAATCGCGTTCGACACGCGCGCCCGGACATCGGCGCCGCGCCGGAACTTGATCGCAAAATCGGCCACGTCGCCGTCCAGCTTGCGCTCGACCGCGACGCCCGTCACCCCGGCGATGGCGTCGAGCTTGATCCGGACGTCATCCACCGGCCCTTTGACCACGGCCCGCGTGACCCCTTCGGTCTGAAGATCGCTGGTCAGTTTCTCGGGCGTCCCCTGGGCCACGATCCGCCCGCGGTTGATGATGATCACCTTGCTGCAAGTCATGCTGACCTCGGGGAGGATATGGGTCGAAAGAATTACGGTGCGCTGGTGGGCCATGCGCTTGATCAGTTCCCGGATTTCGTGGACCTGCTGGGGGTCGAGTCCGATAGTCGGCTCGTCGAGGATCAACACTTGCGGGTCGCCGGCGATGGCCTGGGCCAGGCCGACGCGCTGGCGAAACCCCTTGGACAGATGACCGATCAGGCGGCCGGCGACATCGGTCAGGCCGGTGTGCTCTATGGCATAGTCCACGAAGGACCGGCGCTGCTTGCGCGGGTAGCCCTTGGCGCTGACCATGAACTCGAGGTAGCTCTTGACGGTCATGTCGTTGTAAAGAGGAACGCCCTCGGGCAGATAGCCGATGCGCCGGCGGACCTCGAAGGATTGTGTGGCGACGTCGAACCCGGCGACCTCGGCCTGTCCGTCGGTCGCCTGGATGTAACAGGTGAGGACGCGCATGGTGGTGGTTTTGCCGGCGCCGTTGGGGCCGAGGAATCCGAGCACCTCGCCGGCCTCGAGGTCAAAACTCACGTTTTCGATCGCGGTCGTGGTTCCGTAAATCTTACAGAGCGCCCTAGCCCTGATCATGGCTAACCTCGCTTCGCGGGGCGATGACGCCGGGCTTGCGTAGCCTCATCGCTGTCGCCCGGTAGTTTCTTCTGCTCTTCGGTAGGGTTGTGGATCGAGCCGGCCCGCCCGGGACACGATGAACAACCTCAAAGAACAAGTTCGACTGGGTTGTGGCCCTCGGCCATCAACTCAGCCCGTCAACTTCGGAATCCGACCCCGAGCTGTCAAGCGTTTTTGGAGGCGCGCGAGGCGGACGGGGGCGTCTCGGTAAAGCTACCATTGCGGCGGTATATCTGTTTGCGAGGAAGGGGTTTGTCGCAGCCTGGCCTCCTGTGGGCGTCGTGGAGAGGCCGCCAGAACGTAGATCATCTGGCACGACCGACGACGCCCACAAGGGGCTAGACTACAACGGCTCCACCAGAATTCGGCGCCTTTGTCGAGCTGCGCCCGGCAGACCGCGCCGTACGTGTTTTCCGCGAGGGAAGCCTTGCGTGTTTGAGCCTTGACCCCGTGTCGCCCCTTCTGCGAAAAAAGAAGAGTGGACGGCGAATGGGCAAAGCATCTCGAACGGTGACGGGCCGGTCGTCAGAGGATTGGGCCGATCCGTAACACCGGGTCGAGGGCCGGAGAATCGCAGTGAACGTACTGAAAATCGCCTTCGTACTTTTTCTCATTTTGCTCAACGGCTTTTTCGTGGCGTGCGAGTTCGCCGTCGTCAAGGTGAGGTCCACGCAGCTCCGCGTTCTTGCGCGCCGGGGCAGCTGGCGGGCGCGGGTGGCCGAAAAAGTCGCGGCCAATCTCACCGCGATCCTTTCGGCCTGCCAGTTGGGCATCACGTTGGTCACGATCGGTTTGGGGTGGGCGGGCGAGAAGTGGGTGACCGAAATCATTTTTTTTCCGCTCGTTCACGGGCTGGGAATCACGTGGATTCCAGACACGGCCCTGCACAGCACCGCGTTCTTCTCGGCCTATGTCGTGATTTCGGCGCTGCACATCATCGTGGGCGAACAGGCGCCCAAGGGGCTGGCCATCCAGAGGGCCGAGGGGACGGCGCTCTGGGTTGCCGCGCCGATCCAGGCGTTCTACTTCTTGTTCTATCCAGTCGTCTGGCTGCTCAACACTCTGTCCAATCTCGTTCTGCGGGCGGTGGGGGTGGAGCCGGCGAGCGCGGCCGAGATGGCTTACAGTGACGAGGAGTTGCGGCTGGTGCTGGCGCGGTCGCGGCGCAGCGGCCTGCTCACGGCCGACGAACAGCGCCTGATGGAAAACGTCTTGAACATGACCGAGAAGACGGCGCGCCAGGTGATGAGTCCACGCCCGTCGGTCATTTCCCTTTCGACGCAAAACTCGCTCAAGGAGAACCTGTGGATCGCGCGCGAGTCGGGCCACACGCGCTTTCCGTTCTGCGACGGCGATCTGGATCACGTCCTGGGGATGGTTCACATCAAGGACCTGTTTGAGGCGCGGGAGTCGGGCCAGCTGTCGCCTGATTTTCGCGAGGTGCGCCGCGACATTCTCTTCTTTCCCGAGAAGGTCACGCTCGATCGGCTGTTGCGCGAGTTTCAGCGCCGCCACATCCACATGGCCATCCTGGTGGACGAGTACGGCGCCACCGCCGGCATGATCACACTCGAAGACGTTCTCGAAGAATTGGTCGGCGAGATTCAGGACGAATTCGACAAAGAGACGCCGCCGATCGCTTTGGTTCGCCCCGGCCAATATCGCATTGACGCGCTCTGCCCGCTCGATCTGTTTCAGCAGGTGTTTGGGATCGAACAGTTCGAGGCCACTTCAACGACGGTCGGCGGGCTGGTCTTCGAACGGTGCGGTCATCTGCCTGAACGCGGCGAACAGGTGGCCGTGGGCGAGGATCGCTTTGTGGTCGAGGCGGTCAAGGGACAGCGCATCGTGTCGTTGCGGTTTGTGACGCAACGTCCGGCGCGTCTGCAACTCATCTCGGCAGAACCCGAGACCGCGGAAGAACCGACGAAAGAATAAATCTTTCTGCTTTTCCCCGCGCTCCCCTTTTCCCCGTGGTTCAAAAGCTTCTTACCCCGGGGACATGGGGAGCACGGGGAGAACTCGAACCGGAAGAAAGATCCTATGTTCGAAGCGTGCTACATTGCTCTTGCGAAATCGGGTGAATTGCACCGGCGGGTCGAGGCCGCTCACGAGCAGCTGCGGGAGTGTCGTTTGTGTCCGCGCAATTGCGGCGTGGATCGCTTGAACGGCGAGTTGGGCTTTTGCCGAACCGGCGCGCGGGCAATCGTCAGCAGCTTCGCTCCCCACTTCGGCGAAGAAGAACCGCTGGTGGGCCACGGCGGGTCGGGGACGATTTTCTTCGCCTCGTGCAATCTGCGTTGTGTGTTCTGCCAGAACTTCGAGATCAGTCATTTGATGGAAGGGCGCGAAGTTGAACCCGAAGACCTCGCGTGGATGATGCTCGGCCTTCAGCGCACGGGCTGCCACAACATCAATTTCGTCACGCCCAGCCACGTCGCCGCGCAGCTTCTTGCGGCGCTCGAACTGGCGGTCGAGGCCGGCCTGCGTGTCCCGCTCGTCTACAACACCGGCGGCTATGATTCGATTGAAACGCTGCGGCTGCTCGATGGGATTGTGGATATATACATGCCCGACCTGAAGTGCATGGACCGCGAGGTCGCGCGCATCTATCTCACGGCCGAAGATTATCCCGACGTGGCGCGCGCGGCCCTCCGCGAAATGCACCGCCAAGTCGGCGACCTGCTCCTGGCACCCCACCCGTTCTATCCTTTCTGTCCGCCCGACTTATCCGACCTGTCCGGCTTGTCTGACCCGTCCACTGCGTCCAACCCGTCCATTCTTTCCTCTCCCGCCATCGCCCTTCGCGGCGTGTTGGTTCGCCACCTCGTCATGCCGGGCGGACTCGCCGGCGCCGACGAAGCCATGCGCTTCCTCGCCGCCGAAATCTCGCGCGACACCTACGTCAACATCATGGCCCAATATCGCCCCTGCGGCCAGGCCGACGACCATCCGCCTATCAACCGCCCCATCACTACCGCCGAATACAACGCCGCCGTGCAGTCCGCCCTCCGCGCCGGCCTCCACCGCCTCGATTCGCGCGCCAGCCCCCTTCGCGTCCATCGCCTGTTTTGAAGATCGCCACACCATGCAAGTCCCCAATTTCGTCGAAGCTCACCAAGACCGCAAAGAGGCTTCTTTGTCACCTTTCGTGTGACTTCGCGTTCTTGACGGACGGAATGGAGCGGTAGAAATCAAGATCACTCGGTAGAAATTGTGGTGACTTTCTTTTCGAGGGCGAGGATTTGGTTGCGGAATTCCGCGGCGCGTTCGAAGTTCAGCTTGGCGGCAGCAGGCATGTTCAAAGCTGTTGCTCGATTTGTTGGATGATTCCTTCCAGCAGCGCGCGCTTTACAAACAGCGTGGACCGGTCCGGGATCGCGCGAAGAAGCCCGACGACTTGCGCCCGCGTTCTCTGCGTTCGCCGGACAGCGCGAACAACGATCCCGAGGGTTCCATGGACCTGCATTCCCAAACCACGCGCCGCAAGCCTCGCGGCTGTGTCGTCGGTCAGCAGCAAACCGCTCCGACATTCGCGCATGATGCGAAGTGCGTCTGCTTCGCCCCGTTGCAACAGAAAAACCGTCGCGAGGGCATCAATCTCCGGATCCTTCTTCTTCGCGACGCTCCTCCGTTCCAACGGAACGGCCCTATTCACCAACGCCTGCGGCCGGTGAGTTTCCACTTCACGCCAAACCGATTCGGGAACGATGACGCGCGGGAAGTCGCTCAACAGGTCGAGGCAGCCCAACTCATCCAAATGGATCAGCGGGCCGGCATCGCAGATCACGACGGCAGGGGCGGGATCACTCCTTTCCATGAAGACCCCACTCCACATCCTCGCGAATGAACGATTCCGTCAGGTGTGACTGATGGGATTCAAGATAACGCCGGAGCGCCTCAGCCACCAAAGCATCCAGGTCCGAAATCCAGCCCTCGCGGACCAGCGACTGGGCCTGACGCAGCAGTTGCTCGGGTATCTTGGTCTGAATGGTCGCATCCATCTTGTTTCTCTGCTCCCTTCGCGGCGACGGAGTCTAAACATACTTTTTGATCTTCCTTGCCGTAGAATCAAGCTGTTTGTAGGTAGGAAACGCGGTTTCTCTTCGCTTGTGCCAAAAGGATCCGCCGAAGGCCGCGTCTCGCGGGTGGGCAACCCGCGCCCCTCTCACCCCGCCGACGAGGTGGCGACTTTCTTCTCCGCGGCAACAAGTCGGTCGCGGAGGGCGGCGGCGTGGCTGTCTCCCTATTATTGTTGCCGATAACATAGCCGTACTCGTTTCGGCCTCAGGAACACTCTCCGCCGGATGCCGTCGCACGGTCAAAGGAAAAAGAATTGTCTCACCCCATCGGCAGTGTCGTGACTTTCTTTTCGAGGGCGAAGAGCTGGTCGCGGACGGCGGCGGCGCGTTCGAAGTCGAGCCCGGCCGCGGCGTCGAGCATCTGCTTGCGCAACTTCTTGATCGCGCGGGCCAGCGACTGCGGGTCGGCCAGATACTTCTCTTCGGGTTCGGCCACCAGCGGCACGGTCGGATAGTCGGCCTCATAAACGGTGTCGAGGATATTGGTGATGCCTTTCTTCACGGACTCGGGCGTGATGCCGTGGTCGCGGTTGAACTGTTCCTGGAGCGCGCGGCGGCGGTTCGTTTCTTCAATGGCCCGCCCCATCGAGTTGGTCAGCCTGTCGGCATACATGATGACGCGGCCGTCAATATTTCGGGCGGCGCGGCCGCACGTTTGGATGAGCGAAACGGTCGAGCGCAGGAACCCCTCCTTGTCGGCGTCGAGGATCGCGACCAGCGCCACTTCGGGCAGATCCAATCCTTCGCGCAGCAGGTTGACACCGATCAGGACGTCGAAGACGCCGCGCCGCAAATCGCGAATGATCTCGGTGCGCTCGATCGTGTGAATGTCCGAATGGAGATACTTCACCTTGAGACCGAGGTCGCTGTAGTAGTCGCTCAGGTCTTCGGCCATGCGCTTGGTGAGCGTGGTCACGAGCACGCGCTGGCCGCGCTCGACGCACTTGTGAATTTCGCCGAGCAGATCGTCCACCTGGCCGGTCGCGGGCCGCACCTCGATCGCGGGATCAATCAGGCCGGTGGGGCGAATGACCTGTTCCTGCACCACGCCGCTGCTGCGCTCGAGTTCCCAATCGGCGGGCGTGGCCGAAACGTAAATCGTCTGGTGGACGTGCTCGAGGAATTCCTCGAACTTGAGCGGCCGGTTGTCGAGCGCCGAGGGGAGGCGAAATCCAAAGTCCACCAACGTGTGTTTGCGCGATTGGTCGGCATTGTACATCGCCCGGAGCTGCGGCAGCGTCTGGTGGCTTTCGTCAATGAAGAGCAGGAACGGTTCGGGGAAATAGTCGAGCAGACAATCGGGCGGCTCGCCGGGCGCGCGGCCCGAGAGGTGGCGCGAGTAGTTCTCGATCCCCGTGCAGGTGCCCATCTCTTCCATCATCTCGAGGTCATACATCGTGCGCTGTTCGAGGCGCTGTGCTTCGAGGAGTTTGTTTGGCGCGCGCAGTTCGGCCAGCCGCTCGCGCAGTTCTTCGCGAATCGCTGCGATGGCGCGACTGCGGCGGTCGGCGCCCGTCACATAGAACGACGAGGGATAGATCGCCGCGCGCTTGAGGGGACGGAGCTTTTTGCCGGTCAGGGAATCAATCTCGCTGACGGATTCGAGCTCGTCGCCGAAGAATTCGAGCCGGACCGCCTTGCGCTCTTCATGGGCGGGGAAGACGTCCACGACGTCGCCGCGCACGCGAAACGTCCCGCGATAAAAATCCAGGTCGTTGCGCTGATATTGCATCTCAATGAGGTGGCGCAGGATGTCGTTGCGGCGGTCGTGGGTGCCTTCGCGCAGAAAGAGCACCATGTCGTGGAAATCCTGCGGCGAGCCGATGCCGTAAATGCAAGACACCGACGCGACCACGATCACATCGCGGCGTTCGAGCACCGAGCGCGTGGCCGACAACCGCATTTTGTCCAGCTCGTCGTTGATCGAGGCGTCCTTGGCGATGTAAGTGTCGGTCGCCGGGATGTAGGACTCCGGCAGATAGTAGTCATAGTAGCTGACGAAATACTCGACCGCGCTGTTGGGGAAGAGTTCTTTGAACTCGCGAAAGAGCTGCGCGGCGAGCGTCTTGTTGTGGGCCAGCACCAACGTCGGGCGGTTGATTTGCGCGATGACGTGCGCCATCGTGAAGGTCTTGCCCGAGCCCGTGACGCCCAGCAACACCTGGTCCTTGAGGCCGCGCTCGACGCCGCGCACCAACCCCTCGATCGCCTTGGGCTGATCGCCGCTCGGCTCGAAGTCGCTGACCAGGCGAAATTCGGAAGACTCGGTATATCTCTCTTCGCACGACATAACGAAACGACCATAGCGCCCTCCGACGCATTGATCAAGCCCTTGCTGCAAGCTTGACATCCGCGACGAATGACGGGTATAGGAACTGCTGAAAACCGGGCGGACCCGCCACGAGGCGGTGACCCCGCAAAGCGTGGCCGAGGAAAAGCGGCGATCGGGGAAGGCTCCAACCAATGCCATTGAGTCCGGAGCGATGGGCCGAGCGGGCGCACTACGATCTGGAAACCGCCCAGGCGATGTTGGACTCGGGGCGCTTCCTCTATGTGTTGTTCTGCTGCCAGCAGGCCGTCGAGAAGATGATCAAGGCGCTGATCATCAGACAAACGGGAGAACTGCCGCCGCGGATTCACAACCTGATCCAACTGGCCGCGGAGGGTAACCTTGAATTGACCCCTGAACGGGGCCGTTTTTTCCGCAAGCTGGGCTCATACTACGTTCAATCTCGCTATCCCGAGGAGATCGAAACGGGGGGCAAGTTCATCAGCCGTCACACCGCGGCGGAAACCTTGAAGCGAACAGGCGAGATCATCCAATGGCTGTCGTCGTTGATGTGATTCTTCATCGCGCCCGAGAGGCGGTCCGCGTTCTTTCCCGCGAAGCCCGCGTTCGCGGTGCTTATCTCTTTGGTTCCCATGTAAGCGGCAAGGAGCACCGCTGGAGCGACATTGACATCGCTGCGTTCGTCGAGGGCTTGGAAGAATGGGATATCGAACGCCGCGCCGAGGTCGCCGCCCTGGTTCAGGAAGAAGCCGGCGACGACGTGGAATTGCACTTCTTCCCCGCCGAGTATCTCGACAACCCGCCCGCCGCCAGCTTCGCCGCCTTCGTCCTCCGCCACGGGATTCCTGTCCCGAAGGAGAACTGATCTTGCACAACTCCCGACCCAACTGATTGTGGGTCTTGGTCCGGGTGTATCTCCCGAAAGTATGCGTTTAGCGCCCCGTAGTCTATGGCCTTGTGCCCGTTCGCAGCCAGAGCCGAGATGGGGCCGAACGGCCACAAGGGCCTAGACTACGGCAAGAAATGGGCGTTCGACCAGGGGGCGCTAAACACATACTCCCGAAATCGGGAGACAGTTCGGGTTTCGGCCCTTTTTGGACTGCGGCAGCCGTGCTGCCGCATTCCAAAGCTCCGGTCCGCACCCATTGCCCCACTGGGCGCGACCCTCTCCCGTATTCGGGTGACGCACCCTTTCGCTTCACCCGTCCAAGAGAAAGCGCCCGCGTGACAGACATGTGTCAGCTGGTGCGGATGTGGCCGCGTTCTCGAATTACTTCTTCTTTTCAAGATACCACACTTGATACTTCGAGGCGGCTTTCTCCATCGGGCGGATGACGAGATCGAGCTGGCGCGCCGACCGAAAAGTCCAGGCGCAACGGCTCTACAAGGAAGGCGAGCGATATAAAGAACGTTAGGATGATCGCGGCATGGTCGTCTTGATCCGTAGCTGCTTTAGTCTTTCGGCAATTGCTGCCGTCGACAGGCGTCCCGCACCAACAGTATGACTTTGGCCAGTACCACTGCCAATTCCGGCGAGTTCGCCTCGAGCTTGCGGTCATTGACATTGACATGCGGAGTATCCAGAAACCCACCCGGTGCGGCAGGTATAGCGTGTTTGATTCTGCGCAAAGAAATGCGGCTGGGTTCTTCGCCCGCATTCCTCCAATAAAGGTGCTGCGATGTCAGGCAAAATCCGTTTTTCGCACTACCCCACAGGGTATTGTCGTACAGAAAGAGAACGCGATTTGGCTGGGCACCGAAGGCATAGCTTTGAATCGCCTTTGTCAATCTTTCAGCGGGAACGTCCGGTATGACGAACATCCCCGCGTCCGGAAACTCGGTGATGATTTGACGAAGGTCCTCCACTGCGTTCTTGTGCACTTCGGCATAGTCCCTAGCGGCTTGGTGATCTGCATAGGAACCACCAATATGAGGGGTGCGTGCCGATGAGGGTTGCTGAATGTCTTTGGCTACACGTCGCTCCAGAATGGAGATATGACCAAAAGTTGTGGATTGCGAAAATGAAAAAGCGGCGTATCCTGACCTTTGCGAAACGAAAAACCCGGTCCGAGAATGGATCGGAAAAGAA
>Ga0315282_10006695_pt1 | contig 19163 bp, 19 predicted proteins | sample YL17G07_20_MG_FD_203693 | JGI IMG/M metagenome (GOLD analysis project Ga0315282, IMG submission 203693) | Sediment microbial communities from Yellowstone Lake, YNP, Wyoming, USA - YL17G07_20 | ecosystem: Environmental > Aquatic > Freshwater > Lake > Sediment | place: USA: Wyoming | collected... | reverse complement strand
GGTTTAGCCGTAGTAATCACCTTTCTTTCTTTGGTTTTTATAGCTACGGTTAGCCATTATATATCAGTTCAGTCTATATGTCAAAAAGAATAAGTATCATTTCTAACTAAAATAGGTATTAGACATTGGGGAATCCGAAACTATTGCTCTAGCAATAGAAATGCAAGCAGATTTGGTATTATTAGATGAACGAGATGCCCGTAAAATTGCCTCCATCTATAAATTAAATACAACCGGAGTTATAGGGATATTGTTACGAGCAAAAAATGAAAGATATATTATATCTGTAAAGGAGTATCTGGATCGCTTGAAGAAAGATGCTGGATTTTGGTTGGATGAATTTTTCTATCACAGAATTTGAGTTAGCTAATGAAATAGATTCAACCGACAGTGGTTAGGTTGGGTAACTATTAGGCATGACGTTTTCCCAATTGCGGAGATAATGGACAATGCAATATCTTTGGCTATATCAAAAACCTCTGAGTCAAAGTAATAAATTATCATCGGCGATCCTTTATCAAAAGTTCTGAAGCGGAGATACCATCAAATATGATAGGTTTAACTATTGGAAAACGTTTATTTAATTCAGCTATTCTGTCTTTAGTCTTCTGTAATCTCCATCTCTGACGGTGAAACCTATCGCATCACAATACTCAATAAATGGCACAGCATATTTTCGGCTAGTATTGATTAACTGCCGAAACTCCGAAACCGTTATAGTTCCGTGACTTTTTAGATAGTCTCTGAGCGTATTTTTTGTATTTTCAATCACCGATGAGTGCAGAACCATGTCATTGCTTATCTTTACGAGATTTCTTCCTCTGAGCAAAGCTTGAAATACGTCAATAACCTCGTCTTTGCTGTATGAATCCATCATTGCAGGAAGCTCTTTCTCATCTGGAGAAGAGAAGCCTTGTTGTTGAAATATCCTTTCCATTTCCTGACTTATCTTTAATGCCTTGCCTGTGAAGGTTGCCTGATATGATGACAGTTTAAGGAAATTGCCTGTACGCAGGGCTTTCCCATCTTTAATCAGTTCTTGAATTAGTATATCAAAAGTCAGTTCATCCACCCCTATTTGTGAACGTATCTTGGCATAGTTAGCACCTTCAGCCAGGGGGCGCTCTTTGTGAAATTGAGACAATACATCTAATATTTTCTCTCTTATCTTGGACATGCGCTCTGTTGAAGCGATCATTCGTTTATCGCCAGAGTTGTATCGGATGATAAAGCCTTCATCTTCCATCTGTTTCAGCAATTGCTCTTGCTTCTCACCTGAGTATGGCAGATAGTATTTAAGGTCGTTCTCCCAGATGGAGACCGATCCGATAGTTTCCGTGACAAGTTTCACCAATTCAGCATCATTCACTGACTCCCATTTTTTCAGCAGTTGCATAGTCACTTCTGCAAGTCTTTTGTGCTTTATCGGAAACGGATTGAGTATCTCCCCGCCGCCAAGTGTTTCCTGATTAGTGAAGTCTCTGATAATAAATCTGTCCCCACGAAATGCAAGGATCGGGTTTTCCAGATTGAATTGAACGTACCCTATATCACCGGGCAGAAGCCCTTCTTCAGATGACAGAAGAATTGCACGCCCAAAGACTTCACTCGTACCAGTGAAGAAGCGCACCCTGATCCAGTTTTCAAACACTCTATTGCAGGTGTCTGCAATACGCAGAGCAGTGTCAACTTTATTTGTTGATCTGGTAAGAGTTGATTCGGTTATGACATCACCACGATCTGCATTATCTTTGCTAATTCCAGACAGGTTAAGCGCAACCCTCTGCCCCGGTAGAGCAGTCTCAACCTGAAGGTCATGAACCTCGACCCCTCGAACCCTTGCCTTTGCACCGCTGGGCATAATGTTTACAGTATCCTGCTTATTGATGCTTCCACCTATCAAAGTGCCGGTTACTACGATACCGAAACCTTGAATCACAAAGGCTCTGTCAATGGGTAATCTCGGCGCGCTGTAACTCCTTCGAGGCGGCTTGAGGGAATCTATCTGGCAGATTATCGTATTTTTAAGCTCATCAAAACCTTGAAGCGTTATGGATGAGACACGCACTATCGGCGATCCGTCAAGAAATTTGCCTTTCAGCAAATCTTTGACCTGATTTTCAACCTCGTCAACTCTCGCCTCATTCACCATGTCAATCTTCGTTATGACAACTACACCGGTAGATATGCCAAGTAGATCGAGAATACTGAGATGCTCAATGGTTTGAGGACGGACACCCTCAACAGCATCAACTACCAATAAAATCAGATCCATACCCCAGACACCGGTAAGCATATTCCGTATGAACCTTTCGTGACCGGGGACGTCAATTATGCCTGCCTTTGTCCCATCAGGCAACTGGAAATGGGCAAAGCCAAGTCCAATAGATACGCCACGTCTTTTCTCTTCCTCCCAGCGATCTGTATCAATCCCTGTCAATGCTCTGATAAGCGCAGTCTTGCCGTGATCAACGTGTCCTGCTGTACCGATTATCACATTTCGCATAAACTATCCTAACTTCCATAAAACAATAAAAATAAACATTAAATAATCGGATAGTCCATGATAGAGCCTTTAAATCCCCCTTTATCCCCCTTTTTCAAAGGGGGAATTGTTCCCCCCTTTAGCTAAAGGGGGGAAGGGGGGATTTGATTCATTTTATTATTACCCGATTATTTTCTTAACCTTCATATTAGCCAACTAATACACATCAAATCTCGTATGTTAGCTCAACCCATTTTCCAGTGCGCGCTGATTCTACTATGCCTTCATAAACAACCATAGAGCGATAGCTATTTACAATGTCACTCTTTATGCCACTTCGATCCCCTGTCCGCACAGCTTTGATAAATGCCTGTATCTCTGGCAAAAATCCAGACTCAACAAGCCCTTCCTGACCCGCTGTCGTCAGGTTAATCTGATGTAGTGTATGATAAACTCGATCACGCGCAAATGTCAATGAGTATCCATCACGTACGAACAGCATAGCATCATTTTCACCATAGATCGTAACTTGCTCATCGGGATAGGCCCCGTCTGTATGGGCGCAGAGAGATAGCGAGCCAATAGCACCAGACTCAAAAACTATCTGAACAGACCATGTGTTTGGTTCCGAACTCAAAGCATGAACTTTTGTAGCTTTTCCCATCAACCATAGTGAAAGATCAATAACGTGAATACAGAAGTCCAGCAAAAAGCTTGTTATCGGTAAAGTGTTGCTATATTTACTGAAAGACCTTTGCAAAACAAGCATAGATGGTTTCCCAAATCTAGGAGTCTCCGTATGCTCTTTCATCTGCACATATAAGGGAGTATAGCGTTTCTTGAAAGCAGTCATGCAAAGCTTGCCTGTTTCTTCTGCTACACGAGCAACTGACAATGCCCCGGCCGAATCAATAGAAGGCGGTTTCTCTGTATAAACTGGTAGTCCAGCTTTGAGGACAATGGGTGCAAGTTTTGCGTGTTGCTCAGGCCCGATGCAGATTATAACTGCATCTAGTATTGTTTCTTCCAGCATTTTCTCTATGCTTGTAAAAACCAGCCTTGCGCCGAATTTCTCAGCATTTCTTTTCGCTTTGGATTCGTCCAGATCACATATCGCTTCCAACTTGACTTCATTAATATAAGATAGAGATGGATATATCTTTTTTGTAGACAAACCACCTGCGCCGACTATTCCTAACCTTACTTTTTCCATAAATCAAAACCTTCCTATTAGCAATGGTAATATTATTTTAGATTCAGGAACAAATGATTTTTTATCTTCATACTGCTTCTGAGCGCGGCGTTCCTCTTTGATTCTATTAATCGCTATTGTTCTGTCAATATGTTTTCCTGTAATATCACCAAGAATATATATAGCCACTCCGATAGTAATTGCTGCAACCTGTGTGCCTAATGGTGCTTTGTATGGTCCTTCATTACCTAATCCTGACAATGCCTCCGCCATATACGGCCAAGTAGCTATATATAATCCACCGATACAGCCCCCTCCCAGGCAACAATGTCCTAGACGAATTGAGTGCTTTTGTATCTCCGTTTTAATCTCATCTTCAGTAATAACCTTCCCCTCATCATCATACACTACTGACAAAGTATTTGCTACTAATAGTAACATTAATGGAACCACAAAGCATGTAATCTTGAATAAACGCATTGCATCTATCACCTTCCAGTTATCAAGCCTTACGTCATTCTTAAAAATTATCCTTGATATGACTCAACCCAATCGAACCAGTCGGGATGTTTTGCGATGAAATCTGGCAGACGAAAGTTCCTTTTAATTTCGTTTAATGGTACTCCGCTAAGGCTTATCTTAGATATATCCATCTCTCCCAAGCCTTTCACCCCTGCCATTGCTACATGCCCTATCTTCGTCGGGTCTATTCCCATAAATAACGAACCTATCACATCGGTAGCTACAGGATCATTGCCTGCTATAATGACATCAAGCTTGTTCACAATCTCACCTGATGAAGGTCCGTTACCCTCAATACCTGTTATGGCGTCAATTACCGCTAAGTGTGGTCTGACAATGCTTATTAGGTCAACGATCCGCATGTCCGCTGACCTGATCGATTTTATGGATTCTTCCTTACCCATCTTCTCAAAGTCGCCGGTGCCCCAGAATTCAGGGTGTATTATCTTCTTATCCAATTTTGCAGGAGCTTCTTCATTGATAAGCACGCCCATCATGTTTTTTAACGATAGCGTAACAGTTGCGTAAAGATGAGTTTTCAGGACAGGCGCACTGATAATAACGTCGCTGTTCAGGACAGTGTTAGCGATCCTTACTTGTGGCATACGCAGATGATCTGGAATATTAACTACCGTAGTCTTATCATAGTTCAGATCAACGAATTCCACGCCTTCGTGATCCACAACGTTAAGTATGTCGCTACATTCGGCGCATTTTTTTGTGTCGGAGTTACCACCTTCGGCAACCACGATGTTATTGACGCCAATCCCTTTCAGGAATCTGATTATGCCTCTTATAACTTCTGGTTTTGTGGCATAGCCTGAATATGCGTTATGCACTTCCAGCAGGTTTGGCTTAATCAAAACCTTCTTTTCTGATGATATGAGCGATTGGGCATCTATAAGGTTTAGAGCGTTTATGACGTTTTCTACAATATTTTTGCCTTTGGTAATTGCTATTTTGCTTTTCACGTTTCACTCCATAATGTAAACTGATTGATATTAAGTTTTTTTATTGATCTCCAGCAAATAAAGATTTGACTAATTCTCTTGCTTCTATTAAATTCCTTTGGATAACCGCACAAATAATTCCAATTTCTGCGAATACTGGGTATCTCTGTGTATAATAGTAATTGGTAACTCGTTCACATAAAAGTCGAAAAGATTCAAGTTGTGGGATAAATTCAGTAGCATAGTCCAACAATAATGACTCTTGGGATCTGCTCATAAATATATACCTTCCTCAATAATTTGACTCACGAATTGATCCCCTATTTGCAATCTTTGATCAGTTTCTTCTCTAGTTAAAACGATTGGTTCAAAAGGAAACTTATAGCATAGATCTCTAGTTAGTCTTCGTACAGTTGCCATTCTTTCATAGAAACACTCCTGAGTGGGAGCGATGATAAATATATCCACATCGCTGTCTTCAGTAGCTTCACTTCTGGCATAAGAACCAAATAAGATAACTTTTTCTGCATTATACTCTTTTTTTAGCCTTTCACCTATGGTTTTTACTCGATCCATTACTTCATTCATTTCGACAATCTCCTTATGAGTATAAGATTGCATACTCATCGGCGATCTCTTCTGGCGTAGCCTGACCTGTTCCAAACAGCTTTTTTGCCACAACCCTCGCCGCTGAGTTAGCGATCTTTATACTGGTCACTGTGTCGTATCCTGCCATTATGCTTGAAGAATAGGCAGCGAAAAACATGTCGCCACAACCGCAGGGATCAATGTTTTCGGTTAGCTCTACGGAACTGACAGGGATATTTTCAAGCGTATCATTTATTCGGAATATAGTCGCACCTTTGCCACCCATAGTTACAACCATCTCTTTTAGTTCGAGTTCCTTGATAAAATCCTCAACGATATTGTGTAAGTTCGCAGATTTGCCATGATCTGACTGGTCTGTTAGCTCCTTAGTATTTTGCAAAAGGTGGTCGAAACCTTTAAATCTTCTTATCCTCGATCTGCTTGTACCAAATTTTGGCATTTTGCTTTGTGTTACTATTTCCAGCACTTTCTCCGAGCATACACCGTAATCGCTTGCTTCCTCATAATCCGCACAAGCTATAAAGTCAACTGATGGAATAATGCCTTTTATTTTATCTGCAAGCTCGTTTAAAACTGATTCTGGTATAGCTTCAGATACAAGGTCAAACCTGTATATATGAATTCCATTGTGTAGATAAAGCTTGCCATAGGTTGGCGTCCTTGATCCTGTAACCATACCACGAGTGTCAATATTCCGCCTTCGGAACGATTGTTCCAGAATATATCTGTTATAATCATCTTCATTGCCCCACACGCCAGCTATGATCGTCTTTACTCCTAAAGCAGAGAAACAGACAGACAGGTTTCCTCCACCACCGGGATTGTATTTCTCTGTCTCTGTCCTGAAGATCGGCAATTGCTCTACCTCTCTCGAAAATCCAGAATATCCACCGATAAAGTCTTTGTCAAGGCACATATCTCCGCAGACAAGGACAAACAGTTTACTAAATTTATTTTGCAATTCTTTATAATCCATTATATATTTTCCTCTTTTTCAGACAACAATTAATCATACTCATTATCAATGTATATTTTACAAGACAATAATCCATTGCGTCAATGATTTTGCTTGCATTAAATTTAGTTATATAATATCATTAGCTTACGGTACAGAAATATCACAAGAACGTTATTTAGAAATCATGGCGGATACAGTAGGGGTAGGTCTTGCACCTACCCTTTATTTAAGGGCAACCGCTTTATTTAAGGGCAACCGCAAGGGATTGCCCCTACTAGAGATAAAGGAAAGATTTGTATATGTCCCAAGAAAGATTTATTTTGACTGTTGTCGGCAAGGATCATCCGGGTATAGTCGCCGGGATCGCAAGTACGCTTTACGAATACGGATGTAATATTCATGAGCTAAACCAGACTGTATTAAGTGACGAATTTGCGATGATACTTTTGCTACAACCAACGAGAGATATAAATATCAAGGATCTAGATGAGAGTCTAAAAAAACGCTGTGACAAACTTGAGGTTACGCACTCTTTAAGAACCGCTGTTGTCATATCCGCTTCTGCTGAACAACCATCAAAAGATATTTTAATAATCACGGTTATAGGGTCTGATAAGATAGGAATTATTGCGGGTGTAGCGGATGTGCTTGCAAATATGAATATTAATATCGTTGAACTATCCGCTAAACCTTTCGTTGTCCATAATCAGGCTCAATACGCTGTCGTGGCTCGTGTGGAAATAGGAAATGAAGTGGATATATTCAGTTTAAATAAGGCTTTAGAGGATTGTGCAAGGAATCTATCTGTTGAAATTAAAGTCCAAAATCAGGATATATTCAAAGCGATGCACGAAATATAGAATTATACGGAGGGGTCTATGCCAAGATTTCAGGAGATACTTGAGACAATAAAGATGATCCATCTGGAAAACCTTGACGTGCGCGCAGTCACTATGGGCATCAGCCTGTGGGAATGTACCGGCACGGATGATATAAGAGAACATATAAGGGAAAAGATTATCAAGAGTGCATCGAGATTGGTTTCATCATGCGAGAAAATTGAACAGAAATACGGTATACCGATAGTCAACAAAAGAATAGCGGTCAGTCCCATAGCACTTGTTGCCGCATATTTTGGCATGGATCAGATGATCGAAATTGCTGTTACACTTGACAGGACGTGCAGTGAGATCGGTATAGATTTAGTAGGAGGCTACTCAGCACTCGTTCACAAGGGCATAAAACAGGGAGATCAAAAGCTACTCAACTCTATACCCATAGTATTATCCCAGACGGAAAGGGTCTGCTCATCTATAAACGTGGCTTCAACAAAGACAGGGATCAATATGGAAGCAGTCATGCAGTTGGGTGGAATCCTAAAAGATGCGGCGTTCAGGTCAAAAGAAAGGCACGGCTTTGCATGTGCGAAACTGGTCGTTTTTGCTAATATTCCAGAAGATAATCCGTTTATGGCAGGCGCTTATATGGGCGTAGGTGAGCCGGATTGCGTTATCAACGTTGGCGTTTCTGGTCCCGGTGTTGTAAAACGTGCAGTGGAAGATGCAATAAAAGATGACCCGAATATTGACCTCGGTGGATTAGCGGAAGTCATAAAGAAAACCAGTTTCAAGGTCACAAGGGTTGGTGAACTCATAGGCAGAGAGATCGCAAAACAGTTGAACGTCTCCTTTGGCATTGTAGATTTATCCCTTGCGCCAACGCCTAAAGTTGGTGACTCAATAGGTGAGATACTTGAAGTATTAGGGCTTGATGCTGTTGGTGCGCCGGGAACGACTGCGGCGCTTGCATTGCTAAATGACGCAGTAAAGAAGGGCGGTCTTTTCGCTTCATCTTCTGTTGGAGGATTGAGCGGTGCATTTATACCTGTCAGCGAGGACATAGTTATGAGTGAATCAGTCAGAAAAGGCACACTTACTCTTGAAAAACTGGAAGCCATGACTAGCGTTTGCTCGGTTGGTCTTGATATGATAGCAATACCGGGTGATACGGATGCCGAAACTATATCCGCAATCATCGCAGACGAGATGGCAATAGGTGTGATAAATAACAAGACGACAGCGGTAAGGCTTATCCCTGCGCCCGGCTTGAAGGCTGGCGACAAAGCAGTTTATGGCGGTCTGTTCGGTGAGGCTTACGTTATGCCTATCTCAAACAATAGCATGAGCAAAAGGCTTATCCGCTTCGGAGGGCGCATTCCTGCCCCGCTTCAGAGTCTAAATAATTGATTAAGGGATTACGAAAGTGTAAAGCTGTTGTGCTTTGATTTTTGTCGTTGGTACTCTATTGCCAAACTTTTGGCAATATGACAATGAACTGACTTCCCTTTCCAAGTTCGCTATTAACAAAGATTTTGCCATTATGAAGCTCTACGAGACTTTTGACTATGGAAAGCCCTATGCCTACTCCATTTGAATCGCCTTTCTCCTTCTGCTGAATTCGATGAAACCTGACGAATATTTTTCCCAAATCTTCTGGTGATATACCTACCCCCGTATCCTCAATTGAAATATCTATCTGTTTTTCTTTATCCTGAGCATAGATCAATACTCTCCCTGCTGAAGGTGTGTATTTTATGGCGTTATCAACTAGATTGATTATTATTTCCCTTAGTTTATCTCCATCTGCAAAAATCATTGTGTCAACAGGACATTCAAAAGTCAGGGATATTGATTTTTTTTGGGCAATGGTAGAAAACTCAAAAACTACGTCACTGATTAAAGAGTGTAAAAAGACTTTTGCTGGTCTAAATTCAATCTTACCAGCTTCTATTCTGGAAAGAGTTAAGAGTTCCTTTATCATTCTATCAAGCCTATCACAGTTTACTGATATTCTTTCGGCGTATCTTCTTTGCCTTTCATCTATATTGCCAACGACCCCATCAAGCAAATTATTTGCATAACCCTTGATTGAAGCCAAAGGTGTACGAAGTTCGTGCGATACATCAGACAAGAATCGTGATTTTATCTCATCAAGTTCCCTTAACTTTTCAGAGCTATTTATAAGGGCTTCTGTTATTGCATCTAATTGTGATATAATGTCTTTGTTTTCTACCAAAAGACTTTCAGGACTTTGAATCTCTGGATGTGTTTTGCTGAATACCTCGATTAGCTTTTTATATGCGTTTTCCATAAAATGCACTCGCTCTCGTAGTCTTTCATAAATCATCGCGTTTTCAATAGCTATCGTTGTCTCATGTGATAGTGTTTTCATCAATGAAATATCTTCTGCGTTATAGTTCTTCCCCGAAAGCTTTTTCCCAAGCAATATGAATCCGATAGACAGTTCCTTGCGCAAAAGCGGTATAACCAGAATCCCTCTGCTTGTTCTTATAGGTCTGTCTTTTATAGATTTGAGATCAATCTGTCTTAAAGCGTCCTTCAGCTTTTCTTCATTACCAATCTGTTTATAGACTTGATAAGTTGAACTGCTTTCTAAAAGAATTGTTGCAAACTCTGGTTGTAATGCTTCATCAAGCTGGTCAAGTAAGGTTTCACTTAATTCATCAAGTCTCAACACCATACCTATGGTTTCACTAAGATTGAGAAGTGTTAAGCGATAGCTGTATCTACGCTGATAAAAAGCTTTATCTATTAACTCCTGAATCCTATGTTTCATCGGAGCAAATAACAAGGCAACAATAAGGATTGAAAAAAGTGACAACGCCTTTTCCGATCTTGGTGATATTGTTGAGAATATTTTACCGAGAATTTGTGAGCTAAGAAGATAAACTACCACCGCAATGCTACTCACAACAGCATACACTGTGCTTCGATTTAGCACAAGCTCAACGTCAAGTAATTTGTGCCTCATAATAGCTATGCCATAGCAGATCATTATCATTATGAGTGTATAAGCAGAATATCTGCTATAGGGTAGTTCTATTCCAAATGTAAACGGGAGCGTGTCAAAAAATGTTAGCGGAAGCGTGCCAATACTAATACCCAAAAATAACCATTTCGCTTGTTTCCGTTCTATACCAACGTTTCCAAAAAGCCATGTATGTAAAAGACTGGCATGAGTCGCTATTGAATATCCAAATAGAAAAATTGCATTTGGTATGAGCAAGGGCGATATATCAATCAAAAAAAATGACTTCCGATACTCATTACCTGATAAATAAGATGCAAACATGGCAATTGAAAGAATAAAACCCGGGGCATATACCCACCATCGGAAAAACTTGCTCTTTGCAAATCCTTTGGATGATGGGATTGTGGCGAAGCATCGCAGAAAAAGACATGGAAGAAAAGCTGATGAGGTAAATTGAACAAAAGGTACAAATCTTGATTGCCATCCTTGCTCATTCATCGAGAATGTAACATCTGTGGAGCATACACTCATTAATCCGACGCTCATAAGGTACAGAAGATGAGCAAAATCATCATCTGGTTTTGAGACAAAAAGCAATAAGGCAATTATCCATGTGGTAAGACCGATAAGGTAAAAGTATAGGTCATCAAGTCGGGATGTTCTGCCATAGCTTATGACTGCTGCAACAAGAGCGATCCCACCAACCAGTATATTGAAACCAGTATACCAGAATCGTTTTCCCTTCATCACTAAAGTTCCTGTCTCTTGAATTAAGAGATTATCAAGTTTACTATTTGCTTACAATTATTACAGATACCACTTTTATAATTTGTCAACTAGGTTTATCTAATTTACTTCTCTCTCCCATTATAAATTGGCAGATTGTATTGTCCCTTCTCCTTGAATTTCATATACCCCGGTTCCTGATTCATCAAATCCGGTTAAATTAAGTAGCATTTGACCGGAGATAAAATTTCCTTTATAACCGTTTACGCCGGCGCCAGAATAAACAATAGGTATCTTCAATTCGGTAATCAGATTGTTATAGAGTATTATTTGCGGTTCTTCAACTACTTTCCATTGACTTTTAAACAAGACATCCTGTTTTTCTCCAAAGGTTTGGAGATCACCGTATCCATCAACAGTAAGAATAATTCTACCCTCTTCATCTTCCCCTTTGACTATAATCTGCTCAAGATTCACAGTAAAGCTAGTTTTGACTTTCAGAGATACACCATTATCGAATACAAGACTATAAACGCTTGTTTCAGCGGTTCCTATACGGCTTTCATAAATACTGGCTTCTATAATAGTCAAGATCGCTTCTTTCATAGTAAAATGTCCACCAGGTTCCATTTTAACTCTCCTCAACGTTTAAACAATGAGAAAAACTGATTTTGCCAAGTTTAGATGCTCGTGATTGATTTCCAAAGTTTATTAGCAGATGGATTATTGGATTAGCCCAAGAAACGAAATTGTGTCCTGAGAAAAATCTTCTGATTATCGATCTAGAAGAATAAAATTGTTCCCACGCCCAAAGACAACCATTTTGCCTGTTTTCGTTCCCTATCAACCTTTCCAAAAAGCCATGTATGCAAAAGACAGGCGTGTGCTGCTATCGAATATCCGAATAGAAAGATGGCATTTGGTACGAGCAAAGGTGATATATCAATCAGGAAAAACGACTTCCTACATTCATTTCCTGATAGGTAAGATATAAACACGGCAATGGAAAGGATAAAACCCGGGGCATATACCCACCATCTGAAAAACTTATTTTCAGCAGATCGTTTGGCTGATGGGTAAATAGCAAAACATCTGAGGAAAAGGCATGGAAGAAAAGCTGATGATGTAAATTGGACGAGGGGAATAAATCTGGATTGCCATCCTTGCTCATTTATTGAGAACGTCGCTTCTGTAGAGCATACGCTCATCAATCCGACGCTCATGAGGTACATAAGATGCGCAAAATCATCATCTGGCTTTAAGACAAAAAGTAATAAGCAATTATCCATGTGAAAAGACCGATAAGGTAAAAATAAAGGGCGTCGAGTTGGGATGTTCTCCCGTAGCTTATAACTGCCGCAATGAGAGCGGTCCCGCCGACCAATATATTAAAACCCGTATACCAGAATCGTTTTCCTTTCATAACATAAAATTCCTGTCTATTGATAAGATATTATTACACCAGAACATGACTAGCAATGTAAATCATTTGAGCAGTATCTGTAGTAAAGCCAACAATTGTGGTATAAGAAAGAAGAAAAAGACTTTGATATCTACAGGCCATTCATTATAGGAGTCTATTTTGAAAATATGCTCTGTTAGTACATAAAAATTAACATCATCCATTTTATACTTTGATAGTATCTCTTCAATTTTTTCTTTGAATCTTGTTTTTGAATTGGTGATAATTTTATAAACAGCATAATCAGAAAACAAGAACACACAAAATGCTGTCACAGACATGGCAATTGACGATATAATAAGTAAACTACTACTTAATTCTGTAAAATGCTGTTTGTAGAAAAGTATAAATAGACTTAAACCATAAACTGCTATAACTGCTAAACTATTGAAAATAGCATTATTCTTTATCTTCTTCAATAATACATCATTCTTAAGATCACTTATTTTTTCCAGACATATTGCGGTACCCTTCTGTGAGTATAAAATGGTGGCGAATAATACTGTTACTAATCCAATAGTTAAAGCTAGACCAAAGAAAAGATCGGTACAAACTCTCGATAAACTGGAAAAACTACTCGGAAGAGAGAATATGTAAAAGCAACTTCCTACTAACACAGTAATAAAAACTGCAAATCCAGGATGAATTATTACTCTTAACCAACGTAGATCCGAATGACGCAGTTTCATGATCCAATAATACATCATACGTTCAGAGAAAGAATCAAAATCTCTCTCACTTTTTAACGAGGAACTAATAAACATGTCTTTTAGTATATCAATCGATGTAAACTTCTCATTTCTTTCTTGAGATATATGCTTATACATTGGTTCATTTATAAAGAAATTCTTAACTAATTTTTTCGTTAAAGGATCATCACATCCATCGCTATATTGCATTAGAGCAATAAAAGCATCTTGTATACTATCCGTTTGATTTTTTGCTTTCATCAAAGCATCAAAGAATAAAACATAAGTATGTTTCTGCCATATCGCAGTAAGAAAGCGAAATCCACTACCTCGTTTATCTACATTTATCCAATCATATTCATTTCCATATTCTCTGAGATAGAAGTCCAATAACCCCAAAGAATTTGCATAACCATATCTTAAAATCAATATGCTTAGACAAATTGCGAGGAGTTCAGGATGTGTATGATTTTGGATAATATATAGAACAACACATACAATGACTATAAAAGAATAGAACCACCAGAAGTAAGGTTTCAGATAGATAGTGTTATTGAGAAAATTTGGTATTCCTCCTTTTTCTCTTATTTTTCTCTCTTTATTTCGTTGCCAACGTAAAGTGAAAAAAAGAAAAAGACAAATAAGCAGAATTAACGGGAAGATTGCTGTAACGAATAGCATTGCATACATACTTAACCTCTATTCTACTTCTTTGGGCCATTCCCTTTTAAAGCTAAAATTCTTACTGTATATCCTGTGTATCATCTGATTTGCATCAACACCCACTAAAATCTTATCTTTTTGTATGAATAGTTCAAGGTGCAACTTAAAACTGAAGTCTTTATAATCCTTGAAACTACCATTAAAAATTTCAGGCCAGTCTTGAGAAATTTCACTCCTATTGTGCTTGTGTATATATTTACACAAAATATATTGGAAGAAGAACTCAACCTTCGGACGTAAGCTAAACTTCCGTTCCCAATCTGATGGCATTGAACCATGCTTTCCCCATTGTATATATACAGATGGATGCTGTATCCTATCTTCAGGTGAAAATTTTTGCTTTAGAATTTTGCCATGCCAATATGTCCATAGGCAAGCAATGTTCTCTCTATTGTCGTTATAGAACACCCATATAATTTCATGGTCGTTTGGTTGACCATCATCTGGAAAATCAATGTCATCTTTCCAAAACAAATGATAAGCGATAACCGGTTTAACTGGGTGTATTACTACGAAAAGATCATCGAGGTTAAAATACTCCTTTTTGTTGATATATAATATGGGAGCAAATTTCAAGGATAATTGTGAATCCGATCTGTCTTCTCTAGTGATGATAGGTACCATACTCAACTTACTGGTAATGCAGCTTATATAGTAAATGCAAAAGGATACCAATATAACTGCAAGCAACGCGAAAATGATCAAACTTGTTTGATTAACTCTCAATAACATAAATTTTATGGATTTTGGTTGATACACGATTACCTTATAGCACTTTATTCTCTCGGATACTTCAATAGGCATTAATCCAAATCATATAATCAGTCATATTTAGAATTCTCTCTTTACTCGCTTTACCATTGCAAAAAATAATCTTACAGCTTATGCGATCTATTCTATTAACGAAACACTCGTATCTTAACATAATTGTATAAACAAGTCAACAAGGCTTTCCTAAACCTAACCTTTATAGCACATCTGTGATATGAATACAAAATATATAGCGATATCCATTATTAGGCGATTGATTCTGATATTACAAGCTCTGATGAAATGTCGTGTTCTTCCGAAGTATTATACTGATTTATTTGATCTTTTTCTAACACAAAAAGAATCCGTTTAACCGGGTCGATCCAATCATTACGTTTATAAACACTTTTCTTAGTGAAGATTTTGAACCCCAAATCCCTGAATAGTGTTTCCCATTCTCTTTGTGTCTTAAAATTAAATTTCCAGTGTAAGATACCTGATGAGAAAAGGTTAGTTAGCATAAGGTGTATATGACATCTATATTTTGCTAATAAACCATCTGGTAAATCCTCATATATTATAATCTTATTCTTGCAGATTCTCTTTGCTTCTTCCAATAAGGAAGAAGCATCTTCTACATGATGTAATACGTAGCTAATCAAACAAACGTCAAACTCATCATCTTCAAAAGGCAGTTTCCCATCATCAACAATCTGTAAAGGTAAATCAACCACCCGATCATCTCTGATGTCTGCTCCAATAACTGTGGCTTCAAACATATTACTAAAAGCTTTCCCAACTATCCCTGATCCACAGCCAATGTCCATAATTTTAATACCTTTTGGTATAAAATCTTGACAATCATAGCACATTATCCTCGATGATCTTTCTAGGCTGTTAAAGCGAATCTGGTAGTAGATAGACTTGTAAATATTCATAGTATACTCCTTTCTGATAATATTATAGAATCGTTTACTTTCTTGAACTCATCTTCAAATTTTGAAACTTTTATTTTCGTACTTATATTAAGCAAAGGATAAGCTATGACATTAACCCAAGATGAAAAAATATGTGACGATAAGGCTCTAGTAAGGATTGATTGATATGAATGAAATTGTTTCCATGCCCATATACATCCATTCTTCAAGGTTTCGGTTGACATTTGTTTAGGCTGAAAAATAACATGATGACCATGATATTTACCCCAATCTGTTTCAATTATCCTACCCTCTTTTTGAAATTTGTCATATAATCGTGTACCTGGATATGGACAAAGAACATTAAAGTCTGCGAAATCCATTTTGCTTTCCACAGCAAACTCCACTGTTCTTTCAAATATACTCTCATCATCATTATCAAATCCAAACATAAATCCACCAGATACCATGATTCCATGCTGATGTATTCTATCAATAGCTTCTTTGTATTGCTGTGATGTATTTTGTAATTTACCAACTTCCTGAAGGCTTGCGGGAGACAATGATTCAAAACCAACGTATAGGCATTTGCAACCACTTTTAGCGGCTAGATTCAGCAGTTCATCATCTTTTGCGATCCTTATTCCAGCGTCGCTTGCCCATATTTTTTTGTATGGAATGAGTGACTCAAATAGCTTTTTAGCATACAATCGGTTTCCTGAAATGTCTGCATCAACGAAAGCTAGATATTTTCCATCCAAAGTCTCAATCTCTTTTATAACATCATCAATTGGACGATTACGATACTTACCGCCGAAGAATCTCGCTATCGAGCAGAAATCACAATTGTTGGGGCAGCCCCTGGTTGTCTGAACCACGTTGGTTGTGAAATATGCGTTTTTGTTTAGCAAATCCCGTCTTGGATGTGTCAATCCATCAAGTTTACATAGTTCGTTACGCTTATATATCTTCTTCATATTTCCTCTTTGAAAGTCCAACAACAATTCTTGCCAGACATCCTCGGCCTCTCCAATAACTATAGCATCAGCATGTAATGATGCTTCCTCCGGCAACATTGTCGGATGAACTCCTCCCAATACTACCGTTATACCATGCTTTTTATACGATTCTGCTATCTTATAAGCACGAGGCGCCGCCATAGTCATTACACTTATACCTACAAGATCAACCTGTTTATCAAAATTAATTTCATCCACGTTTTCATCTATTATTGACACATCAACATCTGGAGGTGTTATGCCTGCAATATATGGCAATGTTAATGGTGGAATGCTAAGTTTCGATATTTCATTCTTTGATGAGCCATGTCCCTTCTCGATGCGCGGCAATATGAGTAAAATGCTGATGCTTTTTTGATTCAACATGATCTTCTCCTCCTATTTAGGTAGTTTTTTAGATTTTTAGCTAGCGCTATGACAAGAACAATAATAATAATCGTAATGTAAACCCACGTAGGTAAATTAAGCATTTTTCCTGTGAAAGCTAATATATAGTATCGAGGAAACCTACCGACAAAAACGGAAGAAACGTATTTTATTATTGAGTATCCAGTGGTAACTGCCAGTATCCTGAATGGAAAGAACGGGATCGGTGTTAGACACGAAACTACAAGAGATGTGAATGGAAGTTTATTAAAGTAATATTCTGCACGCTGAAAGGATCGTTTTTCCCTGAAGATTTTAATTTTATTTATTTCCAATACAGGAACTAGAATCTGGTAGTTAATAAACTCTATTAACGAAACAGCGATAGTAGAAATAATAGCTACTAATAGAGAAGAATAGAGTTGTCCATAAAGTAACACTATTGGTTCGTTAGGTGTTAATGGAATTACTGTATTGGAGATAATTGATAACCAAAACAAGTGAGTTAAACCTTGATATATTGGTAAAAAGAAACTGACTAATAAAGTCATAATTCCAAAAGATACCAATAAGATTAGACAAGTTTTCACTCGCTTGCTCTTTATTGCCTGAAGCATAAATTCTTTATACGGAGTAATACATACTGACATCGTAGTTTTTCCTGATATAGTTAAATTCATTTTTAACAACCATATTATGAACTAAAATCTCTATAAGGTAACAAGCGTGTTATTTTCTAATTGCTTGCTTTCATTTTTTTGTTTAGCTTTTTTAACAACATTATTGCAAAAACACCGGCTATTGATGTAATATAAATCCATGTGGGTAGATTTAATATTTGTCCTGTCAAAGCTAATAAATAGTAAAGTGGCATTCTGCCAATAAATATGGAAAGAATATATTTTTTAATTGGATATCTTGTTGTAACGGCAAGGATCCGAAATGGAAATAATGGTATTGGCGCAAGACACGAAACGACAAGAGATAAGAATGGAAATTTACTAAAGTATAATTCCACAAGCTGATAAAATCGTTTTTCTCTGAAGATTTTGATTTTATTTATTTCCAATACAGGAACAAGAATTTGGTAATTGATAAATTCCATTATCACGACTGCAATTACAGCAATAATGGTTACTAAAAAGGGAGAATAGAGTTGACCATAAAGCAATAATAACGGTTCCTGAAGTGTGAATGGAACTACCATATTAGAGGTAATTGATAACCAGAAAAGATATACTAATTCACGATACATTGGCAGAAAAAAGCTAACAAACAAGGATAAAATACCGAAAGATATTAGCAATAACAAGCAAATTCTTACTCGCTTGCTATGTATCATCTGAAGCATAAAAACTTTGTGATAATTAACGTATACTGACATAATAAATTCTCCTGTATAGATAAAACCATTTTTTATATAATCGGATTTCAAATCTCTATTAGGCAACAAGCGTGCCACTCTCGAAAAACCAAATAAACATTAGGTTTCTCGTATATAATGCTATTTTCCAGAAGTTTAGTATATGCAAAATTTGCATTGTATTACACTAAAGATAAGCACTTTATCTTAGTATTATGACATAAACACTTTGATAAAAAAGAAAATCATAAAAGAATGCAATTTTTGCACTTTATGCAAAATCTGCATGATATGGAATGTAATCATTGAAAAATGCCATTTTGACATAGTAGTTTAACGTTATTAACAACCCCCTGTGTTCCCCTTTTTTAAGGGGGAATTGGATAACGACTTGACTTATTCCCCCTTATCAAAGGGGGTTAGGGGGTTGTTTTTATTGCAATTTTTGTATTTTTCAACGATTACGGAATAAAAAACTGAGCTTAGGACATTAGTTCGGACAAAAAATACCTCCTATGATAAAATATAGTAAATTCAACACAAAACTATAACATCATAGGAGGAAATTATGAACGAACATATCATTAATATAGATAACATA